>Ga0102934_1003353_pt1 | contig 10925 bp, 10 predicted proteins | sample SalPonR2_A_D1_MG_FD_78175 | JGI IMG/M metagenome (GOLD analysis project Ga0102934, IMG submission 78175) | Salt pond soil microbial communities from South San Francisco under conditions of wetland restoration - Salt Pond MetaG R2_A_D1_MG | ecosystem: Environmental > Aquatic > Marine > Intertidal...
CAGCCCGGCAAGCGCCACGACGACGCCTTCCGGCAGGGCGCCATCGACGGCGCCTACTGGCTGCGTCCGCCGGGCCCCAATTGCGAGGTGGTGATCGCCTATCAGGGCGCCGTCGCGAACGAGGCCATCGCCGCCGCTGGCCGGATCGGCGGTGCGCGTCGCGATGTGGGCGTTCTGGCGGTGACCTCGGCCGACCGGCTGAACGCGGGCTGGACCGCGGCGCAGCGCGAACGCGCGCGGGGCAATCCGGCGGCCGTGAGCCATGCCGAACGGATGCTGAGCGCCCTTCCTTCGCATTGCAGCCTCGTCACCGTCCTGGACGGCCACCCCGCCACGCTGAGCTGGCTCGGCTCGGTCGCCGGCCATCGCGTCATTGCCCACGGCGTCGAACATTTCGGCCAGACCGGGACGATCGGCGATCTCTACCGGCATTTCGGGATCGATCGCGATGCGCTGGTGGCCTCCGTGCAAGGGCTTACCACCGGCGCGAAATTCGACTGATCCTGCCCGAGGGGACAATGGGGACCGGGTGCGACCGGTGGGCGGCGCGATCACCACGCCATGGATGCGCGTGACACTTCGGCACGCCTCCCGGAACTCGCATTGTCGGACAAGACCAGCAGGCGTCGTGGCTCAGCGCAGCGTGGTCATCCAGCCGAGCGTCGCATCGGTCGGGCCGTCGGGCTTGTACTCGGCCCCCAGCGGCATGTCCCAGTCCAGCGCCGCGATCTCGGCGAAGACGGTCGCGTAATCCACCTCGCCATGGTCAGGGGGACCACGGTCGGGGACGGCGGCGAACTGGATGTGACCGATCAGCGGGCGCAGCGCGCGCAGCCGACCGATGACATCGCCCTCCGTTCGTCCGACATGGTAGCAGTCGAACATCAGCCGCAGGTTGGGCGCGCCGACCGTGCCGATCAGGTCGGCCGCCTGCTCGGTGGTGTCGAGGAAATAGCCCGGCGCGTCGAAACGGTTGAGCGGCTCGATCAGGATGGTCCGGCCAGCTGCCGCAGCCCGGTCGCAGGCGTAGCGCAGGTTGGCGACGAAGGCGCGCCCAGCGTCCGCCCCTTCGGCCACCCCGGCCATGACGTGCACGCAGAGTGCGCCAATGGCTTCCGCATACTCCAGCGCGTCGTCGATGGCGGCGCGGGCCTCGGCCTCGCGGCCGGGCAGGGCGGCCAGCCCGTTCTCGCCTCCCGCGACATCGCCGCGGCGGGTGTTCAGACCCAACATCGGCAGGCCCGTCTCCTCCAGCGCCGCCCGAACCTCTGCCGCGGGCGTGTCGTAGGGCCAGTGGCATTCCACGGCGTCGAACCCTGCGGCCGCTGCCGCGCGGATCGCGTCGGGCAGGCTGCGGTCGGTCCACAGAAAGCCCAGATTGGCGGAAAAACGGCTCACGTGTCCCACTCCACGTCGAAACGGGTGATCACTGCGCGCATCTGGTCGCCGGTCAGCATCCGGGGCGAGGCGCCGCGCAACAACAGCGCCAGACGCGCCGTCGCCTCCAGTTCCTCCATTGCCGCACAGGCGGCCGCCACATCGCGGCCCGCCACGACGGGTCCGTGATTGGCCAGAAGCACAGCGCTGCGCTTGCCCGCCAGACCGCGCACGGCCTCGCCCATCGCCGGATCGCCCGGGACGAAGAACGGCAGGAGCCGGACCTTGCCGAGCTGCATGATGGCGTAGGGCGTCAGCGGCGGCAGGACATTGTCGGGATCGGTCTCGGGCAGCATCGACAGCGCGACGGAATGGGTGGCGTGCAGATGCACCACCGCGCCCGCCGTGCTGCGCGTGTCGTAGAAGGCGCTGTGCAGCGGCATTTCCTTGGTCGGCGGATCGCCCCCGACCAGCCGCCCGGAGGCATCGAAGCAACTGAGCCGCGCGGGGTCGAGCCGTCCGAAACTGGTGCCCGTGGGCGAGACAAGCAGCCCGCCATCCTCGGTCCGGGCCGAAATGTTGCCGGTGCTGCCATGGGTCAGACCGCGGTCGAACAGAGACTTCGCGAGGTCGCAGATCTGTTCGCGCAGGGCGGTGTCGGTCATGGCGGGCCCTCCAGCATGCGATCGGCCTTTTCGAAGAAATCCTCCGCGCCGAAATTGCCCGACTTCAGCGCCACGACCAGATCGGGGCGCGCGCGAAGCGCCGGCACGCCGGGATCGATCTCGGGCCCGATTTCCAGCGTCGACAGATGCAGGCCCTCGACCACCGCGCCCGAGGTTTCGCCACCCGCCGTGATGACGCGGGTGGCGCCGCCGGCAACGACAAGGCGCGCCACCTCGGCGAAGAACCCCTCCAGCACGCTGGCCGATGTCTCGCGGCCGAAGCGCTCTTGCACGCGCGCGACCTCGGCGGGGTCCGCAGAGCTGTAGGCAAGCGGCAGACCATCGGCTTCCAGCAGCCACGCGGCGATTTCGGTGGCGGTCATACGGCCCTCGATCACGTCGGCCGCGACGATCTCGCGGGCGGGGTGGCGCGCGGCATGGCGGGCCACCTGAGCACGCGTCGCGTTGGAGCACGACCCGGACAGCACGACGCCCTTGCCGGGCTGCCCTTGCCATGGCACCGGCGCGGGAACACAGCCAAAATTGGCCGGGAGGCCCAACGCGACGCCAGAGCCGCCGGTGATCAGCGGCAGGCCGTGGGCGGCCTTGCCGATGGCCATCAGGTCGGCATCGCGGATCGCATCTACGACGATGTGGCGACGGCCCGCCGCGTGCTGCGCGTCGAGCGACGCGGCGATCCGTGCAGGTCCGGCAAAGACGTCTTCTGCCGGAACATGGCCGACCGGATACCGTGTCTGCGGGGCCAGCCAGCGGCGGATATCGGCATCGGTCATCGGCGTCAGCGGGTGGTGTTCCATGCCGGATTCGTTCAGGAGCCTGTCCCCCACGAAGAGATGCCCCTGATAGACCGAGCGCCCCGTGCCGGGAAAGGCCGGGCAGACGATAACCTTCTGCGCCTCCAGCGCCTCGGCCAGCGCATCGGCGACGGGGCCGATATTGCCCTGGGGCGTGGAATCGAAGGTCGAACAATACTTGTAGAAGATTTGTTCGCAGCCCTGCGCCCGCAGCCAGTCGAGCGCGGCGAGCGATTTCCGGACCGCCTCGGCTGGGGCGATCGAGCGGGTCTTGAGCGCCACGACACCGGCCTCGACTTCCGGCGCGGCGGGGGCGTCGGGGATGCCGGTATATTGCACCACCCGCATGCCGCCCTTGGCCAGCGTGTTGGCCAGATCGCCGGAGCCGGTGAAATCGTCGCCGATGCAGCCCAGGCGCATCAGGCCTCTCCGGGCAGGGTGAGCCCGGCGTTGCGGGCATAGACCTTGGCCACCGCCGCGTCATCCTCGGGGCCGAGACCCATCCCGGCGGCGGCGAGGTATTGCTGAAGCGCGGCAGCGGTGATGGGTGCTCCGAAACGCGCGTCGCGCGCGATGTCCAGAACGATGCCAAGATCCTTGGGCCAGATATTGACCTGGCTGTGCGGGGTGTAATCGCCGTTCACCACGTGTGGTGCGCGGTTTTCCAGCATCCAGCTGGTGCCGGCGCATTGACGGATCACCTCGAGGAATGTCTCGGGCGCGATGTCTTGCGTCATGCCGAAGGTCATCGCCTCGGCCATGGCGGCGATGTGGACGCCGGCGAGCATCTGGTTGACCGCCTTCATCGCCGACCCCGGACCCGCGCTATCGCCGAGTTCGAACACGGTTTCGGCCATGGCGTCGAGGCCCGGGCGCGCGGCGGCGAAAGCCTCGGGCGTACCGGCGGCCATGATGGAAAGCTGGCCCGTGGCGGCCTTGCGCGATCCGCCCGAAATCGGCGCGTCGAGATAGCGAAGCCCGCGCACGTCTGCCATGGCTTCCATCTCGCGGGCGAAGGCTGGCGCGACGGTCGCGCAACTGATGATGACGCCGTCCGGCGCAAGACGCGCCGCCAGCCCGCCCTCGCCGAAAAGCGCGTTGCGGGTCTGGTCGGCGTTCAGGACCACCGAGACGAGGATATCGGCCTGCGGGCTGTCGGCGTCCAGCGCCATCCCCCCGCCCGCCACCAGCGCGGCCACCCGGTCGGGGTTCGTGTCGGTGCCATGGACCTCGAGGCCGGCCCGCAGGCACGACGTGGCCATCCCAAGACCCATGGAGCCGAGCCCGGCGAAGTGAAGGATCATCTTTATAGCCCCATGATGGTTTGCATTGGCCAGAGCGAGACCGCCGGCACATAGGTGACGATCATGAGCGCGGCGAAGACGGTTATGACAAACCACAGCAGCTGTGGAATGATGCGCTCGACCGGGATATTCGCGACCGAACAGGCGGCAAAGAGGTTCACCCCCAGAGGCGGCGTGATCATGCCCAAGGCGAGGTTCAGCACCATGATCAGTCCGAAATGCACCGGATCGACCCCATAGGCGATGGCAATCGGGGCGAGGATCGGCGCCAGAACGAGGATCGCGGCGGAGGTTTCGATGAACATGCCGACGACCAGCAGCAGGATATTGACCGCCAGAAGGAACACGAAGCGCGTCTCGATCACTGCGCGGATCAGGGCCGCGATGTCGTTGGGCAGGCCCGAGCGCGTCACGAGGAACGAGAACAGCGCCGCCGCCGAAATGATCAGCATGATGGCCGAGGTCGCCAGAACCGTCTTTGTCAGAACGTCGGGCAGATCGCGGAACTTGAGCTCGCGGTAGAACAGCATCCCGACCACCAGGGCCACGGCGACGGCGGCGGCACTGGCCTCGGTCGGGGTGAAAACGCCGGTGTAGATGCCACCGAGGATTGCCACCGGCACCAGCATCGCGGGCAGCGCCGCAAGGGCAGCCGGCCCCAGCCGCGGGCGCTCGTCCCCGTCCTTCGCGCCGATGCCGCGCACCCGGCACAGGATCAGCACCAGCGCCATCAGAGCGCCCGCGACCAACAGTCCGGGGCCAAGCCCGGCCAGAAAGAGCTGGCCGATGGAGGTGTCGGTCGAGACGCCATAGAGGATCAACGGGATCGACGGCGGGATCAGAACGCCCAGTTCCGCCGAGGAGGCCTGCACCGAGGCCGCCATCGGCTTGGGGTAGCCATGCTTGACCATCGCCGGGATCAGGATCGCGCCGATCGCGAAGGTCGTGGCCACGGACGAGCCCGAGACGGAGGCGAACATCATGCAGGTCAGCACGCAAGTCGCGGCCAGCCCGCCCTGCACGCCGCCGACGATGGCCTTGGCGAGGTCCACCAGCCGCTGCGAGATGCCGCCCACCGACATCAGGTTGCCCGCGAGAATGAACAGCGGGATCGCCATGAGCGGGAAGCTGTCGAGCCCGGTGAACATGCGCTGCGCGACCAGCAGCAGCGGCAGACGGCCATGCGCCTCGATCCCGATGACCGAGGCCAGACCGATGGCCACCGCGATGGGAACGCCCAGCAGGAAGAAGATGCCCAGCGACAGGGCCAGCGCGGTGTTCATGGCTGGGCCTCCGCCGGGGCCGGCTCATCCCCGTCCGGTCTGGGCCAGTCACCGCGCGCTGCCCGGATCATGCAGCCCATCACGGCAAGCGCGATGAAGACCGATCCGATAGGCAGCGCCGCGTAGACCCAAGCGATGGAGATCTGAAGCGCGGCCAGCGTCTGCCCGGTCACGCGCTCGGTCATGGCCCAGCCCTGCCAGAACAGGATGGCGAAAAAGATCAGGGTCAGGACCATGGAGAGCTGATAGAGTGCGAGACCGAGTTTTCGCGGCAGCGCGGTCTGAATGAATTCCAGCGCGATCATCGTCCCTTCGCGAAAGGCCGGTGCGACGCCAAGGAACACCGACCATATCATCGCCGAGCGGGTGATGACCTCGGACCATGTCGACGGCTGTCCGAAGGCGAAGCGCGTCGTCACCTGGTACATGGCGAGCGCCGCCGCGATCACCAGAAAGGCGATCGCCGCCCAGAGCGCGATCCGCGTGGTGATCGTTTCGATCCTCAGAAACAGCGATGTGGCCCGTTTCATGGTACAGCTTTCTCGACACGACCCGGTGAAAACCCGGTGAAAAGGGGCCGGCCGGCATGTCTGCCGACCGGCCCGCAGGGGTTGGGCGCTCAGGCCCGGGGCTTCATTCGAAGGCGACGATGCGCTCGATCAGCGCGCTGCCGAACTGGTCGGTATAGACCGGCCATGCGGCCTCGGCGGCCAGCGCCTGGAAGGGCGCGCGGTCGATCTCGGTGATGACCTCCATGCCATTCTCGCGCATCAGCGCCACGCCCTCGGCCTCGAGACGATCCACCTCGGCGCGGGTCGCCGCGGCGGATGCGCGTGCTGCCTCGTGGAACCAGCCCTGCTGCTCTTCGGTCAGTCCGTCGAACAGGATCGGGGAGGCCAGCACGATGGCGGGCGAATAGACATGGCCGGTCAGCGTGACATAGCCCTGCACTTCCCAGAACCGCGAGGCGGTGATCACCGTGATCGGGTTTTCCTGCCCGTCCACGACGCCTTGCTGCAGCGCGCCGAACACCTCGGGGAAGGCCATCGGCGTGGGTGCTGCACCCATACCCTCGAAGGCGGCCATGTGCACGGCGTTCTCCATCGTCCGCAGCTTCAGCCCACCCAGATCCGCCGGCGTCGTCACCGGGCGCTGCGAGTTGGTCACATGGCGAAAGCCGTTCTCGGTCCAGGCCAGGCCGACAAGGTCGTTCGCACCGATGGCGTCCAGCAGCTCCTGGCCGATCTCTCCGTCCAGAACGCGGCGGGCATGGTCGTAGTCGCGGAACAGGAACGGCAGGTCGATGGCGAGGACCTCGGGGACGAAATTGCCCAGCGGGCCGGTCGAGGTGATCACCAGATCGAGCGATCCGATCTGCAGGCCCTCGATCATGTCGCGCTCGCCGCCCAGCTGGCCGGCGGGTGCCTGCTCGCCGGTGAAGGTGCCGCCCGACAGCTCGGCCAGGGTGTCGAGGAAGGCCTGTGCGCCAACGCCGTAGTGCGAGCTGGGCGAAAGCGAATGCCCGATCACGAGGTTTTCCTGCGCCTGTGCCGCGCCCGCAAGTGCGACCGCCGAAAAGGCGCCGAGAATGTAGTGTTTCATCTTCTGTCTTTCCCTGTCTGGTTTCTGTCGCGGCCTCCTCAGGCCGCGGTCTCCATGCGGCGGCGATGCTCCTCGATCAGCGCCGCAATTCCGGTGTTGGGCAAAAAGCCCAGCGCGCGTGCGCGCGGGCACAGGATCTCTCCCGGCCAGGAGGCCACGATCGCCTGAATGGTTGGATCGGGTTCGGGCATGATCCGCGCCGCGACATGCTCGCCTGCGACCCGTGCAAGGGTGTCGATCATCTCGCCCACCGTGACGGTGATGCCGGGAAGCGTCAGCGTCGTCGTGTCGCCAAGGTCCGACTGCTCGAGCGCACAGGCGCGCAGGGTGTATTCGAGCGCCTTTTCCGGCGAGGCGAGATGCAGCCTCAGATCGCGCCCGACGGGCAGCTGGGCGGGCTGGCCGGCAAGGGGTTCGCGCAGGATGCCGCTGGCGAAGCTCGACGCCGCGCGGTTGGGCGCACCGGGACGGATCGAGATGGTGGGAAACCGCAGGCTGCGCCCGCGGATAATGCCGCGCCGCGTCGCATCCCGCACCAGCAACTCGCCCATGAGCTTCTGCGTCCCGTAGGACGAGCGCGGGGCGGGGAGGGTATCCTCGGTGATGGTGTCATTGTCGGCGCAGGAAAACACCGCGACCGAGGACGAGAAGATGAAGACCGGCGGGCGCGCCATGCGGCGGCAGGCCTCCATCAGGGCCAGGGTGCCCTGCAGGTTGACCGCCATGCCCAGATCCCAGTCGGCTTCCGCCTGTCCGGACACCACGGCGGCGAGATGAATGACGAGATCGGGCGCGTCCGAGGCGATGCGCGTCAGGATCGCGGCATCGCCAAGCCCGCCATGCAGCGGGTGCACCCGACGGCAGTCGGCGGCCAGCGCGTCCAGCGGTTCGGCGGCGATGTCGAGGGCGAGAATGGCGGAGACGCGGCGCTCCGTGCCGTCCAGAATGACGGTTTCGGCAGCGTCGAGCGCCCGCACGACCATCTGGCCGATGAAGCCGGCCGCGCCGGTCACGACGATTCGCATGCCGATTTCCTCCCCTTGATGGGAGGCTTGCAAATGATGACAGCGCTGTCAATTATGTTTGATTTTTTACCTTAATCAGGGAATTACTGTGACACTCAGCATGACAGCCCTGTCATTCAGGCGGCCGCAACATGAAGACGGACCCGGATCAAACCGACGAACACAGGCCGACCCTCGCCGAGGTCGCCCGGGTTGCCGGGGTGAGCGAAATCACCGCCAGCCGGGCCCTGCGCGGCGGAACCCATGTCGCGCGCGCCACGCTGGAGCGCGTGCAGGCGGCCGCGCGCACACTCAACTACATGCCCAACCGGCTGGCCGGAACACTCGCGGGAGGACAATCGCGGCAGGTGGCAGTGGTCCTTCCGTCACTGTCCAACAGCGTGTTTTCCGATGTGCTGAACGGGCTCGAGACCCGGCTGGAGCAGGCGGGCCATCATCCGATCCTCGGCGTGTCGAACTATGACCCCGCACTGGAGGAACGGCTTGTCGCCGATCTGCTGTCGTGGCGACCGGCGGGCCTCGTGCTGGCGCCGGCCGTCAGCACGGCGGAAACCCGGCGTTTGCTGGCCGCCTCGGGCGTGCCGGTGGTGGAGATCATGGACGCGGACCCCGATCCGATCGACGTCGTCGTGGGCCTGTCGCAACGCGCCACGGGGCGGGCGATGGCGCATTACCTGTTGGGGCGCGGCTATCGCCGCCTCGCCTATGTCGGCCATGACATCTCGACCGACCCGCGCGCGCTGTCGCGGTTGCAGGGGCTCCGGGAGGGTCTGGCCGATGCCGATGTGACCCTCGTCGCCTCGGTCATGCTGCCCGGCCCGTCCTCCGTGCCGCTGGGCCGCGACGGGGTGGCCCGGCTGCTGCGGGACTGTCCGGCGGGTGGTGCGGCCGGTCCGCTCGCCGTATGTTTCTCCAATGACGACATGGCGGTCGGCGGCATGTTTCACGCCATGTCCGCCGGGCTGGACGTGCCGGGCGATCTTGCGCTGGCCGGGTTCAACGGGCTGGCCATCGGCCAGGCCCTGCCGCTGCCGCTGACCACCATCGCCTCGCGCCGGGTCGAGATCGGCGATCTCGCGGCCCGGGCCCTGCTGGCGCGTGTCCGGGGGCTGCCGGTCTCCCGCGTGCAGGACGTGGGATTCCGGCTCATCACCGGCGCGACCACCTGAAAAGACAAGCCGTCCGTCAGCCCCCAAGCCGTCGATGTGACCTCGCCGCGGTGATCTCAAGACCCGTGAAGCGTCGCGTGCGCGCTGGACTTCGGCCTTCGGCAAGCGGAGGGGAACAGCGCATCGGTCGTCAGCGCCCATGAGGTGCGGATCGACACGCTGGCGCGCAGGAAGATCGTCCTCGCGAAGAGACTGGAGAAAACCGTGTCGCCAAAGCGACGGTCGGAAGACTGTTTTGAGCTCGCTCCCGAAATCCTGGCAAGGCATTGGATATTATAAAAATATGGCACTCACGCCATGGGCCGGACGGTGCTCGGACCGGTCTTTTGCGAGCCGCTCAAACACGGAGTACAACGGGTGTATGAAGCTCCCGAACCATCCTTTGGGTTCGGATACGCAGCGGGAATTTCGGGGGCGTGATTTCGATGGTGCCGCAGGGGAGGATTGAAATCCCAGGGGATTAAATGAAAACAAACACTTAGATGGCAACTTGTAACGATGTAACGATCGGGTTTTTGTAACGAAAAGTTACACGATCTGGCCGTCAAGCACCGTCCAAATCGACAACCCCGGCTAAGTTGGGCGGAAAAGTCACAGCTTGGATTTGGGTGGTCTATGGCGCTCCCGAAAATGCGCCACGCCACAGCCCAGAGCGGGCTGATGACCGGCATCTTCCGGCGCGGCCAACCGCATCCGTCGATGCTGCCCTGCCTGGAACCATATTGAACAGAGCATCGGTAGTCTTCTGGTCGGCGAGCTGACGCGTGCCGACGTGCGCGATTTCATGGACGACATGCTCGACGACGGCGTCTCCCGGGTGCTCGTGAAGAAGATCATGGTGAGCCTGCGCGCGGTGCTCTCCGACGCCGTCGAGCGCGAGTGGATCGATCACAACGTTGCGGCCGAGGTGAAGGTCAAGCGCAGCAACGGGCGCGACCGCAAGCGCATCGTCATCCCGACGAAGGACGAGATCCGGACGATCATCACGAAAGCGCCGGAGAGCCACCGGGTAATGTTCACGATCGCAATCTTCACCGGCATGCGCATCTCGGAACTCAGGGGGCTCGTCTGGAGTGCCGTAGACCTCGACCGCAAGATCGTCCGCGTGATGCAGCGCGCGGACGAGTTCGGCGAACTCGGCGCGCCGAAGAGCAGGGCAGGGGAGAGGGAGATCCCGATGGCGCCGACCGTTGTGCAGGCGCTCGAGACCTGGAAGACGTCCGGCATGACGACAGTCGATGGCCTCGTGTTCCCGAACTCGGTCGGCAAGATCCAGAACTACTCGAACATCTACAACCGCGTGTTCAAGCCGATGCTGGTCGAGAACGCCATCACTGACGAGAACGGAGAGGCGAAGTTCGGCATTCACGCGCTCCGCCACGCCGCCGTCTCGCTCTTCATCGAGCAGGGTTGGAACCCCAAGAAGATCCAGACACTGCTTGGCCATGCCTCGATCAACATGACGATGGATGTATACGGCCACCTCTTCGAGAATGCTGACGAGGACATCGCGATGTTTGAGAAGCTTGAGAAGGATCTGCTACTCGCAAGCTAAACTCAGGCACGGGTGACATACGTCGTGAGCTGCTCCCCGAAAATCGGACAGTGACGTAAGCTACGATCTGACGTCTGCTGGTCTCCGAGAACGAGGAGATCAGACTATGAAGAAACGCAGGAACCATGAC
>Ga0102934_1003354_pt1 | contig 10925 bp, 8 predicted proteins | sample SalPonR2_A_D1_MG_FD_78175 | JGI IMG/M metagenome (GOLD analysis project Ga0102934, IMG submission 78175) | Salt pond soil microbial communities from South San Francisco under conditions of wetland restoration - Salt Pond MetaG R2_A_D1_MG | ecosystem: Environmental > Aquatic > Marine > Intertidal...
CAGTTGAATACGTCGAACAGCGAAACGCCGTTGGCACCGCCCGGGTTCTGAATGAGCGGGTTGTCGCAGTTGATCGTCCAGCTGCCGAACGAGGCCGACGGCGCGATTTGCGCATCCGAGCTGGTGTTCGTGAAGCTCAGGTCGGCGAAGGCCTCGATGTCGTCGGTCAAGTCATAATGCGCCCGGGTGTAGATCTGGAAGCGTTCCCGCGGCCGCTGGAAGAAGTTGAACGGGCCGAAGTTGAACGTCTCGGCCGGTCCGCCGGCGAACGGCGTCAGGTTGCCGTTTTCCTGCTGGAAGACGTCGCCGCCGTCTGAAAAGTTGGCGAATCGACGGAAGTTGCTCGAGCCTACACAGCCGACGCCGCCGAAGCTTGTAGCGCCGCTGGCCGCACCCAGCGCACACGCGCTTTCGACACGATTGTCCTGGGTGATGGCATTGAGGTTTTCGTAGTTGAAGAACAGCGTCGCGTTGCCGCGGCCGTCTGCCGAGTTCGCGCCCATCGTCAGCGAAAGATTGATCTCGCGGCCGTCTGTAGTCGAGCCGGGAATCGGCTGACTACCCGCGGCGAGGACATTCTCGAAGAAGCCACGGTCGTTGCCGGCCTGGTTGAAGCCACCCTGCACGTCGACCTCGATGCCTTCGAAGTCGCGCTTGAGGATGAAGTTGGCGACACCGGAGACGGCATCGGAACCGTATACCGCGGACGCACCGCCGGTCACGATGTCGAGCCGCTCGATAAGCCGGGTCGGCACCATGTCGAGGTTCGGCGCCGAACTGGAGGAATCGCCGAAAGGCAGGCGACGTCCGTCGATCAGTACGAGGGTTCTTTCAGGGCCGAGGCCGCGAAGGTCCAACTGGGCAGTCCCGCTGGCGCCGTTGGAAACTTCGGATGCCTGGGCCGCGAAGACCTGCGGCAACTGGTTGGTCAGGTCTTCGATACGCACAGTGCCGCGCGCCGAGATTTCTTCCTGTCCGACGGTCAGGACCGGGTTGGGCGCCTGGACGTTCGGGTTGGTCATCAGGCGCGAGCCTGTGACGACGATTCTTTCGACGTCCGGCGCGTCCTGCGCCGATTCCTGGTCCTCGTCCTGTGATTCGTCCTGGGCAAAGGCGATCATCGGCGTCATGCCGAGCGCCAAGCCCGCCAGTATTGGAGCCATTCCGCGCCAAAGGGGCGTCTGGCGGTTTCTGAGTAGTTCAAACTTCACTGTGGGTATACCTCATTTTTTGTCTCTTCGGATTTAGGTTATCCGAGTGGATTTTGACCACAGGCACGCGTCATGCATGGCGTGTACCTGAGGGCACCCTGCGATTCGGAGCATAACGCGGATTTAACCTAATATCAACAATAGGATTTAATTTCTCTGATTCCATGATGACGGCCCGGCGCGCCGTCGGGATTTCATCAGAGAGCCCCACGGGCACTGGAACCAGGACCAGATTCTCGACGCTGCGAGACACCGCGCGGCCGCGGAAAATCCGCAGCGCGGGGAAACGATGGGGAGATCGGGCGCGATTTCCAGCACAATGAGCGGCAGCCGGCTTTTCCAGCCGGAATCGAGATGGCTCGAAACCGTCATTTCAGTCGCAGACTTCGCCACGGCAGCTGCGCCGGGCTTTGCCGGGCGGCCTGCGACAATATTCTGGACAATGCGCGGCCCGATCGGAGCGACGCCCCTCGATGCTGCCGATCATCACGAAAGCTCTGGATTCAAACCCCCGGGGCACTCACGTCCGCGACCTGCCGGAAACCACCGCTTCATGCCTCTAGGGTACCCCGTCGCTAATCCTGTGACATTCAGCGAGCCCGGCCAAAGGCAAGGGCTTCAGGAGAGCGAAGCGCCGAAAGCGATCATTGGCCTTGCCCGCCGCCGTTTTCGGAGTCGGAAAGCAGGTTCGCGCATTGTTCCGAGAGCTCCGAGCCGGCCAGTTGCCGTGCTCGACAGGCGGTCAGGAGGCGTTGCCGGGCTGCGGTCGCGAGGACTTCGCCCTGTTCCTTTTCCAGGGCGGCCTGGCGTCGCTCGGTCTGGTTGATGGCGTTTATGTAGCCGCGCCAGTCAGAAGCCTGTCGACGCGTAGCGCTGAATTTCTCAGCCTGGGCAAATGCCTCGTCGGCATCGTTGCGTTGTTCGCGATCGCCCGGATCGGCCTGGTTGAAGCGCGCGTTGCCGAGAAGCATCCAGGCCTCGGCGCGGCGCGATTCCTCGAGACCGCCTTTTTCCAGCGCAGTTTCCAGGGCTTGCTCGGCCTCTTCATTCTGCTCGTTGGCCAGAAGCGACTGACCCAGCCTGAAAGACAGGAGCCCTTCGTCGGACATCTGCGCGGCCTCGCGCAATACCGGAATGGCCTTGTTGTGTTCGCGCGCCTGGCTCCAGAGTTGAGAGAGCAGTTCGAGGTTCTCGACGTTTCGCTCGACCCGGCCGGCTTCCATTTCCTTCTCGATCAACTTCGCGCCACGGTGAGGATTGTCGAAAGTCGAGTAGTACTGGGCCAGCATGATGATGTCGTCACCGCTCGTGACCAAACCGTTGATATAAGCGGTCTCGAGAGCGGCAAAGGACTTGAGCTGCTCGCCCTGCTCAAGATAAAGAGAGGAAAGCTGGCGCCAGTAGCTGAGGGTGTCGGGCCACAACTCGACCATCTTCTCCAGCAGGCGCGTGCGGTCGTCGACGTTTCCGAGTTCCGAATAGATCGCGTTGAGCAGGTTGTAATAGCGCTTTTGAGGCTCGGGTGAGACGTCGACGGCGCTCTGAATCGACTCCAGCGCCTTTTGATAGTTGTCAAGGTTGTAGTACGCGGCTCCCAACATGAAATATGCGGTGTCGGTCACCTTGACATCGGCCTTCATCCACTCTTCGAAAAGGCGGATGGAATCCTGGTAGCGCTCGTTGACGAAGTAAATCTGAGCCAGGTTGAAACGCAGGCGGTTTTGCTGGTCTTCAGGAAGCGCATTGAGATTCAGCGCCGCCGAAAAGTCATCCAGCGCGCTGTCCATGTCCTCCAGGTTGACATGGGTCGTCCCGCGAATCTGCAGGACCGAAGCCTTGTCGAACGGCTTCATCGAGTCGCCGCGGCGATTGATGAGGCCGTTCAACTTTTCCAGTGCCTCCTGATTCTCGTCTTCCTCGAGAAGCTCGTAGGCTTCGAGCAGATCCGAAGCCACGCGCGGATCCAGCGTCGGAACCGGGTCGTCCTTTTTTTCTTCGCGCGAATCGTCCTGTGCGAGCAGCGCACCGGTAAACAGAAACATCAATAGGGTCGCCAGCATCAAAAACAGCTGCCGCGCGGAAGTGGTCTGCGTCTTGCGCATTATTGCTAGCCCTCCAATTGAAACTCGATGGTGGTTCGAACGCCCACTCTGGGTTCTGCCACGTTATCGACTATTTTCGGGTTGTAGCGCCAGCGTTCGACGGCGCGCATGGCGGCACTGTTGAAACAGCTATTCGTGGATTCTATCGCCCGCGGGTTGACGACGGTACCTTCAGGCGTAACGTCGAATTCCACCAGCACTGCCTCGCTATTTTCGGCCCGGCCCATGCAGCGTTGCGGATATTGCGGCGGTATACGCACCAGCGGCTGCGCATCGCGATCGGGATTGAAGCCGGTGCCGATGTCGATATCGACGTTGGAAAGATCGGGCAACTCCCCCATCTGCACGCTCATTTCAGGGCGAAAGCTCGGATCGTTCACTGTCGGCGGCGGAGGCGGCGGCTGGTCCAGAACCGGTCGCTGAAAGTCTTCCGTGCGTTGCTGTGACGTGTCCTGAAGCTGCCGGGTCACGTTGATCTGAACCGATCGATCTTCGCTGAGTTCGACATTTCCCTGATTGGAAATCACCGCCGCCAGAACAAGAAATATAAACGACGTTACGAGGACAGCGCCCGGCAGGCCGGTGATGAGACGAATGAGATTATTCATGATTTGATGGTCGATACGGCAACAACATCATCGACACCCGCGGCACGAATCTGCTCGAGAACATCAACCAGGTATTCGCTGTGCGCACTCCCATCGGCCTGGATGACCGCGCTGCCCCGCGGATTCTCGCGCCGCAGTCGCTCGAGCGTGGCCCGGACGGCGTCCAGAGGCACTTCCTTGCGGTTGATCCAGATCGTGTTTTCTGAATCGATTGCGACCAGGATCGACACAAGGCGCTGGTTCTCGGCGGTCTGCGCCTCCGGACGAGTGACATCGACACCGGGCTCCTTGATGAAGGTCGCCGTGACAATGAAAAAGATCAGCATGATAAAAACGATATCCAACAGCGGTGTCACGTTGACATCGCTTTCGTCGGCTTTTGCAACTCTGCGGCTTCTGGCCATGTGTGCTCCGATTCTCCTATCGTCCCTGGATGGCGAGCGCCGGGTCGACCCCGGCCTGGCGTGCCTGGTCCAGAACCATCACGGTTGCGTCGATTTCGGCGTCCGGTGCTGCGTTGAGCAACACCACACCGCGCGGCTCTTCAGCAGTGAATGCTTCGACAACCGGCTTGACCGAACGCGGGTCGATCATACGAATATTGTCGACCATCACAAAACCGTCGCTGCGAACGCTGAGCACCAGCGTCGGCGGTGGTCGCGTAAGTTCCTCCTGTTCATTCTCCTGCGGCGTCGCAATCTCGATACCTTCCTCGTCGAGAAAGGTCGAAGTGACGATGAAGAAGATCAGCAGGATGAAGACGATATCCAGCAGCGGCGTGATATTGACTTCGGCTTCGTCGGCCTCGTCCGTGAGCAAACGTCTTCCGGTACCGAAACCCATCCCCGCATCGAGTTCGAGCCGATTCGAGATATCGGCGACCGCGATTTCATTTCGGCGATCAAGAAAGCTCATCGCAAATACGCCGGTCAACGAAATCGCAAGGCCCGTCATAGTCGGAATCGTGGCCTTGGAAATCCCCGAAGCCATCAAGCGCGCGTTTGAAGAACCCGTATCCGTGATGACCTGGAAGACCTCGATCATCCCGGTAACGGTACCGAGCAGACCCAGCAGCGGCGTAATGAGGATCAGTGCACGAATGACGCCCATGAAGCGCTCGCTTTCGATCCGGACCTCCGAGATCAATCGCTCGCGGAACATGTGCGATTCCCAGCTGACGTGGTTGTCAAGCGCCTTCCAGCGCGCCACCTGCGCGTTGCGCAGGCGGGGGCCGGAAAAAACCACGTACAAAATGCGCTCGCTGATCAGAACCCACATCAGCGCAGTGCTGCACAGGAGCACGGTCACCACGGGGCCTCCTGCTTCGAGGAAGCCCTGAATAGCCGCCCAGGCGTTGACCGGATTCAGCAGTTCAAGCACGGTAGATTATCCTCGAATGCACATGCATCAGCGGTTTGATTTCTCGGCGTCGGCAACGAGGCTCGTCGATTGCTCTTCGAGAATCTGGCCGAGGCGGCGCGAGGTCGACGACGCGAACGCATGCAGAATCAGCAGCGGCACCGCCGCAATCAGGCCGAGCACCGTTGTAATCAGAGCCTGCGAGATACCGCCAGCCATCAGCTTGGGATCGCCGGTACCGAACAGCGTGATCGCCTGGAAAGTCACGATCATTCCGATCACGGTGCCGAGCAGGCCCATCAGCGGCGCGACGGCTGCCAGCACCTTGACCAGGTTCAGGCCGCGCTCGAGCGGCGGGAGCTCCTTGAGCACCGCATCGTCCAGGTGCAGCTGAAGCGTTTCCAAACCTTCGCTCTTGTGCTCTTCATAGGCAGCCTGGATGCGGCCCAGCGGATTCGAATCGTTGGGTTCGTGCTTGCCCATCTGGCGCCGGACCTTCATCGAAGTCAGCGCAAGCATCAGCCAGCGAAAGACGGCCAGCAGAATGCCGAACGCGGCGACGACGATGATCGCATAACCGATCGCGCCACCCTGATCAATCCGTTCGCGCAGGGTCGGCGTCTGAGTCACCAGGCCCAACAAGCTGCCGAGTGAGGGATCGATCATGCCCCGAACGACGCCGGGGCCGCTGTGATTCATCACGCGACGCGCGGCTGCAACCGCGCCGCCGCCGGGCTGGCGCGCCAGGTAACGCAGCGTATCGTCGTTGAAGACCAGGTAACCCTGATCGCCGAACGCGGTGAACGGACCGATGCGCACTACCGTCTCCGCGGAGGAAGAATTGTCGTTTCGAACGACATCGGCCTGGAAACGCGCCACATTGCCCTGCGCTGTCATTTCCTGCAGGAACGTGAACCAGAGACCTTCCAGCTGCTCGATGGTCGGGAGCGAATCCGACTGGGCCATCTCGTCGAGATCTTCTCCACGATTCGGATACTGAGTTGAAATCAGGGAATTGTTGAGCTGCTCGTTGAGGTCCGCGGCAGCGGCACGGGCCACGCCGAACAATTCGCCGAATTCGCCCTGGCGTTCGGCGAGTTGATCGCGCAATTCCGTCAACTCACGATCCAGCCGATTGCGCAGATCCTCGAGCCGGCTTGCTTCGGCTTCAGCCTCCTCGACCTGGTTACGGATCCGGCGCAACTCCTGCTCGCGGTTGGTTTCCTGGCGACGAAAGCGCTCCTCGCGCTCACGGTTGGCCTCGGCCACGGCCTGGCGCTCTTGCTGCATGGCGCGCACGACTTCGTCCAGCGATTGTGGCTGTTGCTGCGCCGTTGCCAGAGCGCAGAATAATAGCGCCACTGCAGCCAGAGCAGATTGAAGGCCTATCGACCGATTGCGCATGGTGTAGCTCCCGCTTCTGATTCGGTTGGTGAGATGCATTTTCAGCTTTGCAGTCATTGTCTCAGCCCTCATCCGCAGTCTCGGGTGCCGTTACCGGGATGTAGAGCAGTTCAGGCGGAATCTGCTCGCGCGCCACCCGCATGGCCGTCTTGACATCTCCCATGAAGGACTTGTCCAGATCAACCCAGGCGCCGGATTCGTTGTCGTAGCGCTTAAGAACCTGATCGTCGTCGGTCTTGAAGATCTGCACCAGGCGACCGATTCGCAGAACGTCCACATCTTCGTACAAGCGCTCCCCGGCTTCGATGTCGCTGCGATAGGCCTCGATGGTACGGCCGTATTCGGATTCGATCTGGTAAGCCTCGATGAGCAGGCGATAGCGTTGCGCCGGCGAGGCCGATGGGTCGTCCATCAGTCGCGTCAGCCGCTCGATCCGCGAGCGGCGCTCGTCGACCAGGAATGGAATATCGGCCTGCACCAGACGGTCCAGCGCATCGACCATATCTTGCATCAGCGGCAGGACTGCGCGCTGAAGGCTCGCAATATTATTGATGTCTTCGGTCAACGACTCCATTTCCTGGCGCTGGGCCTCGGCCTGGCGCTCCTGGGAAGCGTTGTAACGATTCAGTTGCTCGAGCTGTCTCAGATTGGCGCGATAACTGCCCAGCAGCTCCTGAATTCGAGCATCGATTTCATCGATGTCTTCCTGCGACTCGCGCGTTCCCTGCGCGGCCTGCTGGCTTGCTTCCAGCGCAGGCTCGACTGCCTGCCCATGCGCCGGCGCGGCGAATCCCGACGCCAGAAACGATGAGGCCACCAGGATGGCCAGCATGCAGTCTGCTTTCATAGTCAATTTATTCATACCCGTTAGATCTTCTGTTTGAATTTTGCGTGTATGGCCGTACAACCCGGTTACTGCTCGAATTTTCGGCGTAAAAATCCTTGTCCGTTCGATTCCCACTCCCGGACCGGGCAATCATCGCATGAAGCCCGGAAGAAGTGAAATCCTCTTTTGCAGCCCGATATGGAAATCGCTTGCTTTGACTGTTGGGTCAGCACGAAGCTGCGAAATCCGAATTTTTCCAAGGCTAAACATCTAGTTTACACGGTCGGGTTTCTTCATTGCAACCAAACAGGCGGTCGCGTCAATCATCGGGGTTTTCGCATATACCTGCAGTAAAGAACAAGGTCAAAAGCATGTGTTCGACGATATTCGCGCGCTCATAACCAACATTGCGGAAGGTGAATGAGAGGAGCCCTCTCAAGGCATCGGCAAGCCTTGCGGGCTTGCCGATGCCGGGCGCACCTGCGCCGCTTCCGACGATACCGTATACTGATCGGCTGACCCGAAACCAAGCTAATTATGTCAATTCTGATCTGTGGCTCGCTGGCCTACGACAACATCATGGTTTTTCCGGAACGCTTCAAGGATCACATCCTTCCCGAGAAGACCCACATGCTCAACGTCGCCTTTCTGGTGCCGGAAATGCGCCGGAACTTCGGCGGCTGTGCCGGCAATATCGCCTACAGCCTGAAGAAACTCGGCGGCGACCCGTTACCGATGGCAGCAGGCGGCGCCGACTTCGATCGTTATTCGGACCGCCTGGACGAACTTGACATCGACCAGCGGTTCGTCATCCGCGACAACGACCACTTCACCGCCCAGGCCTATATCACCACCGACCTGGACGACAACCAGATCACCGCCTTCCATCCAGGCGCGATGAACGAAAATCATCGCAACAAGATACCGACCGACGGCAGCATCGGATACGGGATCGTATCGCCCGACGGCAAGCAGGCCATGCTCGATCACGCCGAACAATTCAAGGCCGCCGGCATCCCGCACGTATTCGACCCGGGCCAGGGACTGCCGATGTTTTCCGGCGACGAACTCAAGACCATGATCGCCGATGCCGATTGGTTGACGGTCAACTCCTACGAATGGGAAATGATCGCCAACAAGACCGGTTGGAACCGGGGCGAAGCCTTGAGCGGCCTGAAGCAGGGACTGATCATCACGCACGGCGGCGAAGGTTCCGAATTGATCACGCCCGACGGCGAGGAACGCATTCCGGCTGTCAAGCCCGATCGAATCGCCGATCCGACGGGGTGCGGCGACGCCTACCGCGCAGGGCTTCTGTTCGGGCTGGAGAAGGGCTGGAAGCCGGCCGACGCGGCGTGCCTGGGCTCTCTCATGGGTTCGATCAAGATCGCACATGCCGCGCCGCAGGGCTTCGACATCGACCCGCAGTCGATCCGAAACCGGTTCGAGCAGGAGTTCGGCCGGCCGATGCCGGCCTGATCCAGGGCCTCGACTTTGGCGCCGGACGGGGCCTTCCCCGACCGGCCCGCTTCGGATTTCTCCCGCAGGGCGCGACGCCGGGTCATCTTGCCGGCCTGAACGCCTCGAACTCACATCGACCCTGGCGCGTCCACTCGTAAATTGCGGAGGCAATGTCCGAATTGTGAAGTGGATCAGAGAACTGCAGCCGTCAACTCTCTACACTGACCCGCTGTAGCAGTCAGGGCAGCCACACAATGAACCCCGGAAAGACCTTGCTTTTCCTTCTGCTTGCGTGCATCGCCGGCCGGGCGACCAGCGCAGAGCAGATTTCGCTCGCAGCATTCGAGGTCCTGGAGATCCAGTCCGAACGCGGTCCGGTACCGACACGACTGAACATCCAGGCATTCGGCCGCAGGTTCGGGCTGGGATTGAGCCGTAATACCAGCCTTCTGGCTTCACTGCCGAACCGGCAGCGCAGCCGCATTCCCGCCGAAGACCTGTTTCTGAAAGGTACGCTCGACGGCATTCCCGGTTCGTGGGTTCGGCTCAACCGGATCGACGGCCGATTCAGCGGCGGCTTCTTCGACGGCAGTGAACTGTACCTCGTCGACCGCGCCGGCGGGTTTCCTGCGCTACGGGCAGCCGGAGTACCTGGCGACCGGACCATTGTCTTTCGGTTCTCCGACCTTGAATTCGACGCGCTGATCGACCACGGCGGCGTCGAGCCCCTCGTGAGGTCCGAAACAAGCCGCGGCCGGACCGGCTACGCGGATTTCATCGGCCACTTGCGCGAAGTTGCGAGCCTTCAGGGCACGCCCATGCTGGCCATGCCCGTGACCATCGTCAGTGATGTCCAGTTCACGACCCGGCACGGCAGCAGCACCGCCTCCGTCGTGGCCGGCCGCATCAATTTCATCGACGGCATCTACGCCAGCCAACTTGGTGTCGGGATCACGCTGTGGCATCACGAAATTCTTTCGTCCAATGGAACCCTGACCGCGACCGGCGCCTCGGAACTGTTGAACCAGTTCCGGGCTTTCATGACGACCGGTGCGGGTAGCGACGTTCCATTCCTGGGCGTGGCTCATTTGTTTACCGACGGCAGGCCCCAGGGCGGCACTGCCGGCATTGCCTATCTTGGCGTGCTTTGCAATCAGTCTTTCGGTTATGGTGTCGACGAAGACCTGAACACTGAAACCACCACCGCGCTGGTGTTCGCCCACGAGGTCGGGCACAACTTCAACGCCCCCCATGACGGGCAGGAAGGCGAAGGCCAACTGGGGGCATGTGCCGACGAAACTTTCGAGGGCATCATGAACCCGAGCATCAATGGAATACAGCAGTTCAGCGACTGCAGCATCCGGGAGATGTCGGCTGAACTGGATGACGCCGGCTGCCTGGTCCAGGTAATCGAGTCCGACGAACTGTTCCTCAATGGATTCGAGAGTCCTGCGCGCTGAATTGCGTCGGCTTGACGCGGCAAACGCCGCCGTCTGATACATTTCACACCATGCATATCATCGTCATCGGCGCGGGCGTCATCGGCTCAACCACTGCGCTTTCGCTTGTCGAACGCGGGCTGGACGTCACGCTCATCGAGCGGTCCGGCGAGCCGGCCGCCGGCACCAGCAAGGCCAACGGCAGCGGCATCACGCCGGCCCACGCCGAACCCTGGAACCCGCCGGGCAGCGCCTACAAGCTGCTGCCGGCCATGCTGCGCAAGGATCAGCCCTGGCGGGTAAATCCCACTGCCCTGCCCGGCCTGGCGCGCTGGGGATTTCATTTCCTGCGCCATTCCAGTGCGCGGCGCTACTACGTCAACGCCCGTCACTGCGTTCGCCTGGCCATGTATGCGAAAAAGTGCATGGTGGCACTGCGCGAGCGGCACGCCCTGGACTATCAGCAGGTCACACGCGGATCGCTGGAGCTCTACTACAGCGCCGAAGAACTCGAG
>Ga0102934_1003355_pt1 | contig 10925 bp, 16 predicted proteins | sample SalPonR2_A_D1_MG_FD_78175 | JGI IMG/M metagenome (GOLD analysis project Ga0102934, IMG submission 78175) | Salt pond soil microbial communities from South San Francisco under conditions of wetland restoration - Salt Pond MetaG R2_A_D1_MG | ecosystem: Environmental > Aquatic > Marine > Intertidal...
CCCTCCCTCCCGCCCTCCGGGACCCGCCTTCCTCATCGTGCGCTGTCAGGTAGATCACTTGACCTCCATTCTCACTGAAAGGTTGCTCAAAGAGGGATTTGAAAAAGCGGGAGCGGCTGGCCAACGTGGCGGAGACCACCTGCGAAGCGGCAAACGGACGCCGCCAGAGAAGGAAAGAGGGGGAGGGCAATCAAGGTCCAAGCAGATCCGGAGGGGTCAAGGACAGGATGAACGCAAGGGAGTGCAAAAAACAATTTCGACGCGAGACTCAAGGCTGAGAAGACAGAGTAAAAGGGGCAGCGAGCGGCTTCAAGCCCGTCTCAAAAGCTGACACAGGCGCAATCCTCCCTCCGTTCCTCTCAGACCATGGCCCCCCCTTGCGGACACACATCTCCCGACTCCCCAGGGTCCGCGGTCCTTCCTTCACCTAAGGGTGGAAGACTTCCTTCTTACCTTGACCTTCCGGAGGGGGGGGCGGAGGTCTCCGCGGTGTGGGAGTCCCAGTCGACGCCTTTTGTACCTCCTACTGTGAGTCTCGCCCTGCTCTCTTCCAAACCCATCGTCCCGGCCCCACCTTTTCCTCCCCCCTTCCCTTTCACGCTCTCCATTGCTTGCTTTTTCCTCTTTGTTTTCCTCCTCCTCCTCCTCCGCCTCCTTTTCATCCTCCTCCTCTTCCTCCTCGGTTCCTTCCCTCCGTGCCAATTTGAGCCAATGCCAATGGTCTTCAGCGTGCACAATCTTTACGGCGGCCGACGGCGCGACACAATAAAAAAGAAAAAGGGTTTATGTCAGTGTGCATTCATACGGTGAAAACCCAAACAACAACAGTATGCGTAACCTACATGGATCTCCTTGTCTGCGTAGAGAGGGTTATCCAAGGCGAAATTTAGGTCGAGTGCAGCGACTTGCTCGTAGTACTCGTTCTTGCTCATTAAGCGCCTGCCACTTCGTTTGCCAGAGACATAGTCAAGGTCAGGAAAAAAGAGTGGAGAAGCGGTGATGGGTTCGAAAGGAGGAAGGAGAAGGAACGTACCTGGCACCAAGGCCGGTTTCCGAACCATCGTCGTTGTCACGCCCGGCACGGAGACCATCTTCACCGCCAACGCCTTCCCCTTGCATTTGTGTCACTCCGTATTATTGCGTACCTGATTTGCTCTTTTTCTCAACCGTTGACTGTTACAGGAAAATTGCCAATAGAGACGTGAATCAAGGTACTTGTAGGTAGTCTGTCGGTTCGCAACGAACGCCGCTTGAACACAAAAAGCAAGACTGTACGCGGACTTTAACATCCTAGGGAACAAGTGATGCATCAGAAGGGCCACTACAGCAAACTTTGGCACAGGAAAAAGACGCCAGCGAGCATCGTTTTTGGCATTCGAGTTTGCCCACTGGACTTTTGCCATGTTCGCAATGCCGGGCACAAGGTTAACCTCCCCCCTACCTCTTGAAAAATGCGAGGGAATGTCTGATGTATGCGAAAATAGCATTTCCCACCCCATTTTCATCATGGTGCCTTAAACATATACCTCAATTCTTTGTGATGACTAAAAACAAAGGAATGAAGTACTGACCTTGTCTGACCGCTGTAGATGGTGGCAGGGCACTTCGAGACGCGATGCGCTAAAAGTAGGACGATAAACGACGGCTTCTGAAGCCAAAAAATGAGTTGCGAGTGGCCTAGAACTGATAGCATGGATCTTCATTGAATGCAGAGATTTTGCGCATGACTTTTTCTTCTTTTTTTTGTTCCTCGTTGGTTTTTATCCCGGCTTACTTCAGTAATTTTTTTCCTTGTCAGTATTGCCTTAAAGATTCATGTTTCAATTGAGTCTTGCGGAGAGCTTTTCTTGCACTCCTCGCAGCTTGCAAGAATCTCCCATTTTTTGAACGAATCTCCTCCTTCCTTGGGTTTCCCCCATGCTTTGACCCTTTTTGTCATATTCATTTCCCGTCATTCCCTGTCTCAAGCTCATCCAGCAGCTCCTTGACCAGACTTCTGATATAGTCCCGTATTTTATTGAATTCTTCGGGCTCCATATGCTGTCGGATAGTATCCAATCGAAAATGAAAAAGAAGGAAACGCGGGACGAGTCGTTTAACATGAAGAAACGGTGAAGACGTCAGCATCCGACATTCGTGCCCCCTGACGACCGGCAGTCTTTGGACTCACTGCAGAGTGTTTCTCATGTTGCATTTTCGACATTCTCTAGCCACCTAAATATACCTTGGGATCAGGGATTGTCCAATTGACTGTCCGCTTGGCCGGCATCCATGGGCACGCGTCTCCACAACCCATAGTGACCACCGCATCGAAGGGAGCGAATCTTTCGACCTCTTCCAGACTCTTGGAGTCGTGCAGGGACAAATCATAGCCGATTTCTTTCATGGAAAGGATGGCCTGTCATGAAAAATGCTATGACGCTGAGTCGATGCAAGCTGTCTACACGATCTCCTTTTCAGTGTCCCCGTACCACTGTCTGCTTGCTGGGTTTCTATTTTTCAGTTTACCTTCGGATTGACGACACCACTGGGCTTGCTTCCCGCGCTGTAAGCCTCCACTTTATTCCCGCCTAGGATGGTGGCGAACGCCTGGCTCATTTGACTACGATTGGAGTTTTCCACGCAGACGAAGAGGAGCTTGAAGGGAGGAGGCTGGTTACCCGCCATCCTGCTCTCTAGGTTTTTGGCTGGATGAGAGGAGAAGGGTTTGAAAATATGTTTAAGGAAAGACGAAATCGATGAATTTATCATACGTTCATGTCCTGGCCAAACGCTCGGTGCTTCAGCGTTTTCTCCTTGTCTGCAGAATGCCTTTGCAGGGGCTTTTACCGAGGCTTACCAGTAATAGTTGAAGCAGTTCGGTATCAAAGACTAATAAACCACAGCACACTGACTCAATCGCCTGCGTGAATACCCAGGGTTGGTGTTGCAATGTTGGAACTTTTTTAAGGGGGGCAGGAGGTGGTAGTTACGTACTTTGTGACGCGCTACTCATAAAACTCACGCAGTCAGATGCAAGGCTGCTGATAACACGTTTAGAATCTCAACCCGAAGCCGGATTGTAGGAGGTCGTAAATTATTTTGACAGGCAAAAAATATATTGTTCATTCAACCAGTCGCACAGTCAGTATTTTGTATGCATAAGACAGGACCTTGAAACAGAGCGTGCGACATGCTTTGTCAGGGGAATGAAGTAGTCATTTGTCGACGCCATGCATCAGATCCGAGCTTTTTTCCATTCCACGCGGGAAAAAGCCACGATATATACGCCCCGAGAATTTCGTTTTGAAGATGAACGAGCACGTTGCACATATTGGGGGGACGTACGAAATGAATACGCACGGAATTATGCCTTATCTATGCTCACAAAGGCACATCTGACGCCGCCTATCTCGCCTGTCAACGAGTGGTAGGGCCTAGATTCATTTGTCGGGAATGAAGATTTACTCGTTCGCCCCTACAAAGGCGACTCCAGGCCATCAAAATCTGAGGACCCCTGCAGTGTCCTGCCCCCGTGGGGTGACTTTCCCGTCTCCTGTGACAAGTTTCTGTCAGACTTAAAGGGACTTTCTCCTGTCATGTTGCGTCAGTCTATATTGCATGCATGATTGTCGTAGATCAAACCCTATGTGTAGCGCATACTCTGTAGTACGCGTAAGACCTCCCCGGTCTCAACAACCCGTCTGCTGAACGAAAGCGAGGATCCCCTTCGTGTCCTCCATCACGTGTTATTGAACAATGCAAGGCTCAACATTATGGAAAATGCTCACCATCTTTTCTTCTCAGCCATTCGCAGCATGTCCGGGCCCTCCTCACAAGAGTCGAAGGTCCAGGCGGTGGAAAGCACGCAATTCAACCACTCTCACCCTGAGGAGGAGAAAAAGCTATCTTTCTTGGACAAATTCCTTTCTGGATGGATCATCCTAGCTGCTGGTGTGGGACTGGCGCTTGGACAGGCTCCTGCCATCATCAAGGCGATCAAAGCATCGAGCGTAGGGACCACCAATATTCCTATAGCCATCGGATTAATCCTCATGATATTTCCTCCTCTGGCTAAGGTTCGCTGGAACAAGATGCGCGACGTCTTTGCCGATACTCATTTGGTCCTCTTGACCCTGTTTCTGAACTGGGTAGTGGGGCCGTTCTTGATGTATTTTTTGGTACGTTGAAAGAGTGCGTCGCTGAGAGGCGGGCGACGATGACCTCAGACCTGAGTCTCCCCGACCTGGAACTCATCGTCCTTACTTTCCTTCTTCTTCTTGACAGGCCGTCGCATTCTTCCACGAAGGAAGGTACGCCTCCTTCATGTCGGGCCTCTCCCTTGTGGGTTGCGCCCGTTGTATCGCCATGGTGATCGTGTGGGTGGAGCTGGCTAGGGGCGATCGCGAGTATTGCGCGGCCATCGTTGCCCTCAACAGCATCATCACCATCTTTCTCTATTCCCCGTACGCGGTGCTTTTCCTTATCACGTTGCCCACGGCCATGCTGGGCTCGGCGGGCACGAGTGCCGTGGACGTGACCATGGGGGACATTGCCATCTCTGTGGGAATCTACCTGGGCATTCCACTCGCTGCAGGGGTTCTCTGCTGGTACGTCCTTCAGGGCAAGGCTTCTTTCTTCCTTCGTTTGAAAGATGTTGAAGCATTTGTCTTCCTTGCCATGCTCCGTTGATCCGCCTGATCCCCCTCACGCCTGTCCCCTCTGTCTCTTCCTGGTAGTGCTCTGCCGCTTCTCGAGTACTTCTCCATCATCACCAACGCTTTCTCTCCTACCCATCCCACCTCCCACAATCCACCCGGTCCAGGCTTCTCCTTACCAAGCTCAAAGGTAAGGAGTGGTACTACACGTCCTTCGCTCCTCGCATCGGTCCTCTGACGCTGGCCGCTCTTCTCTTCACCATCGTGGTGCTCTTCGCCACCCAGTCCAAGAGCATCTTGAGCCAGGTAGTGATCCCTGTCAGGCCCTCTCCCCTCACCTTTTTCCTTTCGTGTGGAGTGGACTCTCGTGGGCAAAGGTCAAGATTAGGAGTGTGTCTCTGCAGGACCGTGCAAGCCTCAGGAGTCTTGATAGAACCTCTCACTCTTCCTTTCCAATTTCATTCTTCACTCGCGGCGTGATTCGGCCCAATTCTGTCCCAGATTGGTCGCGTCCTCTACGCCGCTGTCCCCCTCGCCATCTACTTCTTGAGCATGTTCCTTGGCAGCTTCTACCTATCTTTTCTGGCCAATGCTACCTACGCTCAAGCTACTACCTTGGCTTTCACGGCTGCATCGAATAATTTTGAGCTTGCCCTGGCGGTGGCTGTGGGCACTTTTGGACTGAACTCTGGAGAGGCGCTCATGAGTGTGGTAGGGGCCTTGATCGAGATCCCGACCATGCTGTCCTTGGTGAAGATGGCAGAGTATTTCAAAAGAGCGTGGTACCAGGGGCAGGAAACCACCGTCCCGAGCAAGCTGTCGAGGAACGGAGTAAAAGGAGCGGAGGGAAGTGTTCAGGGGGGGGAGCCAGTGGAGGGCATCAAGAGCGTGGAGATGCATGTTTAACTCATGAACAGCTGTCACGTCGTGCAAAGAATGAACATAAAGCAATCAGAGTCGTCGAAATATTTTTGCGGGCACCAACACGATATATGTGACAAGACCAGCCTGTTTCGAGTAAACCGTTTGGTGTGGAAATATAGTGAACAATTTGGTTTCGATCGCCTGAAAAAGCTCACGAGGAAGCCTTTCGAGTCTCCTTTGAGGTATAGCAGGTGAAGGTTGAGGTCATGATACAAGCATTTGACTGAATTGATCTACAAGCCCTCGTTCTAAAGCAATAATTGTGTTTTCTCAGAAGTCAGAAATAATCATGGTTGAGGGAGCGATGTCGATGATTTTACTTCCACACTTTCCCCCTTTTGCTGAGGCTTATCTCGCCTTCGTAACATTGGTCACTTGCGTGACTCGCCTCTCTTTTTGACTCGTTGACTCGAAGACTCAACCCATTGCATCAGTATAGTCGTACGTAGCTTGCACACCGCTTTCCCTTCGCGTCGACAATGTCCATGTTACGAGTCGACATCGTCGCACAAGAATAAAGCCAATTACTCTTCCCTTTTCGTTGGGGAATTCATGATCTCGTTGCTGACTCAGTACGTCGCACTCTGGTTGTAAGGGGCTGCTACGGATTTGCCGCCTTGCAAGCAGTCATAGTATGTCACCTGATTGTGGACGCCATCATGACAAACCGCGGCAGACAAAAAATTATATGTGAGAAATCAGCCTGATGGTTTCCTCTATCTGGTCCCATAGAGAATTGCTCTTCATCCTACCTTGGGATAGAAGTTCTTCATGACACTGGAGGCGAAGCTTGATGTTTCGCATTTCGCACCGACGCCTGCGATGCTCTCACACGCTTGTTTTATGTTGTGAATGCTCTGCAATGTTGAAATGACGAAATCAGTGAGCAGGTTATCAACGCATATGTGTTCAATGGAAGAACAGGTGTGAAGGCTGCAGCATTCAAATACTCACTTGGGTATTGTTTGCAGTGTCACCAATGCGGCTGCTCTGAGAAAGAATCTCTCGAAGGACCAGAGCTACCAGAAATGGATTGGCAAGTATAAGTTATGACAAAATCAAATGTCTCAACAAAGTGTATCCAAGAAATCCGAAGTTGTCGAAGCTAACCAAACAGCGGGAGAGCAAGCCTTCGAAAAGCAGCGACTAAATCTGACCTGGATAGGAGACGCGGGCAGTCTGGCCCCAGGTTGAGAGAAACATGGCATCCCTAGTCAAGTGACCACAGCGTTTGGCAGAGGCAAGGTCCGCGGCGGCCACGATTTTATACTGGCGAGAGTTACGGAGATTCCAGAGGTACTAAAAAAGATGGAGGACAAGGAAAAAACGGTCACATTTCAAACGCATTGAACAATATTCTTGCAGACTATCGCGATGATGCCGGTCCCAAACGCTAGGTCCAACATCTCACCGTATCCAATATTTTTATATCCTTCCCTCGCAAAGTTCATATCATAACTCTCATCTCCTCGTCTCCTTCCTCGATGTGAATGCTTCTTACCTCCGAGCCATAGTATTGCGAGTAGAAATCGACAATATCACTATCAAATAGCGTTTGTAGCACAGGACCTGGAATCTGTTAATGCAAAAATTAAATGTTGTTGTGCTTTCAAGTCAATACCTGTATCATGCTGCCGAACTCTATACGTACATTCAAATCATAAGTGGAGAGGCTGAGGTACCGCGCGTTACTTTTGGTGAAGTCCGCCACAAAAGGAGGGGTCCAGAGGCCACCCGGAGAAGGAGGAAGAGTGCCCGTGATCACAGCCACGAGGTTCCCCTGTACCCCACCACCGTCGACTGGAAGATGATTGGAAGGAAACGCAAGGTTAGAAGACACCGAGAGAAACGCAGGGTAAAAGTCTTGCTACAAAAATCAAGAATTGCAGTTTAGCAGGCCTTTGTCGCTGGCTTTTTCTCCAACTTTCAAAAAGTATTTCCCTGCATAGGTCCCTTCTTCATTCAAATTACTCACCTTCACTCCCACAACTTAGAAGATAGTTCGCATCTTTGTTGACAAACGGCGCGCGTGTACCCGTCCGCCGAAAGAGGCCTACATGGTTGGAACAATGAGGCGGAGAGATGAAATGAGGAATAGCAAGCAAATGTTTGCAAAAGACAGAAATACAGGTCTTTCATATATGATCCACGAAAGGGATATGCAGATCATAAGCAATTTCTCATCTCATACAGCGAATTCTCCTCCCCATTCTGTAACTTTCAACTCTCATTTTCCCCATCCTCCTTCCTTCTTACGGAATTGATCCCGGCTGTTCCATGTCGGGCACGGGTTTGCGCCTGCTTTATTCTCGGTGGCTAATACGCGGGAGTAGCTAAAAAGATTAGATAAAGGGGGGGAGGGGAAAATGATGAAGAGGATTTGAAAGTAGGCGAAAGGCTTGAATGTGCTGGCAATAGCAGTTTGCATGGGCTCGTAAAAGAAAAGCGCGAAAATTGCACTAAGGATTCGTGGCAAGAGAAAGAGGACCATAACATCCTTTCGACACATCGGAAATCGTGACCATGAAGGAAATGGGAGCAAATTCGCTACAGAAAATAGTAGGAGGAAGGAAAATGATAGTTACCCAGTTGCAATTGTGGAGATAAATTGAGAAGCAATCTTCGTGTTATTGGGCGTACACTGATCAAGAGTGTACCAGAGCCCGCCTTGGCCGGATGAGGGATTGAATAGCTGGGAGGGGGGAAAAGAAAAGGAACGGTGGAGCATACGATGGGCAGTAAAAAAGGAGCGGGAGATAAATAAGAAAACATGTCTGATATAATATTCACAGGTCGAGCTATTCCTGGGTTCCTCTTTTTGTACCTTGTACTTGACGACAGGAGGCGCAACAGCACCCCAGATGTCCGTCTTGTCGGGAGATTGCTTGTCATAGGCATAGACGCGGAGAAGAACAAAAGCGCCTGAGGCATAGCGGGAAATCCATGAGTGATTGTCACATTCGTAATGAACTTCACATCAAAAGCGGTACACAACAAACAAAGATACTGATTGAAGAATGGATGGAAGAAAAGCTTTTGAAAAATAGAGAAAGAATTCACAAGAAAAAAGTAGAGTAGAGAGGACAAGCAGAAAGGACGATAATAAAATTAAAACATTCGGAGTAAGCGAGAGCTGTACATACCTGTTGCGTTACTCCCAGATGCAATGGTGGGAAGCTCATTAGGGTAGCCTTGATCGCCATTGAGAGTAACGTGAACTTGATACTTGCCCTTATCTCCCAAAGTTGTGCCTGGAGTGGCAAAGGGGTTGACGCCCCGTACGGATTTGATCTAGAGAAGCAAAAACAAGCAGAGGGATGAGCAGAAAGTAGGGGGAATGGGGACGCGTCCAGAGATTTTTTCAAAGAGCCCTAGTCTCTAGAAATAGGTGCGAGCGGGTCGCGTGACGTTCTTTGCCCTTAACTTGGCCTTTTACTTTTGTACCTCATAGTCGCGGACAGAAGCCACAGGGTCTAGTGACTTAGGATCGTAGGATTGGTAGGAGAAGTATCGGACGAAGGGATAATCGCCTGTCGTGAAGGAGGAAGAAGCAACAAAAATGAGGGAGGTTCCACTTGTTAAGTTCGAACAGACAGGAGTGAATAAAGAAGAGAAAGGAACGTAATTGGCGAGGATAAAACGGACGGAGAGGCGAAAAGGGCGCGGAAGGGAAGAAGACAAAAAGGTATGGTGAGTGGGTACCTTCGATGCGGATGACGTCCATAGGCCCTTGAAGCTTGGGTACAAATAAGACATGGTACACAGCATACTGAAGGTGGGAGGAAGGAAAATGGGGAAAGGGTGGATGAGAAATGAGAAGGAGGGGGACGATCAACTTTCACGCAGCGGGCAAGGCCTGAAGCTGATGCGGTAGATGAGGAAGAAATAGGAGAGAAATTGGATCAAGGAAAACGAGTATATAAATTAAGAATGACAATCGAGAAAGATACTCACCCCGTCGGGAAAGGCGATGTTGAAATTGAGCCCGACACTGGCCTGCCAGGCACAGTTGAACTCAATACTGGCATTCAGTCCCGCTAGGGCATAAGATGTGTAAGAGAGGAAGACAGCCTTTTGGGCATCGGTCATATCCAGCTGGTTCACAGCCACATTCGCCATGGTACTGAGAGGGAAGTGAACGGGGCGATAAACATGCGGTGGTGCTTAGAGAGTAGAACGGTACAATAACACGAAAGATGGATATACAAAAAGAGGCAAATCCTTCCAGGACCCTTTCAAGCTACTGGGATCTATTGTAGGGTATTCCCCCCTCACTTCGGCGGTCAAGTTTGTGAAAACGTCCTATATACCTATAGAAATCCATCGCTTCCGGAGATCTGGCCGTAACCTGATCTAAAGAAACAGAGCCCGTGGTTGGATCTATGGCTACTGGATTGCCGCGGCCTGCGCTCTCAAGGGCACCCTACGCGATGTAAGGCAGGAATGTAGAGGGAAAAGGGTTACAAAAATAGAAACTGAATTCAGAGGAAGGACGAAGAGTACCAGCAGTAGGATATAGATTTCAACAAAGCAAGAAAAGAACAAGCACATTTTTCCTGTATGCTATACCAATCTTAAATAATATTAATGTCCTTGTTACTTCACCTGAGCGGCACCCATGGCTGCCTGCTTGGCGAGGTAGGCCGCCGCGGCCTTAGGATCAGATGGCGTCGTATCACTCTGCCGGACAGGATAAAGTGGGACGGTAATGATTATTTGTATATTATAAAAGTTTTGCTTTTAGGCCTAATGCTTCAAATATTTGTGGTACTTTTCGTTGCTGTGAACAGAAAAACAAATCTTGTCTTGCCTTCTTAAACATTTCCTGTCCGGATCAATAACCACACTTTGACACTCACATTCGCGGACGCTTGTGCCGCCTTGATTGCACCCTTTGCAGCGCCCCATGCCGCTTTTTTCATGAGATTTGCGGCCGAAGTTGGGATAGATTGCGACGAGACAGGCGGGCATCGGATCAGGAAGGCAGCCAGGAAAGATAACGTAGAAAAAAGGAAACGCATTGCCCGGACTATGGAGATTTATTTTGGGAAAAAAGAATGTTAGAAAAACATCAAGATCACTTGAAAAATACTTTCAGCTAATGTCTGTCACATGTATCCTACATGCTGGTAAATTAGCACCGTCGATACAATGTAGTGAATGCGGAAGAGGTTCCTTCGAATGGCGTGCGTCTTCAGCTCCTAGCTCTTATGACTCACCACTGCACGCCAGCAAGACAAAGTCATATCAATCAAATGAGAATATATAAGTAAGTTCAAGTAGGAAGTCGCATGATTGGCTCTTGCGCGTGAGAGCCCTACCGTGGAGAATGTCGTGTGGAGCGGTGACGGGGTCCGACATGCG
>Ga0102934_1003356_pt1 | contig 10923 bp, 8 predicted proteins | sample SalPonR2_A_D1_MG_FD_78175 | JGI IMG/M metagenome (GOLD analysis project Ga0102934, IMG submission 78175) | Salt pond soil microbial communities from South San Francisco under conditions of wetland restoration - Salt Pond MetaG R2_A_D1_MG | ecosystem: Environmental > Aquatic > Marine > Intertidal...
AGGGGGGGGGGGGGGGGGGGGGAGGGGGGCGTGGGGGGGGGGGAGCGGGCGATGGTGTGGGAGAGAGCGGGAGTGATGGGGCGGGGCGTGGGGCGTGGCATGGAGGTCGAGGAAGTAGTCGTCCTCGTCGTTGTAGTCGTTGTTGAAGACGAAAGGGCGCACCGGGTAGCGCATGGCAGGGTGGTCGTCGGGATACAGGAGGCTCTCGGGGAACACTCGGTGGTCTAACGCGTCCCACACCGAGCAGCCCAGCGTGGCCCCGCCGGTGTACAGACGCGCAGAGCCACAGCGCGTGTTGCGTTCGGTCTGCAGGAGCTCTGCGACCACCATGTACGGGCAGCGCTCGCGGCTCGGGAGGAGCTCGCACTCTGCGCTCACAAGCCTGAGAAAACGAAAGATGGGGCTGGACCCGTCCAGCATGGGGAGGTGCACCGAGTGCGCCGCCACCTCGGGGCATTGCCGGGCGATGTGCTCTTCCGTCAGCCAGCTGGGGTGAGCGCTAGCGCCCGCACTCCCTCCCCCCATGACCGCCGACACTCCGTGTCTTTGTGGTGGGCTAGCGCTTGGCCGCGACCCTGGCGTTTGCGGCGATTGCGACGCCTCGTCCGGACCTCCCTCCATTTCCTCCCCCCGGGTGTGCATCAGGCGAAAGAGAAGGGCATTCACGCGGTCGATGCCCTGATGAAGGGCAGTTAGCCGGCGCACGGACGAGACTCCCTTCACGTCGAAGGACAGCTTTACCAAGGCCGCCACGAAAGTGGTGCAATGCGCAAAGTATCGTGCACGTAAGGGTCTCAGACAGCCAGGGGATTGCTGCCCCTCCCTTGCCAGGATCTCACCCGTGTTGAGCAGGCTCATCAGGTGAGCGCGCTGCCTCTCTCCTGTGATCTGCGGGAGGCCACGACGCGTGGGAATCTCCAAGTGCCCCAAGGCCGCGCGCAATAGCCAGAAAAGCTTGAGACCTAAGTGAACATTGGACGTGCATTTCTCTATTACTTGCTGCTCGATCCAGCGATTCCGCCGCATCGCGTCAGGGGGCCCGTCCACCTTGGTACAGGCGAGCAACGTAGCGATCTGAGGAATGCATTCCTCTATTTGCGAGTCAAAGACGGCAGGAGTAATAGCCATGGCATCCGCATCAAAACCGCCCAGTTGGTGCTGCGACGGGAAACCGTCCCGCAGGAAGGCGTCTCTGCTCCCGCTGCTCAAGCGGAGACCCTCCGGACCCCCTGGACCTCCAACCCGCAGTCCTTCCTGGACTGCGAGCCAGTACACAAGGAATGGCAAAAGGCTGTACATAGTTTGTCCTCAAAAGAATCGGCAGTCTTTTGGCCACCAATTGATCGTTTGTTCTAACTTAAGTTCAATTTTGTTTACTCAGTTGACGGTCCCTCTTGGAATGGCGAGCTGCATCGTCGTGATGGTCGTGAGATAAAATAAGGGGGCCGCACTCCACCTCTTTTGCCCCCTATCTTGCTGCCAGGAGCCAACAAGCAAGCCGTGGCTCTTTCTTGTGAAATATGTTATCAAAAAGAGGTTAAAACGCAAGTAAAAGTATTTGAGGGTTGTAACCCTTCACCTGGGAGGAGGACGGCACGGGCGGCTCTCCTTGCATGTTGCACGCCATTCCAGGGAGTTGCAAACATTCACGCCGAGCACAAGTCTCCAAGCATCTACCCCAGCGGTACGACCTCGTCAAAACTCCGAAATGTAAGCTCCATATCCTTGCCTAGTGTCGAATTTCGCTCTCTTTTGCCTGCATCTTGGGTCCAGGCTGATTCCATGATCGCGCTCGCACTGTCTCCGCCCGTCAGGATCGCCAGCCTCCAGGACTGTCTCGTACTCGTGTTTTTATCCTACACCCGCCGCGCTATATTCTCACCCAGTTTACACTCAAACAGGGATGGTAATATGATAAGGCTTATTGCGTCGCCACTGGGACCCCGGACAAGGGATGTCTGCACTATCCGAGGTATCGTCTACCTCCCGGCCACCAATGTTGGTAATCGACTCTCAGGGGCTGCGCACAGACCGCCTTCTGCATGTAGAGCTGCAAACCCAGGATGGAGGAAGCAAATCAAGTGAACTCTCCGTAAGAGTCACCAAAGGGCGTTTCAGTGTCGACAGACGGCGCTTCATAGAACGCGGGGATGAATTTTCAATGGATAATGCCTCGATAAAGGGAAAGTTCAATGTGCTGGCGTTCAACCAGGTGGTGAACTACGTTACTGGGTGCGGTGTCGTATGTTTTGTTTTACATATCGAGGGAAGGGATGGCCCTTGTGAACTATACTGTCTGGACAGGGAGAGTGCCGCAGGAGAAAAGGCCACCGGCCAGGGTCGGCCCTCGCAACGTTTGACCTGCACGACCCTGTCGGGAGGTATGCCGCTGCCACCAAACGACCTGAGCATGGAAATCGTTGCAGGGCCTCGCATTTTTGTCTGGAAGGACGTGCAGACAACGTCCAAAGGAGCTCGCGTGAGTAGCTGGCTTGAGGGCAAGTGGACCGAGTACTCCTTGTACGGGGAAGAGCGACAGGGCTGCGGGAGCATTACCTTTCAGGGCATTTATCCGCCCGTAGAAGGCTCGTACTTGTTCCGGACCGAGCTTCTCTCCTCGTCTTCAACTTATTTGTGGAGCGTTATCCTGCCGGCGCCCTCGGAGTCGGCGTCCGTGCCCCCCGACAAGCCCGGCCTCCTCCTGGCCGCTCCACCCTACCCGTGGCTCCCAAAAGCCGCTCTGTCAGATTGTGCGTGCTTGTGCGAGCCTGCAGGTGACTGGCACTCGGAGGGCACCGAAGACGCAACGACTGCCTCCCTCTACATTGTGTCCACCCACGAGCTGTCTTTTCACGCGTCCTCCCACCTCCCCCCTGAGAGACCCTTGTGCCGGGCGTGTCTGGATACCAGCACCGGTCCAGCCACGCAGGTATGTGCTCTGCTCACCCGTGCGTGCGACGCGGAGGGGAGGCTGGACGAGTCCGCGATAGAGCAAGTGGTCGTCCTCATGGCGCGAGACCCCCGGATGCGGCTTCTCCTCTTTGTCCGCCGGCACAGCGGCCCGGGCGCGCAAAAGCAAGAGCTGCAGCCTCTCCGGGAATTTTGTGGTGTCGGGGGGATTTTACGGGGGGACTTCCTTGGCAGCGGGTGGGAGCAGTTGGCGCTGCTGCCTGGGAGGTCCCAAGGGGGGCCGGCCTCTGCCCCACGCAGGCCGTGGCGCATGGCGGAGGCCGCTCTGACGGATCTGGTACACGTCTGGGTCCACAAGACGAGCTTGAAGCTTCAAGATGCACCAGACAAGCTTTTTGAAGACAAGGAGGGGCTTCGGTCCGCCGGCAAGAAGAGAGGAGTGGCAGCAGGATGCCCTGCGAACGAGGAAGGCGGCGAGTTGGTGGCGCCGATCGGGCGGGAGATGGAGCGCGATAAGCCCGCAAGAAATGGCGCAAATGCCCAGAGAAGGGGGTGTGAAGGGTCCATAGAACAGGAAGAGCGACTTCTGTGCAAGTTTCGAGAGGCCGTGCGCGAGCGCCTTGCCAGCGAAGAGCGGAGGGAACGCCGCCTGGAGAAGACAACTGCCGGCAGCCGACTCCTGCTCAGGGAGGGTCAAGCAGTGTTGACCGACATGGCCTATAAAGACGTGCTTCCCCACGTGGTTGTGCCTCCGCACGCTGAAGAAAGTGAGGGTCTGTCCTTTGCTGCAAGCTTAGAGCCGCTGGGTGCCAGGGGGCAGGAAGAAGCAAGCAACGACTGGCGAGATTCCCGAGCATCGCCCCTGCTGCCTGTAGCCACCCACCGGATCATGCATCAGTACTTGGACGCCGACGCCCACCGCATCTCTCTGGATTTGTCGCTCCGCCTCGCGGAACCAGCTCGCGTCCGCCTCCAGCATGTCGCCCTGGCCGTCTTCTCCCGAGACGGACCCCTGACCTTCACGTCCTCCACGATCTCAGACAGCCTCACTCACGAGAAAGGAGGGGCCAATAAGGATGAACTCCGGCTTGCGGTGTCTTTTCTCGTGTCGGCGGCCTCTCTTCTCAACCCCACGTCCTGGGAGGGATCAGTCACCCTGTGTTGTGCCTGGCGAACCCTGACGTGGAGAGGCGAATCGGAAGATGAGGAGCCTCTCGCTTACCCACCTGGCGCACAAGCGTTACAGCGTTTGACTGTTACTGCTTCCGATTTACTTGCCTCATCGTTTCGTGCCAAGCATGACAGCGATGGCGGGCAGAACCTTCTGACCTCCCTGCCCTTGCTTTGGAAACTTGACGCTCTCGTCCTCTCTCCTCTGCTCGCTCCAAAGGACTCTGTTTCCCTTTCTTCCCGACTGGCCGCAGTCCATCTTGACGCTGTTCGAAATACCTGTCACGTAGCAGCTGTGGATCTTCCTACGCTTTGCATTACTCTGCGCAGTCTTGTAGAGCAAAACCAGGAAGATCGCCTCAACATATCCTCCTGTCCTTTGAAGTTAGTGCCTGCGGATCTGTGTGGAAGGAACAGAAAGTCGTGTTTTTTGAAAGGGTTGATGCTTTTTTTGAAATTATTGCAGCAGGAATTCGACTTGATCTGTACACTTGTGGAGGGAGGACAACCCGAGGAGTCGAGTATCCGAGACGTCTGGTTGGCGCAGCCTGCCTTGGACGTAACTGTGCACGTCTTGTCCAAATTGTGCCTATTAGACTGACTGACACCATAAGCAACATCGTAACCCTAACATCGTAACAAAGGCACTTAGCATCTCTGGCTCTAGCCTGCGGCATGCTAGGCAGGCTGGGGAATACCCCGTGACGTCACGGATCCGTTTCGCATACAGCTTGCCGCGCCCACGCCGGGCCCTACGCATTCCTTTCCTTGCTTCATCTTCCCTCCTGGGCCGCATAAGTGGAGAAACGAGGCAGTCGCTGTCGTGTTATGCTTACGCACACGACTCCACAGACGTCGCGCCTTGTCCTTGTGTGACCCCTGTATTCAATCAACCCTAATCAATAGACACCCATTTGTTTTTTGTCCTCACTTTACGCGAAAACCGCGGGAATACTTTTTAATGCTCGCCCTCTTTTCCCTCTATCCGACTCAAGGCAACAGCCTCAAGGAGGCGCGATTGAGCAAGGCTAAAGAGGCGCCTATGCACCATGACTGCGGGGACTGAGACCCCAAAGTGCTCGGCTCAGCCTCCCGTCACGTCATGGCCAACGCGTTCCCCCATACCTGTGTCCTCCTCTTCATCAAGTGCACGATCTCAAATCTTAGAATCATCAGCGACATTCAATCAAGATGACCTGGATGTTCTGTTGCTTGACGCAAATCATCAAGGCAAAGGGAAGTTCGACAAATTCAAATTTCTCCCTAGTACTTCAGGCACACCGAGCGAGGCACATCTCCCGTTTGCAAGCTCCCAAAGCAACGGCACGGCCTCAATAACCACAGCGGGGGGCTCTGGCCTCATGGACTACCAAACAGTAGAACATGAGAGCTTTTTGATGGTGGCAGCACATCGGAAAAGTCGCCGACTCGTGTATTTATGTGGATTTGTGGCCTCCCTGACGTCCATTTTGCTCGGATACGATGTTGGCGTTATGTCTGTGGCACGTAAGTACGTGGACATGCAGTTATCTCTGACGAGCGTGCAAAGCGAGGTGATTATGGGGTCCTTGAACTTGGTTGCTGCCCTCGGGGGCCTCATCGCTGGCAAGACAGCAGACCGCTTCGGACGAAACAGGGCCATCGCCCTAGCCTGCCTCATTTTCCTCACTGGGAGTGCCTGCATGACACTGGCATGGAACTTCCGGGTCCTCCTCGTCGGGCGTATCATTACGGGCCTGGGAGTGGGCTGTGGCTTCGTAATCGCCCCCGTGTACATCGCGGAGATCACGCCCCCCGAGATCCGTGGCCTTATGGTGTCCCTCACGGACGTGTGCATCAACGTCGGCATCGTGCTCGGCTCCGTGGTGGGCTTCTTCTGCGAGCTGACCATCGCCGACGATGACGCCAAGTGGCGAGTGATGCTTGGCCTGGGAACCATCCCGCCCGTCATCATCCTCTCGTTTTTGCGGTGCCTGCCGGAGTCCCCGCGCTGGCTCCTCCTGCAGGACCGCGTCCCCGAAGCCCGCCACGTGCTCAAGAGGATCGTCGGGCACGAGCAGGAGGCGGAGCGCGAGCTCATAGCCATCGAGGAGGCGATCCAGATGGAGCGGGACGTGACGACGGACTGGTCAGAAGTTCTCTGCCCCCGCCATCGCGCCATCCTCCTCCCCGTCCTCATGGGCCTGGCGCTGGGGTTCTTCCAGCAGTCTTCCGGCTCGGAAGCGGCCGTGTATTACTCCCCACAAATTCTGGCCGAGGCGGGCATGTCGAGCACGGCTCACCAATCGCTCGGCAACATCGCCATTTGTCTTTGCAAGTTCGCGGGGGAAATCGTGGCCATGCTCTCCATGGACCGTGTGGGCCGCAAGCCCCTCTTCGTCTCCAGCGCCCTCGGCTCCGGTTTCTTCCTGGTCCTGGCGGGGGCCTCCTTCCAGTACAGCCTCCCTCCCTCCCTTCTAATGACGTCCTTGTGTCTCTTCATGGCTTTCTTCTCGGTGGGCATGGGCGCAATCACCTTCGTCGTCGCCTCGGAGATCTTCCCGTTGCCTGTCCGCGGCAAGGCCATGGCGCTCGCAGTCTTTGTCAACCGCCTCCTGAGCGGAATGGTCGCCCTTACTTTCTTGAGCCTAGTGGATGCGGTGACGTACGCCAATACCTTCTACCTCTTCGCTGTCATTTCGTTCATCTCGACCATCTTCTACGCCGGCTTCCTGCCAGAGACGATGGGGAAGACACTGGAGGAGATCTCAATACTTTTTGAGAAGGAAAGTGCAGAGCACGAGGCTCACATACGGCACGAAGAGGAAGCAATGCAACGACGTCTGGCGGCGTCGGATGAACTGCGCCGGGGTCCCACCCCCATTTCTCCTCTGAGGGCTTTCCGGGGCGAGGGCGCCGCTTCTGCGTCCATAGCGGGTCAGTATCAGAGTACGGAGCACGGGAAGATAAATGAAGCACATGCTTAAGCTGGTTAGCCGTGTGCCAGGAAAGAATAACGGATGTGGCGGGGTGCCAAGTCAAGGGAACTGACACGCAATGTCGCGTCTGGCACGGAGAGTGCGCGGGGCGTTATCGCCAAAGACTTTGTGAATAGTTTAGCCAGAACATGGCAGTTCTAGACGTTTTGATGGCATGCCAATGCCGCGAAATGAGTGGTTGTGGGTTGGTCGAAATTTTTGTGATCTCTGGGGAATGTTCACGCCCGATGACGATGGGAGACATTGATGAGTTGAGCGAGAGCGGACTTGGTGTTGAGTGGAAGATTTTTTATCGAGGGATAGTCATCTTACCTGGCCGGGATTTCAAAGGAGACACGAGGGAAAATGTATATTTTTTTTATGAAAGGCGCGTGTTGTGCCTCCCCCTTCCGATTGAGATGAGAAGGGATGTAAACATGGCGGCGACGAATAAAGCACATAGAATACATAAAAAAGCCTTCACGGTCATAACATGACCTTGAGCTGTACGGTTCAGACACAAGAATCGAGTGAGGAGGCTAGGTTGCGGCCCGGGTCGCGAAGGCAACGATGGCTGTCTACGGGCATGTTCCGTCCTCCAACGAGATACCATCAAGATAGCCAAATAGATGGCCGCAGTCAAGACACAGAAGAAGGCGAATGAAGTAGATGCACAAATTTTCGGAGAGGAAATGAGCAATTCGCAAGAAAGAACTTTTAAAGACGAAGACTTGCCTTGATATCACAGTTCCCTTTCCGTTCAAGTTGAGAATGTGTTGTACTGACGAGCTTCACAACCTATAGCAGTCAGAAAACCCACAAGGATGTAGCTGTCCCTGCATGACATCATGTATGCTTATAAACCGATTTCACTGTTCGAACGTACGCCGTATCATATAAAGGAAAATGTTCGCAGAAGAACTCAATAACAACGCGAAACAAACAAAATCAACCACCAAAGGCCGTCACTTAGACGGGTCGATAGCTTGCTCCTTGACCTTCTTTATTTTCTTTCGAAGCACACGTGATGCCTATTCGTCATGTAGTTGGCACGCTGCAGGAAAGCCCTTCCGATGGGAAAGGAAAAAGAATGAGGAAGCCACAGAAGTACACGAAGGCATCGCCAACAATTGACTGGACGATCGATACAGGGTCATCTCTCAAAGATTAAATAGGTCGCATACACTACACTTCCGTCCGGAAGACAGATTGTGTTAATGCGAGAAGTTATAATCACGCCCTTCTTTTCGTGGTCCCATCTCACACATAACCCTCCGGACACCTACCTGCTGCTTCCAGTGAGTCCATTCCAAGAGCCGCGGCCGAGGCATACCTGACGTGGCTCACTCACTCAAGCCCATATCTTGGCTCTGGCCTGCCTCAATTGTATCAGTACGCGTCCGTTTCCGCTACAACACGCTCGCCCAGAGGAATCCATCCTGCTGGCACAGCACACCAGACATGCGCAGCACAGGGAGATCCCTTCTCACCCTCCTCTTCCTTCAGACGAATAGACCAGAAGCATCGATTTAAGGTAACCCTTGGAGAGCTTTCACTGCTGCTGCCTGCCACTCGGGCTTGGTTTTGGCCGCCTCGTAGAGGTCGTCAGTGATCTACGACGGGGCAGGGTGGGCGGAGAAAGGGGGACGGTTCAGAAAACAAGCGACCAGGGGCAAAGTTATTGACTGCAATACATCGTGGTCCAACAAGTTCTATCCGGACACGAATCGACAAGAATGAGAATGCTCGTACCGCAGAGCTCGGCCGGAAACCGCGCTTGATCATGCGCCCGAATATGTCAAGTGCGTCCTCCACCTGTGATAAATTGGCAGCAAAGGTGAATCAAGTCACATTTGTGTACGCATGATAGATCCTTCTTATTTGTGTGCTTTACCTTGTGACTGTTCAGTAAGATCTGAATGGTCTCCTCGTAGTCTTCTGCCACCGGGGCGGGCGTCCATGGGGTGCCTGCACAAAGATGGTATGGGATCATGATGGCATGCGGGGAGCATGGAAGTTGAAAGACAGGCATTGGCGCCATAGTTCCGCTAGCTAGCTACTCGCCCTGTATTGTGCGCATGCGACATTCTTGCCGAAGATTTTGCCGACACAGGCCGCCGTGTCTTATCTTACCTGCTGCCTCCCTGCCCTCTTGCTCCTCACTCTTCGTGGCCGCCGGCACTTCATTTCCCTCCGAAGGCGCACGAATTGCAGACGTCGAAGACACAGATCTCTGTTGATAGTCAAGAGCATCGAAGTGTGAGAACGGCGTTACCCACCGGTTGATTGCGTGAAGGCTCCATCTACATCTCGATACGTACCATGGCAAGCACAGGAGACATCGCGGCTCTTTGCCATCCCAACTTAGCCCCTGCTGCCGCAAGTGCACCACCTTGCAGAAAGCGTCGCAGAGTCATCTGTATGAGGTTTGAGGAAGAAACATGTTTGGTGCCGCCTGTGAGATTTGCCTTGCAGTAGACTGAGATGACCTGACCGCACGCAGGCAGGGTCGTAAGGGGGGGCCCGTGAGCCTGGCCTCTTGCGATCGAGGAGACTTGCAGGACACATGTGCGGGAAATAAGAGGAGCAAATTATGCCTAGGCTCGTGCGGTCACAACCATTCTTGCCCAGGCCTGACAGGGGTGTTCTTGCTCGTCGTCGTGGTCAGCTTCTGCCCCTGGTGGCCATGGCCCCCGTCTCCGTGTTTCTCCTCACCCCCTCTCTTCCTGTCCTCGACTCGGAATCATGCCCTCATGCCTCTTCCCTCCTATCGACTGATTGCCCGCAAACTTACGTGCACGCACGTGGCATGTAATACACTCGGATTTTCATATCAAGTTTGCGGGCATCCGCAAGTGACTATAATTTCAAACGAATTTCACGTAAACCCACCTACCTGCACACTGTTGCGCTCATCATCTTTGTGGCACAACCCATACCACACAGGCGCTAGTAGCGTAACATTTTCTCAGCGTACTTCAATAGCGCGGAGCTATCCATCCGCGGTACCTCGTAGCAAATTGCAAAGAGAGATGAAGACGCGGTTCGGGAGAAAATCGGCTTAAGCGGCAACCTGCTGGAAAGAGCTCAGGAATATGGACAAGACCGACGTAGAAAAGAAGGGGGGAAAGAAGGGCAGGGCAGCCAAACGGAGCAAATTTCTGAACTCTTACGCACTGAAGGGTGTGGAAAATAAGGGCGAAGCGTCAGAGCGTGACGGGGGTAGGCGGGACCACTCCCTTACGGAGCCAAGCACGCCTTCAGTCCCCGGTTCCCCTTCACCGCTTACAGGCAACGCCACAGAGCGGCTCTCCACTATGACTCTCGTGACCGACCGAAAGGCGGAGAAGACTCATGATGGTTGCAAGGAAGACGTTCCCTTGTCCACCACGACAAGTGCTTCTCCCTCGGAAAGCCCTTTTTCGACCTCTCTTCGATCTTCGGCGCCCGCAGAAGGTCCCACCCCTCTTTCCGGTAAGGTTTCAACAGTCGCACACGCTCAGTCTACTGCACGGACAGTTCCTGCCCCCCTCAAGACCGCAGCTACCTTGTCGAGCTTTGCGAAGAGGTTGCTGGCTCCGCGTGCTCCGCAACAGGTAGAGGTGCCGGAGACCATTCCCCTCAACGATTTTATACTGGAGGGTTTTGGACAAGAGCACGTGCATCGCCCAACCGCCGAAGATGAAAGCCTCAGCAGCAGTGACGAAGACGAGGAGGCGGTGATCAGACAGATGGAGGGGGTCCGGGGGGGGGGGGGGGGGGGCCCGGGGGGGGGGGGGGAAGGGGGGGGGTGGGGGGGGGGGAGGGGGGACAGGGGGGGGGGGGGGGGCTTTTCCACGGGGGGGGCGGGGGGGGCGGGGGACGTGGGGTTTCGGGGCGCGGAGAG
>Ga0102934_1003357_pt1 | contig 10920 bp, 5 predicted proteins | sample SalPonR2_A_D1_MG_FD_78175 | JGI IMG/M metagenome (GOLD analysis project Ga0102934, IMG submission 78175) | Salt pond soil microbial communities from South San Francisco under conditions of wetland restoration - Salt Pond MetaG R2_A_D1_MG | ecosystem: Environmental > Aquatic > Marine > Intertidal...
ATCGATATATTCAAGCTCGATTGCAATTTCCCCAAAAAGGCGGCTGTCTCCATCTTTTTGTCGTTTAAGAACATCCTCAACCTGTTCTTGGGTCATAGCTCCTATCTTTACGAGATTATCTCCGATTCTGTCTGCCATTTTACTGCCCTCCTACTGGGAACATTATAGTAAATATTGGATTAGGTTTTCTCTGCAATTCTATCGTACCGTCTAATTGTTCTACAAGATTTGATATCAACTGCAGTCCCATAGTCTGCGGGTATTCCATTCCAACATCATCGGGAAAGGGACTGCCGGTATTCGACAGGGTGAGAGTATATTGTGTATCTTCAGAGTCTTTTGTCAACTCTACTGTGAAACGATTTTCTTTGTCGGAGGTAAACCCATATTTAATTGCATTGGTAGCTATCTCGTTTACTACCAAACCTAATGAGATAGCTGTCTTTGTTGGTATACTCACATCTACTACATTGTTGACTAGTTCGACACCCTCCTTAGTTGTAGAAGCGAATATGGACTCTAAAAGCTCTCGAAAGTATTCTTTCACTTCAATCTGCTCAATATCACTCTTCTGGTAGAGTTTTTCGTGAACCAGCTTGATGGTGTCTATTCTGTGTTTTAAGTCGGATAAATCTTCCTCTGTCTCCGATTCCTTTAAGCTGATAAGAGAAGAAACCATATTGAGATTGTTTTTTACGCGATGATTGAGTTCTTTCATTGCGTTATGAAGTTTTTCCTCGTTCTTTTTACTATTGGTAATATCCAAGTTGGTCCCTACCCAACGATATGGGTTTCCCTCTGAATCTTTTAGAATACCTCCTCTGGTAAGAATCCACCTCCACGTGCCATCCTTATGAAGCAGGCGATGAATTATTTCATAGTTCTCTGTCTTACCTGCCAAATAGTCATTTATTGCTTTTTCGATATGTGCTGTATCATCGGGATGCCATAACTTCTTCCATCCATAAAAAGAATCCTCTATTTCATGGTCTTGATATCCGAGCATGTTTTTCCATCTTTTTGAGTACACAACTCTGTCGGATTTCATATCCCAATCCCATAAGCCTGCGCCGGTACCTTCTATTGCGAGATTGAATCTTTTCCTGCTTTCCTGTAACTCTTCCTCTTTTCTCCTGAGGTCACTCACGTCAATAACGATACCTGATACTATTTTTGGTTTTTTGTTCTCATCGTATCGTGTAATTATTCCAATATCATGAAACCTCCGGTACTCACCTTTCTTTGCCTTGATTCTATACTCGATATCGTATTTATTTTCTGCTCCGTTAAGCAGAGCTCTCATTGATGACATCATCTGTTCATAATCATCGGTATGAACTATTTTCGTAAAATCCTTATATTGGTGAAATTGCTCCTGACTGTATCCAAGCATGTTAGTCTTCTTTTTGCTGAAACTCACTTTGCCCGTCTCGATATCGATTTCCCACCACGCAATATTCGCAGCTTCCATTGTTAACTCAAGTTTGTCTGCATATTCCCTTATGAGATTCTCAGTCCTTTTCTGTTCCGAAACATCTATAGTAATCGTCTGTATGCTGCGGCGTGCATCATCTACTATGGGTATGTAGGTAGTATAAAAATATTTACCGTTTCTCTCATCCTCTAAGGTTTGAGCTTGCCCGGTTTCTAAAGCAAAATATGTAACTTCCAACCGCTTTTTTAATATATGTGTCGGAACAAAATCATCAATCTTCTTTCCTACTATCTCCGTTATTGAGCTTCCAAGATTATTTGCCATTGCCGGATTACAGCTGATTATTTCGTGGGTATCTATATCTGTCTCCATAATCAGGTTAGGAGAATTGTGAACCAATCTCTTGTATCTGTTTTTACTCTCTTTTAGCTCCTCTTCATTTTTTTTGCGTTCAGTAATATCCTGCACCATACCGATAGAACGAATAATGTCTCCGAAATCATCTCGCAGGTGCTCACATTTTTCATGGACATAGCGGATTTCACTGTTATCTGCACGAACAATTCTGTGCTCAACTTCATATGTATCTTTTCCCTCTTTTATTGATCCCCAATAAGCAGAGTCAACTTTTTTACGATCTTCAGGGTGTACTCGCTTCATAAAGGCTTCATATGTAGCCTCAAACTCTTGTGGCTCCAACCCGAATATTCTGTATATCTCATCCGACCACAATAATGTATTTTTTGTAATATCCAAGTCCCAGTTTCCTACATGGGCAATGTCTTGTGTGAGCCGAAGTCGATATCCTTGCCTTTTTAGGCTTTGTTCTTTCTCATAGTTTTCGGTTACATCTCTAAAAACTAGTACAACACCAGTAATATTTCCCTCATCATCCTTAATAGGTGCCGCACTGTCGGCAATTTGATATTCCCTTCCATCCTTAGAGATTAATACAGTGTGGTTTGCCAACCCTACAATTTCACCAGTCTGTATAACTTTTTCTATGGGATTATCGATAATCTCTCGACTGTCAGCATTTATAATGTGAAAAATTTCATTCAACTTTTTTCCATGCGCACTATCAACTGACCAGCCGGTGATATCCTCTGCGACGGGATTCATTCTGTTTATATTGCCATTCATATCGGTAGAGATTACTGCATCACCTATGGAATTGAGGGTTAATCGTAACTTACGCTCACTCTCTCTTATTCTTTTTTCTTTCTTTTTACGATCACTGATATTCCTTGAACATGTCATTATGTAAGTGCTGCCACTCATTAATACTTTAGAGACAAAAATCTCAATAGGTAGTATAAAGTTGTCTTTACTTATTAGACGAGCCTCAAAACGATAAGGTTGATTGTATTCTACATTATTCCAGAAATTTCCGCCGTCTTCTCTCGCTCTGTAGTCCGGATCAAGGTCCGAGATAGCCATCGAAAGCAGTTCCTCCCTGCTATACCCGGTTTGTTCGATTCCGGTTTGGTTTACATCTACGATAAATCCTTCTAAATCATGGAGGAAGATCATGTCGATGGACTGGTTCATCATAGTACGGAATTTCTCTTCACTATCCATTAGTTCTTCTGCCGTCTGTTCCTGTTTGATCAGTGCCGTCCTGAGGTTCTCCTTCTGATTTTTTAGTTCAATATGGGCCTCATAGAGGCGAAAAGCCATTCTTATTGATGCTAGCAGAACCGTCACTCCTGAGTTTTTAACAATATATCCGTAGGAGGTTATTCCTTCGGTTTTCTCAACCACATCCTGTTCTGTATGAGAGGAGAGAAAAACAACAGGAATATCCTGTTTTTCAAGTATCTTCTCGGCTGCCTCTGTCCCGTCTATTCCTTTTCCAAGGTCGATATCCATGAGAATGAGAGAAATATCGGGGTCTGAGTCTACCACCTCGATAGCTTTCTCACCATTATAAACAGTAATTACCTCATAGCCATGTTTCTTGAGCATTTGGGCTTCATTCATGGCAATAAGGGCTTCATCTTCTACGAGCAGTATCTTTTTAGACATAGTGGCCACCTTGGAAGATTCTTTTTCGCTTTAATAATTGTAGGAATAATATAGTTGCAGTGCAATGTAATATGCTAATTTTACTTATCGCTGATCAATCTTAGCGATGATAAACTGTAAGCTTCCACCTTCCCATGACTATATTCACGAAAGCGCCAAAATAAAAATGGGAATAGCCGACAGACGCTATTAAGTGTGAACTATTAGCGATCTCTTATTTCAACCAGCGCCAATAGCTCATAAATCTATTTTTATTCCAATACAGATGCTTGCAACCCCCCCTTTAATAATCTATCTTTACAAATAATGGAACGATTTTTTTCCGCACAAGAAGACCCTAATGGTACCTACGAAAGCCTGCGATTTCTGGCGCAGGCTGCGGTGGATTTGGCCGATTTTGATATTAATTCTAATATTTACGATTACTGTGCAGAGGCCTTGCATCGTCTTAGTGGCGGTGCCATTGTTATTGTCAATTCTGTTCAGCCTGCAGAGGGAACACTCAAAACTGAAGCTTGTGCCGGAATAGAGGCCCAGGGTACCGAGATTAATGCGCTCATCGGCCGTTCGTTGTTGGGTGCCGAGTATTACCTCGACAAAACCTTTGATCAACTGCTCTCGGGGCGACTCGAACAATTTAATGGGGGGCTGCACGAGATAAGCTTTGGGAAAATTCCACGCGAGACCGGACGGCATGTTGAGCAGATGCTGAAAATAGATGAAATATACGGAACTGCCTTTATTATAGATAAGCAGATTTATGCAAATACACTATTGATTTATACCGAAGGTAAGCAGCTTCAAAACAAGTTGGCAGTTGAAACATTTGTACAGCAAGCATCTATTGCCTTACGACGGCAGCACGCAGAATATGATCTGCGGCAAAGCCGACAGCAAGCAGAACAGGATGAACTACTTATGCACATCACCGAGGAGCTGACCGTTGCGGGGGGATGGGAAAAGGATATAGCTTCAGATGTCCTTAATCTAAGCCCCGGCTGCCGAAAAATCTACGGCCTTGAGTCAGAAACAATTTCTGCCGAGGAACTTGATAAAACGCTGCCTCTGCGGGACTACGAAAAAGTAAAAGCCACTTTTAACAGAGCTGTCCATGGGAATGGATATTTCGATATAGAACATCGGATTATTAGAGCAAACGATAAGGTGCAGAGAACCCTCAGATCCCACGGAACTGTAATCCGAGACAGCCTCGGCCAACCGATAAAGCTGCTGGGGGCTGTTCAGGATATAACTGAGCAGAAGCATGCGGATAAGGAAATCCGCCGTTTTAGGGAATTACTTGATCGAACCAACGATGCAATTGTGATTCATTCTTTGAACGGAGAGCATATTATCGATGTAAATCAAACCGCCTGCCATCTTTCCGGTTTTACCAGAGAAGAGCTTCTGCAGATGTCGGTTTTTGATCTGGACCTCACTGCGAATACCGAAAAAATTAAGCAAAAGATAGAAACTTCCGGCTTTGCCAGGTTTGAAACTCAGAACCGTTGCGCAGATGGTACCAGTTTTAAAACCGAAGTGAGCCTTTCACTGTTAACTATTCAGGAAGAGTCCTATCTTGTAGGAATAATACGAGACATACGCGAACGGGCAAAGCTGGAAAGAGAAAAGGAGGAGCGCAGAAGGTATCTAGAAACAGTTTTACGCTCAGTGCCGGATGCGGTTGTGACCCTAGATAAAAAGCAAAATGTAATAGAATGGAATCTCGGAGCTGAAAAATTGTTTGGCTATACATCCGAGGAGGTAGTTGGAAAATCGCTTGATTCACTGATCGCTTTTAAAAGTGACGAGATTATGGCCGAAGCCCAAAACTACACCAAGCAGGTTGCCTTGGGGATTCCTACCAACTTCCAAGAGGCCGTTAGATTTACCAAATCGGGCTCGGCGATTAATGTGCTCATGTCGGCTACCCCTATTTTGATAGACGACAACATGATCGGGGCGCTGGGGGTATACGTTGATGTATTCCCCTTAAAAGAGGCCGAGCGTAATGTGCACAAGTTGCTCCAAGAGAAGGAGCAGCTAATGAAAGAGGTGCATCACCGTATCAAGAACCATATGAATACGATGTACAGCATCCTATCGGTACAGGAATCCTATTTCTCTAATCCGGATGTGAAAGATGCTTTTGAAGAGGCAAAGAACCGTATCCGGCTAATGCAATCGATTTACTACAAGTTGTATTCCAGCAGCAACTCAAACAGTATTAAGCTGGGGCCATTTGTAGATGAGCTGGTACGTAACCTGCAAGCTGCCTATGCCACTGACGCTAACATCGACATAAGCACAGCTATTGATGATATACAGGTTACCGCCAAGCAATCCCTCCCGATTGGAATTATTGTAACGGAGCTCATCACGAATACATTAAAATACGCCTTTCCCGGACGAGAGAGCGGACATATCGCGATTTTTCTGCAGAATCTTTCGACGGATAACCTCAAAATCGTCGTTGAAGACGACGGAATCGGTACTCCCCCTGAAGTTCTTAAAGATAAAAAGTATGGCTTCGGTCTGACTCTGGTAGAGGGATATGCCCATCAGTTTGACGGTTCGGTTGAAATTGAAAACCACCCGGGTACCCGGATTACTATTCACATTAAATTGGAACAAACCTGAAAGCGCCCGGCTTAAGCAATTTCTTCGAATTTATTGCTGTTTTGATTGTAGTTCAATATTGTGAATGTAAAATCCCCCCGTTGCTTTAACTGAAGCAACGGGGGGATGCGAGCGAATACTCTCCACTTCTGCAATTTTTGCATTGCAGATATCTTAATTAAACACTACTCAAACAGGGACGCAATTTCATCAGAATACTTATCGGCAATTACATGCCGTTTAATCTCCTGTTTGGCCGACAACTCCTCTCCGATCTCAAAGGGTTTCTTCAATATGGCAAAACGGTACACCCGCTCAAATACTCTAAACCCGGTTCTGCCGTTCACCAGAGAATTTATCTCCCCGTCCATCAGTTCTCGTACATCATCCGAGGCCAGCAGATCCGAAGGTTGATTATAGGGAATATGGTTTTCATCGGCAAAGCGCTCGACTGCATCCGTATTGGGTATAATCAGGGCAGCCAGATATTTTTGGTCCTGTCCCACTACAACCGCAGTATCGATGTATTCGCTTTCGGTAATCTTCTGCTCAATCGGCAGAGGCTCTATATTTTCACCTCCTAATAGCACGATTGTGTCTTTTGCACGGCCTGTAATTTTCAGTTCCCCCCGGAGAGTAAGCTTGCCTAAGTCACCGGTGTTGAGCCAGCCGTCTTCGGAGAGGATCTTTGCCGTAAGTTCAGGTTTTTTATAATACCCGCTCATTACCTGCGGGCCGCGTACGGTTATCAAGCCCATACTTCCTGCCGGCAGGGGCTCCCCCTTTTCCCCGATAATTCTGCACTCGGTTTCTGCAAGCATAGGGCCCACTGTCCCTGGCACCGGATTAAACTGACTACGTACCGCAAGAACCGGTGCGGTTTCTGTTAGCCCATAGCCTTCCAGCAGTAGAATTCCGGCGGAGCCAAAGAATGAATCGACCGACGGCGGCAGAGCGCCGCCTCCTGAGACACCAGCGATAAACCTACCACCCAGTTTGGTTTTTATTTTCTTGAAAACCAGGGCATTCCCTAACAGTTTTAAGGGCGACAACAACATATACGGCAGAAAATTTAGGGATAGTTCCAGTACCCGTGAGCGAGGTTTAAACTGAGGGGCCCGCCCAAATATTCTGTCGGCCATACGTTTATGACTCCCCCCGACGGCTACAAAAAAGTTGAACATGAGCAGTTTAATGCCCCCCTCCTGCTTAATCTTCCGATAAATTCCTGCCCTCACCGCTTCCCAGATACGCGGAACTGATGCCATCCATTGTGGCTTAATAACCGCCATATCGGCTAGCATGATTTGTCCAATCGGCTTTGAATACGCAAGGGTTGAAGCACTTCCGAGGGCAAGATACTGAACAATTCGTTCAAATGAGTGCCATACCGGGAGTACACATATCCAGATATCGCCAGGGGTTACATCTAACACACTGGGAATACAGCTTACCTGATGCAAAAAGTTATTGTGGGAAAGAACTACCCCCTTAGGCTCGCCGGTTGTTCCAGAAGTAAAAATTATAGTACAGGTGTCGTCCGCTTTTCCCTGTTCAATCTCCTTCTCAATAAGTTCGGGATGCTTTTCCAGAAGGCTCTTGCCGGCATCACGTACTTCGGCATAAGTGGATATTTTAATGCGGCCCGTATCGATGCTGTTGAAACTGTCGAAGTTCGGGTCTAGTACTAAAAAATGCTTTATACTTGGAATCTGATCCTTTACTGAGTAGACTTTTTTTAACTGTTCTTCGTTTTCCACTATAACTAGTGAACACTCGGAGAAGCCTAGAATGTAGGCCAATTCCTGGGCCATACTGTCATTCCCGCGGGGCACGTCAGCCGCACCCAGGGAAAGTAGCGCCAAATCTGACACAAACCATTCTGCTCGATTTTCAGATATGAGACCAACATGATCGCCCCGCTTAACCTTGAGTTTCTGCAGACCGGCGGCAAAGCTGCTTACCTCACGGTATAGTTCTTCAAAACTCCTTGAAATGAAAGTCCCCTGTTCATCCTTACTCATCTGCGCAGCCACACGTGGATGTTTCTCCGCCATCTCCTGCATAAGTTTCGGGATTGTCTGTGCCATTGCCTGCCTCTTTTTCTGTGTAGTATAATGTGATCTGCCTTCACGGCATTTGTCGGTTCTCGACCGAATCAACTGAGTAAAGATATCATATTAAACTCAACTGGGCAATTTTAAATTGAATATTACAAGGGGAATTTCAGAAATAGTACAAAAGTACCCTGCAAAAGAGGGGCAAAGACAGTGGTCTTACGGTGCTTGGAAGTTTATAAAATAGCTTGTCTATTTACTAATATATATCCATATTATATATTTTAACAAATTTAATAATGGGAACTCTTCTATAAAATACGTTTTTTTAGTATATTAGTTCCATGAATATCCAGAGTTCGGCAGCTGAAATCGGTATAAGTGTAGAAGCATATAAGCGAATTTGCGTACTTTTTATCGAAAATACCGATAAAGACTTGCTGCAACTGAAATCAGAACTCGATTTGAGGAACTTTACACAAAGCGCAGCCACAGCCCACCATATTAAGGGTGCCGCTGCCAATATGGACTACGAAGAGCTTGCTGACCTTGCAAAAAAGCTACAGTTGCTGCTGCAATCCGGCACTGCTACCCCGGAGAAGCTAAGGAAGCAGTATGAACTGCTCTCCCAGGAGTATCAGAGCATTAAGGAAGAAATCTTATCACAACTATAAACAGAAAATTGAATAAAACCTTGAAAAAAATTCTTGTGGTCGACAACAACCCAGTGATGCTGGAGTTTATGAATGAAATATTAGGCCAGGAGGGGTATAGCGTTCACACTGTTGATAACGGTGTAGAAGCCCTTAAAATAAGCCGCACTTTTCTACCTGATGTTATTTTTGTCGACCTTGTAATGCCCTATATCGACGGACGGCAACTCTGCACACTCTTACGGAAACAACCGGAGCTTTCGGAAAGCATTATTGTGATAATTTCGGCCATTGCCGCGGAAGAACCCGGTTTTGACTTTAGCGAAATTGCCGATGCATACCTGGCCAAAATGCCCTTTCGCCTTATGAAACCGTATGTACTCGATTTATTACAGCAGTTTCAGAACAACTCATCTGGGGTTTCTAAGAAAATAATTGGCCTTGATCAAGTGCACCACCGAGATATAACTAAAGAGCTGCTTTTCTCTAAGCAGCATATAGAAGTGCTGCTCTCAAGCATTTCAGACAGTTTCTTTGAGCTGAACCTTGATCTGCAGGTTATTTACGTGAATGAAGCCGGGGCTTCACTGCTGGGCTTACCTCGGGAAGAGATTCTTACCTTATACTTTCCATCCTTGTTTCCACCGGAACTTGCAAACCGTATAAAAAACATAGCTCACTCATTAAACGGTAAAGAGTTTGAAATCGGCATAAAAGAGCCTCTTCAGCTCGGTGATAAATACGTACGTTTTCGCTTTAATGCGGTAAGTTATGGACGTTACCGATCGATAACGGTGATGATCCAAGATATAAGCTCTCAAAAAGAGGCCGAACGAATTGTCAGAGAGGACTTAAAAGAGAAGGAGCTTCTGTTGAAGGAAGTTCATCATCGGGTCAAAAACAATCTGAATGTGGTTGCCAGTCTCTTAAGCCTTCAAACCAGTTTTATACCCGACAAAGTTAGCCGCAAGCATCTCACCGAAAGCAGAAACCGGGTTGAAAGCATGGCTTTAATCCATGAACAGCTGTATTATACCGAAAGTCTATCAGGGGTGTACCTGGACAACTACTTATCAGATTTGGTTGCCCAGCTTATCAATACGTACAACACCCATCCTACCCCAGTGAAAACAGAACTGGATATCCCCTCTGTACAACTCAACTTATCCGTCGCGGTGCCCCTAGGGCTAATTATCAACGAACTCATCTCTAACAGTTTGGAACACGGCCTGAAGAACATAAAAAACGGTCTTATAGAAATTAGTCTTACTATAGATGAACAGCGCTGCCGGTTATTGATTCATGACAACGGCCATGGTCTGCCGGAAGATTTTATATTTGAAGAGAGTGAATCCCTCGGGCTGCTTATCATCTCTAACCTGGCGGAACAACTGGACGGCAGCTTTAAACTTTATAATGACAACGGGGCTACCGCCGCAGTTGAATTCAGCCTATCTAATTCAGACTAAAAGACGCCCCCAAATTACATAATCCGCCGCCGAGCAAGCGTACGGCGGCGCCAGTTGGTAAGGGTCACCCCTGATATTACGATCAGCCCTCCCAGCAGCTGCAGTATTCCCAACCGTTCTCCTAACAGCACCCATGAGACAAGGACCGAGGCCACTGGTACCCCGTTAAGAAAAACTGCCGCCTTTGAGGCATCTACCCGGGTCAGGGCAAAATTGTAAGCCAGAAAAGCCACCAGCGTTGCACCGAGAATAAGAAACACCAGCGCGCCAATCGAAGGCGCATCTACCCTATTCCATTCAACCGACGACATCCGGAATAAAAACACCGGAGCAAGCAGTAGCATTCCGTAAAACACCTGGTAAAAAGTAATTTCAACTGCGGACAGATTGGACGATAGGTGCCTGGCGACAATCATATACATCGAGGCGGCCAGCACAGCCAAAAGCACCAGGCTGTTGCCAAGCAGGCTGCTTTCAGCATAGGTCGGGTTATCATCGAAGCCCGCCAGTATAATGACACCGACAATCGACAGCAGCACCCCCGCCCATTGCCGCAAAGAAAGCCGCTCCTTTAGCAGAAAACCCGCCAGCAGTGCCACAATTCCCGGCAGAGCAGCGATAATCATGGAGGCGCTTGAGGCTGAGGTGTACTGCAGCCC
>Ga0102934_1003358_pt1 | contig 10917 bp, 8 predicted proteins | sample SalPonR2_A_D1_MG_FD_78175 | JGI IMG/M metagenome (GOLD analysis project Ga0102934, IMG submission 78175) | Salt pond soil microbial communities from South San Francisco under conditions of wetland restoration - Salt Pond MetaG R2_A_D1_MG | ecosystem: Environmental > Aquatic > Marine > Intertidal...
AAACTACTTCAGGCGATTTCAAAAATCAAAAAATTTTTGAAACGCCGTAACAAAATGTAAGCATTCGCAATTTGAAAATTTTTCAAATTGCGAATTGCTGCCATAACAGGCGCCCCCACAACTGGTAATAAAAACTGAACTGGCGCCTCTGCAAAACCAAATTCTGTAATATCAAGTAAGGGAGTTGGAGATTATGTACAATCATGATAGAGTTTCGATATGGACGAGGTAGAAAAGGGCGCTCGCAACTATTTAATTTCTCTGATCAGTACCTTGAAGAAGACCCGGGCTGCGCGTACAAAACAGGAGCACGAGGTAAGACGCTGGGAGCAGCGGGTGGAGCTGGCCAGGGAGAAGGGCCGTGAAGATTTAGCGGCGCAGGCCGAACAGCGGGCGGGGGAAGCGAAGCAGGCCTTGGCGAAATTGCAGAGCGAAGAACAGGAAGTGCTGGGTGAGTTTCGGGAAGCCCAGACACGCTACAAGATTGAATCGATGATTCCGCAGAAGCGTATTAACCCGGAGCAGCTGCTGACGGCCCTGGAGACGGTGGCCGGACCCCCGGACACACTGCAGGACGAGCTGGATCGAACCGCCGTGGACGAGCAGCTGACAGCCCTTAAGGGGGAGCTTCAAGGGGAGCTCCAGGGAAGGCTTCCGGACGAGGCAGACAACACAGATGAACACTCAGATGAACACTCAGATGAACACTCAGAGAACGAGGAGACCGATAAATGAAACCCATGCTTTTTCCCGGGGCCGAGGCGCCCTATATTTTTGGACACCGCGGCTACTCCAGCCGGGCGCCGGAGAACACCCGTTCCGCCTTTACCGCCTGTGTAGAGGCCGGAATTCCCGGAGCCGAAATGGACATTCACCGCTGTGCCACCGGCGAACTGGTGCTGACCCACGACCACAACCTTAAGCGCATCACCGGCCATTCGGTAATTGTAGAAGAAACCAGCTATTCCGAATTGATGCAGATGGACATCGGCAGCTGGTTCGGATCGGAGTTTGCCGGCGAACGCACTATGCGGCTGGAAGAGCTGTTTGAGGAGTTTGGGCAGGACCTCTATTTTGATGTCGAGTTAAAGCAAATGGACTCTAAAGACCACGGACTGGCGGCTGAGGTAGCCCGCTGTATTGCAGACTTCCGGATGCAGGAGAAGGTGCTGGTTTCATCATTCAACCCGTGGGTGCTGCGGCAGTTTTCGCAGGTGAACCCCGGTGTGCCCATCGCACTCATCTACAGCGATAGTCCAAAGCTGCCATGGATGCTGCGGCGGGGCTGGGGCTTATTTGCCGTAGGCGGACAGGCCCTCAAACCCCACCATAAGCAGGTAAATTGGTGGTCCGACTTATTTTATCATCGCATGCTTGGACGACCCTTTATTCCCTGGACGATTGATGATGTAGAAACCGCCCGGAGGGTATTAAAAAAAGGAGCGGTAGGCATTGTTTCCAATGATCCTTTCCCGCTCCTTGATCTCATTCCGGAAAGCCCCCGGACAGTCCGCTAGGGCAGGCTCCGATGGGGGCTGTCGCGGCGACTGCAGCTAGGGCAGGCTCGCTGTAAGCGACTCGCCTATCATTTTGCCAAACTGTTTAAAGGCGGCGGACATTGCACTCTGCAGGTTCTGGCCCAGGGCAGACTTAAACATAGATCCAGAGGAGTAGAGAATCTCGCCGGTCTCCAGATCGGCCGCTTTTATATTGCCGGAGACCTTTACCATATAACGACTTCCATCCTCACGAAAATCACTTATACTTACAGTTCCATACACCACCCGCTGATAGCGGCCGCCATAGCGGGAGCGAACCTGCTGAATTAACTGCGAATCCGGGCCTCTTAACAGGTCAATATCCACCGGCAGGGTTCCAACCGAAAATCCTTCATCCGACAGAACCTCGAGAATGCCGGCGACGGTTTCATTTCTATCAAGCACAGTACCGCCGTTATCCAAATCGGCAATCATCAGGGCTGTAGGAACTTCCCGGGCTTGCGATATAACTGTATAGCTAAATTGTACCTGTTTGTCGGCAATTTGCTGCTCCACCGATTCCAGCTGCCCATAGTATTTGTCCGGGACGTCTTCAAGGGTCTCTAAATTGGAAGAAAAATCGAGTTCCATGCTCAGTTGTTCCCGCCCCACAAACTGGGGTGCCGGCCGGGTAAACTCAACAAGCCCCTGGCCGTTGGTCATGATTACATCCTGGGCCATCCGGGCCCGTCCGTTCGAGCGGATTTCTTTGTAGACAATTTTGATCGGAACACCGGCAAGGCCCTCGCCTGAGGGAAGGTCTTGGGCGCTCACCAGCAGCCGGAAGGGAGTGCTGAAGGGCTGTTTGATATCTGCGGTAAGGTCATCGTTCAGCTTGTTCAGCTCTATCTTTGCAATTGCCTCCCGAGCCTTATTCATGTTCCGCTCATATTTGATGGCTGCATTATCAATGCCCGACTTATAGGCGGCGGTTGCAGCGGTAAGATACTGTACAGCCGCATCATAGAATTTGTTTTGACTGAACAGGCGGTCGCCCTCGAGTTCCGGACCGGAGACCGCCTCCTGCTGCTCTGCAAACAGGGCTTCCAGACGGGCCTTCTCTTCCATGAGCGCGTTTTTGTCATATTCACCGAGCACATACACATTCGCAATTCCGCCCCGGTACTCTACATAACTGTCCACAATTCTGAAATTGCTCAGACGCGCCTCGGATTGCTCGGTAATTGTCTGAGACAGGGATGAGGTGAATTGGTCTAAGGTATCCTTGGCCTCGACGGTGGTATCGCTGGTCACCTTTACTCCAAGAAAACGGGTAACCGAGGAGACGAGATCGGAGGCTGCCTGCCGGCGGGCCTCAGCTTCACTTCCGCCGGAATCGGAACCTGCACCGACAAAATACACTTCGTCTGTTGTGTCCTTCGGCGGGTTGCTTACCCACTCGGGAATATCTCTTTCGCTGCCTCCGCCGCTCTGCGACCCTGAGGGTGCACTTGCACAGCCGAATAGCAAAGCTAGTACTGCAACGATTAGTGTTAATCTTACTACTGATCTCTTTCTCATCTCTCTCCACTCCTCTCTAATAAGAAAATAGCCTTCGGCTATTTTCGTCGTTTCGGTTACCGCTACGCGGCATACGAAACTAGTATTATTTCTTACATGCCCGTGTCAAAAGTGATGGAGTTACCCCGCTGATACACAAGGTACATACCCCGCATACCGTCAACCGACTCGGAGACATCGTAGACAATATCTTCCAGGTCAGTTATTTTACCGATCAACCGAACCTCGTACTTGGCTTCTTCCGGAGAGTAGGAAAGACGTTTGATCTCCTCTACCTGCCGCTCCATTCTTTTGACGAAATCACGTACTGCCCGGGCATCGGGGGTATTCTGCAGAACCAGTTGATACTTGATTCCCTGGCGCAGCTCCTTTTCGGTATAATTCTGTGCCTGCTTCAGGGCCTCCTGCATTGCCTTGTAGGTAGCCGAGGCAACCGCATTGTTGACCGCATCGTCTACGCTGACAGTGCTCATTGCCGGGGGAACCGTCTGATAAAAAGCTGTTCCACGGCCGGCTCCGGTAGAGGCGTCGAAGTTCTTCAGGCTGACGCTGGCGCTGCCGTAGTACCGCCCCCCGTTTGTTTCGGTCTGGGCATCCACCGATACCTCGATGTAGATGTCGGCATTCAGCTTGCCCGCGATCCATTGCAGTACCGACACTCCCTGTCCGGTCTCAGCCTCGTAGGCTGCCATTTGATCCTCTTTTATTCGCTCTACCTGTTCCATGTCCACGTAATCCAGGCTCTGCTGGGAAAGGTATTTGTTGGCCATACCAACCGCAGTTTTGGCTAAAAAGGGATCGTCTTCGGTCTCCTCATTATAATAGACCATGTACACTAGATTATCGACAATATCGTTGATAATCTGTGCCTGTTCCGGGTCAATTTCTTTTTCGGCGGCAGCACTTTCCGGCTGCTCCTCGGCTTGGGGCTGAGCAGCTGCAGCTTGCTCTCCTTCGGCTGCCTTCTGTTCAGGCTCAGCTTTGGCAAAAGCGGCAGGAGGCTCTTGATCGAGCAGAGTAACCTCTCCGCCCTGGGGCAGCACCTTGTTGCCGTAAATATCGTTCCCCCGCAGCACGTTCGCCACTGCCTCTAAATTGATACGCACCCCTAAGGTTACCGTCGAACTGCCGTTCTCACTTGAGCGATCGAGGATTTCAGTTGATTCATTGTACACAAAGGTGTTTGCATTTGTATCTTCTGAAAACAACGACTCAATTTGATCTTGCTTTGCAAGTGCGGTGGGTGCTCCCACTGCATCCTGCACAGCCTTGCGAACGGCATTCAGCTTAGCTCTGTTCATGGCGGCCGTCTGTGATGAGCCGCTGCCGGTACCGTAGTACATTGGAGAATCGGTCGGTTCCGGAGAAGGGGCTCCAGCCGCCGGCTCACCGGCTTTTTGACTTGCCTGGCTTGTACTCGGTGCGCTTGCGCATGATATCAATGCAGCCACTACCAGAAGTATTCCAAATAATTTTATAACATCCTTCGTTTTCATATTCCCTCGCTTTTTTTACTGTGATTCATTTTTATTGTTTCGCTTGCCATGCTGGGGCATGCGAAACTCTTTAACCCCACGTACACTCATTACTAATACTAATACAATACTACACACTAATTCAATATTTCAGCATAATTCCTGAACCGGCATACATAAAACTTACTTCTTTTGTCACATCTCCAGTGTAATACCAGCCACTCATTCCAATATCAAGCAGAAACAGCCAAGCGCGGCTGATCCTCACCGTCCACCCCAGCTCAATAGACCCTCCCCAGTAGAGGGAACCGGGCTCAGCTGGACTGTCGCTTGTGTCGCTTGTATCGGCTGTATCGGCCGTGTCGCTGCCGAAAAGCGCAGATATAGAAGGTGCGGAAAAACCCACCCCACCGAGCAGCGCCGGCTCGATGGTACATCTGCCGGCATGCCAGTTGAGCGCAACCCCTGTCTGCAGAAACCCCAATCTGTTCGACAGCAGATCCGCCTTCATCAGTGGTGAGATCGAAAAAAGATCGCGATCGTAGTAGATCCGGGCACTGAGCCCGCCTAAATGCTCTGTCGGGCTCTCGGCATTACCGGATCGATAAAAGTAAGTGCCCTCCAAGGCGGTGCGCAGACTGGCCTTGCCTCGCCGCTCCATTAGTGTCCCGATAGGCATCGCATCCCGACCATAAACAATATGACCTTCAGCAAACTCCGGGTACACTGCCGCAACCTTAACCAGCCCTCTGTCGCCATTGGCGGGACCGTATTCGGCCCCTCGGCGTATACCGACCTTTCCTCCCTGGTTCAGCACCACCCGCCCGGCCAGGGCATCGCTAATACGCAGCGCTGGGTCGTGGACCTTTACTTCGCCGGTTTGTTGGGCGTCTTGTCGATCAGTTTGTTGATCGCCTTGTCGGGTGGCGGATTGGGTGGCTTGCTGGGTGGCGGGCTGAGCTTGTTGTCCGCCGGGCTGAGCTTGGTGAGCTTGTTGTCCGCCGGGCTGAGCGGCGGGGCGAATCACAACAGGACTCTTCAGCAAAGCCCTCCTAAACTCATTTGAGATATCTCCAATAGCTCGGCTTTCAGCTGCGAATGAGGTGCTCCCATTCCCGATCGCAGAAACCTCAATTCGATACGGAAGTCCATTCATTCGAACCCTACCACTTTCCAGCGTAAGTAAGAGTTTCAGTTTTACAACATACCCAATCTTCGGATCAACTTCGATTGTATAGTTTTTAATTTCCGTACTCAGAATTATATCTACTTCAGTTTCAGCCTCAGTTTCAGCCTCAGTTTCAGACGAAGAGACGGAAGAAGTTGAAGAAGAGGGCCCGGTTCCGGGATCATAATCCCGACTGCTGTCCTGAACGGATACAATCTTAAAGCCTCCAACAGGAGAAAACTGTGCGGCAATCCGCTCCTGCAGTAAGGTCTTTGATTCAGAAGATAGTCTAAACTCTTGCGTAGATATCGGACAAACTGCAAGAGTATACTGGCCGGATCCCATCCCATAGTCCTGCCCCGCCAACAGCCCTCCACCCAACAAGCAGAGCGCACATAACCACGCATACAATAAAATTTGTTTATAATACCTCATGTAAATAGTGATCATCTTACCTTAAGCTATGCTTCAATTTTTAATCTAAATTCTTAATCAGATTCTTACTCGAATTCTTTAAATGTGGAAGTATCCCGCAGCAGTAGAAGCTCGCTCACCTGCATAGGCCCTTTCATGATGTTGGCTTCATTGGTCTCATTGGTACCTGGGGACGAGCCTTCTGGGTCTTCTGGGTCCTCTCGGCCTTCTGGGTCTTCTGGGTCTTCTGGGTCTGCAGCTGCTGCCTTCATAATTTCAACTTGTACAACTTGATTTTCCCAGGCATCGCTACTGAACAGCAGCTTTCCTTCTTCCGTTAAAACGGCAACATCCCCCGCCCGGCGGACAATATTAAGTGTAGCAGTCTCATTACTTAAAAGCGCATCTGGCGATATCCTCTCAATTCCACGTTTGGAAGAAGCTGCAAGGCCTGCTGACTGGTTTTCTATAGTTTCGGTCGGCACTGTATTTGAGTCTTCCGGCTTCATGATCGTTCCGTCAAATCTAATTCTAACCTTGGGTCCGTCTTTCGGACCTATCTGCATTGCAGCCTCAGGATCAATCAACCCATTTTCAAAATAGATATTCAGCCATACCTTTTCCCAGTTTTGTTTTAACTCCGCGAGCACGCTGGAAGATCCCGAACCAACAGGTAAAGTGTCCTTTGGACGCGACTCAAAACCTTCCGCCGCCAACACCTCTCGCTCTCCAAGTTCGCGCTGCACCCAGCGTTTGTAAATACCGGTATCAGCAGAAGGCTCACCTGCTTCATCATAGGCGTAAATTCCCAGTTCATCAAATAAACCCTCGAAACCACCTGTTTCCCCAGAGGTTCCTCCAGAGGCAAGTGCTCCACCCAGCTGCAGTCCAAACCAGGTTTCTCCAGGAAACTGCTCGTTGCTTATCGATCCGCGGTACACCAGCCTACCGTTACGATACCACTTAATTGTCACCCCTTCATTTTGCGGTACAAAAGAGATAGACAGCTCACGCAACCCTTTGAAACTGAAATTATCGGGCCGCTGCAACACTTCCCCGCTCGCCGGATTTTGTAAAAAGACAGCCCCTCCTCTATCCGTCAGAAGCTGTAGGATATCTTCGCCGGTACTCCCCTGAACAGACAGAAGATGAGTATTCTCCTGTATATCTGAGGCCGGTTTCAGCCGGAGGTTTATACTGAAGGGCTCTGAGTTCGCCGGTGCGCTAAATGAGAACTCTCCCGGATCACTTCTCACCCCATCCTCAGAAGAAAAATAGTAACCAAACACATTATCATCTACAGCAAGCACAGGTTTTCCAATAGACGAGAAATTGGCACTGTGAACACCGGTATCACGAAAAGTTCCATCTAAATGCATTAGTGTGTGATAGTGATTTTCAGAACCAAAATCGTCTAACCGACTTCCGCTTTGCCCTTGCACGTAGAGCTGAACTTCCGAAGTAATTGGAGATTCGAACGCAAAATCCGTCTGGCCCTCCGGTGGTACTTCGGGAAACACCTCGAGGGTGATGCTGTACACTCCCTCTTGCGCTGGCGCGTTCCATTCAAAGCCCCCGTTGAATTTCTTAAGAGGGCCCTTGGCTAAAAGCTCCGAGTCAATGCTCCAACGCACCCACACCGCATTCCCTCCGGTCACCGTTGGAATTAACAGACCGGTCGACCCGGGATACAGGCCTCCGGGGGGATAGGCCTCAATTTGCACAATCCGTGGATACTGCTGTACCTTAAAAAACGGGACAACCTTCTTTTCCAGTAGTTCACCCTGCTGATCGTAGAGTCGCAACTCTAATGAGAACATACCTTGCTTATTCTCTGCAGTACTCACTGAAGGTAGAGGACCAAACAATTCATCACTCTCTATTGTCTGTGTCCCAAGGCTCTTGCCTTCTTGATCGAAGATTTGTATTTCAAGATAGTCGGGCAATCTTTCTGAGGCTTCATCATACTCTAAATTTAGTTGAACGGACTGATCACCGATTAAAACCGCACCTTCCCTAATCGACGTGCTTACTGTACTCCCTTTATCAGTTTGATAGTCAGGCAGAAAAGCCTCATTCTGACAGGAAGTGTACAGAAGCAGCCCGAGAAATAAGACTATAGATAAGATTTTACTGATTGAATCCTTTTTTCTACCCATTACTGCCTACTTAAAAGGGTGAATCTCCAAATCCTTCCGGCAGGTTGCCCTGAGGCATTCCCCCTTCATCACCAAAAGGAGAGTCCATAATGGAGGGGCCTCCGCCGGTAAGTTCATGAAGCTGCTGAAACAGCCTGAGAAGATAGTAAGTTTCTGAAAGCCGCTGTTTCATTTGCAGTTCCATGTCATTGAAATTAGAGAAGAAGTCTGTAGTACTTGTATTTCTGCTTATCATACCCTGGCCATACCCAAGGGCATGATAGTCGGATAGACGCTGTAAGCGGAAAAACAGGTGTTCAAACATTGGCATAATACTTCGCATTTTAACTACCGCAGAACTTACTTCGCTTTTCAGCCTGAATAGTTGTCCGGTATTACCCATTCCCCCACCACTCTCTACTTGGCGGAGCTTCGGTTCAACTCGTTTGAGAGCTGAGTAGGCCTGCATAAATCGTGGACGAACTTTCAAATACTGCAGCCCATAGCCCTTGATGAAGGTATGTGCACCTCGCTTGAAAACTTCTTCCCGCTCTTGCATCCAGCTGGATTGATAGTTTTCCAGCTGTTCTACTGCTACTTGGGAGGTAGAAAGCTTTTGCTTCGTTACCTTTTCGACCACTTGTCCCGGTTTGGCAAGGGCCAGCTCTTTCTCGTCGGTTGTACACTCAACCAGCCCTTCGTTAGTGGTACACAGGACACTTCCCTCCGGGGCAGTAGAAACCCGAAACTCGGTTCCTCGTACTCCCATTGCTACCGATTCGGTGCGCACCTGAAAAGCCTCGTTACCGGACAACTTCTTAACACGGAAAGACATTGCACCGGTCATGACGGCAAAGGATGTCTTCTGCGGTCCTTCTACCGCTTCAACTTCGAAATAGAAAGAGGTCTCCGGTTCAACGGTAACGTTGGTCCCACCCCCTGACTGCGACAAGAGGATCTCTACCAGCCCATCTTCACCTGTCTCTACCATATCGTACTGCTGTAAGTAAGTACCAATATCAACCGCCCGCCAGTCAAGCTTAGAGCCATCCCTATATACCTCGACATTTCCTTCAATATATACAATTTCTCCGCTTACTTCTTCAGAAAACGCCGGCACAAACGCACACACCATTAGTAGAAGAACTGTGAAGCTGCGTATATAGATTTTTTTATCTGTTTTCATTGTTTGTTCCCCATCTGCCTTTAATATAGCACGAGGTTCAATCGAGTTCCAAGAATTACTTAACGCAACTATAAAAAACGCCTATTTTAATCGGTTCTTACCGCCCATAAGCGAATTAAGTTTATAGCTGTCTCTGCCGCTTCCACCATGGTTGAGAGGGAAGCCCACTCATACCGGCTGTGAAAGTTGTAGCCCCCGGTAAATACATTTGGGGTCGGCACCCCCATTTCGCTGAGTCGTGCTCCATCAGTCCCGCCTCGAATGATGGTCCGTTGCGGCTCTACACCGGCCTGTCTGATAGCCTCTTCGAGGAGATTCATTATATGCGGTTTTTCGGCAATGTGTTCTCGCATGTTGGTGTACATTTTTTTGGCATGCACTTCAACAGAACCGCCAGGATACAAACCTTCAACTGTTTTAGCCAAGTCGTGCAGCATATCTATCCGGTGCTGCATTCCGTCAACTTCAAAATCTCGCAGATACACGGTCAAGTCCGCTTTATCCAGTTCGCCGTGCAATTCAAAGGGTGCATAATAGCCGAAGCGTCCATCCGTGGCCTCAGGAGATTCATTCTGCGGCAGCATTGATACATACTTCCCCGCCATGGTAAGGGCATTTACCAGTTTTCCGCGGGCATCACCAAGATGCACAACTTTTCCTTGGAAGGTTATTTTTGCGATATAGGCGTTGAAGCATTCGCTTTCAATAATGCCCCGTTCTCCCCCGTCAAAGGTGTAGCAGCACTTCGATTTTAATGAGTCGAGGGGGAATTTATCCATTCCTTTGCCGGTTTCTTCATCCGGAGTAAAAATTATTTCAAAGGGGCCGTGCTCGATTTCGGGATGATCGGTAAGCCACTTGAGGGCAGTCATAATAAGGGCTACTCCGGCTTTATCATCGGCTCCCAGGAGGGTAGTACCATCGCTGGTTATAATAGTGTCTCCTATATAGTCATTGAGCGCAATATTTTCATCTACAGTTAGGGTATATCCGTTGCCGATTTTTATGTCTTTGCCGTCGTAGTCACTGTGTAGCTGTGGTTTGACCCCATTCCCGGACATGTCCCCGGAAGTGTCCACATGCGCCATCAGCCCGATACTGGCTGCCCGCTGGACATCCACACCGCCGCGGGCTGGTATACGCGCGATGAGGTAACCGTGCTCGTCGAGGGATAGGTCGCTTACTTGCAGCTCTTCAAGTTCTGTTTTGAGGAGGCGTAGGAGGTCCCACTGCCCGTCAGTCGAAGGTATTTCTTCTATGTGCTGATCGCTGGTTGTGTCGATCTGCACATACCTGAGGAAGCGATCTAAAACGTCTTGGCTGATCCAGTTTTTGTTGTAAGTTTGTCTCATTGCTACAGTATATAGCCCTGACCCAAATTGTCTACCCTGTTGTACGAACCTTGGTGCTATGGTCATTTTGACAGTCTCTAAGTAACAGCATAGATTGAAAATGTACTATATTTAAAATTCAATCA
>Ga0102934_1003362_pt1 | contig 10911 bp, 8 predicted proteins | sample SalPonR2_A_D1_MG_FD_78175 | JGI IMG/M metagenome (GOLD analysis project Ga0102934, IMG submission 78175) | Salt pond soil microbial communities from South San Francisco under conditions of wetland restoration - Salt Pond MetaG R2_A_D1_MG | ecosystem: Environmental > Aquatic > Marine > Intertidal...
AAATTTTCCTCAATATTTTCATATTTTAATATTTTAGTAACTTCTGCAACATAAAGATCACCATTATGAAAATCAATTCCATTAGGAGTATTTAAATTATCTGCTATTACATATCGTTTATCAATTTTGTTATCATTATTATAATCTTTAAGTGCATATATATTTCCTATTCTTGTACTAACATAAATTGTTCCACTTTTGCTGAGGGTTAATGACCTTGCTCCTTTAACATTTTTACTCATTATTTCAATTTCAAAACCGGGAGGTAATTTTATATTTTTAATAAAATTTTCTGAATAACTGCAATTTAACATAATAAAAAATGTTAATACTAATATTAACTTTTTCATATTTACCCCTTTCTATTATAAATATATAAAAAATAATAAATTTTTAAACTTATTTAAATTTGAATTTTATAAATTATTTGTTAGTATAAATTAATAGATAATCGAGGAGAAAATATATGGAAGAAATTTTTAAAAAGGAAATTTTAATTAATTCTTTTGATGTAGATTTAAACAATCGGTTAAGACTTGATCAGTTATTCAGATATATACAGCAGATGGCTTATGAGCATTCAGAAAAATTAAATTTTGGATATGAATTTTTACTGGACAAAAATATTATATGGGTATTATCAAGAATTTTAATTCAAATGGAAAGATACCCCATGTGGAATGACAAAATTGTTATAGAAACATGGCCCCGAAAGTTAAAAAGACTTTTTGCAGTAAGAGATTTTATTATATATGATTTGGACAATAATATAATAGGCAAAGCTACTTCCTATTGGTTGATGCTTGACATCAAAAATAATCGTCCGGTTAGAATAGGTAAAAAATTTGTAAATTTTAAATATCTTGATAAAAAAATAGGTATTGATAAAGATTTAAAAAAAATAAAAAAATCCGGGGAGCTAAAAAAAGTCTATTCGGGTCAGGTAAACTATACTGATTTAGATCAAAATAAACATGTTAATAATGCAAGATACATTGAATGGATATTAAACAGTTTCAATATAGATTACTTTAATAAATATAAAATTAAAAATTTACAGGCAAATTTTTTGAAAGAAATGAATATTAATACAAATTATGTTATACAAAAATCATCACCAGGTAAGTTAGAAAAGACATTAATTGTAAAAAATCCTGATACAGATGAAAAAAGCTTTGCTTCACAGGTAAAATTTCAAAATAACCCTTAAGGAGAAAAAAATGGATAATATTTTCAAAAAATTTCCCATTATAAAAACAAAAAGATTACTTTTAAATGAGCTCAGGGAAAATGATATAAAGGATTTGTATTTAATTTATTCAAACAAAAAAGTGATGAAATATATGCAGGCAGCAGCGATTAAAAATCTAAAAGATGCTGAAAATATATATAAATCATACAAAAAAATGTACAGAAACAAAAATGGATTCAGATGGGGTGTTAGATTGCAAACTAATCCAAATAAATTAATTGGAACCTTTGCTCTACATTATTATTCAAAGAAGAATAAAAGAGTGGAAATGGGAGCGGATTTAAAACCTGAATACTGGAATAAGGGTTACAGTTCAGAAATTGTAAAAAAAATGATAAATTTTGCTTTTGAGAAATTGAATATTGAAAGACTTGAATTAAGATGTCTTCCCGAAAATTATCCTTCAAAAAAAATTGCAGAAAAATTTGGGTTTAAATATGAAGGAACATTAAGGAATTATGTTTTTGTTGGGGGAAAAGGATTTCTTGATGAATCGGTTTATTCATTATTAAAAGAAGAAAAATATTTTTGATAGTTTTTATTATTAAGTTTATAATTATATCAGTTTAGAAACTCTTAATTAAAAAATAGATTTAAAATTATTACATCACTTTAGAGGTATTTTTAAAATTTTAATTTTTTCAAGTTTACTTTCTGTAAATAATTTTCTTTTACGGGTAAAGCTATTAAGCTGGCTGTTAGCTATTAAATATAGATTATCATTATAGATTACACCGGTGGTTGGATAATTAAAATGCGGATTATTTGCTTCAATTTTTCTGTATTTTGTTATTTTATCAAATGATTTATTTAGATTAAATTCAGAGATTCTTTTTAGAAAACTTTGAACTCCAATTAAACTGTTTTTATAAAAATATAATCCATCACAGCTATTTATCAGAATATTTTTATCGTGTTTAATTTCATCTATTTTTTTATTCTTAAGATTAATTCTAAGAATATTACCCGAGGTTGCAACAAATATATATTTTTGATCAGGAGATATAGTTATTCCATTGGGAAAATTATAATTTGAGAGGTCAACATATTTAACAAGTGCTTTTGAGTTATTTTCTAAAATGTAAACAGATGGATGATGACTGTCTGTTATGTAGATATCTCCGTTATCGGCTATTGTCAGGTCGTTTAGAAAATGAGCTTCTTTTATTGGTAGTTCAAATTTATTTTTTAAATCACCGGTTTTTAAATTGTATATAAAAAGAGCTGAGAATCCAAATCTATCCTGATTTATTCTTTGATTTCTATTATAAATACCATAAGAACTTACTGCAATTAGATCCTGTCTTTTTTTATCTACTTTCATTCCAATTACAGATGATAAATTATCTTCTTCTTCATTTTTGAAATTTTTGATTTTCTCATTCTCATAGGATATAATTTTAGATTTATACATGCTGCTTATATAAAAAGTGTTGGTTATTGGATTGTAAGCAATACCTTCTGGAATTAAATCTTTTTCGGGAATTTCAAAAGCTATTTCATAATTATTAGTTGGTTCTAAATTTTTTTCCAGTAAATTTTCAAGTATATTATATTTATCAAATTCTTGAAGATTTTTAAAATCGTCATCCTCTCTAAAATCAGTTATAAAACCCTTTTTCAAAAGATTATGGAGTAACTTGTAACTTTTTTGTAATTTATTGTTTAAAGAATAAGCACCAGCCAGATTATATTGGAGGGTTAAATTATTTGCTGAATATTCTAAAGATTTTTTTGTATATTTAAGATAATCAGAATAGTTTTTGTTTTGATAGGCTTTTATACTTAATTGGTAATTTTTCATGAGTTTTTCTCTATCACCTGAATGAATAATAATTAAAGAAATCAAAACAAATAAAATTAAAAAAGACACCTTTTTCATATTTCCTCCTTTTTGATTATTTTATAATATGAAAAATATAACATTATTCAAGGTATAATTAATCTTGACATGATTTATAAAACTTTTACTCTTAATTTAATAATAAAAAGTTAGGATTATTAATGAAAAAAGAAGCAATTATTTTTAATATTAAAAAATATGCCATTCATGATGGACCGGGTATAAGAACTACAGTTTTTTTTAAGGGTTGTTCTTTAAATTGCAGCTGGTGTCATAATCCAGAAAGTAAATCATATAAAAAAGAATTGTTTTATAATCAGAAAAAATGTATCAATTGTTTTGATTGTGTTGATGCATGTAATAAAGATGCTTTAAGTATAGCAAACAATAAGTTAGCTTTAAAAAGAGAAAAGTGTACTGGATGTTTTGATTGTGTTAATGTTTGTTTTAATAATGCTTTAAAAAAGGCTGGAAAAATTTATAAGGTGAATGAATTATTTAATGAGATAAATAAAGATAGAGTATTTTATGAAGAATCCGGAGGTGGAATTACCTGTTCCGGTGGTGAACCGATGAGCAGTATTGATTTTCTGGAAAAATTTTTGAAATTATGTAAGATGAAAAAAATTCATACAGCGGTTGATACAAGTGGATATACTAAATTTGAAAATTTTAAAAGGATTTTGAACTATACTGATTTATTTCTGTATGATTTGAAATTTATTTCTGAAAATAAACATGAAAAATACACAGGTTTAAGTAATAAAATAATAATAAATAATTTAACCATGTTAAAAAATAATAATTCCAGCATTAGAATAAGAATACCTGTAATTCCGGATATAAATGGAAAAGAGGAAATACATGAGATTATAAAGTTTGTTGATAAAATTGGGATAAAAAAAGTAGATTTGCTTCCGTATCATCAGGCGGGTATTAATAAGGAGTACAGACTGGGAAAACAAAATGTAAAAAAATATAAAAACCCAGATAGAAGTTACATGGAAAGTATTCAAAAAAAATATAAAAATTCTGATATAATTATCCAAATTGGAGGTTGATATGAGGGGCATGAATAAAAGAATAGAAAAATTAAGAGAAAAAAGTGTTAAAACACAACCAAAATTATCAATTGAAAGAGCAGGAATAGTAAAAGATGTGTATGAAGAATATTTTGGCAGAGTAGAATTCCCAGTTTTAAGGGCTTATACATTTTCAGAAATTATGAAAAATAAAAAATTATGTTTAAATAAAGGGGAATTAATAGTAGGAGAAAAGGGAGAAGGTCCTCAAATAGCTCCAACTTACCCTGAATTAACATGTTACACTGATGATGATTTCAAGATTTTAGAAAATAGAAAAGAGGTGAATTTTACATCTTCAAAAAAAGATAGAGATTTTTATTCAAATAATATTGCAGAATATTTTAATGGAATAACCATGAGAGATAAGATATTGAAAAATATGGAAAAAGAATGGCTTGATGCCTATGAAGCAGGAATTTTTACAGAATTCATGGAGCAGAGAGGTCCCGGGCATACAGTATGTGGAGACAAGATATATCAAAAAGGTTTTGAAGATATCATCAGAGATATTGATAATCAGATAAAAAAATTAGATTTTTTAAATGATAAAGAGGCTTTTGATAAAAAAAACGAGCTTGAAGCAATGAAAATTGTTAGCCAATCGATTATTCACTATGCAAAAAGATACGCAAAATTTTTGAAACAAAAAGCTGATGAAAAAGAGGATTCTAAAAGGAAAGAGGAATTATTAAGAATGTCTAAAATTTGTAAAAAAATACCTGCTAAATCTCCTTCAACATTTCACGAAGCAGTTCAGATGTACTGGTTTGTACATATTGGGGTTACCACCGAGTTGAATATCTGGGATTCTTTTAGCCCAGGAAGACTTGACCAGCATCTATATCCATTTTATAAAAGGGATATAGAAAGAGGGATTTTAACAAGAGATAAAGCAAAGGAGATACTTCAAAATCTGTGGATCAAGTTTAATAATCAGCCGGCACCTCCAAAAGTTGGTGTTACCATGAAAGAAAGTTCAACTTATACCGATTTTGCAAACATCAATACAGGTGGAATAACTCCAGATGGAAATAATGGTGTAAATGAAGTAAGTTATATTATTCTTGAAGTTATGGATGAAATGAAACTGGTGCAACCTAATTCAAATGTACAAATAAGCAAAAAAAATCCTGATAACTTTATTGAAAAAGCCTGTAAAATAGCAAGAAAAGGATGGGGACAGCCAGCTTTCTATAATACAGAAGCAATTGTTCAGGAACTTCTTAATGCAGGAAAAACAATTGATGATGCAAGATGTGGAGGAGCAAGTGGATGTGTTGAAACAGGAGCTTTTGGAAAAGAGGCCTATATTCTTACTGGATACTTGAATTTATCCAAAATATTGGAAATAACTCTTTATAATGGATATGACCCTTATACAGATAAAAATATTGGAATTAAAACAGGAAATCCTGAAGAGTTTAAAAATTTTAATGAATTTTTAGATGCTTACAAAAAACAGCTAAACTACTTTATTGAAATTAAAATAAAAGGAAATAATATAATTGAAAATCTTTATAGAAGATACATGCCTGTACCTTTTTTGTCTTCTGTTATAGATGATTGTATTGATAAGGGCAGGGATTATAACAGTGGAGGTGCACGATATAATACTAATTATGTCCAGGGTGTTGGGATTGGAAATGTAGCTGATTCTTTATCAGCAATTAAATATAATATTTTTGACAAAAAAAGATTTAAAATGAATGAGTTAATATCTGCCATGAAAAATAATTTTGAAGGAAATGAAAAAATTCATGGATGGGTAAAAAATAAGACACCAAAATATGGAAATGATAATGATTATGCAGATGATTTAATGATTAAAGGTTTTGAAATGTTCTCTGAGGCTGTTACCGGTAGAAAGAATATGAAGGGTGGAGAATACAGAATTAACATGCTACCTACTACCTGTCATATTTATTTTGGGTCTGTAACAGGTGCTACTCCAAACGGTAGAAAAGCTCATGAACCACTTCCGGATGGTATTTCTCCATCCAAAAATGCAGATAGGAATGGACCTACATCAGTACTTAAATCTGTTTCTAAAATGGATCATCTAAAGACGGGGGGAACCCTCTTAAATCAAAAATTTAATAAAGATGCCATAAAAGGAGAAAAGGGACTAAAAAAATTTGCTGGGTTGATAAAATCATTTTTTAAAATGGATGGACATCATATACAGTTTAATGTAATAGGAAAAGAAACACTTTTAAAAGCACAGCAAAATCCTGAAGATTATGAGAATTTAATTGTTAGGGTTGCTGGATACAGTGATTATTTTAATAATTTAAGTAAAGAATTACAGGATGAGATTATAGCCAGAACAGAGCAGAGTTAAAATCATCAACATAGTTATTATCATAAGTTTTCAGTCCTATTTTTGTCTTAAGCTTTAATATGTTATTATTTTAAGTGAAGATAAAAAAATTATATAAAGAAAAAACTCCGGATTTTATCCGGAGTTTGCTCTATGGTTTTAGAAAGTGAAAGGAATGAAAAGTAATATAATCATTTTTTTAATATATATAATTTTGATATTTTTTATTTGAAGTCAATATCAGAGCCACCTGATACCGATAATTTTTCATTTATTGGAGAGCCGTAAACATCTAAATCACTTGCTCCGCTAAGATTAATATCAACTTCACCTGATGCGTAAACTTTTACATCACTTGCACCGCTTGCACTTATATCAACCTTTTCAGCCTTAATGTTTTGTATAAATGCATCGGTAGCTCCGCTTACATTTATATCCACATATTTGAATTTTCCTTTAAGGTCTAAATCACTTGCACCGGATGCTCTTATAAATAAGTTTTCTCCAGTAATAGTTCCTTTCAAGTCACTTGCCCCGCTTGTATGAAGTTTTAAATCGGTTACTTCAAAATTGTTGATGAAACAATCACTTGCTCCGCTTAACTTGATCTCTTCAAGGACAGGCATCTTGATTGAAATATCAGGATTTATGTTGGTGTATGAGTAACCTTTTTTCATGTATAAATAGAGTGTATTGTTTTTAACCTCAGCATTGAAATAATTAATAAATGCACGATCAATTTTAACCTGGATCCCATAACTGTTTTCTTTATTAATTTTAATGTTTATAGCATTTGAAACAGATATGCTATCAAAATCTTTTTTATCTATTGTTTTTGTTATTATGTTTCCCGTTCCTTTTATTTTTTTACCAAATCCTCTAATAATCCCGTTCTCTGAATGTATTACACATCCATTTATAATGATTAAAATAAGAATAAAAAATAAAATTTTTTTCATAAAACCCCTCCTATTTATATATTAGACAGTAAAAGAACTAAATTTGTTTCAATTAAAATTGGTAAACAGTTTTAAATTGATTATTAAATCAAAAAAAAGTTTTATAAAAAACATAAGCAAGAATTTTTTTTAACCACGAATACTCACAGATAACACAAATAATAAAATCATTTGATCTGACTTATTGAATTATAGTTTTCAGATTTCAAGTAGTTTCTTAAAAGAAAAAGATTGAAACAATTGTTTAGTAGAATATCTAACTGTAATAAAATATTAAATATAGATTATATTATTGTCATTAACTCTTATTTGATTTGGGTTTTTGGGGATTTTTATATGAAAAATTTTTAAAGGCTAAAAATTGAAATTCGTGTAATTAGTGGTTATATTCTCTAATTTTTAAGATATTAATTTAAAACTATCCTAAAATAACTTTAAAATAGAATATTTTTAATTAAAATAAACATTTAAAACAATTCTAAATTCTTTATAATAAATAGAGCTAATAAGTAAAATGAGGAATAAATTCAAAATAGGAGGACTCATGTCAAGCAAGGCTCCGAGAAGTGAAAGATTGAAAATAGCTATAATTGGGAGAAGGAATGTAGGGAAGTCATCACTCATAAATGCGATAACAAATCAGGAGATTGCAATTGTTTCTGATACACCCGGTACAACAACCGATCCTGTTGGTAAACACTATGAACTGCTTCCTGTAGGACCTGTAACTTTTTATGATACAGCAGGACTTGATGATACAGGGCAGGTGGGAGAAAAGCGAACAGATGCAACAAAAAAAATTATCTATAGATCGGATATTGCTGTTATAGTAACTGATGAAAGTGGATTAACTGACTATGAAAAAAATATAATTTCTAAAATAGAATCAATAAAAATACCCTATATTTTGGTTTTTAATAAAAATGATTTGAAAAATATATCAAAAAAAGATAGAAAATATTGTGACGAAAATAATATTGATTTCATCTCGGTTTCCTCTAAAAAAAATGAAAATATTAAAGAACTCAAAGAAAGTATTATTTCAATGGTTCCTGAATATTTTAAAAAAGAGAGTGTAATTATCGGTGATTTAATTCGGGGAGGGGATTTTGTAGTTCTTGTTGTTCCCATTGATTTAGCTGCTCCCAAAGGAAGATTGATTTTACCCCAGGTTCAGGTAATAAGAGAGATACTGGATCATGATGCTGTTGCGGTTACGGTTAAAGAAAGAGAAATAGAACAGGTATTTAGAAAGTTAAAAAAGAAACCAAAACTTGTCATAACAGATTCTCAGGTGGTTTTAAAAGTATCAGGAGATGTACCTAAAACCGTTCCCTTTACAACTTTTTCTACAGTATTTGCCAGATATAAAGGAGATCTGGATGTTCTGGTAGAAGGAGCTAAAGAGGTAGATAGTTTAAAAACAGGTGACAGGGTTTTAATTGCTGAGGCATGTTCACATCACATACAGTCAGATGATATTGGCAGGGTTAAAATACCGAGATGGCTGATGCAGTATACCGGTAAAAAACTGGATATAAATGTGGTTTCCGGGTATGATTTTCCGGATAATCTGGAGGAATATAAACTCGTAATCCACTGTGGGGCATGTATGCTTACAGGACTTGAAATGAAAAGAAGGATCAAGATGTGCCAGCGGCGGGGAGTTCCCGTTAGTAACTATGGGGTGATAATATCCAAAGTTCATGGTGTATTAGAAAGAGTTATAAAACCATTTTATAAATGATTAAACGGTCATTTATTTTTATTGATTTGACAATTTTGTTAATTTTTATTACTATTTATGTACAAAATTTGAATTTAAAAGGAGAGTAATTTGATAGAAATTTTTACACTGGGAACCGGATCAGCGGTGCCGAGTTTAAAGAGAAACCATTCCTCTACAGCTATTAGAAGAGATGGAGATATTTTTTTATTTGATTGTGGAGAAGCAACTCAGCTTCAGATACAAAAAGTTAAATTAAAACATTCAAAATTTAAAGCTATTATAATATCTCATTTACATGGAGATCATATATTTGGATTAATGCCTCTGCTTTCCACTCTATCTTTAAACGGCAGGACAAAACCGGTAAAGATTTTTGGACCTGAAGGGATAAAAGATTATATTAATTATAACCTGAAAGTAATAAAGGGGAACCTCTTATTTTCATTAGATATTGTTGAAGTTAAAGAAAATAAAAAATACAGTATAGACTCAGAAGTTTTTTTGAAACCTTTCAAGCTTGAGCATACAATTAAAACTTTTGGTTTCTTAATCTGGGAAAAAGATAAACCGGGTAAATTCAACATTGAAAAAGCCAAAAAATTAAATATTCCTCCGGGACCGCTCTACAGTAAACTTCAGTCAGGTAAAAAGATAAAAGTTAATGGTAAAACTGTAAAACCAGAAGAGGTTCTTGGAAGTCCAAGAAAAGGAAAGAGAATAGTTTACAGTCTTGATACCGAGCCATGTGACAATATATATAAATTTAGCCGGAATGCTGATGTACTTATATATGATGCAACATATAAGGAAGAAGACGAAGAATATGCACGGAGAGGGAAACACTCAACCCATAAGGAAGGTATTGAAATAGCTCTCAAAAATAATATTAATAAAATAATTTTAACCCATTTCAGCCAGAGATACATGGAGAGATTTGAAAATAAAAAAGTTGATGGATTAGAAATAATTTATGCCTATGATGGTATGAAGATTGAAATATGAAAATAAAGGGCAGACTTTTATTAGATGAAGATAATTCTTATCTAATAAAAAATCTTCAATTGATTCCCATATCCGGCAAATTAGATGGTTCAAATTATGATATAGTGGAGTTAAAAGGAAAATTTAAAGAAAAAATATTTAAAATTGATTCCTCTAAAATTTTGAAAAAGGGTCAACCAGTTTCTGGAAATGAAAACTGGAATAGAGCCATCTATGATTTTGATTTGAGAAAATCTTTATATAAATCACAGAAATTGTTACAGGAAATAAGGGATTTTTTTCTTAAAGAAAATTTTTTAGAAGTTTATACTCCCCTGCTAAATAAATATGCTGCAATGGAACCCAATATAGATTCCTTTGAAACTAATGATCATAAAAAAGAAAAACTATACCTACATACATCTCCAGAATATAATTTAAAACAAGTTCTGGTATCAGGAATAGCTGATAAAATTTTTCAAATATCACCAGTATTTAGAAAAGAAAAAATAGGGAAACTTCATAATCCGGAATTTTTAATGCTTGAGTGGTATCGTTCTTTTGAGAAGTATGAAAAATTAATGGATGACTTGCTATATTTAATAAAATATTTAACAGGTAAAGAATTTATTCAATATAAAAAAAGTAAAATTAAGCTGGATAGTTTGGATAAGATAACTGTAAAGGAAGCTTTTAAAAAATATACCGATACCTCTTTAAGAGAAATCGGAGTATTTGAGAA
>Ga0102934_1003363_pt1 | contig 10910 bp, 9 predicted proteins | sample SalPonR2_A_D1_MG_FD_78175 | JGI IMG/M metagenome (GOLD analysis project Ga0102934, IMG submission 78175) | Salt pond soil microbial communities from South San Francisco under conditions of wetland restoration - Salt Pond MetaG R2_A_D1_MG | ecosystem: Environmental > Aquatic > Marine > Intertidal...
ATAAGCGGAAGGTCAATCGCGTCCCGGGCAAGCGGTACCAGGATAAGGGAGGTGACATCATCCTCGCCCGGATGTCCCGCGGCTTCGAAACCGTCGATGCCGATGGCATCGCAGCCGATCTGCCGGGCTTTCTGCGCGTGGCGAACCGACGTGCATTTGTGCAGTACCCGGATTCCGGCGGATTTGATCTGTTCCATGTAGGGCTCCGGGTTTCTCCCCGCGGTCTCCAGGAAGCGGATCCCCTCCTCGATGCAGACCTGTATATAGCCCGGATAGTCGGGGGGATGAAAGGTGGGCAGAAAGGTCAGGTTGACGCCAAAGGGTTTATCTGTCAGTTTCCTGCATTTTTGAATCTCCGCCCGGAGTCCCTCCGGATCCGGGTGGGTCAGGGCGGTGAGAAAGCCCATACCGCCCGCATTGGCCACGGCGGCGGTGAGCTCCGCGCGGGCTATCCACATGAGCCCGCCCTGGACAATGGGACGCTCCACCCCGAAGAAATCGGTGATGCGTGTGCTGATCATGGGCACTCCTTGCCTCTGCAGAGGCGTAAAAACGCCCCCGACCGGGGGCGTTATTTGGAAATACAGGGCTGCAAGCAGCGAGGCTGCTTAATCCTCTTCCCAGTGAATGCAGTCTACCGGACAGTTGTCCATGGCTTCCTCGATTTCATCCTCCGGGCCGCCTTCGGGTTTCTTGACATAGGCAACTTCATTGTCTTCGTCAAAACCGAACACCTCCGGGCAGATTTCCACGCAGGATTCGCAGCCTTCACATTCATCCTGGTCAATCACAACTTTTTTTCCCATTATGGCCCCCTTTCCTGTTGATGGATGACCGCTTCCCAGTGATGCGGTCTTTTACATGCACCTTAAGGCTTTGATTAAATCCTGTCAATGGGCAGGTCGATGGGGAAATGCAGGGGGCGGCAGGGCGTCGGAAAAATTTTTCGATCTTGACTTGCGCCTCGGTATCGGATTAAGGCTGAAAAGCATCCGGAAGCGATGCAACGCCTTGCTGTAAGAAGAAAGGAGTCCATTGTGGAATGCGTCATGACCAAGCTGATACCGGAGTCAGAGCAGCGGGATTTTGCCGATTTTGTTTTTGTTTTGAAAAGTACCGGTATGCAGTATTTTCTGCGCAATGATATCTGGCTGAGATGGCTGCAGTGGTGCCGGGATAATGAAAAGGGGCATGAATTCACCCAAAATTCCGCTATTGCCAGATTCCTGAACAAGACGCCGGAAATGCTGTTTTTGGAAAACATCATTCTGTTTCTCTACCGGCATACCATGGCCCGGTACCGGATATACCGCTGTGCCCCCTCCTGCGATTACATGGAGGAGATCTCGGTCAGCCGGTATCTGGACTACAAGGACGCCTATGTGCTGGGAAACCGGGCCGCAGCCAACAAGAACACGCTGGAAATTGATTTTCGGCCTTTTTATGATTATTCCCCGGAAATCCGGGACGTGAAAAACGTGGGCAACGGCATCAGTTTTTTGAATAAGCACATGTCCAGCAGCATGTTTCAAAACGCGGCGCAGTGGGGCAACAAGATGTTTGCCTTTCTCCGGCTCCACCGGATCAACGGCCAGCAGCTCCTGGTAAACGCGGCGATCCTGAACGTGATGGAGGACTTTTTGGGGGCCCTTGAGGAAATGATCGAGGACCTGGAGCGGCTGGATCCGGAAACCCCTTACAGCAGCCTGGAGCCGCAGCTCAAAAGCCGGGGGTTTGAGCCGGGATGGGGGAAAAATGCCGGGCGTATCCTGGAGACCATGCAGCTGTTGTACGATCTGTTCCACGAACCCAGCAGCTCCGGTCTGGAAGCGTTTATTTCCCGGGTCCCCATGATCTCCAAGGTGGCCGTGATTTCCCCGCACGGCTGGTTCGGCCAGGAAAACGTGCTGGGAAAGCCGGATACGGGCGGCCAGGTGATTTATATACTCGATCAGGTCCGCGCCCTGGAGGCGCATCTGCAGAACGAGTTTGCGCTGGCCGGAATTGATGTCACGCCAAGGGTGATCGTGGTTACCAGGCTTATTCCCAACGCCGGCAACACTTCCTGCAACCAGCCCAAAGAGGACATCATCGGCACCCGCAATTCCTATATCCTGCGCATCCCTTTCTATGACGAAGCCGAGGGGCAGGTGCAGGACTGGATTTCGCGGTTTCGGATCTGGCCCTATCTCGATCGTTTTGCGGTGGATGCCGAGCGCGAGTTGCTGGCGGAGTTCCAGGGGCGCCCGGATTTGATCATCGGCAATTATTCGGACGGAAACCTCGTGGCAACGCTGCTCTCTGACCGCATGGACGTCATCCAGTGCACCATCGCCCATGCCCTGGAGAAGACCAAGTACCTGTTTTCGGATCTGTACTGGAGCGACCTGGAATCCGAGTACCATTTTTCCTGCCAGTTTACCGCGGACCTGATCGCCATGAACAAATCCGATTTCATTATTACCAGCACCTATCAGGAAATCGCGGGCACGGAAAACCGCTTCGGCCAGTATGAATCCTACCAGTTCTACACCATGCCCGGTCTCTACCAGGTGGTATGCGGGATCAATCTGTTCAATCCCAAGTTTAACGTGGTTCCCCCCGGGGTGGATGAATCCAATTATTTCCCCTATCATGACAAGCAAAAGCGTCCGGAAAGCAGAACCAGGTACTGGCAGAAACGCCTGTTCGAGGAGGAATCCGAAGACATCTACGGCTACCTCGAGGAGCCGGAGCAGATCCCTGTCTTTACCATGGCCCGGCTCGACCGCATCAAGAATATCACCGGACTGGTGGAGGCATTCGGTCAGCACCCGGAACTTCGCAAGTACTGCAATCTCATTGTGGCGGCAGGCACCATTCATATGGCGGAATCAGCGGACAATGAGGAGCGCGGCGAGATTCAGCGCATGTATGACCTTATCGGCACCTACGGGCTCCACGGTCATATCCGCTGGCTGCCCAGCGTGCCCAAGGAGGAGACCGGCGCGGTCTACCGCATTTTCGCCGACCGCAGGGGGATGTTTGTCCAGCCCGCCCTTTTTGAGGCTTTCGGTCTGACCGTGCTGGAGGCCATGCAGTGCGGGCTCCCCACCTTCGGCCCCATATTCGGGGGGCCTTCGGAGATCATCATTGACGGCGAAAGCGGTTTTTTGATGAATACCAGCAAGCCGAGCCTTATCGCCGATGTTTTATGGGATTTTGTAAAGGACTGTGAAATGGATGCAAACTGCTGGCAGCAGATTTCGGAAAACAGCATGGCCCGGGTACGGGAGAAGTTCACCTGGCGCCTCTACAGTGAAAAATTGATCCGGCTGACCAAGCTCTACGGCTTCTGGCGCTATTCCGAGTCGCAGGAGGGAATGATCAAGATGGACCGCTACTGTGAGCTCCTCTACCACCTTTTCCTCAAGCCCCGCGCGCAGCAGATTGCCGGCGGCAGCGTCGCAGATGCCTAAAGTCCCGCTGCCCGGGGAAAGCCCGCTAACAGCGGGCGGCAGCGCCCATTGGCTGCTGCGCGCCCGCTGTTTCTTTTATATCCGTTCGTAGAGGCCCATGAGTTCTGACTGATCGAGGATGCGGCCCTTCATGGCCTCTTCCACGCTTTTCTTGTCTGTTTTTTCCGGCAGGCCCAGTTTGTCGTCCAAGGCGTAGACCTTGAAAAAATACCGGTGTTCGCGGTCCGGAGGGCAGGGCCCGAAATAGCCGGTTCCGCCGTGGGTTCCCAGCCCCGGGGTTCCCGGGGGTTCGGTGGCTTCCGGGATTTCGCGAACGTCGGGCGGGATGTCAAAGACCACCCAGTGATCCCACATGCCGTCCTGCCGGATATGCTCGGGCACATCCGGATCATCCATGATAAGCACCAGGCTTTGGGCCTGCTGCGGGACGTCTTCAATGTGGATCTGCGGACTGATGTTGTCCCCGTCGCAGGTGTAGCGGGAGGGAATTTTTTCCTGCTCTGCGAATGCCGGGCTGCTCAGTTTCATAGAGACCTCCTTGTTTGTATATGCCTTTGCATATACGGCAAATCTTGTTTGTTTCCAATCGCGATTCCGGACGCTTGGCCCGGGGGGCTCTGTCAATAGTATAAAAATCCGGGCCGCCGGGATCAATACCGGCTGGGATGGTTTTTCCGCATCCGCTGCAGAATTTGTCCGACAAGGGCGGTGTCCGGGGAGAAAGGCACGCGGGGTCTTGGGGGTACGGCAAGCGCGAGCCGGGAGGCAAACGGCATATGCCGCGTTTTCTGATTGTAGGCCTGGTGCATGAGATGTTCCAGGTTCACCACGTCTTCGATGTTATAGGCAAGCAGCGTTTCCAGGGCATTGGAATGGCTGTTTTGTTGATAATGCTGCCACAGGAGTACGGCGAAATAGCCGTCCACACCGTCGAGTCCGCCCCGGTCCAAACCGAACTGCTTCTCACAGCCCTTTAGTCCGCCGCCAAAGCCCAGGCTTTTCAGCACGTAGCGCAGATCAATGTGGGAATGGGCAAAACGGGTCTGAAAGAACTCCGCCATGAAGGGGATATCAAAGCACTTGCCGTTATAGGTGATGAGCAGATCATAGGCCTGCAGATCATCGGGGAAGGTCTCCAGGTTCCGGCCGTTTACATAGGAGCGGATGGTTTTGCCGTCGTACAGGGCAATCGTGGTGATCTCGTCGTCCCCGCGGCCAAGGCCTGTGGTTTCAATATCCACATACGCCGCTGTCCGCCGGAAATCCCGGAAAAGCCGCCAGTGTTCGGCCGGCGGAAGAAGGCCGGAAAAATATTGATGATCCCCTGTTTCGAGCGCTTGGTGCGAATACTGGAGATGGCGATAGAGCTGCCGGATTTTCGCCCCGGACAGCGGAATCTTTGCCGGGTTGTTGTCCGCGGCCAGCAGAAAATCCTCCCAGGTTTCGATTCCGGCCCGCCAGAGGGCTCTTTCCGCCCTGGTACCGATTCCCTTGCAGTGGGCAAAGCTATATTCCAGCATCAGTGCTCGACAGCCGTTTTTTACTGGAGATCGGTCTCCGTAATGGAGCGGTTTGTTGTGAGCAGTTCGATCCGGAGTCGATCTTCGTTTACTTCGTAGATGTTAATGCCGAAGTCCTCGAATGTGCTTAACACAATTTTGTCCGCAAGGCCGCGGCTGCTTCCCTCGTAGCGAAGGCTCATCAGGGCCTGGTTGCGGCTGCGCCGGCGCATCTGGAGATCGGAAACCCCCTCGATGCCGCGAATGGCTTGCCGCAGCCGGACCAGATGCTTGAGAAAATTTTTTTTGCCCTTTACGTGGATTTCCAGGGCATCCCGCTGCCGCAGCAGTTCCCGCCAGGCGGGAGCAATGCGCTCGGCCAGTATGGAGCCTGCCCGAGTGCCCGCTTCCGTGAGAGCCGTACGGCTGCCTTCGGCAATATCCCGGCCGGTGGATTTGCCCAGCTCTTCGACCGAGACAAGCGTCTTTTGCGTCTCCACCCCGGTCGCGGTCAGGGCAACGGAAGCCTGAAAGGTTTTGGCCTCTCCCCGCAGACGGTTTTGCGTCTCCCCTGCCTGCGAGGTACCGAAAACGACCACTTCCGCATCCGCCAGTTTCCCCAAACGGCGGGCTTCTTTTGTTTGCAGCGCAGCTCCGGCATCTGCCGCCCTCCGGAATTCGTCCCTGTCAAGCTTGCTGGCGGAGACAAGGGGGTAACCCTGTTTCTTCAGGACGTTCCGAATTGCCTGCTCCGTTGTATTGCGGGCAGCGGGGGCATCCGGGGGATGCTCCCATGAATCAGAACGGGAATCATAAGAGGTCCTCCCGGCCCGTTTTTCCGCGATCAGCAGCAGAACACGCGGCAGTCCCTCAGGCGTTATGGAGACCTGCATATCCTCAAGCAGGGCTCGGATCCTGTCTTCGGAAACCGTAGCCCGAATCAGCAGACAGTAGTAATCGCCGGTATGCACCTCTTTGAGCACCTGGTAATTACGGGTGATATCCTTTCTGTTTTCATAAAGCGCCCGGCTTATGGTGGCAAAATCGGCTTTCAGGTTCTGCTGCGGGATCAGCTCCAGGGCCACCGTTTCCACGGCCGAGAGCAGCCCCTCGGCAAGCGCCGCATCCCTTGCATTGCTTACGTCATTGTAGATCTGGCTCGAGCCGATAACGGAGACTCTTTTGTCTGCAGCTGCGGCGATGGAAACGCTGGTGCAGACAAGGAGCATAGCCGCAGCAATGGGGGCGGCAGCCCTTATCCAGAAAGGTTTCGAAAAGCTTGGCCCTGCCATTTTTCCTCCTCCGCTACAGGCTGTTCTTTTCCCGGGCGCCTATGCGCTTCTGTGCAGTGCGTAATCGGCAATCAGGGACAAAAGCTCCCTGCTCTCAGACGGCGGAAAACCCTCCATAATCGTTTTGGCTGCCTGGACGTGCTCCGCCGCCACTTCCCGAGCATACGCAATACCGCCATGGGCATCAATCATTTTTACAAGATGGTGGAATTCCGCCGGGGAAAAATCCTCTTTCGTTATGATTGCAGTCATTTCTGCGCGCACATCCCCGTCAGCCTGATTCAAGGCCCGGATGACCGGCAGGGTGAGTTTGCCTTCCCGCAGGTCCGCCCCGACAGCCTTGCCCAGGGTGCTGGTATCAGCCGTATAATCCAGCAGGTCATCGGCGATCTGAAATACAATCCCGATGTGGTAACCATAATCGGAGAGCTGCTTCTCCGTCTCCTCTTCCGCGCCAGCCAGGATGGCGCCGGTCTGGCAGGCCCCCTGAATGAGGTAGCCGGTTTTGCAGCGGATGACTTCCATGTAATCGGATTCCTGCAGGTTGATGTCGCCTTTGCGGCTCAGTTGTTGAATCTCTCCCTGGCACATGTGCTCAGTAATTTCCGAGATAATGCGGATAATTTTGGGGTTCCGGGTGCGGGCTGCAATGGAGAGGGCGCGGGCCAGCAGGAAATCGCCAACGAGTACGGTCACCGGAGCGCCGAAAAGGGAGTGGGTCACCGGTTTTCCCCGTCGCAGCGTGGCTCCGTCGACAACATCGTCATGGAGCAGGGTGGCGGTGTGAAGAAACTCAATAATGGTGGAGAACTCCGTGACAAATGGGTCATCATAGTTGCAAAGCCTTGCGCAGAGGATGTTGAGCAAGGGACGCAGGCGTTTGCCGCCGCTGAAAATCAGGTGCCCGGCCGCTTCGGAAATCAGCTCCAGATGGGGGCGCAGGTTTTCCTGCAGTGCGGCTTCAATATTTTGCAGGTCCGGTTCTACGCGCGAGATCAGTTGGTTTTTCAAGCCGGCCATATGGCTTCTCCTTTGAGGTCGTAGGCATAGGCTTCGCTGATGCGTGTGGCAACAAAGTCTCCAACGGCGAGACCCGGAGAGGCGATATAGGTCACGCCGTCAACTTCCGGGGCCTGAAACGGGGTCCGGCCGATATAGAGCTCCGGGTCCACAAAGTCCTCGACCAGCGCCGAAACGACTTCTCCCACGCGGTTTTGATTTTTTCGGCGTGATATCTGCGCCTGTTGCTCCATCAACTGCTCGCAGCGCCGAGCGGCGACCTCCTCCGGCACATGGCCGGGCAGGTGGTGCGAGGCCAGATCCTCGGCATCAGAGTAAGCAAAAACGCCCAAATGGTCGAACTCCACTTCCTTGACAAAGTCGAGAAGCTCCTGGAATTCCGCCTCCGTTTCTCCCGGAAAGCCCACGAGCAGGGTGGTCCGAAGCGTTGCCGCAGGGATGGCGCGCCGGATATCGGCAAACAGGGAAAGCAGATCGCTGCTGCGGTAGCTGCGCCCCATGCGCCGCAGAAGACTGTTGCTCACGTGCTGTACCGGCAGGTCGAAATAGGGCGCTATATTGGGGTGTTCGGCAATCGTGCGAATAAGTTCGGCAGTGGTATGATCCGGGGATCCATAGAGAAAGCGGAGCCTGCAGTCGCCTGCCGCCGCAGCCCGCCGGGCGAGTTTGTCGAGAAGACGGGCAAGGTTCTCCCCCGTTTCGAGATCCTGGCCGTAAGCTGAGGTGTCCTGGGCGATGAGCACGACCTCTTTCATGCCTTCCGCATACAGCGTTTCCGCTTCGGCCACAATGTCTGCGGCCGCGCGGCTGCGCAAGCGACCCCGGAGCTTGGGAATGATGCAGTAGGTGCAGTGCCGGTTGCAGCCCTCGCCGATTTTCAGGTAGGCCATGGGATAGGTGGAGGGTTTGCGGCCGGATTGATGCGTTGGCAGGGAAAGTGCGGCCGGCTCCGGGAGGATGCAGCCGCCTTGGGTGAATTCGCCCGCGACCGCCTGCACAATCTGATCGAGGGCCCCCGTGCCCAGAAACACATCCACCTCCGGCAGGGCTTCCGCAATGGCGGGGCCGAACCGCTGCGGCAGGCAGCCGGCAACGATGAAACACCTGCAGTGCCCGCCTGTTTTGTACCCGGCCAGTTCGAGAATGGTATCGATGGATTCTTTGATGGCATCCCCGATGAAGCTGCAGGTGTTGACGACAATGACCCCGGCTTCGGCCGGATCCTGCGTAAGCCGGCAGCCGGAGCGCTGCAGGGCTGCGGCCATGACCTCGCTGTCGACCAGGTTTCTGGCGCAGCCCAGGGTGTTGATGTATACCCGTGTCCCCGTAAGCATCCCTTCTTTCGCCTTATTCCCCCTTGAAGTCCGGCTTGCGTTTTTCCGAGAAAGCAGCCACGGCCTCCATAAGGTCATCCGAGGGAATGATGTTGGAGCTTATGGCAGCCACGTAGCGCAGGCCCTCCTCTACGCTTTTGCCTATGCCGTAGTTCAATACATCCTTGGACGCCTGAACAGCAAGGGGGGAGTTTTCAGCTATTTCGGCCGCCAGGGATTCGGCGCCGGCCATCAGGGCGTCATAGTCCGGGAAGACCTCGTTTACGAGCAGTACATCCCTGGCCCGATCGGCGTCGATCAACTTTGCCGTGTAGGCTAGCTCGCGGGCAATGCCCTGGCCGACAATGAGGGGAACGCGCTGCAGTACGCCCACATCCGCAACAAAGCCGACAGCCGCCTCCTTGAGGGAGAAGCTGGCATCCCGGGAGCAGAGGCGGATATCACAGGCTGTCGCCATGTCTAGTCCGGCGCCGATACAATAGCCGTGAATAGCTGCAATGACGGGTTTTTTGCACCATTCAATACAGCTCATGGCGTCCTGGAGAGGCCGGATTTTATGCAGCAGCCGCCATTTCACGCCGCCTTTCTGTTTTTCTTCCATGAGCTCGGAGAGTTCTTCGGTCATGCCGATCAGATCAATGCCTGTGGAAAAGCAGGGCCCCCTGCCGCAGATAATCACCACCCGGACTTCCTTGTCCGCGTCCAGTTCCTGGAAGACAGACCGGGCTTCCTTCCAGGCGGGCGGATTCATGGCATTTTTTTTCTCCGGCCGATTCAGGTACACCCATGCAATCGGGGGCTTTTTGACGATTTCGTAGAATTCGTAGGAATGCATTGGTTATCTCCTCCGGATTTTCCGATTTTTGCAAATGGCCCATTGAAACCGAACCGTGCCGCGTTGCCGGGAAATCAAGCAAGGGGCTCCCCGACTGGAACCGCTCAGTTCCGGTTAAATATGGATGTGCCCGGGAAGTCAAGGTTTTTTCCCGGGCGTCTCCGGCGGCTTGATTTCTTCGCCAGCAATCTTATAATATCTGCGTATGCAACTGGCAACCCGAGATTTTATCAACAGGCATTTGATCATCGGCGGCCGGCGCGTTGAAAACCGGCTAGCGCTTGCGCCCATGAGCGGGCTTGGCCATGTGGCCTTCCGGGAGGTCCTGGCGGCATACGGCGGATGCGGCCTGATGTTTACCGGAATGTGCAGCGCCAGAAGCATCCCCCAGGAGAATCCGCGGGTTTCCCGGGTGTTTTCCTGGCGGGAGCAGGAGCTTTCCCGCCTGGTATGCCAGGTGTTCGGCTCGGATGCCGAAGAGATGGCTGCAGCCGCCCGCAGGATCGAGGCGGAAGGGTTTTTCGGGGTGGATTTGAATTTCGGCTGTTCTGTGGCCCGCATCTGCAAGCGCAACAGCGGGGCCGCATTGCTGAAAACCCCTGCCCGGGCCGTGCATATTGTCGAAGCTGTTCGCCGGGCCGTATCGTTTCCGGTTTTTGTAAAGTTCCGCACCGGCTGGGAGGATCAGCCGGAGCCCGCCGTCTCGCTGGCCAGGCAGTTTGAAGCGGCCGGGGCGGATGCGCTTACCTTTCATCCCCGGGTGGCCCCGGACCGCCGCGCCAGGCCGCCGCGGTGGAAATATATCGCGGCTGTGAAGCAGGCGGTTTCTGTGCCGGTATTTGGAAACGGCAATGTGTTTTCGGCTGCAGATTGTGAACGGATGCTTGTTGATACCGGCTGCGACGGGGTGGCTCTGGGCCGGGCGGCTGTTGCCAAACCCTGGATTTTCGCGGAATGGACAAGCGCCACGCCCTTCGGCCGGGAGGCTTTTGCCACGATGATGGAACTGTTCTGCGACCGGCTGCAAACGCATTACGATTTGGCCACCGCGCTTCGGCGCTTCCGGAAAGCCTCGGTGTACATGGCGGCGTTTTTTCGTTTCGGCCATGCCTTTCATAAAAGGCTGGTAAATGCCGCCGATTTCGGTGAGATCCGACGTATTGTACGCGATTTCGCCGCCGGTGCCCCGGAGATGGCGGCGCAGCCGAATATGAATCTGTTTTGAGGCGCCTGGCTTCGCGATTTTTATCCTTTACAGAAACGCGAAACAGAGGATAATATAATATTTTTCAGATTTCTAACCGGAATATTCCGGGGCAAATGGGCCTTGCGGCCCGCAAGAGCATTGCAGGCATGTATCGGCAATCAGGCATAAACGGATTTAATCGGCGGATGCAGGCGCATTCGCACAGCATCCGCGAGGATTTCGAAAAGCGGGAAGCCAATTTTATCGCGCCCTATGGCATGCTGTC
>Ga0102934_1003365_pt1 | contig 10909 bp, 11 predicted proteins | sample SalPonR2_A_D1_MG_FD_78175 | JGI IMG/M metagenome (GOLD analysis project Ga0102934, IMG submission 78175) | Salt pond soil microbial communities from South San Francisco under conditions of wetland restoration - Salt Pond MetaG R2_A_D1_MG | ecosystem: Environmental > Aquatic > Marine > Intertidal...
CTGCCGGAAACATTGACGTGGGGATGTGGGAATGGTGCTGCCAAAGGCGCAGCGCAGGGTTCCTTCGCGCCATAACCTGACTGGGCCCTCTGCCAACTCGCAGACGCCCATCTCCCCCCTCCGCCCATCCCACCGCCGGACCCGCTCATTCCTGCAAGAACAGGGGCCTCGGTTAGGATGTCATGGTCCTCTCGGCCTGCCTGAGTGGGGGGGGGGCTGGGCGCCGACGCGGGTGGCGGCGGCGCTTCCTGGCGGACTGGCTCCTGCTCCCGCCGCGGGATAGGCGGCTTGGGGCTTGCCTGCGGGAAATTAGATGCGCGTGGCTGGGGGGAGAGAGCAAGCGGGGCCGCATAGGAAGAAAGGGATGGAGGATTCTGAGCAGGAAACGCTCCTGCTGCCAGACCCCACTGGCAGCTGTCCAGCCTGTCGAGACGATGCAGGATGTGCCCGCGCTGCCCGGCTTGGAAGGCCACCGCACTCTCTACTTTGTCCAAACGCGCCTGTATCTCCTGGCCCTGCGCGTGTATTTTTGCCTCCAATGTAGCCACGGCCCTGGCGGTCTCCTCGGTACGTCGTTGGCTGTCGTCTCCCCGTCCCTCCCCTTCGCCCCCCGGCCCCCTCCCCACAACCAACATCTGGGCTTGAAAGGCCCTCACCGCCGACATCGACGCTTCCGCCTTTTTCTCCACTGCCTTGAGACCCGTGGCCGTCTGCTCCTGCCTCTGCCGCAATTCCTCTTGTTCTCGAAACACCGTGTCCCCGCGCTCCTCCAGCTGGGTTGTCAACGCCGCCATGTCCTGCATTGCACTCTCGCGCAGGGAGCCCATTTCCCTCTCGGCGCGACTCAAACGTCTACTTTGCTGTTGTAACATCGCTTGTAGGCTCTTCATGATTGCGCTGATCGAATCCTCGCCGCGCCCGTCCTCCGCCCCTTTACTCCCCAGCACGTGAGCCTTGATGGCTTCCACCTCCCCGAAGACCCTCGACATGATCTCCTCCTGATCCGCGTTCTGCCGTTCCAATACTTCCATGCGAGCCTTCAGACGTTGCAAAGTATTTGTGGACAACGTGCTGATTTTCTTCACAGGACTCTCCGCGTCGTCGTCTAAAAGTGTTTTGATCCGTTTGGCCAAAGAGGTTTTGCTCACCCGCTCCCGAAGCGCCGCTTCCACCTCTGAATTGTCCGCTTTCCCTTCCAGCTCATGAGATACCCTTGACATTTCTTCCTCCAGCTTTGCAAGCCGAAATGCGTCGCTTTGTTTGTAATGTACTCGGGGGTGGCGGTGGTGCCGCTGTCTATCTTCCTCGACGCCGTGGAGCCGGGAGCACAGATCTTGCACCCGAAAATCAAGACCTCTAAGCTTGGGTGCAAATTCGGCCCGCAGTGTCTCTATATGTCCTTCAAGCAGCGTGCGAATTGTACGCATGGAAACTGCCCCTGTCTGTGTCTGCTCGTGAAGGGCGCCTAACTCGGCATCGCGGCGCGCGCCATCCCTAGCAAGTTGCTCCTGGAGTTTCGTGATTTCAGTCCCTTGCTGATGCAATGCTTGAAGCAAGCATCGAAATGTTAACCGCACACTTTTTTGCAAGCCTGCGTAGGGTCCTGTTCCAATATATAGATCCTCTAGGCTTATATCACGGATAGAAGAAATGCTATCAGCCGCCATCCCTTGATGTCGCCTTACTGCACTGCTAAAAGCACACGTGAAAAACAATGAATTGCGACAAAGAGGAAGCTTCCAGAAGACGATTGAGGGGTCTGTGTTAATAATTATGGTGTGTATTTGTCACAGAGAGCTTTCTATCTTGCCCTTTAGAGGCTTTGTAGATGGAGTTACGTTCCTGAAAGTGGCGGGGCTTCTCTGGCGAAAGCCTTACAGGAGGGCGGCGAGACACAGGCGTTCATTCGAGACCACGAGGCCACAGTTTGAGACAAAAGGACACAAGCGCTACACTTATTGAATCCAGTTATCCATCGCAGGGGCAAGACGGCATTTCTCTGGCTAAATAGGGCAAGGTCCGTGGAAATTGTGACCACAAAGGACGACGAAATCTTGTCCCACCACGGCTAGTGCTCCATCCTGTGCGACAACATGCAACTATCAACATCCATTGCCAAGGATTCGGGCTCTGAACCCACAATGCACCCGTCTTTGGAACAAGTAAGTGCAGATTTGACCTTGACGCATGGAAAGGGCTGAACTCTTCGTGTCCATCGCATCAGTCCCCTGACATTTTCTTTTCGCCACATCCTCTTCACGGGGCAGCTAAATTTGGACGCATTGCCGTACATTGATGGGGAAATGGACCCAGACATACGGGCGCGGGTCGACCAACTGATTTTGGAAGAAATGCGGAATCCTCGCTTTCCCAAAAGGTCAGGAGACGGTCTGGAAAGAGAGGACCCTAAGCGACTAGCTGGCCGGGTTCTCATCCCACATCCACTCGACAACATTTCCACAGGGATTATTTGGCTGACCGTCCGATGCCGGAGCTGAATTTTGAAAAGAGTTTGTTTATCGCAACCGAGCTAGAAAGAGTGGCGGCGGGGAAACCCATGGCGCCCCTGGATGAGTCAAGGTAAGAGAACATTCGCCTTGCGGTTTTTTGCATCGAAAAAATCTCACAACGATAAGAAACAATCTACATAACATCATGGAATGCAGATATGCTGGAAAGAAACCAGATCCTGGGCTGCAGGGAGACCTTCAGGCCTGGCGCACGGCTCTGAACAACCTCCGGGCGCAAGAAGAGCACCTGGGCAACAGGTGGGTTTCGTTCTACTGGCTCTGCACTTGGGAAAGAAAGTCAGGGTTGTATTTCAAGAGCTGCGTGAAATGACTTTTCTTCCAAATCGTGCTTTGGAACCCTCATCAGGATTGTGAACATGGAGCTGCTACAGAACTTCGCTCCAGACGTCTGGCTGGCCTACAACCGGGAGCTGGAGACATTCAAGGGCAATCTGGACAAAGAGTTGGAGAGCCTTCGAAAAGAAGCAGAGTTGGTACGTGTGTGGGGGAGGATTTGGGGGGGCAGAAAAGAGGTCTCCGAAGATTGTTCTCATGATATTTTTCCCTGTGTCCTTTTCCAACCAGATAAATTTAAGTAGGAAAACGAAACAAGAAGAGGTGGCCCCTCGCCTTTCGAACTTAACTCGGAAAAGGGATGAAACACTTTACACGAACTTGGAGCTTCAAAAAGCTTGTGCCATGCTGCGGATGGAAATTAAGCGGTTAAGAACAGACGTGGCATCAAAAGCTGCTTTAGAGGGGCACAAGAAAAACGAAAACGAAGTAGAGGAAGATGCCTTGTAAATGAAAGATAGACGAAAGTTGAAGAGCTTGTGTAAGCAATGCCATCGCGGCCAAGAGCTGTTTTTTAACTTTTTGCTTTCTCAGACTATATGTCCCCCCTTTTGAATATTTTAGCGGGCGGCTCGAGCCCGCTAAAAGGGTGAGAAAGATACTGGTGGCTCGATGTCTCATACCCACCCACCACGCACTACCCTGTCGACTGCTCAGGCCACCACACCCGGTCATTTTTCAGACGTTTGTGGCCGGTATGCATGTGGTGAGTGTGGATAACGAAGGGTGTGGCACGCATCTGGGGCGTCGGCCGGCGGAGCTGGCGGGGCTGTGGATTGATCTCAGCGCTCATGCCCGTTGCCTGTTTTGGGTGGCGGGCGCGAGGCAGACCCATACGTACACCAACCCGTTTTTCTCTTGGCACTGCCGGTCTCCTAGCCAGCTTTAATGACCATGGCTCCACACCCTGGCGTCGCGTATATATAACTGCGCTCCCATGTATGAATTAATGGCGGAGTATGGGACTTACGGTGGCCACGTTGGTGACATGCGCTCGTGACGGGGAGAGGAATTGCTCTCTGGAGAAGGGATGAGAGCCCCCCTTCCTCCTTTTTAATCCGGAGGATTGGTTGTATTAGCTACTGCATACATTCACACATCGGACCACATCTTACGTCTCACAGGTGGCTCAGGAGGAGGAGCCCGCTTGTTGTCCTTTCGGGTTGAAAAGAAGAGGGAAGCCTCGGCGGATAGAAGCGAGAAGAAAGGATAAGAGCGCTGAGCCCTATCTTTTCTTCGATCTCAATCCCAGGAGCTTTACCTTTTCGCTGCGCCCTCATCTGCAGGGTTCGCAAACGCTTTGTGGATCGTTCTCGGTGCCAGTGTCTTCGACGCGGCCGTGCTGTATCCCGAGCGTCCTCATCTCCCTCTCCTTCCGAGGCCGAGTCTGCTGCCTGTCGTCTTTTCCATCCGCGCTGATGGCGTCGCAGCTCTAGGCGGAACTTTTTTGCGTGAAAACCCCGCCCTTCCAGGGGGGGATGGGAAGAAGGGTCTTGCGGCTGCTGATTCCCGTCACGGTTGTGCGTACTTTGTAGAGAACGAAAGAGCAGGCTCAGGACAGACGTGTCACGAGTCCGAGGATCTGTATTCTGAGGTGAGGCTCGACAGGCTTCGCACCATCAGTGCTTCCCTTGGAGACGCTCCGTCCCTCGCGTCCCTTCCTTCCCTCTGCACGTTGGGCCCCTCTTACTCCTCGTCCACGCTCCACTCCTCTGCCACCTACTCCTTCGACCCCTCAAGCTTGCCGTCCTCCGCATCGGTCGCGTGGTCTTGCAGGGGGCGGAAGTCTGCCATGGACAAAGGTCCGGAAGAACGGAGCAGGTTGTTGGTCCGTACCTTGGGATGCGTGCTTCAAAAGCTGTTGGATGTGAACAAGAGGGGAGAGACTGCTGAGGGTGACGGGAACTCGCCCACCATCACCAAATTCCACGCGTCGCGCCCCCCGAGTATCAGTGTCGCTGAGTACTTGGAACGGATCAACAAGTACGCGTCGTGCTCCTCCGAGTGTCTGGTGCTGGCGCTCATTTACATCGACCGGTTGATCCAGCAGAGCAACTTTGCCTTGACCGCGTTGAACGTGCACCGGGTCTTGATCACCGCGGTCATGCTCGCGGCCAAGTTTTTCGACGACCAGTACTTCAACAACCTGTACTACGCCAAGGTCGGGGGCGTGCCCTGCAAGGAGATCAACGCGCTGGAGGTCGAGTTTTTGTTTTTGACGAACTTCTCCCTCCACGTCACCGAAGACGTCTTCTTCCGGTACTTCCACGAACTTATGAACCATGCCGCGCATGCCGCCTGCCCGTCTTGTTGCCCCCGCTTCGCCAGCAGCGGGAGCAAAATGAATCTGGGCAGTGGGAGCATGGCCGGTGTGACGGGGACGACGGGCGGTGGGTTAGGAGGAGTCGGGCGGGTTCCGAGCCCGGTCTTTGTGGACGGAGGTTGGCTGGTCAATCGCGGTATGGGGGGCGGACGCTCTGTGTCGCCTGGCATGGTGGTAACCCCTCCGCTTTCCCATCGGCAGCACCTGCAGCAACAGCAGCTTGTGCATGAGCAGCAACAGGAACAACGGCGTCTGGTTTTGTCGGGGGGCAAGGCGGGCATGGCAGGAGAGGCTCAGCAGCCGATGTCGGTAGACCAGCGACAGCGACATTTTACGTCCTACTTTTCGTTCGAGAACGGTCCCGTGCCTGGGGCGTATCCGGGCTCCGCAGCCTCCCTGGCCGGACACAAGGTATCGGATGGGTTCCAGACTAGCCCCTCCTGCCATCGCCCTGTGCTACAGCCGCACGAGCAAGCACCACACTTCCAGTATCCTCACGTGCTGTACGCCCCCGTACCGGTAAGCTGCAAGCCACCGCCCCGACTGTTGGCCTCGCACGCACCGGCCTTCTACTCGAGCCATTCCTCGAACTCCTCGTCGTCCGCTGTGTCGCCCGCGGAGGCCTGTGGAGACGCAGGAGATGTGCTGTGTTGGGGCGAGGGAGTGAGCAGGCCGGCGTATTACGGCCAAGAGTGCCAGCATGGGCCCTGCAATGCCTCCCTGGCGTCGGAGGTTGCGTCGGGGACGTGCAACAGCCGCGGCGCGGGCGTCGGAAGCAGCCTACAAGGAGTGGGCAGCGGTTTCGAGCGCTCAGTCAGCCTCGAGTCTGCGGGAAACGGCACGGCCGCTGCGGCTGCCGTTGCACGACAAGAGCACCACCAGCGTATGGCGGGTAGAGGGGGATCGGGAGCAGGCGTTGCGGGCAAATGCTTGGGGACACAGACCCGTTTGCATCACTACCGACCGCAGCAGCACCAGCACCAGCATCAGCAGCTGCAGTCGCCATTTTACCCAACCCACTACGCTCCAGTTCAGCAGCAGCAACAGCAACAGCAGCGCCTCCAGCATCATTACAACAGTGCGGCTGGTGGTATGGGGGCAGGGGTCGGCTTGGGAAGCCGGGCGAGTATGTGCGCTCACTCTTACTTTCAAGGAATCCAAGTTCTCATGAATTCTTGAGAGAGACAGGTAGTGGCTGGTATTCCTTCCGGAGACATCGTGCGTTTTGGTTGGCAAGGGGCTACTGAACCATAGAGAAGGCCGGTTTGGATATGGAGGAGCTAAACACTGCCATCACGGATGAAAGAGTTAATGATGGACAGCGAGCGAATCTGATTTTTTGTGTTTGTTCTGCGAACCTTTGTGTCGGCAAGCACACTTAGGAGTTCCGTATGGTGTATATGGGAAATGAGGCCGTGCGGAGGGAGGTTACTTGCGCTGAGGAAGAATCTGGAAGGGATATTACGGACTTAATCGAGGAGACTACGAGGGAGCCGAAGGCACCAAAATCCAAATTCTTTTGATTTTGTGTACGGAGGTTACGAGGTAGGTACGAGGGTATCAATTTCGCAAGCCGCTTTTCTGGCATACAGTTAATAGCTTGAAGGATGTGGAAACGTCGACTTAGAGAAAGAAGGTCAGCGGGCCAGAAGAGAGCGCGCCATAATACGAGCATCTTTTACTACGCATGAATGTCAATTTCGATGCCATGTCCTGGTGCCCAGGGAAGCACTACCGTCATAGCCCGGTTAGAAAGTTTGTACGGTGAGGGCAGAGACTGTTGCGGAGGGACAAGGACAGGGCGACCGCAAGCAATGGAACAAAACGCAGACATCTGAAGCCCGGAGCGTGGAGTGGCGACGAAAGGCTGGGCGCAACATTACAAGCAGAACAATTTGAAGCACACGGCAGCAACACATTTACAATCGCAGACCTGTGCGCTCATGAGAAAACAACGGGGAAAGGGAAACGAAACCTTGATCCCCTCAAAAAAACCTCGGGCATATACCCACGTCCACACCCGTGGCATACAAGGCCAACATGGCCAGCGTTTAAAAAATGGATAAAAACTTTTAAAAAGTAAAAAAAGAAGAAAAAACTGAACAAAATCGGCTTCTCGAATCCCTCTTCAGAGGCAGATATAGATCGGTGAACCAGATTCTTTTTCCTGGCTATATTTTGAATCCACTTGTACAATCTTTTTCCCAGGACATTTTGGATTTATTAATCTTTGAAATGAAAATCGAGGGCTCGTCACTACAGAAACAGGGTGGCCAGCACTTTGACAGGAATAACAATAGAGAGTTCTTGAGAACATGTGACGACAGATACATGAGCGTCGTTTGCCGCCAAATTGAAGGATGATGCGCATCCGCCCATGCGCGCTCATATGCATCAATATTTGAAAGCACATACTGAGTGCCTTAGAAAACCAGTATCGGTACATAGATGCCATGTGAACTTGTGACCCAGGCAGGCTTGCGGCACCTGCTACTGTGGCTAGAGGCGCTCAGTGCCCTGGCGTAACGGATTTTTGAATGTGACCAAGGAACACATCCAGGCAAGCCCGTTAATGCCTCGACCCCACCACGCACACACACGACCACAGACCCACAGCTCCTCTCGACGTGTTATGCGAATGGAGGATAAAGATCAGGAGCAGCCCTTGGTGGGGCCAGCCAGAGACATTGCGGATTTGGAGGATTTTGGGTCTGTTGAAGTGACTGACAAATGCTGTGGTGCCATGACCTGTCGCGTCTTGGCTCCTGAAATATTTCATGAAGCCAAATTGGGAAGCAGCTTTTCAGACACACATGGGAGTTCGACTCCCGACAATTTTACATACGTAGGTCGAAAGATCAGGGACGAAACGGAGCTCCGGCAGGTGCGAAGAGCAGTTAAAGCGTGCCCCTTTCACGCTCTTAAGTTACGGCGCGGGGAAAAAGGGGCGACAGTCATGGATGAGGACTTCAATGCTGCCTACCCTATTCAAGTAGATCAGAGCGGGGCCGTGTATTTGTTGGGGCACTACTCCCCGAAAAATGCCGGGGCGACTTGCTACTTGATCGTACGACCAAACGGCGGGAATGTTCTGGTCGATTGTCCCGTACCCAATGCCAGCCTCGTAGAGCGTATCAAGGAATTGGGGGGGGCAAAATATCTGGTATTTACTCATAAAGATCATACGGCGTTCACGAAAGAATGGAAAATGGCCTTCCCAGCCATCCAGCGGGTCTTGCATGCGGGGGACGTGGTAGAGAACCGAAAACATTTCTTCTTCCCCTACACCGGCGACGTCGAGATCAAGCTGGGTAAGGCATAGGAGAGGGGAGAGCAGGTTGAATGAAGTCTTGGGGAAGTTTGTCATTATATCTGGCAGTTTGCCAGCCACAGTATTTCTCATGGCATGTTTCGAGTCTAAGTATATCAGCTGCCGAAGCAGACTTTCCTCAATGTCTTTCCACGCGTACCTACATGTCATTCGCAGCGGGTGGCAAAGCCCAGCCCTTGGACAAGGAAGGAGACATTGTCCTCATTCCCATTCCCGGACATTCTCCCGGAAGCCTGGCGATCCTCTTCCAAGAGCACTACCTCTTCACGGGGGACTCCCTCTTCTATTCCCGCCCCCGCGGGCACCTGGTGTCTTCGCGTTTGCACTGCTGGTCAAGCTGGGAGGAGCAACGAGCCAGCTTACAAGCCCTTGATTCCTATCAATGGGCCCACGTTTTGCCCGGGCATGGGGAGCCGAAAAGGTTTTCCGGGAAAGAAGACGCGCAGGCCTCCCTTGCTCGGGCCATCGAGTGGATGGGGGAGCAGCCCGGCGGCTCGACCAGCATGGCATCCTTTGTGTGCTGGCTGCAGCTGAGGACGCACAGCGGGCAGTCCCGGTTTATGCGTGCCATCCCACGGTGGGCGCGGAAAGGGATCGAGCGCCTGGTGGCACCGGCGGGGGCTCCCGGGGCGAGGGAAAGGGCAAGAGCGTTGAAATGGGCCCGATCCGCGGTGATGATGTGGATCCTGCTCAAGGTGCTTCCAAACGTTTTGGCCTTCTTGTCGCGTGTGGGGGAGCGACGTCGGATTCAAGCACGGGCAGCGGCTTTGGTCAGGCTACCCTGGGGACACCCGTGGCTGGAGGCGGAGAAGAGGAGGTGAATTCGAGCTACCGTGCAGGTCGAGGGTGGAGGGGTAGATAGCGAACGGGAAGGGTAATGGACGGAGATGGGGGGGGGGAAAGGGTATGGACGGACTCGGACAGTGTGATGCTCCTGGACGTTGGGCATAGAGTGAGTTTTAAGGGCGTGGGCCGGGAGGAAAGACAGAGACGCGGCATCTGAGGCGAAAGACCAGCATTCACTTTAAATCATATCACCATAAGACAATTTAACGTGCCACCTTGTCAATGTTATTTGAAAACTGACGTAACTGGTGGCTGTGCCCCCCCCTCGCTCACAGACAGCGCCTGCTGTCAATCCCGCTTAATCGAGACATGTGGGTATGTACATAAGCCAGCATGGCACCCCCGGCCCCTCCCTCGTGGCTTCCCTACGTGTCCTCCCCCTCGTTGAAATCCCACTTCTCCCACCGCGCCTTGAGTCCCTCTACCATCGCTGCCTCCTCCTCCCGCCCCAACTGGCAATGTTTCCAATTAACCTTCCCCGGCGCGCCCAGCAGGTCCGCCATCACGTCCCGTCCGAACGTGAGCGGCAATTTTCCTCCGGGAGGCAAGCGATATAAGAGCCTGGCCACCCCCTTGCCCCCCAGTCCCGGGACCTCCACGTACATGTACTGCTCCTCCTCCCGGAGGCCCATCTCCCTCAGGGTCGTCCCCGCCGTCAGGCTCTCGAAAAACACTCCCAACGCCGCCCCTTTCTTTTCGAAGGCCTCCCTGACCCCTGCCGCCTTGTCAGTGGGTACCGGGATCACCTGCACGTGCGTATGTCGGGCCCCACGCGTTTGGAGTCGGCGCTCAAACAGGACCATGCTCTGCCCCTCCCTCTGTCCCTGCCCCTCTCCCTCCCCTGCCTTCCCCTCCGCATACATGCCCCGCAAGGCCGCCTTATACCTCTCGAACTCGGCCCATTCCTCCTCCGACAGCTGCGCCAAGCCCGCCACGTGGCTGATGGGAATGAGCAGGAGGTGTTCCGGACTCAGAGGGCCCTTGGGCACGGCCATGTACAGACTCTCCCCCACCGTCACCAAGAGATCGACGGCCGCCTTCTCCGAACCCAGGCAGAACCAGCACTCCTCCCCAGACGCCTCCGCCACCCGCCCTGACCCCGTTCCCGGCCCCGGGGGCACCATCGCCGTGCGAGGCCCGGCGAGGCTCGCGGGGCCGTAGTGGCCCCCTCCCCCCCCCACGGATGGTACCGGGGACGGCATGGCCATCGCCCCCGGGGGTGGAGGCATGGGTAGCGGCGGGGCGGGAAGCATTCCCGTCTGTCGAGGCATGCTTTTGGACCAGCTCACCCGCACGCCAGCACAGCCAAGGGTGATGCCCCGGGCATCCAGGGCCTGGCGTGCCTCCTCGTGCCGCGTAAAGGAGACGAAGGCAAAATCCTTTCCCTCCGGGATCCGAATTCGAGCCACCACTCCATAGTGCGAGAAACCACGTTGCAGGTCGTCGGCAGAGAAGCCGGGGGGCAGGTTCGCTACGTGCAAAGTGGTATTGGACGGGTCCACAGCCCCCCCCCCCCCCCCCCCCCCCCCCCCCCCCCCCCGCCCC
>Ga0102934_1003368_pt1 | contig 10905 bp, 12 predicted proteins | sample SalPonR2_A_D1_MG_FD_78175 | JGI IMG/M metagenome (GOLD analysis project Ga0102934, IMG submission 78175) | Salt pond soil microbial communities from South San Francisco under conditions of wetland restoration - Salt Pond MetaG R2_A_D1_MG | ecosystem: Environmental > Aquatic > Marine > Intertidal...
AACTGATATTTGACCTCGATTAGTTTTAAATACTTCTCCTTCAATACCTACAATATCTCCAATATCTAATTCAGTAAATAGTTCATATCTATCTTCACCAATTATATTTACTTTTATATACAACTGCATTTTCCCTGACATATCTTGTATATCAGCAAAACTGGCTTTACCATGAGTTCTTAGTGCCATAAGACGTCCAGACAGTCTCACAGTTTCGCCTTCATAATCTTCAAAGTTATCTATAATATCCTCAGCATTTGTATCTACTTCAAATTTTTCATCATAATTTTTTATACCGCGATCTTTAAAATCATTATATTTTTCTATTTTTTGTTCCATTAACTTGTTTAGATCTTTTTCTTGTTCTTCTGACATTTTATCCCTCTTTCTTATTCAGTAGATTTTTTTATCGATAAAATTTCATAGTGAATTTTCCCTTTAGGTACTTCTACTTCAATTTTTTCTCCTACAGTTTTATTTAATATAGCTTTACCAATTGGTGATTTGTTAGAAATCTTGTAATCTAATGGATCAGCTTCAGCTGTACCTACTAGCTTATAGGTAACATAATCATCCTCATCTAAATTATGAAGTCTTACAGTGGTACCTAAGCTAACTTTATCATTACTAATTTCATCATCTTTAACTACTTTTGCATTATCTATTAAATGTTTGATTTCTTTTATTCTACCTTCAACAAAAGCTTGTTCATTTTTTGCATCATCATATTCCGAATTTTCACTAATATCACCAAACTCGCGTGCTACTTTTATTCTTTTAGCAACTTCTCTTCTTTTTTCAGTAGTTAATTTTTCTAATTCTTCTTCTAATTTTTCATAACCTTTTTCTGTTAACAAAACTTCTTCAGACATATCTCAATACCCCTTTTAATATATTTTTCTGCTATCAATAAATTCTTATATACAAACAATTCAAATATTTTCAATTATTAATTATTATAAGTTAATTGTTATTTAATGTCAAGATAGAAGAACATTACTTAATGTCAAATTAGATAAAAAGTAGTAAAAGTAATATTGTAATTGGTATTAATAAAAGTTGGCTTTGGATTTTTTTAGGTAAAATGCCATGAATAAAGTTAGATATACTAATTAATATATTATAAATTTGATTTTCCATGTCAACTTCTAATGTTTTAACAGTATCTTCTCCCATTACAATATGATACCAATTTTTGATTTTTATTAATAAGCGATCCATAGAAGGTACTGGTTTATCCTTTACATATATCCAATTTTTCGCTTTAAGAAGGGATAAAGAAATAATGATATATATAATGGATTTTATAAATCCATTTATAAGATTAAATTGGGCATAATCAATTTCGATAATTGAATTACTTGCAAAGCCTATTATTAAAATAACAGCAAGAGGTAAAGCCATTGAAAAAATATTTTTCCATTCATTATAAATGTTTTTTTCACTAATCTCTTCAACCTGGTCAGTCCTAAAAATACCCCAACCTAAAAATCTCAGTACATATATATAAGTTAGTATGCTCATTAAATGAAATAGATATTTAAAAACAACTGAGTCGCCGGCAGCATATTTGATTAGTGTCTTACTGTTATATCCTGCAATTAATGGAAAACCAACTAAGACTAAAAGTCCTAGAATTGTCAATAATGAATTTATTTTATCTTTAGACCAACCATTTTTGAAATCATAGATGGTTCTACTCTTCAGTTTTTTAATCCAATAACCACTGCCTAAAAAGAGACTAGTTTTAGCAAGGCCATGTACAATTATGTGTAATACACTACCCCAGTAAGCATAGGTGTTTCCACTACCAATTCCAATTGCAATAAAACCCAGTTGACTAATTGTACTATAGGCTAAGAGAACTTTATAATCAGTTTCAGAAATAGCTTTAAGACCAGCATATATAACCATTGCTATTCCTGCGTATAATAAAGCAATATTACCAGTAATAACTGTTTTGAGTAAAAGAATGAAACCTAGCTTAACAACCCAGCCTGATAAAATAGCACTAACCGGTGAAGGAGCACGTGAATGGACTATAGGTAACCAAAAGTGTAGTCCAATTATTGCACTTTTTAAACCTACACCAACTATAAGTAGCAATTGTAAATTATAATTATCTATCGGTCCAATTGTTGTATAACCTGCATTCATTATTAAAAGTATTACATAAAGGAGAAAATTGCTACCAACAAACTGAATTATCAAGTATATTCTAGCGATCTTGTTTCCACCCCACAGCAACATCGCAAAAGTTGTAATAGTAACAAGTTCCCAACCAATCATAAAGATAATCCAATTGGTTGTTAAAATTATCATACTAAAACTTAGAGTATAAATTAATAAACTCACATAAAACCAATTACGATGAGGATAACTGTATTCTTGAGATGATATTAATGAAGCTGTTGTAATTATTAAACCTGTGGCTAAAAAAATTATATTCAATTTGCTAAGATCAAAATTTCCTAAAATTAGTTCAACAAACATATTAACCCCCCTATAAGATAAAATTATATAAAACAGGGCTTAAAATACTTTCAACAACTTTTACTATTGGTATATACAAAACATTAAAAAATAATCCTAATAATATAACTAAAATCACAAATACAATTGAGATATCTCTGACTATTCTTTCTCTATATAATACCGAAAGTATTAACTTAAAATCAAATGATTCTTCTAAGTGCGTTTTTTTAAACCCATTAACTATAAATCTAAAATAATAGACAACCGCAAATAAAGTGCCAAAAATTATTATCAGAGGAGGAATATAATAACCTGATTGGAGAAATGATTTTATTGTAAACCATCTACTTATAAAACCAATCATCGGAGGAAAACCAACCATTCCTCCTGCACCTATTATAAATCCAGCAAAAATAATTTTATCTTTATAAGCAACCCCTTTAAAATCTTCTAAATAGTTGGTCGGTGTATGCTGTATTAAATACCCAGAAGTTGTAAATAATGATATTTTCATCACTGAATGACCCAAAACATAAAATAGACCTGCAATTAAAGCTGACTTTGTATTAATTGTTAATGTTGCTATAATAATACCCAGATGACCAATAGTAGAGTAGGCCAACATTTTTTTAAGATCTTTTTCATAAAGAGCCAAGATAATACCAATTAAACCTGATAAAATGGCAATATGTATGATTATCATATCCAATTTTAAATTCTTAAGAACTTCAAACCCAAATACATCCCAAAAAAATCGAATATAATCATATATATAAATATTTATTAATACTCCTGAAATCAAAGCACTAATCGGAGTGGGGCTGGCACTTTGTACCTTTGCCACCCAAAAATGTAAAGGAAAGATCCCTATTTTAATAAATATTCCTGACAGAAAAAGTACGACTATAATACTTTGTATACTATTAGAAATACTTCCGAAGTTTTTAGAGATCTCATTATAATTTAATGTACCCAATGTATAATATAATAAAATAATAGCTATAAAAATTAACAATCCACCAATAACTCCATAAAACATGTACTTTATGGCTGCTTCTGTTCCTTCTCTATTTCTCTTAAAAGCAATTAACGGTGCAGATGTAATCAATATTAATTCGAGCATAACATACAAATTAAAGATATCACCTGTTAGTAATACTCCCTGCATAGCTCCCCAAATAATAAATATTAAAACATAATATTTGCCTTCATGATCACCTATATATCCAATTGAATAAAATAATAATAAAACCATTAATAAGTTTGTTAATATTAAAAAAAACAAAGAAAGCATATCAATTTTAATTATTACACCTAATGGTGGTAACCATTCACCTAAATTATATTGAAGATAAAATGTTCCTTGTTTTATTTTATCAATATTATTGAACACAAAAATAATTAATAAAGAAATCTCAATTATATTGGAACTAATTACTAAAAATTTTCTTTTTTCTTTATCCCATTGATCCATAAGAGGTATTAAAAAAGCTGTAAATATAGGAAGTACAATTAATATAATAAGTATATCATTCATATTTATCACTTGCCTAATTTAAAATTTATCAAGATTTTAATCGCTAACCACCTAATATAGCTTGAATATAAAGGGAAGGATTTTGGATAACATCAACTACTCCTTCAATAGGACCTAAAAAGGCTTTAAAAAAGATACCGATAAACAAGACAGCTATTACAAAAAATGTAGCTACATCTGTAACTATTCTTTCCCTATAAAAAACAGTTAAAATAAGTCGGAACTTTTCCGGAGGACCTATACTCATTTTTTTAAATCCTACAATGATAAATTTAATATAATATACCAAGGCAAAAATACTGCCGGTTATTAAAATAAATGCTCCAAAATGTATGTCCTCAGCTAAAAAAGCTTTTAATAGATACCATTTACTTGCAAAACCTATCATGGGTGGCAAACCAATCATACCACCTGCTGCAATAATAAATCCTACAAAAACCAACATATTCTTATAAGCAACCCCTCTAAGGTCTTCTCTTTTATGTCCAGATGTATACTGTAGTATATAACCGGCAGCTGTAAATAATGATACTTTCATTAAAAGGTGACTTAATATATGCAGAAGACCTGCTAATATGGCTAATTTTGTATTCACCGTCAAAGCAGCCACAATAATACCCAAGTGGGCAATTGTGGAAAAAGCTAACATTCTTTTTAAATCATTTTGATATAATGCTAATAAATGGCCTATGATGGTTGAAGTTAAAGCTACATAAATAATGACCGTGTTCATACCTATTTCTTTTAATAAATCAAAGCTAAATACTGTCCAAAATATTCTGATAAAAGCATAAATGTAAATTTTTTCTACAATTCCTGATAAAAGAGCACTAATTGGGCTTGGAGCTGCACTTTGCGCTTCCGCTATCCAGAAATGAAAGGGAAATATACCTAATTTTATTGAAAATCCTACCAAGAAAAAAACAGCAATAAATCCTTTAGCTTGATAGGAAAGTAATGATAATTGATTATGAATATCTGCAAAATTTAATGTTCCTAAATTTAAATATATCAATAATACTCCAACAAAAATAAATAGCCCACCAATAATCCCATAAATCATATATTTTATAGCAGCTTCTGTAGCTCTTTTATTCCTTTTAAAGGCTATTAAAGCAGATGAAGATACTAATATAAGTTCGATAAATACATAAAAATTAAACATATCACCCGATAATATGATCCCCTGCATTGCAGACCATAATAAAAATATTAATACATAATATTTTCCTTCATGATGACCAATATAGCCTATTGAATAAATTATAGCAGACATTACTGCAAATGTTACTAAAGCAGAAAAGTAAAAAGCTAACATATCCATAACCAAAACTATACCTATTGGAGGCAACCATCCCCCCATAAAATACTTTAAAAAGAGACTACCGTCCTTTATCTTGGCCAAATTATTTATTATAAGGATGGTAAAGAGAGATAACTCTGTAAAACTACCTATTAGTACCAAATATTTTCTGCTTTCTGTTTTAAATAAATCAACTAATGGGATTAAAATAGCTGTAATTAAGGGTGTTACTATTAATAATAATATTATTACATCCAATTATTTAACCCCCTGGTTTTATAATTAATAGTCTGTTACATACCTAAGACCGCATTTATATATAAAGATGGATTTTGTATAACTTGTACTACACCTTCTAAAGGTCCAAATAATAATTTGAAAAATATTCCAGAAATTAAAACTGCAATAACAAAAAAGAATGCAATATCTGTAACAACCTGTTCCCTATAAAATACTGTTAGTATAAGTCGAAATTTATCTGGTGGTCCCAGATTTATCTTTTTAAATCCAGTAACAATATATCTAATATAATACACAAAAGCAAAAATACTTCCTAATATAATTATTAAAGCCGCCCAATTAAGTCCATCTGACATAAAAGCCTTTATTACAAACCATTTGCTCGCAAATCCAATCATAGGTGGAAAACCAACCATTCCGCCTGCACCTATTACAAATCCAATAAAAACTAACATGTTTTTATATGCTACACCTTTTAAATCAGATCTTTTATGCCCGTGGGTAAATTGAAGTAAATAACCGGTAGTTGTAAAGAGAGATACTTTCATTAAAAGATGACTCACCACATGTAAAAGACCGGCAATTAGGGCCAGTTTTGTATTAATTGTTAATACTGCTATAATCAATCCAAGATTAGCAATAGTAGAATAAGCTAACATCCTTTTCACATCATTTTCATAAAGTGCCATAATATGACCGATAATACTTGATATTAAAGCGATAACTAAAATTACATGATTGAGGCCGGTTTCAATCAACACCTCATAACCAATTACATTCCAAAATAATCTGATAAAAACATAAACATATACTTTAACAATTACTCCTGACAAAAGAGCACTAATAGAACTTGGACAAGCACTATGCGCCTTTGATAACCAGAAATGAAATGGGAAAATACCCATCTTTATAAAAATACCTATTAAAAAGAAAAATGATATTAATTTTTGCACAAATAAGGAGAGATTACTAAAATTCTTTGAAATTTCTGCAAAATTCAATGTGCCTAAATTAAAATAAACCAATACAACCCCTATAAAAACAAACAATCCACCTATTGTACCATAAAACATGTATTTAATAGCAGCTTCAGTTCCATTACGATTTCTCTTAAAGGCAACTAATGGCGCAGAAGTAATCAATAAAAGTTCCAAAAATACATCTAAATTAAAGATATCTCCTGTCAGTACAATTCCATGCATAGCAGACCAAATCAAAAACAAAAGAACATAATATTTACCCTCATGGTGTCCAATAAATCCAATGGAATAGATCACTATTAAAAGAAGTGAAAACGAAATCAAAGTTGAAAAAAACAGCGAAAGCATATCCATGCTTAATGTAATTCCAATTGGAGGTATCCACTGACCAAGATAATAAGTTAGAAAAAAAGAGTTGTCCATAATCTCATTAAAATTTACTACGATTATAAACATACCAATAGAAAATTCTAGCAATGTAGAAAAAACAACCATTATTTTACGCGCACTATTACTAAAAGAATCAACAAACGGTATTAATATTGCCGTTGCTAAAGGTACAATTATTAATAAAATTAAGGTTATACTCAATCTTCTATCATACCTCCAATCTGATCTGGGTTAGTACTATTAGTAAATTTGTTTAATTCAATTATAAGAGTTAGTAAAAAAGCTGAAGTACTTGCACCAATTACTATTCCGGTTAATATCAGAGCTTGTGGTATAGGATCGTTCATTTGAGATGCAACCTGTGTTCCATTTACAATCGGTATAGCTTTACCCCGGTCTGTTATAGAGATAAACCAATAAAAGATAGCTCCTTCCATGATATTTAATCCAATTACCATTTTAATTAGATTTTTTTTGACCAAGATAGCATAAAAACCTAATAGGAACAAGATGACAAACACTAAATTGTTTATCACAGGTTCACCTCCTCTTTAAATGTTTTTTGTATCATGCTATAAAAAATTATAGCAAGACCTGCTCCAATTTTAAAACCAATTCCTATGTTAATAAAAGGAATCATTCCCCCACTTAATAAAGTACCCTCTCCTGAATTTAATATCTTTAAATTAACTAAGAAGTTACCTCCCATAATTATTCCTAATAATCCCAATCCAATGAAAAGTAATGCTCCACTTGTTTCTAATATTGTTTTTGTTGTTGGGCTGTATCTTTTATAGTCAAATTCACTACCATAAACTATACTAAAGATAATTGAAATAGAGCCTAAAATTACACCACCCTGGAATCCTCCACCAGGTGAAAGATGACCATGGGATATTATATAAATACCAAATAAGAATATAAAAGGAGTAATCATTCCAAAAGTTCTTTTCACAATAAATGAAAGTCCATGTGAAGAAACCGGAAGAGTTTTTCTGGAAAGTAAAAGTACAATACCACTTACGGCTCCAAAGATAATAGTACTCTCTCCTAGAGAATCATAAGCCCTATAATCATATAAAATGGCTGTTACAAAATTTAATGACCCGGTCTCAGAAACACCATTATTAGTGATATGATGATAGATGCTATTTGCATATTCAAATTGTCCTGGTAACTTATCAAAATTTACTAATAATGTTACCCCTAATAGGGATAAAATTATAACAGTTATTGCATGTTTGGCTTTAGACATCTAATCATCCTCTCTAAAGATACTTTTACCCTCTCTCACCTGACTAATTACAGTCATAAAGATTGCTGTATTCAATCCGGCTCCGATTACTGCTTCTGCTAATGCAACATCGGGAGCATTATGAATCAAATACAAGGTAGTCAGAGTAATTGAAAAAATTGATAAAAATATAATTGATATTAATTCTTCTTTAAAAGTAATTGCCATATAAGCATTCGCTATTAGAAAAATTATCAATAAATATTTTAAAATAATCATTTAGAATCACCATCTAAATAATTAGAATATTCATCTATGCTTTCCACATCAGGACAAGCAATTTTTCTACGATAAGAAGCTCTTGCTATTGCATGTACAGCTAATGGGTTAGTTATTAAAAATATCAACCCAATTAGTAATATTTTCATGCTTAAATAAAATTCCCAAACATAAATAGCTATACCAATCGAAAGCATAACAGCACTAATTGTTAGTACAACCGCACTGGCATGTATTCTCGTATATACATCAGGAAATCTGATTAAACCAATTGTTGTAATAACAGCAAAAATCATGGCTGTTCCCATGAAAATATAAGATATTATTATTCTAATCGCCATTATTTATACAACTCCTTGTATTCAAAGTACTTAGCAAAAATTAAAACATCTACAAATAATAAAATAGCATATGCTAAAACAATATCAACCAACATCCTGATATTGATAAACAGAGCCAACAGTAAAATCACAAGGGAAATAAAAATTATGATCGTATCAGCTGCAATTAAGCGATCTGTAATTGTCGGCCCCTTTATTAACCTATATGAAGTTACCATTGCAAGTAATATTAAAAAAATTGCCATTCCTATAATCATTTAAAAATCACCTCTAGCCATTTCTCAAATCTTTCAATAACCTGTTTGCGGGCTTCCGCCTCTTCTAATGTAGTCACATCGATCCAATGAATAAAGAAAGCCTTTTCCCGCATATCAAAGTCTAAAGTTAATGTTCCAGGAGTTAATGTTATCAAGTTGGCTAATATAGTTAAAGCCGTAATATTCCTTAATGATGTCTTTACTTTAATTATTCCAGGTGAAAAAGAAGGTTTTTTTTCAAAAGCATGCTTTGATACCTTTAAAGCAGCAATAAATGCTTCATAAAAAAAGACCGGTATAAATAAAAGAATATATGACAACTTCTTGATATAAAAAGACCAATTTCTTTTTCTATTAGAACTTCTAAATAATAAATCACTGTAAAGCCAGGTTGTTACAAGGGAAGCGATAGTTCCGACAATTATTACATCTGAAGTTATTCTTCCAGCAAATATAATCCAAATGGCCATTACAATAATAAATGTAAAAACTTTTCTTCGCATAACATACCTCCCTTTTATTAATAAATATACTCGACTTGTTTATATTATTAAACATTAAAAGGTTAAATCCCTCTAAAAAGAGAGAATTATTACTATAATTACAATAAAATTCGATTAAGTTATATTATTTTTTATCATATTGATCTTTTGTTCATCTAATAATGTTCCAAAACTCCTCAATCCAGCAAGTTTAAACCCATGTTTTTTTGCAAGTCGATTAACTTCTTTAACTTTAGAAATATAAATATCTGGACCTAAGCTAAAACTTTCGAATTTAGATTCTAAAGTTAATAACATTGTTTCAGCCATACATGCATAAGCATTTTGACCAGGAACACCGAAGTTAAAGTTAAAATTTACATCTCCAGGTATATTTACAATACCACCTTCAATTACTAATATATCATCTCTTTTATTTCCAACATCTTTAGCAACATCTCTTGGTCTTGCAACATCACATACTACAGAACCACTTAATAAATCTTCAGCTTTAATTAACGATTCAACAGCACCAGTTACAGTAATAATGATTTTTGATTTTTTTAAACTTTCTTTAATATCATTTGAATAACTCACATTTATATTTTTATTTTCGGATTTAATGGTCTCTTGCAAATTTTTTAGTTTTTTCATATCTCTACTAACTAATTGTAAGTTTTTTATATCTTTTGCAATCAATCTACTTACAGTTTTCCCAATAGACCCATTGGCACCTATAACTGTGATCATTTCATTTTTTAAGTTTAAATCCATTTTCCTTGCTGCTAATTTTGTACCTTCTATTGCTGTAGCTACTGTATAACTATTACCGGTTGTCACAGGTATATTAGAATTTTTTTCGACTGAAATTCCTTTTTTGCCTACTACAGAAGTAAACGAACCTAATCCAACTATATTTGCTCCTTTTTTCTCGGCTTTTTTCACTGTATCAATTATTTTATTTACTACATATTTTTCATCTAAATTTATAATTTGATCTGAGGTTAAAGGACAAGCATAAAAATATCCTTCAATTTTTTTACCAGTTTTTGATTTAATCCCTGTAATTTTTGAAACTTTAAAGGGTGGAACATGTTTTGTTGCTTTTTTTAATATGTCTTGAGGGAATTTTTTCATCCAATCAAATTTCCTATAAAAGTCATCAAAGCTTAATGGATGTATTATGAATGCAAATTTATCCAATTTTAATCATCCTTTCAATTCTAGAAAGTAATATAATTAGGTTTGAAATTTAACTTATTTAACAAATCAATATAATCTTTTTTTGTTATATTAGATAATTCTTTATCAATCAATGCAACTAATACTGCTTCCATAACATTGGTTCCAAAAGTTCTTCCATTTAAATTAGGGGTTGTAGTAATCA
>Ga0102934_1003369_pt1 | contig 10903 bp, 8 predicted proteins | sample SalPonR2_A_D1_MG_FD_78175 | JGI IMG/M metagenome (GOLD analysis project Ga0102934, IMG submission 78175) | Salt pond soil microbial communities from South San Francisco under conditions of wetland restoration - Salt Pond MetaG R2_A_D1_MG | ecosystem: Environmental > Aquatic > Marine > Intertidal...
GGCACGGAGACGCGTTTGGGCTTGCCTTCCTGATCGTCGGGGCCCAGCTGCAGGTACGGACCGTACGGGCCGTTCTTGAGCAGCATCGTGGTTCCGTCCTCGGTCTCTCCGACGGGAACGTCGCCCTGACGCTCGCGCTCGATCAGCTCCGCGAGCATCTCGCGGGTCACGTCCGCGGGCGCCCACTCGTCGGGCAGCGAGGTCTTGAGGGTCTCGCCCTCCACCTCCGCCTCCACGTACGGGCCGTAGCGTCCGACGCGGACCAGGTAGGGATCCCACTTCGAGCTGCGGACGGTGCTGATCGCCTTCGGGTCGATCCCGTCGATCCCTTCCGCGACGCGCGCCTCGATCCCTTCGCTACCGCCGTAGAACCCCTTCAGGTACGGCAGCGCCTCGAGCGTGCCGGCGGCGATGGCGTCGAGCTTCGCCTCCATCTCGGCCGTGAACTCGGTATCGACGAGTTGCGTGAACTGGTGCTCCAGCAGGTTGTTCGTCGCGAACGCGGTGAAGGTCGGCACCAGCTGCTGTCCGTTCTTCCGGACGTAGCCGCGGTTCACGATCGTATCGATGATGCTTGCGTAGGTCGACGGTCGCCCGATGCCCTCCTGCTCGAGGATCTTCACGAGCGACGCCTCGGTGAAGCGTGCGGGCGGCTTCGTCTCGTGGCCGCTGGCGTCGAGCGCGAGCGCCTGCAGCGCGTCGCCCTCCGCGAGCGGCGGCAACGGCTGGTCGCGATCGTCGAGCGCCGCCTCGGGATCGTCGCTACCCTCGACGTAGGCGCGGAAGAAGCCGGGGAAGAGGACCTGCCGGCCGCTGGCGCGCAGGCTCAGCGTCCGCTCGTCCGCTTCTGCCTCGATCCTGGCGGTGACGAACTTGAGCCGGGCCTCGGCCATCTGGGTGGCGATCGTTCGCTTCCAGATCAGGTCGTACAGCGCGGCGTCGCGTCCGCCCAGCTTGTGCTCCTTCGCCGTCATCATCCGGTCGCCGGCGGGCCGGATCGCCTCGTGGGCCTCCTGCGCGTTGCGGGACTTGCCCTTGTACTGCCGGACCCGCTCGAACAGGTAGTCGGCGCCGTACAGGCTCTCGACCCGCTTCCGTGCGGCGCCGATCGCCTCGCCCGAAAGGTTCGTCGAGTCGGTCCGCATGTACGTGATCAGGCCCCGCTCGTACAGACCTTGCGCGACGCGCATGGTGTCCCGCGCCGAGAGGCCCAGCTTGCGGCTGGACTCCTGCTGCAGCGTCGAGGTCGTGAACGGTGGCGAGGGGTTGCGGGTCTGCTCGCGCTCCTCGATCGAGACGACGCCGAACGGCGCCCGCTGGGCCGCGTCCGCGAGACGGCGCGCCTCGGCCTCGCCCATCAGCATCAGGTCGCGGCCTTCGACCAGGCCCTCCTTCAGCCGTCCGCTGTCGGGATCGAAGTCCTTGCCGGACGCGAGCCGCACGCCGTCGACGTGGGTGGCGGTCGCGGCGAACGAGCGGGCCTCGTCGGGCGCCACGCCAGCCGCCGCCAGCGTCGCCTCGAGATCCCAGTACGACGCCGGCACGAACGCCAGTCGTTCCTTCTCGCGCTGCACCAGGATGCGGACCGCGACCGACTGCACCCGCCCGGCCGAGAGCCGCGGCGCGATCTTGCGCCACAACAGCGGACTGATCGTGTAGCCCACCAGCCGGTCCAGCAGTCGGCGCGTCTCCTGAGCCTCGACCAGGTTCCGGTCGATGTCTCGCGTCTCTTCGAGCGCCCGCTGGATCGCCTGCTCGGTGATCTCGTGGAACACCATCCGCTTGACCGGCACCTTCGGCTCGAGCACCTCGAGCAGGTGCCATCCGATCGACTCGCCCTCGCGATCCTCGTCCGTCGCGATCACCAGCTCGCCGACGTTCTTGAGCGCCTTACGGAGCTCGCGCACGACCTGCGGCTTCGTGACCACGTAGAGCGGCTCGAAATCCTCGTCGATCTTCATGCCCAGCCGTGCCCAGCTCTGCCCCCGGTACTGATCGGGAATGTCCTCGGCGGAGGCGGGCAGGTCGCGCACGTGGCCCATGCTGGCCATCACCTCGTACCCGCTGGGGAGGTAACGGCGGATGGTGTTCGCCTTCGTGGGCGACTCGACGATCACGAGCCGCCGCTCGGATCGTGGGTTCGGTGTGGATGCCATGGAGTCCCTTCTCGTTCGCGCCGCCATTATAGGCGCGGTTCGCAGCGTGTCAAGGTGCCCGCCCCCGACGGTTCGGTACGCGCCTGGACGGCGCTCCGAACGCGCGAGGGCGCTCGTACGGCTCGGCCTCGTGTGCGGACGGCTGCGGCGGAAGGCCGGGCGAAGCGATCGGTCAGAGCTGGCGGCGGTGCGTGATGGCGCGTCCCAGCGTCACTTCGTCCGCGTACTCGAGGTCGCCTCCGACGGGAAGGCCGTACGCGATCCGCGACGCCCGAATCCCACGCTCCGACAGCGTCCTGGCGAGGTACATCGCGGTCGCCTCGCCCTCGACCGTCGTCGAGGTGGCCAGGATGACCTCGTCGATCCCCCCGCCCTCCAGCCGCCGCAGCAGCGCGGGAACGGTCAGCTGGTCGGGGCCGACGCCGTTCATCGGCGACAGCGCGCCGTGCAGCACGTGGTAGCGACCCCGGTACTCGCCGGAACGCTCGATGGCCAGCACGTCCGCGGGCTGCTCGACGACGCACACCACGCCGGACTCCCGCGAGGGATCGGCGCACAGGTGACAGGTCTCGTCGCCCTTCGTCATCACGTTGAAGCAGACCGGACAGCGGTCCAGCGACGCTTTCGCCGCGCGGATCGCGTCCGCGAGGGCTTCGACATCGCGAGGGTCGCGGTGGAAGAGGTGGAACGCGAGGCGCTGCGCGCTCTTCGGCCCGATCCCGGGCAGGCGACCGAGCTCGCGGATCAGCGCCGAGAGCGCAGGCGGAAAGCTCATGACGGCCGAGCGGCGCTCAGAGCAGCCCGCCCATGCCGCCCATGCCCCCGAGGCCGCCCATGGCGCCGCCCATCTCCTGCTCCTGCAGCTCCTTGGCCTTGCGCTGGGCCTCGCCGACGGCGGCCGCGACGAGGTCTTCGAGGAGCTCCACGTCGTCCGGGTCCACGGCGCCAGGATCGATGCGCACCGAGGTCACGTCGCCGGCGCCGTTCGCCGTGACGGTCACCAGTCCGCCGCCTGCGCTTCCCTCGACCGTGGTCTGCGCCAGGCGCTCCTGGGCTTCCGCCATCTTCTGCTGGGCCTTCTGGGCCTCTTTCATCAGCTTCTGAATGTTCATCGCGCCCACTCTACCCGCTGGGCCGCACGGCTCCGTCGTCGGGACCGCCATCCGCGTCGGCGTCCGGGCCCGCGTCCGGGCCGGCGGCGGCGGGCTCGTCCTCCGACGCGTCGTCGGGATCGTCCGCGCTGGGCTCGAGCGCGACGATCCGGCCGGGGAAGAAGGTCTGCACCATGTCGATGGCTGGGTCGGCGGATTCGCCGCCCACGCTCGTCGCGTTCGCTCGCGAGCCGAGCGTGCCCGGCGGATCCGTGCGGCGAGGCGCGCTGCCGGTTTCGCGGCCCACTGGACGGTCCGCGGCAGCGCTGGATCCGGCCGACGGAGGCCGTCCCTCGGGCCGTCCCTCGGGCGGTCGCTCGGAGCGCCGCTCGGGCGACGACTCGGGGCGACGGTCCGGAGCCGGTGCGTCGGATCGAGCGGGCGCAGGGCCAGGAGCCGACTCGGGCTCGCCGAACAGGTCGCCGGGCAGGTCCTCGAACGTCGTCGTCGCGTCGTCGGGCGGCCCCGCGTACGCCGTGGGCTCGGACGCCTCGCTCGGACCGGTCCGCGCCGGCTCGCCAGCCGCGGTCGCAGGCTCGTCGTCCGAGGCGCCGGCCGGCTCGAGCGGGGTCGAAGGGACTTCGCCGGGGGGCGTGGCAGCCTCGGCGGGCGCCGCGGACGCGCCCGACGGCGGTGCGTCCGCATTCGCGTCCGCTTCGCGATCGTCGGCTCGCGCGGCGCGGGCGGACGGCTGGCGCCGCGGCCGTGCATCGCTCGAGGAGGTCGTCGGGGGCGTCGTCGGGACGGTGGGGCCGGGCCCCCGTCCCGTCACGCTTTTTTTCGGATCGTCTCGTCGGGCCCTTCGATCACCAGGCTCCAGCCCGGTCCAGCGACCTCGCCCACGAGGGCGGCGAGCTCGTCCTGGCGGGCCTTGAGCTGCCCGAAGTGGAACCGGTGCCGCTCCCCGTAGCGCAAGGTGAGGACGCCGTCGGCGACCTCGTCCTCGGCCGGCTGCAGGAACGCCTTCAGCTGCGCGGACGCCTTCGTCTTGACCTGATGCCAGCTAAGGGTCCGGCCGGATCGCGTCGCGCTCGGTTCGACGGGGGGCGCGTCCACAGCCGACGTCGAGGGCGCGGCGCGAACGGCGGCGTCCGGCGGAGGGGCCGACGGTGCGTCGTCGCTCGAGGCCGGGCGCGACGCGGCCGGCGGGGACGCCGGGGTGGCCGTGGGCTCGGACCCGGGCCGTGCGTTGGGCTCGAAGGCGGGCAGCGATCGTGCCGGTTCCGATGGTGCCAGCTCGGCGGGCGGCTCGGCGGGCGGCGACGGGGCGGTCGGGGCCGCCTGCCCGCGCGAGGGCGACGTCGCAGCGGTCGGAACGGCGGACGATCCGGCGGCCGCGCCGGCGATCGCCGGCGCGCTCTCGGGCCGGTACGGGCGGGCGGCGGCCGCATTGGCGGCCTTCAGCAGCGCCGCCTCGAGGGCGTACAGGTCGTCGTGCCGGACGAACCGATCGAGCTCGTCGTCGAACTGATGCAGGGTGCGGAGGAGCGCCTCCCTGCCGACGGGGGCGCGGTAGCCGTCCCGACCGGTGGCGTCGTTCACCACCGCGTCCCGCAGGACGCGGGCCAGCTGCTCGGCGACCGTCCTGGGCGAGAAGCCGTCGCGGTACAGCGCCGTCGCGCCGTCCAGCAGCTGCGCGAGGTCGTCACCGGCCAGCGCGTCCGCGAGCGCCTCGAGCCGCTCGCGCGGAGGTAGTCCCAACGCGGCCTCGGCCGCGGTACGCGCGATCGGACCCCCGTCCGCCCACAGCCGTTCCAGCAGCGACTCGGCGTCGCGCATCGCGCCCTCGGCCGCGCGGGCGACGAGCTCCAGCGCGTCCTGCTCGGCCTCGATGCCCGACTTCTCGCACAGCAGGGCCAGCTTTCCCGCGATCTCGGGAACGGAGAGGCGCCGGAAGCGGAAGTGCTGACAGCGCGACAGCACCGTCGAAGGAAGACGTTCGGGCTCCGTCGTCGCCAACACGAACACCAGACCGGGGGGCGGCTCCTCGAGCGTCTTGAGGAGCGCGTTGGCCGCAGCGGCGGAGAGCATGTGCGCCTCGTCGAGGATCCACACCCGAGTTCCGCCGCGAAGCGAGGCGAGCCGGACGCGCTCCCGCAGCTCGCGCACGTCGTCCACGGAGTTGTTGCTGGCAGCGTCGAGCTCGATCACGTCCGGGTGGCGCGCCGTTCGGATGGAGGTGCACGCGTCGCACCGTCCGCACGGACGCTCGGAGGGATCCGTGGCCTCGCAGTTGAGCGCCATGGCCAGCAGCCGTGCCGTGGTGGTCTTGCCGACCCCGCGGGGTCCGCTGAACAGGTAGGCGTGCCCGGTCCGGCCTGTTCGGAGCGCCGCCGCCAGCACGTCCTTGACGTGATCCTGCCCCACCACCTCCGCGAAGGTGGCCGGCCGGGCGCGTTGGTAGATGGCCTCCATCGCCGGCATGCTACCACCGCCCCCGAGGCGGTCCCGACGTCGTAGCATGACCGCGTGAGCGGCGAGATCGGGGACGGCATGGGACTGGCGCTCGGGGGCGGAACCGCTCGCGGAGCGGCCCACGTCGGTGCGCTCAAGGCGCTCGAGGCGGCAGGCGAAGCGCCGGTCGCGTTCTCCGGCACCAGCTTCGGAGCGATCATCGCTGCGATGGCCGCGCTCGGTGCCCCGGCGCTCGAGATCGAGCGGGTCGTGCGCGGTCAGAACGTGATGGAGCTGTGGGCGCAGAGCCTCGACTTCGGGCTGCACCGCGCTGCCCTCGTGCACGGCGAGCGACTCTCGCACTGGCTGGACCGGAAGGTGTTCTACGGAGCGCGGATCGAGGACGCCGAGCGTCCGCTGGCGATCGCCGCGACGGACCTCAGGACCGGAGCGCCCGTGGTTCTGCGCGAAGGGCTCGTGGCCGAGGCGGTGCGGGCGTCGTGCGCCCTGCCCGGAGTGTTCGGGTCGGTACGGATCGGCGGCCGGGACCTCGTCGACGGCGGGTTCGTCGAGCCCGTGCCGTTCGCTGCGTTGGCCGGGCTCGGACCGGCTCGCATGCTGGGCATCCACGCCGGCCTCGATCTGGCGGGCTCGACGGCGTTGACGCGCTTGCGGTGGCTGGACCGAAGCCCGCCAGGGGGATGGCTGCATCGCATGGCGGGACGGATGCGCGGCCGCAACGCCTGGAGCCGCCTGGCGATCGGTCTGTCGCTGTCGCTCCGCAGCTACCGGCACGACGCCCGGGCGCCCGCGGGCGCGCAGATGGTGACCGTCGCGCCGCCCATCGCCTGGTGGGACTTCCACCGCTCGCCGATCGCGATCGAGGCGGGCGAGCGCGCCGTGCGGCTCTGGCTCGAGCGGCGAGCGGCGGAGGGCGACCCGGCGCCGGGAGGCCCAGCGGGGCAAGCCCCTGGGCAGCGCCGCCCGGGCGGTTCCAGCTGCGAGCCGGGGCGCGGCCCCGGCGGTGAGGTACCCCGGTGAGCGGGGCAGGCGACGCGCCGCTCTACCTCCTCGCCACCGATCTGCCCTGGTGGCCTGCGCTGCGACGGCTCACGGAGCCCGGACCCGACGAGGACGACGCGCGTCGGGCCGTGCTCGCCGCGCTCGTCGAGCGCGGCCTCGCCGACCCGTGGAGCGCCGCGGCCGACGCCTTGGCGTACGGAAGCTGCCCGGCGTGGCGCAGGGCGGAGGGCGCGCCCGGCCTGCGTGCGGCTCTGAGAGTGGACGTCGGGCGCATCGCTCGTGACCTGAACGGCTGGATGCTGGCCGAGCGGACCCGTCCGGACGACGCCCCGGCCCTGGAGGAGCTGGCCGAGCCCCCGACGGGCATCGTGTCCGAGCTGGCGCGGCGGCTGCGGGACGGCGCCGACCCGGCCGAGACGACCGACCGCGTCATCGGCTGGCGCCGCGAGCACGGTGGAGGTGCGCTCGGGCGGTTCCGCGCGCTCCACTGGAACGGTGTCGCGCTCCTTGGCGTGGAGCGGCCCGCGACGCCCGATCTGGAGCGGCTTCACGGCCTGGCCGAGCCCATCGCCGCGCTCATCGCCAATACCGAGGCGTTCCTGCGCGGCGATCCAGCGATGCACGCCCTGCTGTACGGCCCGCGCGGAAGCGGCAAGTCGACGGTGGTACGCGGCCTGCTGACACGCTATGCGGACGACGGCCTGCGGCTCGTCGAGGTGCCCGCCGAGGCGCTGAACGATCTGCCCACCGTCGTGTCCCGCCTGCGCGACCGGCCCGAGCGTTTCGTGTTGTTCGTCGACGACCTCGCCTTCGAGGCGGGAGACGCCCGCTACCACCCGCTGAAGTCGCTGCTCGAGGGCAGCGTCGCAGAGCGTCCGGCCAACGTCCGGCTGTACGCGACCAGCAACCGCCGCCACCTGGTGCAGGAGCGGCTGCGCGATCGGCCCGACCCGCTGGACGACGACGTGCACGCCTGGGATACGCAGCACGAGCGGCTGGCGCTGGCCGACCGGTTCGGTCTGCTGGTGACCTTCCCCTCCGCCGATCGTCGCCGTTACCTGGCGATCGTGCGTCACCTCCACGCGCGTCAGGCCGCCGTCGCGCGTGAGGGCGGCGACGCCGACGACGTCGAGCGGCGCGCGGACCTGTTCGCGAGGTCTGGCAACGGCTATTCGGGACGAACCGCCCAGCAGTTCGTGGACGCGCTGCGATCGGGCTTGGTCTAGCTCGCCGCGGGCCCGGGCCGGCTCTCGCGCAGCGTCAGCAGCACGAATCGGGCCAGGCGCGGTGCGCGGTGCCAGCGCGCGGGGTCGGTCCCGACCCGCCAGGCCCACTCGATCCCCAGGCGGCGCGTCCAGGCGGGCGTCCTGCGGGTTTCGCCGGCGAGCACGTCCAAGGTGCCCCCCACGCCGATCGCCACCAGCGGGCCGAAGCGCGACCGCTGCTCGGCGACGAACGTCTCCTGACGCTCGCCGAGTCCGGCCAGCAGGAGCCGTGCGCCGCTGTCGCGGATGGCGCGCGCGACCTCCGCATCGTCGGCCGGAGCGAAGTAGCCGTCGCGAGCGCCGGCGATCCGGACGCCGAACCGGTCGTGCGCGGCTCCCGCCGCCCGTCGGGCCACGCCCGGTCGCCCACCCAGGAAGTAGACGGGCAGGTCCGGTCCGCCCAGCTCGAGCACGCGCTGGGCCAGCTCGACCCCGGGCACGCGCTCAGGGACGCGAATCCCGGCGCGCTTCGCCGCCCAGACGATGCCGACGCCGTCGGCGACGCACAGGTCGGCCGACGCGATGGCGCCGTGCAGCGCGGCGTCGTCGCGTGCGCGCACGACGATCTCGGGGTTGAGCGTCACGACCGTGCCCCCGCGGCCCGAGAGCGCGCGGTCCACGACGCGTCGTGCTGCGGCGCTCAGGTCGATCGGATCGAGGGGATGGCCCAGAACGTGGGCCCTAGGTGCGCGGGTCGCGGCGTCGCGATCAGGCGTCATCGGCCGGTCGGAACGGGAACAGCGTTCCGCCGTGACGCTGCTGCGGCTCGTCGAGCAGGGGAACGACGGACGACCGATCGATGTCGGCGGCGACGCCGAGGTCGCGCTCCAGACCCAGCCGCCGCAGGTAGCGGCCGGTGCGTGAGCTCCACAGCAGCCGAAGAGGCTCCGCCTCGGCGTGCATGAGGTCTTGCGCCATCTGGGCGGCACCGGCCAGCTCGAGCTCGGGCCTGAGGCGACGCAGCCGGTCGACCAGGAAACCCGCCGTCAACAGGTCGTCCAGGTCCGACTGGCCGTGAAAGCCGCAGCAGACCAGGTCGATCCGCTCGGTCGCGTGCCGTGCCGCGTCACGGACCGCGGCGCCGGCGTTCACCAGCGACGCGAGCACGACGCGCCGGGCGCCCGCCACGTGCGGCAGCACCGCGGGGGCGTTCTCGGACACCATCACCGCGCGCCGACCGCGAAGGTCGTGATGCTGCAGCGTGGCGGGCGAATTGCCGTGGTTGAAGCCTTCGGGTGGAACGCCCCGCCTCTCGCCGATCAACAGCTCGCCGTCGTCGCTCGCGCAGAGGCGCGCCACGCGCAAGCTGGGCGAGAGCCGGACCCCCTCGAGGCCCCGGTCGAACAGGATCGGCAGCGTGGTCGTCGTTCGGAGCACGTCCACCACGACGACGACGTCGCGGTACGCAGCGTCGTCGCGACGCTCCGCGGAGGTCGGGACGAGATCGACGTTCAGGAGGGGGGGCGCGCCCGCGCCTGCTCGGACGGGGGTCGACTCGGACACGGCGGGGAGGATAGCACGGGGCGCCCCGTGCAGGCCTGGCGCCCGCTGTCGCGGCCCGCGACGTTCGTCCCTGGTCAGGCGGGCGCGTGCGCGCGACGCTGGGGCATGGTCGGACGAGAGTCCCCACCGGAAAGGGGAAGCATGCGCTACGACGTGATCATCGTCGGTGCGGGAGTCGTCGGCTGCGCGGTCGCGCGCGAGCTGTCGCGCTACCGCCTCGACGTGCTCCTGATGGACAAGGAGTGCGAGGCCGGCTTCGGCACCAGCAAGGCGAACAGCGGCATCATCCACGCCGGTCATCACGGCGATCCGGCGACCCTCAAGGGACGCCTGGAATGGGAAGGCAACCAGGCGTGGGACCGCCTGGCCGACGAGCTTGGATTCGGGTTCGAGCGCATCGGCGAGCTGACGGTCGCGTTCGACGACGACGATCGCCGGACGCTTTCGGAACTCGAGGCGCAGGGGCGCGACAAGGGCGTGACCGGCCTCGAGCGCTGGGACGCGGAGCGCGTCCGGCGCGAGGAGCCGGCCCTGTCGGAGGAGATCGTCGAGGCGCTCTTCGCGCCCACCGCCGGCGTCGTGAACCCGTACGAGGCGTGCTTCACGCTGGCCGAGAACGCGCACGCGAACGGCGTGGTCACCTCGTTCGAGGACCCGGTGATCTCGATCGACCGCATCGACGACGGCTTCCGCGTCCACGGCCGGAACGGCACCGTCGACGGCCGTTTCGTCGTGAACGCCGCTGGCCTGTTCGCCGACGAGATCGCGGCGATGGTGGGACTGGACGGCCCCACGATCCGCGCCCGCAAGGGCGAGGAGTACCTGCTGGACAAGCGCCTGCAAGGCTACGTGAAGCGCCTGATCTTCCCCAGTCCCACGCCGACGTCGAAGGGCGTGCTGATCATCCCGACGTACGACGGCACGCTGATGGTGGGCCCGACCGCGCACTGGGCGCTGAAGGACGACCTGACGACGACCGCGGAGGGGGCGGCGGAGGTGTTCGAGAAGGTCCGGCGGCTCGCCCCCGGCATCAGCGAGCGCGACTGCATCGCCGAGTTCGCCGGGCTGCGCGCCGTCGCGGAGGGGGAGGACTTCGTCGTCGGCGCGACCGCGGTGCCCGGCTTCGTGCAAGCGGCGGGGATCCAGTCGCCCGGCCTGACGGCGGCGCCCGCGCTCGCCGAGATGGTCGTGCAGTCGCTGCAGGACGAGGGGCTCGAGCTGCACGCCGACCCCGAGTTCGATCCGCGCCTCGAGCCGCCCGCGCGCTTCGCGACCGCCTCGGCCGAGGAGCAGGCCGCCCTGGTGGCCAGCGATCCAAGCTACGGCCGCATCGTGTGTCGCTGCGAGATCGTCACCGAGGGCGAAGTGGTCGACGCCATCGAGCGCGGCGCCCGCACGCTGGACGGCCTGA
>Ga0102934_1003370_pt1 | contig 10900 bp, 13 predicted proteins | sample SalPonR2_A_D1_MG_FD_78175 | JGI IMG/M metagenome (GOLD analysis project Ga0102934, IMG submission 78175) | Salt pond soil microbial communities from South San Francisco under conditions of wetland restoration - Salt Pond MetaG R2_A_D1_MG | ecosystem: Environmental > Aquatic > Marine > Intertidal...
GTTGGAGTTGTATGTACAATTATTGCTCCCAGGGCACCCATTTCTTCTGCTTTTTCAAACTTATAGCTCCATCGGCCGTAGTAAAGCCGGGCGTCTCCTTCAAAAATGTCAGGACTGTAAGCGGGATCACTATTCTTAAACACTAAAACTTTCCCTTCAACATCCACATCTTTATAGTCGTCCCAGTCAAATTCCGGCGCCTGAATGCCATACCCCACATAGACCAGCTCGGCATCGGTAAGATCTACCGTTTCTGCTTCATTCGATGGCCATGCCATAAACTCCGTTCGAAACTCAAGCTCTTCAACCGGCTGTCCGTTATTTTTGATGGTCATTAAAGCCGACTCCTGGTTTACTACCTGACCCAATAGCGGAACTTCCTGAGTATAAGAACCATCATCCATTCCGGGCTCAACACCCATCTTTTGAAATACACTTACCAGGTATTCCGTTGTTTTTTCATCTCCGGGAGTTGCCGGTGCCCGGCCTTCAAACTCATCAGAAGAAAGAACCTCTATGTGTGATATCAGAGATTCCTGCGTTATTGTAGTTGCAGCCTCTTCCACAGTAGCTGAGGATTGACAGCCCAGGAAAACGATGGGTAAAAGAGCAAATAAAGTGGATAATCGGTTTATCATAATCTTATCTTGTGAGTGATGGTTAATCAGGTAAAATAACTCTTTCGGCCCCTCACTAACAAGTAGGCTGCCATTCGCATCAAAAACGGTAGAATCAGGTGATTTAAACATGAATGATGATTTTTTTGAAGGTTTAACGTTCGAATCAGAAGATTATACTAGCCATGCGTTGCCAAAAGGGGACTATGAAAACTGCACGTTTAAAGAGTGTAACTTTTCCGGTTCCGACCTTTCTGAGCTTCGGTTTGAAGATTGCGAATTCCTGTCCTGTAATCTGAGCATGGCGTCTGTTGCAAATAGTGCTTTCCGTAATATTGCCTTCAACAATTGTAAAATGCTTGGAATCAATTTTGAAGAGTGCAGCCAGTTTGGGCTCTCTTTCCGTTTTGATGAATGTAATCTCAGCCATGCTTCTTTTTTTGGGGGTAAGTTCAGAAAAACGATGTTTACAAAGTCGAGGCTTCACGAGGTCATTTTTACTGAAAGTGATCTTGTAAACTCTGTTTTTGACGAGTGTGATCTGAGCAGGGCTGTTTTTGATCAGACGCACCTTGAAGGAGCTGACTTTCGCACATCGTTTAACTTCGCCATCAATCCAAACCAAAACCGCATGAAACGGTCCCGGTTCTCTCTGACAGGTGCAGCTTCGCTTCTTGAGAGTTTTGGCATAAAAATTGATTAATTATAAGCGTTAAGTAATGCTGCCGTTATATTTTGTGTTCCTCCTTTTTTGGTACGGTTCACGATTCATTATCTTGGGTTAAAGACGATTATTACCTGTCGTTATGCCAAACTCATATAGCCCTTTTTAATATGGACGTATCCCGATTCTATAACAACAAAACGATTCTCATAACGGGAGCAGCGAGCGGAATCGGAAGGCGGTTTGCTGAAATGATTTCTGAACGCGCAGATGTAAAGCTGATTCTCTGGGACCGGAACCCCGATACTCTTGAAAAGGTGAAAGAGGATCTAAAGGGGCACGCAAACGTTTCCATCTCGTCTATTGACGTCACAGACGGGGATATTATTCAGATAGAAGCAGACCGAATCATCAAACAGAAGATGCTCCCCGATATTGTTATTAACTGTGCGGGCATAGTGGTCGGGAAGAATTTTCATGAGCACAGCTATACGGAGATTGAAAAAACGATTCAAATCAACACTACCGGAAGTATGTGGGTTGTTCGGGCTTTTTTAAACGCGATGATTGAGCGGGGATCCGGACAGATCGTGAATCTCGCATCTGCATCGGGCTATATTGGCAATCCGCGTATGAGCGTGTACGCAGCGAGCAAATGGGCCGTTCTCGGATGGACAGAATCGCTGCAGCTCGAAATGAAAAGGCTGCATACAGGAGTCGATGTTACCGCGGTTATTCCCAGCTATATCGATACGGGAATGTTTGATGGGGTAAAAGCCCCGATGCTTGTGCCCATCCTGAAAACAGACGACATTGTGGAGCGGATGATTACCGGTATAGCCAAAAAGAAACGCACCATCAAGGCGCCGTTTATGGTACGCTTTGTTCCGCTTTTAAAAGCATTGCTGCCCGCTTCTGCTTTCGACTGGCTGGCTGGAAATGTACTCGGCGTTTATTCATCGATGAACTCATTTAAAGGACGTAAATCAAAATCATCATGACGATTCAGGAACTCGTTACTCATCAGAAAGAAGCCTTTCGCAGCGGGGAAACCCGCCCGGCTAAATCCCGCGAAAAAACGCTTCGGAAGCTTAAGTCGCTGATCAAAAAAAAGGAAAAAGAACTCTGCAAAGCGATAGAGACTGACTTTGGCAAACCCTATTTCGAATCGTACATCACAGAAATATACACGGTTTTGCATGAGATCGATATTCATCTGAAGAATTTCTCATCCTGGATGAAGCCGGATTCGGTTGGCAGCCCCATTGTCACGTTTCCATCGAAAGGGACGATCTATAATCAGCCGCTGGGAACCGTGCTGATTATAGGCGCGTGGAACTATCCGGTTCACCTGACCCTGATGCCGCTGATTGGCGCCATTTCTGCCGGTAATACCGCTATTATGAAGCCTTCTGAACTGGCTCCGGAGACATCAGCCACGCTCAAAAAACTGTTTGACGAAAACTTTGACCCTACCGTGCTTGCAGTCGTAGAGGGAGCCGTGGATGAGACGACCGAACTTCTGCAACAGCCATTCGATCACATCTTTTTTACCGGCAGCACCCGCGTTGGAAAAATTGTCATGAAGGCCGCCGCCGAGCAGCTTATCCCCGTAACGCTGGAAATGGGTGGGAAAAGCCCGGCGATTGTTCACAAAGACGCCAACCTTGAGGTTGCGGCAAAGAGAATTTGGTGGGGAAAAACAATGAATGCCGGACAAATTTGTGTGGCTCCCGATTTTGTGCTGATTCACGAAAGCCAAAAAGATGAATTTATACGACAAACCAAAAAGGTATTGCCCGCTTTTTTTGGTGATGGGTATCAGCCTGGTGAAAATTACACTCAGATTGTTAATGACGATCACTTTACGCGGCTCAAAAACCTGCTTGATAACAGCACAATAATTGTTGGCGGAATTACTGAAAAAGAGACCCGGTTTATTGAACCTACGCTGATTGATGCCTCCTGGAATGATGAAATTATGCAGGAAGAGATTTTTGGGCCTCTGCTTCCGCTGATTACCTACCAGAACGATGATGACGTTGTTGAGGAGTTAGCCTATCGGCCATCACCCCTGGCACTCTACCTGTTTAGTGACGATTCCGCTTTTCAGAACCGTATTCTTGAAGGCGTTCCTTTTGGAGGTGGGTGCATTAACGATACCATCAATCATTTGGGAAATCACCATTTGCCGTTTGGCGGCGTTGGAAACAGCGGTATGGGGGCCTATCATGGCAAAACAAGTTTCGAAACCTTCAGCCGAAAGCAATCGGTTTTAAAGAAACCGACCTGGCCCGATCCGGATCTTCGATACCCGCCCTACAACGAAACCAAACTGAACTGGTTTAAAAAGCTTTTTTCTTAGTTTTTTTGATTTTTGGGTATCACCTGCAATATTGATAGTGATAATTTCTGATTAACCCACTGAATGATGAATCTAAAGAGAACACTCATTTCTATTTTTTCACTGGCTTTCTCACTTTTATTGATAAGCTGTACGGATAAGCAGGATCTGGCCACGATAACACCTTCGGAAACATCTTCAATGGAACATGGGCTGATTATCATGGAAAGCCCATTCTCCTTTGAGGAGACCGGTTCCCGAATCCGTACAACACTCGAGGAGCGTGGCCTGCTGATTCCGGCCGATCTCAACCACCAACAAAATGCAGCCGGCGTGGATATGAATCTCCGCCCAACACGCACTATTATTTTCGGGAATCCAAATCTCGGAACTCCATTAATGCAGTGTAGCCAAAGCATTGCCATCGACCTTCCCCAAAAAATATTGATTTGGGAGGATGAACCGGGAAATGTTCAAATCGCCTACAACGATCCCGGTTATCTTAAAAATCGCCATAGGGCACAGGGCTGCGACCAAGCGTTCGAGACTGTCGCAAATGCACTTGCAAATCTGATGGAAAGCGCTCTTTCGGAGTAGCCAATGAGTGACAATAAAACATACCGAGCCCTGGTGGCCGAAGAACTGGAAGGGGAATTTCGCCAGACCATAAAACGGCTAACCGTAAACGATCTGCCTGATCATGATGTGCTTGTTCGGGTTCATTACTCATCACTAAACTACAAAGATGCTCTCTCTGCATCCGGGAACAGGGCCGTTACCAAAACATATCCATTCACCCCGGGTATTGATGCCTCCGGAATTGTGGAACAGAGCCGGGATTCTAAATTCGCTCCCGGCGATAAAGTGATCGTTACCAGCTATGATCTTGGCATGAACACTCCGGGTGGGTTTGGCGAGTATATTCGCGTTCCAGGCGATTGGGTCGTGCCGCTGCCGGATGGGCTGAGCCTGAAAGAGAGCATGATGATCGGCACATCCGGTTTGACAGCCGCACTTGGAGTGGAGAAAATCATCCATCAAAACATTGAGCCAAAAAGTGGCTCTTTACTTGTAACGGGAGCTACAGGCGGTGTAGGTTCTTTTGCCGTGGCACTTTTGTCTCATTTGGGTTTTGAAGTCACCGCAGTTACGGGAAAACCCGATCAAAAAGAGTGGCTCATGAAAATCGGTGCCGATAGAATAATCAGCAGAGAAGAAGTAACGGACGTTCCCGATAAACCCCTTCTCACTTCCCGCTGGATTGCCGCCATTGATACGGTTGGCGGAACAATGCTGGATGCTGTGATTCGCCAGACTGCGCACAACGGCACTGTCACCTGTTGCGGTAATGTGCTGGGGCATCAGCTCGAAACCAGTATCTATCCGTTTATTCTGCGCGGTGTGTCTTTAATGGGGATTGACTCAGGAATTGCCCTAATGGAAGACCGCAAGCGAATCTGGAACAGACTCGCCCATGAGTGGAAACATTTTGCCCTTGAATCACTTACAACTCCCTGTACCCTGGAAGATCTGCCCGAAGAGATCAGCAACATACTAAGTGGGAAACAGGTTGGGAAAAAGGTGGTTTATCTCCAATGATAACTTTCACCGACTAATTACCTGGCAGACAGCTAAATGAGAAGTACCAATTGTAGAAATGAATGATAATTCCTTCTATTTTTTTATATAGATGACTCGAAATAATCAAGAAAGCCGAAAACTCATGAAACCCATAAAAACCACAATCTCGGCAACTATCCTTTTTTTCTTGCTGCAGGGAGCCGTTCTTGCGCAAAGCGATAGTCTGGCCGAAATTTTTAAAACTCACATGAACGAAACTGTTCAAAATGTAAAGAACAGTGACAATGCCATCGAAAAACGTGCAATACTGGATACATCTTTCAACAAAATACTAAAGGCTGTTGAAAGAATTGAAAAGAGTGGACAGCTTACAGAAGAAGAATTTGCACAACTTCAAACATTTAAACACTCTATTGAAGAAAAGTCGGACCAGCTAAACGGCCAAAACGGTTTTGAAGAAGTTGCTGATGAGGATCTCGAAGATTTTTCTGACTATTCTCAGCAGGCAATGGAACAAGCTGACAGAACCCTAACCCTCAGTTTAACCACGGTTCTGCTTGTCGTTATTATCTTACTACTTATTTGACTTTATAAACGTCTCAAATTTATCGTTTGGGGTGTTTTCTTCTTTAACCGGATACGATTGAAAAAAGCCGCATTTTTTTGTCTGCTTCTTTTGATGGCTCTCCTCGTCGGATGCAGCAGTGTTAAAACTGTGTATGAGCAATCGCCTGAAGCCACAAAAGAGGATAGTCATTATATGGTTATCACCTATATCCATGGGGACGGTAATTATCTCTTCCACGATCAAGACGGAAAGGCGGTTCGGGCCGATGATAACGCCTTGCGGAAACTTCACAAATCTGCAAAGGAGGCCACAAATGGCGAATACTTCATATTCCATCCGCAAGGAAAAAATAAATTCTTGCGGCTTTTCCCCCGTAGGAATAATCAGCTATACCATTACAGAAACGGGGAGTTAATAAACCTGATCTCTTACCGTAACGAATCGGACAATGGGTCTTTTCTTGAAACAGAATCAAGAATCTTGCGAGATTTAAAATCGCCGAAATCCACTGGCACATACAGAACGGTGTTTCTCTACTTCGGGCATGAAATTCCCCTGTATCACGGAAAATCCTATCACCGCTCCAGGCCCGGTGTTGACGTAAATACAGCAACCTTTGCGAACGGAATTCGGAAATTAATCCCTGAAGACGAACGGTTTGATCTCATAGCACTCTCAACGTGTAATAACGGGAGTCCTGCAATGGTGCATCAGCTTCAAAATAGATCTGATGTTGTGCTGGCTTCTCCTCAAAATTTGCACCTCTCTCACCTGGACACAGAACAACTTTTCCTTCTGGAGACTGCCCCGGAAATATCAACCTTTCAGCTTGCTGAAAGGTTGGCCGAAAGCACGTTTGAACGGCTCACGAAAACTGTTCAGACAGCCGTTACTTTATCAGTCTACGACATGGATAAGCTGGAATCAGTGATGGATCAATTCTATGTACAATCTGAAGAGTTTGTCGATCAGAAAAATCCCAATCTATACAGGGACAATATCGACTGTTCAAAACTGCCCTTCTTTGCTTCAGGAAAATATTCTCCAGGAGTAAGTACTCTGTTCCGTCCGGCTAAATTTGGCAGAAATACCGGAGATTCGACGCACTCCGGTTGGGGATGCAAGGGGCTTTAAGCGATTTTGAACGTATTGCAGACTTCCGGAGAGCTCACTATTTCATAATAGCTCACTCGGGCAGCTGCCAGATGTCCACTCGGTCCAAGGCGATGTATGGAACTGCCACCCGTCTGCGTTCTGTGTCTATGCCGATATCGGCAGGACGGCCCGGTACGTGAATAACCACACGGTCTTCCCCATCAAAAAGAACATGAAGAGTCGAATCTACCTGGCTCGCCGCAATCATTCGTCCATCTAAAAATTCGATGCCGTCGAAATTGCCGCCACTTTGGGCGTTAACATAATCCGTGTAACCCAATTCACTTTCATCCAGCGCAATAAATTGCAATGCACCGCCCCATGGAGCCAGAACAATCTGGTTTTCACCATCGCGGCCAATTCCATTTGGCGGCGCCGGAAGGTTTTCTATCAGAAGCTCTGGCGTGCCATTTTCAATAACATATACGCTTGATGTTCCCGTATCGGTCACGTACAGGTTTCCGCCCGCTCCCTCAACAATATCATTCAGGAAACCAAGTTCAAAAGCTGTAAAATCGATAAACTCCTCTTGCTCACCCGACATTCTGTTGAATCCGTGAATACCGTCTGCATCGGCAGCCCACAGCATGTCGCCCGATATATACATACCGCGCGGACCGTGCATGGGATATTCGTCGGTGCCCGTCATAAATTCCAGTTCTTCGATATCTCCTTCCACACTCATCTTAGAGATAAATCCATTTGCATCACCCGCAGCGTCTCCGTTAAAGTTTGCAATAAAATAGACATCCTGTCCCGGATCGTATCGTACCGCCTCGGGGCCGGAAAACCCGCCAATACTGACCACAATATCTGATGAATCCTGAACCGAACTCCAGCTTAACACATCGCTCTCTGCTGAAGAGTCACTCTCTTCAGGGGTACATGCTGAAAAAAGGCCAAAACAGATCACTAAACCGGGTAAAAAAGAAGAGATTAATCGAAAAATCATAAAGGTTCATTTAATTGGTATTGAATGCAGCGCAGTGTTATAGAACTACTATATACTATTTCCTGCCTTTAAAGACAATGAATTGGCTAACTGCGTAAAAAAAGTCTGGATGTAGAGAAATCCCGTACTCCAAATAGTAGAAACAAGGATACATAGATTGCGATCATCGTATGTCCCACCGTCCTTAATAGCATGTTCTGAGAGAATTAATTGCGTATATATTGCGTACTCAGTAAACCTGTTAGAAAAACAAAGAAACTCTAAACCACCATCAACCATGAAACAGCACATCGCTCACATAGCTTTGATTGTAACAGATTACGATGAAGCCATTAATTTTTACACTGAAAAATTAGACTTCAAACTCTTGGAAGACACAAGAATTGATGAAGATAAGAGGTGGGTATTGGTTGCACCACCAGGTGCTAAAGAGTGTTGCTTGCTGCTTGCAAAAGCGAGCCATGAAAAACAAGCTGAATGCATTGGAAATCAAACAGGCGGCAGAGTTGGTTTCTTTCTTTTCACAGATGACTTTTGGAGAGATTATAAGAAAATGAAAAGCAAGAAAGTGCATTTTGTAAGACCGCCATCTGATGTTGAATATGGAACGGTTGCTGTATTTGAAGATCTATACGGGAATTTGTGGGACTTAATAAAGCCTAATAAAAACAACAAAGGATTGATTGAAAAGTAAATATTCAGAATTGATATAACATTGAATGCTACTTTATGTAAAGTTTCATTGACATTTGAATAATTTCGATTTACTTTATGTAAAGTTTACTTAACTCTAATAATGAACACTCATGAACTCCCTGACTATGAACGCAACAATAAAGCGATCAATCAAAAATCTTGCTATCTGGACTGCCGCTTGGCTCGTTTCTACGGCAATAGCTGTATTTGGACCCATCCTCCTTTGGGAGTCAAATACACTTCTCAGCGTCATTTTCATTCTTATAAACGTGGCCGTTGGTTTGGGAATGGTACTGGCCAACATCCGCCATTTACTGTCGCTCGATGAAATGCTCCAAAAAATTCAGCTTCAGGCAATGGGTATTACACTCGGAGTTACATTAATTGCAGGCATTGCGTATTCAATCGCCGATACGACTAACGTTATTTCACAGGATGCTGAAATTTCTTTTTTGGTTATTCTGATGGGCTTAACATATATCACAACATCCGTAATTCTGAACAAGAAGTACGAATGAAAAACAGACTAAAAGTTTTACGGGCCGAAAACGACTTTACGCAGGCCGATCTGGCTGAAAAACTGGAGGTATCGCGCCAGACGGTGAACGCCATTGAAACCGGTAAGTATGATCCCAGTTTACCACTTGCGTTTAAAATAGCAAGGCTGTTCGGGCAGCCTATAGAGCAGATTTTTGATGATGAGGCAAGCTAGGTTTTACCCACTAAATTATCTACAGCTCAAATTCAAAATCGTAGTAGTGGGTACCCTCTTCGATTCGGATAGCCATTTTCCCGGTGAGTCCTTTTAGCTCTCCGGTTCCGGTATCAGGAACTACTTCCAGGACCAACCTGTCTTGGCCCCTCTCCATTATTCCGTAATGCTGTAAAACAAAACTACCTGTTTTTCCAGCCAAAGAGCCACTCACCTGCTCAATGGCAACATATCCGGCCGAGCCCTTCACCGATGTCATTGCACTCAGCATTTCACCTTTACTTTTTGCCTTTAATTCGCCATTCCATGTCTTTTCGATCGACATTCTGCCCAGTTTAACTCCATTCCCGCCTTTGGCATACCCATCGAGGGGATTCAAAATAGCGTTAAATGTTCCTGTAATATTCATTGCGTTTGATAGAATTTACGTTTGAAATGAAAAATCAAAGATCGTGATATTTTTTATGAAGAGATTGTTAGTGACAGTGCTGATGAGCTTCCGACCAGGTTTGTCCCGCGGGACAGTCGGGCGAGCTGCCACTGGATATAGCCATGCCGGCAAACCAAAGCCCGAGAACAACCGCAACGGCGATTGCAATCATCCCAAGTTTGGAGCCAGTTTTAGCATTATCCTTTTCCATGTGGCAATTCTTGTATTTCTTGCCACTTCCACAGTGGCAGGGATCGTTTCGGTTCGGTTTTTCAGCCATAATGCTTCTTCATTTTTTTGGGTTTGATCCAATAATAGTAAAAAAAGAATAGATGTGAACCTAAATTCCCACTTGCTTTGGTCGGTTGTCCACTCTTTTTACCTGAAAAAAAGTTTCTTAAATCTGTTAAATATGCAAACACCCTAGTAGCTGCATATGAGAGGCTACACCGTTTATACAGGAATCAGGATTTTTCGTGATAAATGATTTCAATAACAATATTATGATTCTCTCTTCACAATTTTTCACATTATTAAACAGCCACAACAGTCATCAGAAGGCTTTTACAGGAATTCCCATCAATATTATGGTGACAAATATAATTTTATCGGTTAGCTTCAGCTGCATACTTTCATGTCAGTGGGGGTGCATCAAATCGAAATCATTGTAAACTAGTTAGCACATGGAATTTTTACCGGCCATTATTGGAATTGTTGTGTTGGTGCTTTTAGTCACCTGGATTAAACTCGACACGTTCATCTCATTTATGCTGGTTTGCCTGATGGTTGGCCTCATGGGTGGACTCTCTGTGGGAGAGACGATCACTGCAATTCAAACGGGAATTGGCAACACACTGGGAGGCCTGGTTATTATCCTTGTATTTGGCGCTATGCTGGGAAAACTGGTAGCCGAAAGCGGCGCTGCCAACAAGATCACCAACAGCCTGGTAAGCATGTTTGGGCAAAAGAGAATTCAGCTTGCGCTAATCGTAACGGGTTTCATTGTAGGTATTCCCATGTTTTACACAGTTGGGTTCGTAATTCTCGTTCCGCTTGTAATTGCCATTGCCTACAACACAAAACTGCCTCTGCTCTATGTTGGCCTGCCCATGATCGCCTCCCTTTCTGTAACACATGGTTTTTTACCTCCCCATCCGGCTCCCACGGCCATTGCCGGCGTA
>Ga0102934_1003371_pt1 | contig 10897 bp, 7 predicted proteins | sample SalPonR2_A_D1_MG_FD_78175 | JGI IMG/M metagenome (GOLD analysis project Ga0102934, IMG submission 78175) | Salt pond soil microbial communities from South San Francisco under conditions of wetland restoration - Salt Pond MetaG R2_A_D1_MG | ecosystem: Environmental > Aquatic > Marine > Intertidal...
GATCGGCGATATCGACATTGACGGTGAGCCCGTTCGGATTGAGCCCGGTGGCGGCAGCCAGCGCCACCGGATCATGCGAGACACTCGCCAGATTGGTGACCGTGTCGTCATGTCCCGCATCCTTCATCGCGGACTGGATCGCGCCGTTCATCGCCACAAGGTCGGTATTGGAATGCACGTTGATCTGCATGATGGCATCGCGCTGGAAGACGTCGCCCATCACGGCGAGCGTGCGCGCGGGGATGAGCGCGTCGATCGACGCGGCCTCGTTGACGAGCACATTGCCGCCGCTCGCCGCCGCCGTGCCGAAGGCATCGGGGGCGGGGCGCGCCATCAACTGTATCTCCGCGCCGGTCTCGGCGTCCGGATCAAGCGCCCCGGAGAGCGAAAGCGTGGTCAGCGGCGATTCCGGCGCGTCATCGGCCTCGATGCGCGCGCCGTCGAGAAAGACGCCGTCGCGCGGGGCAGTTGCGCCGGCGGGTTCGTCTGTCCCAGCCTCGCTCTGCGCGGCGAAAGCCGCCTGCGCCTCCGCAACGAGGAAGTCGGGAAGGGATAGGCCCTGCCCCGGCAGATCGCTCGCCCAGACGGGCATCGCGTCGCGCGCATCGCCCATCATCTCCGTGAGCACGACCGCGCTCTCCTGAGCGATGCGCGTGTCAGTCAGGAGATCGATGGCGAGCAGCGTGTCGATATCGGTGAGCGCATTCGATTGCGCGAGTTCGACGAGACGGCTGTCGCCGCCAGAGCCGAAGCTGATCTTGTAGAGCGGGCCGGTTTCGCGGCTCATCAGCATCAGCGCCCCGGTCGCAATGCCCTGCGCGCTCATCACGAACGGCATCAGCGGACCGAAGAAGGCGGGTAACGGCAGAAAGGAGGCGAAGTCGCGTCCTTCGAACCATTCACTCATGAAAGGCGCGCCGGGGCCGGCCTGGAAAAGGTTGATGCGGATCGCCGCGAGATCGTCAGCGGGATCGCCCGCAGGCGCCTCGATCCATTCCGCCGGGTCCTCGTCGAAAACGAGTGCCGGCGGCTGTGGCGTCTCGCCCGCGAAATCCGGACGCTCGGCATTGATGGTCTTGAAGATCTGCAGATAGCCTGCGAAATGCCAGATGAGTTCGGTGGTGACGATCATGCTCATGGCGGCCTCCCGGTCCGGGACGCATCCCCGCACGCGCGGCGCGCGCGAGGATGCAGATCAGTATCCGGCGCGGATCACGCAGCCAGATCGTCGCCGGCGGTCATCGAGGAATTGCCGCCCACGACCGAGGCATCCAGAGAGTTGAACTGGATGTTGTTGCCCATCGCGATGGAGAGGTTGAAGGCCTCCTGGCCGACCATGGCATCGGCATCGCCGACGGCCTGGAAGGCCATGTCCTCGGCGGAATCGACCCCGAAGCCGTCTTTGGCATAGATGCCCGTCGCCTCGCCGCCATTGGCGTGAGCGTGCTGGCCCCATTCGCTGTTGCTGTGCAATGTCGGATGATGGAGCGTATCGTTGTCCATGATCTCGCTGATCTGGTTTGCAGAGAAAGCGAGATTCATGCCGTCGCCCTTCAGCGCATCCTTGATGGCGCTGATCGCGTCGAAGGTCGATCCCTCCACCGCGATCATGCCGTCGACCGAGCTGTCCGTCGATTCATTCAGGCTGTCGCTGATCCCGACATCAATGCCGACATCGGTATTAAACGCGTCTTCGGCATTGTTGGACTGGTCGATCTCGTTGAACGAATTGTTCGCCGTGCTCGACTTGTCGTTCCCCATATCCTCCATCGAAACATCGACGGAATTATCCGACTGGTCGTTAAAGGAGTCCGTCACGCTCTTGTCGTTCTGGGCATCCTGCAACACGGTACTCGTGCTGTTGTCGGAATTGTCATTGAAGGAATCATCCAGATCCGTCGTGGTGCTGTTGTCGGATTCGTCGTTGAACGAGTCATCGACCGAGTTGTCTTCCGTGGAGGCGTCGGTGCTATTGAACGAGTCATCGATATCCTCATGATCGAGCTCGAACCCGAGAGCAAAATACTGCGAATTGTCGGCATTGTTCGTGTTATCGGAATTATCCGAATTGTCCGTCGCGGTATATTGCGAGTTATCGGAGTTATTGGTGTTGTCAGAGTTGTCCGAATTATCCGTGGCATTGAAGGAGCCATTCGCATTATTCGTCGTCGACTGATCGTTCAGGCTATCGTCGATATCGACATCGAGATCAGCGCTTTGCGACTGATCGACGTTCTGGGTCTGATCGATATCCGTGTCCGTCGAGTTATCGTTGAAACTGTCGTTATAATACTCGTTTTCGGACTGGTTGTCGTACGCGTTGTTCGCGTTGGTCGCATTGAAGGAATCCTCAGCGCTCGCGTTGAAGGAGTCGTCAATGCCGTGCGGATGATTGCTCATGACGTTCATTCCCTTTCGGTTATGCTCACGTCAGCCCAAGGAGCCGGGTTGCACGAACGCGTGGCGTCCGCACAAGAAGACATGAGACCGTTGCTGCGAATAAGCCGGACCAGGACCGGGGGTGGCGCCCGGTACCTGGTCCGGCAGTGACCGGCGAACACGCAAGCTCGTTCGAACACCGAAAGCATTCGGCGACCGAGGGGGCGGTGAGCCCGCATATCGCTTGGGTGGTCACTGATGCATCCAGTCTTCCCGAGCTGAATGCAGGTAAAGTGTCTGGTGAATGAGGTTAACGATCAATACACCGAATCCGGTAGCATCTGCTTCAGATCAAAGTCGAATCATAAGTACGTATTTTTACAAATTTCCTTTATAATTGCTGATTCCTCAATCGAATCAGTGCCTGTTGGCGTTTTCCAGATATCAGAACCAACGAATACGTATCTTTCTGCAATCGATATCAGGCGGAAGTCTAGGTGTTTGTACGTTGCAATCCGGCGCCTCGGCGCCGCGCACGCGTAAAACCGCGCACACCGATTCTGGTAGATTGTTAAAATTTCGTTACCCCCGCAGGCTCAATCCACGAAAACAGAGGCGAAAGAGGCGTTTATTCGCCTGCAAATGCCTGATCGTGGAGGCTGGATATGGCGTCGATAAGCAAGAACGGCATTGATCTGCGCGCAGGCGGCAAGCGTGGGGCGCGACGCATTCTGGTGACGGGCGGGGCCGGATTTCTCGGCTCGCATCTGTGTGATCTTCTGCTGGCACAGGATCACGAAGTCATCAGCCTGGACAATTACTTCACCGGCTCTGCCCGCAATCTCGAGCTGTCGAGCGAGAGCCCGCGCTTCCGCGCCATCGCGCATGACATCACCGTACCGATCCCGGAGGAGTTGCCGCGCTTCGACGAGATCTACAACCTCGCCTGCCCGGCTTCGCCGGTTCATTACCAGATGGACCCGCTGAAGACGGCGCTGACCTCCGCCGGCGGAGTCTGGAACGTGATGGCGCGGGCACGGCGCGACAATGCAGGGATCTTCCACGCCTCCACATCCGAGGTGTATGGCGATCCTACCGTGCACCCCCAGTCGGAGGGCTACCACGGCAACGTCAATCCCATCGGTCCGCGTGCCTGTTACGACGAGGGCAAGCGGTTCGCCGAGACGATCCTGAGCGATTTCACCCGCTCCACCGGTCTGCCGGTGCGGATCGCGCGCATCTTCAACACCTATGGTCCGCGCATGCACCCGGAGGATGGGCGTGTCGTCTCCAACTTCATTGTCCAGGCCCTGTTGGGGCGCGATCTGACGATCTATGGCTCGGGTCGGCAGACGCGCTCCTTCTGCTTCATGGATGATCTCATCGCCGGTTTCGATGCGCTGATGCACGCGCCCGGGGCCACGGCGGAACCGGTCAATCTCGGCAACCCGCACGAAGTCACCGTGCTCGAGCTCGCCGAGATGGTGCTCGACATGGTAGGCGGGCGATCGCGCATCCTGCGCCTGCCACTGCCCGTCGATGATCCGCAGCGCCGCCGGCCCGATATCAGCCGCGCGAAAAACATCCTCGGCTGGAAGCCGCGCGTGCCTCTCGATGAGGGGCTCGCCGCGACCATCCGTTATTTCGATCGCCGCCTCGCAGAGGAACAGGCACGCCCGCGCAAACGTGTCGCTGCGGCGGTCGCACCACCCTTCGCAGCCGTCATCTGACGCACAGCATGGCTGCAACCTGAGCGTAATCCGGGGGAGAGTATCATGAAAATTACCATTCTCGGTGCCGGCTATGTCGGCCTCGTCAGCGGGGCATGCCTTGCGGATCTTGGGCACCACGTCACCTGTATCGATCCGAACGAGACCCGCATCGCCGCCTTGCACCGGGGAGAGGTCCCGATTTACGAGCCCGGTCTCGCGGCCATCGTCGCACGCACGGTCTCGAACGGCCATCTGCGCTTCGACACCGATGCCGCCCACGCACTTGCGAGCGCGGAAACGGCTTTCATCTGTGTCGGCACGCCGCCGCGACCGGAGGACGGAGAAGCCGATCTCGGGTTCGTTTTCGCGTCGGCCCGCGACATCGCCCGCTATGCGCGCGACGAGATCATTGTCGTGATGAAATCGACCGTTCCCGTCGGCACCGGCGACATGATCGAGGGTCTGATCCGGCGCATGCGCCCGCAACTCGAATTCGGCGTGGTTTCCAATCCGGAATTCCTCAAGGAAGGCGCGGCGATCGCGGATTTCATGGAGCCCGACCGCATCGTCATCGGCGCCCAGACAGCCCGTGCCGGCAATATCGTCGCTTCGATCTACGCCCCGCTGACGCAACAAGGCGCGAGGATTCTGCGCACCCGACGCCGCTCGGCGGAGGCGATCAAATACGCCGCCAATGCCTTCCTCGCGATCAAGCTCTCCTTCATCAACGAGATCGCCGATTTCTGCGAGGCCTGGGATGCTGATATCGGCGATGTCGCCACCGGAATCGGCCTTGACCGCCGTATCGGTACCGAGTTCCTCGAGGCCGGCCCCGGATACGGCGGTTCGTGCTTTCCCAAGGATTTGCGCGCGCTGTTGCACAGCGCGCGCGAGCGTGCGACGGGGCTACGCATGGTCGAGACGGCCAGCGCCGTCAACGAGGCACGCAAATGGGCGATGGGGCGCCGCATTCGCGCGGCCATCCGTGGCGATGTCAGTGCATGCCGGATCGCGGTGATGGGTCTCACCTTCAAGGCCGAGACAGATGATATGCGCGAATCCCCGGCGCTCGCCATCATCACGGCCTTGCGGCGCGAAGGCGCGCAGATCCGCGTCCACGACCCGCGCGGCATGGAGGCAGCCCGCGATCTGCTCGAAGGCGTGACCTTCGCCGAAGATCCCGCCGCCTGCCTGCACAATGCCGATATCCTCGTGATCGCCACGGGCTGGCGCGAATACGCGGCGCTCGATCCGCGTGCCGTCGCCGGCCTGATGCGCGGACGCACGATCTTCGATCTGCGCAACATTCTCGCGCCCGGCGCCTGGCGCGCCGCCGGTTTCGATCTGCGCCGCATCGGTGAAGCGCAGCCACCGGCTTCGATCGCCTTCACGGCGGACGAGCCACGCCGCGATCACGCCACACTCGGATCAGTCGCGCGACAGAGCTTTCTTTATCCCGCGCCATCGGTCGGAGAGACCCTCGTCCATCACGCGGCGATGAAACCGGCGGAGTGAATTGGCGAGCAGCCGGCTCCGGGGCGGGGCGAAAGAGGAGAAGCAGGAGAGAGGTGGCGTGTTATGGCGGTATCGGGCATATCAGGTCCATTGCAGGGTGCGAGCCAGCTGCGCTCTCACACTGCGGCTGCAAGCGCAGAAAAGCCATATTTCGTCCCGGTCTTCACCGGCTGGCGCAAGGCGGTCAATGTAGCCGGAATCGCCTTGTGGATCGCCGCTCTGGCATATTTCTGGATCTGGTGGTTTCAGCCGGGCCACATCCATACGCCGGGACGCTGGCTGCTGGTCACCTTCATCCTGGCCTGGATCACGCTGATCCCGTTCTATTACATCGCGTTGTTTGCCCGTGCCCGCCTATGCGTCAGCGATGCCCGCGATCTCCCGGGCGAGCCGCGTACCGCGATGGTGGTGACAAAGGCGCCGTCGGAGCCCTTCGCGATCGTGCGCCGCACGCTCGAGGGCGCGCTCGCCCAGCGCCTTCCCGATCATCGTTTCCATTACGACGTCTGGCTGGCCGACGAGGGTCCCTCGCCTGAAACGCTCGCGTGGTGCGACGCGCATGGCGTCAAGGTCTCCTGCCGGAAGGGCATTGCCGAATACCATCATGCGCAATGGCCGCGGCGCACGCGTTGCAAGGAAGGCAATCTCGCCTATTTCTACGATACTTACGCTTATAATCAATACGACTTCGTCGCCCAGTTCGACGCTGACCACATCCCGCAGCCGGATTACCTGGTCCACGCTCTCGCGCCGTTCACCGATGAGGCGGTCGGTTATGTCTCGGCGCCAAGCATCTGCGATACGAATGCCGGCGCGAGCTGGGCGGCGCGTGGGCGCCTGCATGTCGAGGCGAGCATGCATGGAGCGCTGCAGACCGGCTATAATGACGGCTACGCACCGCTCTGCATCGGCTCGCATTACACCGTGCGCACCGCCGCTTTGCGTGAGATCGGTGGGCTGGGGCCGGAACTGGCGGAGGATCACTCCACCACGCTGATGTTCAACGCCCATGGCTGGCGCGGCGTGCATGCGGTGGATGCCATCGCCAATGGTGCGGGACCGGAGAGCTTCGCCGATCTCGTGATTCAGGAGTTCCAGTGGTCGCGCAGCCTCGTGACCATCCTGCTCGACTGGTCGCCGAGGCTCATTCCCCGCCTCGATGCGCGCCGGCGCTTCCAGTTCGGCTTCTCGCAGCTCTGGTATCCGATGTTCTCGGTAATCATGGGGCTGACGATCTTTCTGCCAATCTTCGCCCTCGTGACCGGCGAGCATTTCGTCAATATCACCTATGTCGATTACTTCCTGCACATGCTGCCGCTGGCGCTGGTGCTCATCATGCTCGCCTTTTGGTGGCGCGCAACGGGGCTGTTTCGTCCCGTGCGGGCGCCGATACTCTCCTGGGAAGGGCTTGCCTTCCTCTTCCTGCGCTGGCCTTGGGCGCTGATGGGATCGCTCGCAGCGTTGCACGATCATCTGCGCGGGCGCCCGGCGGATTTCCGGGTGACACCAAAGGGCTCCGACAACACCGATCATCTGCCCTTGCGGGTGATCATGCCTTATTGCCTCATCGCGCTGGTATCGGGCTGGACGGCCTACGCGGTTACGGATCCGGGCAGTGCGGCGGGATTCTACGTCTTCTCGCTCGTCACCGGCGCGATCTATGCCGGCCTCACCCTGCTCGTGTTGTGGCGCCATGCACGCGAGAACCGCCTGAGCTTTCTGCCCCGCGGCTATGCGGGCGTCGTGCTCGCCACCTGCCTCGTGGCGATGCTGTCGGGCCTCTATGCCGGCGGCCAACGTAACGGCGCGCAGGGCCTGCACGCGATTTCGCTCGGCATCACGGCATTCACGCTGACGGAGATCCGCTTCACGCCGTCTGGCGCCGGGCGGTGGACCGAGCCCAGCATCCACTTCAACCCGCGCTGGCGCGGTTTCGGGGGAGAATAAGCATTCCTACGCAGCAATTGAAAGGAGAATTCAGATGAATACCAACGAAAAATCCGTTAATATATCATCAGGTGGCGCAAGGATCCTGAACAGCCCAGGGGGTATTCAAGGAGAAGGCGCGATGTTTAGCGTATCCAACCCAGTCACCCGCAGGGGAATACTGCGCGGTACCGCAACGGCAGCGATGGCTGCTGCTCTCGCCCCCATGGTGATCGGCACGCACCCGGCCAAGGCGCAACCTGCCACCCTCGCAGGACGCGATCTCTTGCGCGACAAGCGCCCGGTCCTGCATGGAGGTGGCACGCAGTTTGGTGCTTATGATCCCTATGGCGACTTCGCCGAAGACGACAGGCTCGCTACCGAGCACCTGTTCCTGCCATGGGAAGACATCGAACTAGACGGGCTGGGGATCGCGGATGATTATGCGCGCGAGCGCGGGCGCAAGATCCTGATCACCATCGAGCCCTGGTCGTGGGCGCTCGACTGGAACGTCAGCGAAGAGCAGCTGCGCGATCTGGTTCTCGGCGGCTTCCGCGACGAAAACATGCGTTCAATCCTGCGTGCGGTCTCCGGTTTCCGCAGCCCGCTGATCATTCGCTGGGCTCAGGAAATGGAGAGCACAACGGGTCGCTTTTCCTGGCAGAACTGGGCACCGGAGGATTACATTGAAGCCTATCGGCGCATGGCCGGGATCACCCGCGAGATGCTGCCTGACGCGCAGCTGATGTGGTCGCCCAAGGGCGAGCCCGGACTCGACGATTACTACCCTGATGACGATGTCGTCGATATCGTCGGCCTCTCCGTCTTCGGTCTGGAAGAATATGACGAGATCGAATATGGCGGTCCACGTACCTTCGCCGAGAGTCTGCGCCAAGGCTACGATCTGACCGTCGGCTACGGCAAGCCGATCTGGGTCGCGGAACTCGGCTATGAGGGGCAGTTGCCGTACCTCGAATCCTGGGCGGATGATGTCACCCGGTCCTATGACGAATTCGCGGAGCTGCGCGAGGTCATCTACTTCAACGATCAGGAGGTCCATCCCTGGCCTCATGATCTCGGACTGCCGAACTGGCGTGTCATGCGTGACCGCCCGATTTATCCCGTGCGCCGCTGAGGAATGTGTCATGGCTTTGAAACGTATGAAGAATATGGCCTTGCCGACGGCAGCCCTCGCCGTCCTGCTCCTGACCGGATGCCAGGACAGGGGGCCCGGCGCGGTGCAGGGAACCAGCGAAATAGCCCGCGAAGCGATGGCCGCTGAGCCGCTGAGCATCCATTCGATGCAACGGATCTACGGCAACCGCACCTGGATCTGGGATGACGGAGCCGGATTCCTGAACGCCCGCGACCGGACCTTCGTCGCCTGGACAGGAAGCGGAGCGAACGCCTCCTATGCAGACGGCAACTGGTTCATGACACAGACCGGCAATCTGTGCTTTCGCGCGAACTGGGCATCGGTGAGCGGTGACGGTGTCGCCGCAACCTGCTTCGAGCACCGCACCGACGGGACCCGGATCTTCCAGCGCCGGCAACCGGAGGGCGAATGGTATGTCTTCGCCGACAGCCCGATCCGTCCGGGTGACGAGATCAACAAGCTTCGTCCCGGTGATGCGGTGTTCTCGCGTTATGAGCGCAACAAGGCTGAAGTCGCACGGCGGAGTGGTGGTTGACGCTGCACATCCCGCACACCGTTCAGTGGCAACCGACAGGCATCAGCGGGCAGCAAGACGCTGTAGCGCCGATGCCTGGACGGCACGCCACTGATCGGGCGTCACACGCCAGTCCGGCGAACCCAGATCGAAGGGCCAGTAATGCGGTTCCTTGTCGTTGAAATAGACCACTGCGCGCAGGGCGCGGAAGCTCTCGGAGCGGGCCAGCGTCTCGAACAGCGAGCGCAGCCAGTCTTCGCGGTAGTTGTGATCACCGGACACGCCGAGCTCGGCGATGATCACCGGTTTGCCGAAACGCGCCGCGCGATCATACTTTTCGCGGAAGGTCACGGGAAAGTCGCGCACGCCGCCATGGAAGCGCTCGTCATAGCTTTGCAAGCCCCACAGCGAGACGCCCACGAAATCGACATGGGCGGCGCCGGGGTAATAGGCGCCCATATTGCGCTCGCCGATCGGGCTCCAGACATAACGCGTTTCGGGCGCCAGTCGGCGGCACTGATCGACGAAATGGCGGAACGCCGCCTGATAGCCGCGCGCATCCTGGCGTGCCCAGGGATAGCGACCGGTGGGCTTCTCCATCTCGTGCCCCCACCGCACGAGGACACGCCCACCGAAATCGCCGAGCGTGCCGCAGATCGTCGAAATCTCATCACGGAAACCGCCGCGCAGGATATCCTGAAACAGCCTGTCCCCGCCATCGCGCCAGTTCGGCGCCCGCGTAAACGGCTCCACGGTCACCATCATGATGCGCCCGCTCGCCCGCGCCTGATCGAGGCGACGGCGAAAATCACGCAGATCCAGCGCCTGCCAGAAGACGAAAATGTGCTCAATGGCCGGCTCACGCGCAGAGGCGAAGCGGCCATGCGGGTCATAGACGCCGAATGCGACGTGATCGAGGGGCGAGGCTGCGGCGGAGCCGGAATCCTCACCGGGACTGTCGAGAGGCGCGAACATCGCCATCAGGCCAGTGAGCAGAAGACGCGCTGCAAGACTACTCATTCCCATGCGTCGCAAGCATGGCCGGATGAAGTCGGACATGGGGCCACCGTTACCTGTCACCATCAGGTGAGATCTGCCACAAAATCAGCTTATGAACACTGGCAACGAAACCTGAATAAAGTGAAAACTTGCGAGTGTGATATTTATCCACCGATAAGTCGTGCATCGAAACGGCACAGTCACAATCCAGAATATATGGAGCGAACATGAGCACGGTCCTCGTCACCGGTGGTGCCGGCTATATCGGCGCGCAGACTTGCAAGGCCCTGGCGAGTGCCGGCTACCACCCGATCGTCTACGACAATCTCGTTTCGGGCCATCACGCGGCCGTGCGCTGGGGGCCGTTCATCCATGGCGACATCGCGGATCGCGCAGCCCTCGATGCCGCGATCCGGCAATACCGACCACAAGCGGCCATTCATTTCGCCGCGCATGCCTATGTCGGTGAATCCATTGCCGATCCGGGCAAGTATTACCGCAATAATCTGGCCGGTTCCCTGACGCTGCTGGAGGCCCTGCGCGACGGGGGTGTCGGCAAGATCGTTCTGTCGAGCACATGTGCCGTCTACGGTGAGCCGCCGCAGATTCCGATCACCGAGAGCACGCCGACGCGGCCCATCAATCCGTACGGCGCCTCGAAGCTGATGGTCGAGCACATGCTCGCGGATTTCGAGC
>Ga0102934_1003372_pt1 | contig 10896 bp, 7 predicted proteins | sample SalPonR2_A_D1_MG_FD_78175 | JGI IMG/M metagenome (GOLD analysis project Ga0102934, IMG submission 78175) | Salt pond soil microbial communities from South San Francisco under conditions of wetland restoration - Salt Pond MetaG R2_A_D1_MG | ecosystem: Environmental > Aquatic > Marine > Intertidal...
ATTAACTGGGGCCTAAATTGAGCGATTTTCAAGTTTGCCGCAGATACAAGGAAGATGAAGGCGAGCTATAGTGAACTATGCGAGGCTGCATCTGACGCATTAGGTGCGGTAAAATTGGAAATCCCGGAGGGTTTCAGATTGTTAAAATATAACTTGTTATAATCCTTCATAAAATCATGTTTTTAAAAATCTGAAACGCTCAATTTAGGTGAAGATAAGCAATGGCCTCCTATCAAGCACAGGTTAAAGAAGCCGCCCGGTATGTGCGGCACTATATGTCGGGTGCAGAGATCGGGGTGATGACCGGAACCGGCCTCGGGGAAAGCATCAGGGACTTAGACGTCCATGCCGCCATTGAATACCGGGATATCCCCAATTTCCCGGTATCAACGGTGCAGAGCCACTATGGGAAGCTTGTGGCCGGTGAACTTTACGGCCAGCGCATCCTTGCCATGCAGGGACGGTTTCATCTCTACGAGGGCTATTCGCCCGCTGTAGTCACTTTTCCCATCCGGGTCATGCAGGCCATGGGGGTTCGCACCCTCGTGCTTTCCAATGCCGCCGGCGGGATTAATCTGGATTTTTTAGCCGGAGACATCATGCTGATTACAGACCATATCAATATGACCGGGGAAAACCCCCTGATCGGTCCGAATATCGATCAATTGGGGATACGCTTTCCGGATATGCTCCGGGTATATGATTCGGATCTGATCAAAACGGCCGAGAAAACGGCGCAAGCCAGCGGCTTTTCCCTGAAGCGAGGCGTTTATATCGGCCTTAAGGGGCCGTCTTTGGAAACCCCTTCGGAAACTCGTTTTTTAAGAAATATCGGCGGGGATGCAGTGGGGTTTTCCACTGTCATGGAGGCCATAGCCGGGGTGCATGCCGGCATGCGGATCATCGGGCTTTCCACCATTACCAATGTCAATGATCCCGATCAACCGGAGCCGGCAACGGTGGAGGCGATTATCGATGTGGCCAGAAGCGCTGCCCCTAAACATGCGCAAATCATTCAATCCATCGCAAGCGAGTTATCAGCCCATGGAACCGATTGAGACGCTTCTCACAAACGGCACCGTCCTGACCGTGGATGGTCAGGACACGATCATCGAAAATGGCGCGGTGGCGATTTCCGGTGATACGATCTGCGATATCGGGCCGGCATCCCGGTTTTCCGGCCATGCGGTCAATACGCGGATCGATGCGCGGGGCGGCATCATCATGCCGGGTCTTATCAATACGCATACCCATGCGGCCATGACCTGTTTCCGCGGACTTGCCGATGATCTGGATCTCATGACCTGGCTGAATCATTACATATTTCCCGCAGAGGCCCGGCTGAATGCGGACAAGGTGCATGCCGGCACGCTGCTTGCCTGCGCGGAAATGATTCTTTCCGGAACAACGTGCTTTTCCGATATGTACCTGTTTGAGGATGCGGTGGCCGAGGCCGCCAAATCGGCCGGCGTTCGGGCCGTGGTGGGGGAGGTGCTTTATGATTTTCCGTCGCCCAATTACGGGGCGATTGAAAACGGGTTTGCCTATACCGAAGATCTTATCTCCAAATGGCGGGATGATGCTCTGATCACCGTGGCCGTGGAACCGCATTCGACTTATCTTTGCGCGCCGGATCTTTTGGAAGGGGCCGCAGCCATATCCGAGGCCAACCATGTGCCGCTGATCATTCATGTGGCGGAAACTGAAAGCGAATCAGAGAGAATCCAATCTGAGCATGGGAAAAGTCCGGTGGCCTATCTGGCGGCTACCGGCGTGCTCTCGGCCCGGGCGGTGGCCTGTCACTGCGTGGTGTTGTCAGATGCCGATATAGTGCTTTTAAAGGAAAATAATGTGAAGGTATCGCATAATCCGGAGAGCAATATGAAACTGGCGTCAGGCATTTCCCCGGTACCCAGACTCCTGGATGCCGACGTATGCGTGGGACTCGGCACGGACGGCTGCACCAGCAATAATGATATGGATATGTTTGCGGAGATGGATACCGCGGCCAAGATTCACAAGGTCAGCTGCCTGGACCCCACGGTAATGGATGCCAGAACCGTCGTCCGGATGGCGACCATTGAGGCCGCCCGGGTACTTGGCTTGGATAGGAAGACGGGTTCCCTGGAAATTGGCAAAAAAGCCGATTTAATTGTGATCGATACCCAAAAACCGCATTTAACGCCTATGTACAATATCTATTCGCACTTGGTGTATGCCGCAGACGGCAGCGACGTGGCAGCGGCGATGATTAACGGCCGGCTGGTCATGAAGGATCGGCAGCTGGTTTCACTGGATGTGGAAAAAGTCATGGCGGATGTGAATCAGATAGCCGAGGCGCTGCGGAACAGCTGATGCCTGAAATCCCCATACGGGATCGCGATCACCGTCACCTGCGAAGAGAAAAATTAATCGACCGCGGGTATCCGGATGATTATTATAGACATACAAAATTGATCGGGTTTATTAACTATTGGTTTTAACTATTGGTTCTTGTTAGTGGTTTAATCCATGGGGCGACAAATACGGAAAGTATCCGGCGGTGGACGATATCCATTTATTCCTGTTAAGGGCCGAAAGGCTCTGTTTGCAGTGGTTTTGCTTACCATCCTGGTGGTTTCAAGCGCGGCTGCCGGGGAGGCGGCTGGTCATTTAAAGGCGGCATTAAAAGCGCCCGGGGATACGGCTGAGCCGCGCATCGGTGACGCGGGGGAAACTGAATTTGATGCGTTTGATGAATTCGAGTCAGCCGCGCCCCCCGAAGTATATGATCCCCTTATCGGATACAACCGGATCATGACCCGGGTCAATGACCGGCTCTACTTTTGGGTATTAAAGCCCGCGGCCCAGGCATACGGTGCCGTGCTCCCAAAGTTTGCCAGGCAGTGCATCAGTCGGTTTTTCGACAATCTGGGATATCCGATTCGATTGGTGAACAACCTCCTGCAGTTCAAAATCAAGGGGGCTGGCGTTGAAACCCTGCGGTTCGGAATGAATTCAACCTTAGGCATTGCGGGTTTTATGGATCCGGCAGAGGAGGGATTTCAGCTTGCGCCGTCTGATGAGGATTTCGGGCAGACATTGGGATACTATGGCGTAAATGGTGGCTTTCACCTGGTGCTGCCGGTATTCGGCCCGTCTAATTTTCGGGACACTCTGGGCCGGTTCCCGGATAATTACCTGGATCCGCTCAATTATATTCGCAATACTTACGTCAATGCCGGCGTGCCGGTATTGGAGGTTATCAACGGGACCTCGCTTCGGATCGGCCATTACGAGAGTTTTCGAAAAGATGCCATGGATATGTATATTCTGTTTCGTAATGGCTATACTCAAAACCGGAAAAAAGAAATCGAGGAGTAAAATGCGCTGTTTCATCAGTTTATGGATTGTTTTGGCAATGATGGTGTGTCTCATCTCAACCCCGGCATTTGCCGATGAGCCCCAGGAGGTGGCGGGGCTTTTGAAAAACAAAATTGATTCGGTTCTGACGGTACTTGAGAATAAGGATATGCCAGAGGCGGAGAAGAAAAAAAAGATCATGGCCATTGTGAATCCGGTGATCGATTTTGAATTAATGGCCAAGCTGACTCTGGGTAAAACCAACTGGGCGCGCCTGTCCCAGGCGGAGCAGGAGAAATTTATTGAGCTTTTTGTGGAACGGCTAAAAGCCTCTTACCTGGATAAAACCACCCTTTATGCGGACCAGAAGGTCGTCTATCATCCCGCGGTCAAGAAAGGAAACAAAATCCATGTGCCGGTGGAGGTGGTGACCCAGGAAGAGACCGCCGAGGTTTTGTATAAGTTCTATTCTGCCGGTTCCCAGTGGCGGGTCTATGATGTGGAGATTAATGGGGTTAGCCTGATCCGCAGCTATCGCTCCCAGTTTGATGAAATATTAAGAAACGGGACGGTCGCGGATCTTTTTGAGGAATTAAAGCGCGCCGCGAATGAATAAATAATCACTAAACCTGTTCATGATTCCGGATTGATCTGCCATGCCGAAACTCAAATCCCCCATATATCGGTTTTATGACCAACTGATTCTATCTCACCCCCGTAAAGTCATCGCCTGCCTGTTAATCATCATCGCGATACTCGGGTTTTTCGCCAAGGATTTCCGCATCGATGCGTCCGCGGATACGCTGGTCAATGAAACCAGCGATGATATTCAGTTCGCCTGGAAAATTTATAACCGCTATGGCGTGCAGGATTTTCTGTTCATCGCCTACACCCCCAAAAACGCTGATCTGCTCTCGGATGCGGTGTTAAAAGATATTGCCAATCTTAAAAAGGAGCTCAGCGAGATACCGCGGGTGGTATCCGTGGTCACCCTTTTGGATGCCCCCCTGTTGGAGAGCCCGCCCGTAGCGATAAGCGAAATGACAGGGGATCTGCCCACCCTCCGGTCAGAGCGGGTCAATAAGGAGATGGCCCGGGAGGAACTCAAGACCAGTCCGATATACCGGAATCTCCTGGTCAGCCCGGATCTTAAGACTACCGGTATTCAGGTCACGTTTGAAGAAGACACCCATTATCGGGATCTGGTAGTCCGGCGAATCGAACTGGAAAAAAAGGCGGATGAGCAGGGCCTGTCCGCCGCAGAACAGGCGGAGTACAGCCGGATCATCGAAGAAATCCGGCATCTTCGCGATCAATTTAACGCCCAGCGGGATGCGGATATCAATCAAATCCGCGAGATCATGAAGAAATACGAGGGTGGCGGAGAGCTCTTTCTGGGCGGCGTGAGCATGATCGCCCATGACCTGATCCGGTTTATCAAAAACGACCTCAAGGTCTTTGGCCTGGGGGTGGTCTGTCTGCTGATCGTCGTTCTGGGTATCATTTTCCGGCGGCTTCGATGGGTGATTCTCCCCATGCTCTGCTGCGGGTTTTCAACCATTGCCATGGCCGGGCTCCTGGGTCTTTTCGGATGGCAGGTGACGGTGATTTCATCAAATTTCATCTCTCTGCAGCTGATTATTACCATGGCGATTTCGGTTCATCTGATTGTCCGTTATCGGGAACTTTTGTGCCAGAATCCGGATGAAGACCATCGCCAATTGGTCCTTGAGACCATGCGGTTAAAGCTCACCCCTATTTTCTATGCAGCGCTAACCTCCGGGGCCGGGTTTGCCTCCCTGATGCTCGCAGATATAAAACCGGTGATTACCTTTGGCTGGATGATGGTCGGCGGGATTGTGGTATCCCTTTTGATCACCGTCTTATTTTTGCCGGCGGTGCTGGTGCTGCTCAAAAAGACCCAACCGCCGCCGGTCTGCGGCGGAAGCATTTTTTTAACCACTTTTCTGAGCGGGTTTACCGAAAAGTGGGGCCGGCTCATTTTAATTATAAGTGTTCTTGTGCTCCTTGTCAGCGGCGTCGGCATGTCCCGGCTCGAAGTGGAGAACTCTTTTGTCAATTATTTCAAGAAATCCACCGAGATATATAAGGGCATGAAGGTGATCGACCAGAAGCTGGGCGGCACCACGCCCCTGGATGTGGTAATCGATCTGGGAGGTGCCGGGCAAACAGAAGGCGAGGCAAACAGCCCCGACGCCGATGATACGGCGGGTGACTTTGATATGTTCTCCGAGTTCGATGCCCCGGACAGCGGCAATCAGTATTGGTTTACCCCCTATAAGATGCAGAAGATTTTGGAAATTCATAATTATCTGGACAGCCTGCCGGAGACCGGCAAGGTGCTTTCCCTGGGCACCCTGATGCAGGTGGCCCGGGATCTGAATAAGGGCAGAAGCCTGGACAGTTTCGAGCTGTCCCTGGTGTATAACGAAATTCCGGAGAAGTTCCGGAAAGATCTGGTCAAGCCCTTTGTCTCCATCGAGCACGACCAGATTCGGTTTATGGTCCGGGTTCAGGATACGAACCCAACGCTGCGGCGAAACGAGCTGATCAACGGGATAAAGCATGACTTGACCCACAGGTTTGGCTATGATTCGAAGGATGTGCGGCTGACCGGTCTTTTGGTACTTTATAACAATGTGCTGCAAACCCTTTTTGAAACTCAGATTTTGACCCTGGGGGTTGTGCTGCTGGCCTTGATGCTGATGTTTTTCATGCTTTTCAATTCGATCAAGGTGGCCCTTATCGCCGTTTTTCCAAATATAATAGCGGTCTCCGTGGTTTTAGGCGTCATGGGCTGGGCGGGGATCCCGCTGGATATCATGACCATCACCATCGCCGCTATCAGTGTCGGTATCGCCGTGGATGATACCATCCATTATATCCATCGGTTCAAAAAGGAGATCCGTGTGGACTGGGACTATATTGCGGCCATGCATCGCTGCCACGGCAGCATCGGCTATGCCATGTATTATACCACCATTGTCATTATTCTGGGGTTTTCCATTCTGGCCCTGTCAAATTTTATTCCCACGATCATTTTTGGTTTGATGACCGGGGTGGCCATGCTGATTGCCCTTTTGGCGTCACTGACCCTTCTGCCGCGCCTGCTTATTATATTCAAGCCCTGGCGGCAGGACCGAAAGCCCAGGCAGGGATAACCGGAACCGGTTTCGAAGTATTCCCTCCCGGCTTTCATCCGGGAGATCAAGCCTGTAAATAACTTTTGTTGCGTGTTTGAGGGTACTAAGGCACTGAGGCACTAAGATTTTGATTTTTTTAACTTAACCTAATACCTAATACCCAATACCTAAAACCCGTGAAGTTACTTAAAAGCCCCGTCTATGCAATATGACCGCATCATTTATAACGGCTGCGTGATCACCGTCAATCCGGTGTTTGATATGATTGAAGACGGGGTGGTCGGCATCCGAAACGGACGGATTGCCCGGGTCGGAAAAAAACCAGCGGATTTTGATGCATATGCAGCCGATGATTGGGTGGATGCGGATGGCGGCTTGATTATGCCAGGACTCGTAAACACCCATGTGCACCTGCCCATGTCGCTTTTCCGGGGGCTGGCCGATGATCTGCCGCTTTCCGAATGGCTGAATGACCACATTTTCCCCGCTGAATTCCGCTATATCAACGAGGCATCCATTAAGCTCGGGACCCGGCTTTCCTGTCTGGAGATGCTTTTATCCGGCACCACCACCTGCTGTGACGGCTATTTTTTGGAGGATTCAGTGGCCGAAGCGGTTCTTGAGACCGGCATGCGGGCCGTCCTTGCCCAGGGGGTGATCGATTTCCCGGCGCCGGGCGCACCGAACCCGGCCTGGAACGTGGAAACCGCCGCTGCGTTTGTGTCAAAATGGCAGGATGTGTCAGACCGGCTGACCCCATCGATTTTCTGTCACTCCCCGTATACCTGTTCGAAGGAAACCTTAGTCCGGGCCAAGACGGCGGCCGTTAAGGCCGGCGTGCGATTCCAGATCCATGTGGCGGAAACCCGCGGCGAGGCGGATCAGATTGCGGGGGCAAACGGCCTGTCGCCGGTGAAATACCTGGACCGCCTGGGCGTTCTGGATGAAAAGACCCTGATTTCCCATGCCGTGTGGGTGGATGCGGCGGATATCGCCATTTTGGCCGACCGCAAAGTCAATGTTTCGCACAATCCGGAGAGCAATATGAAGCTTGCCTCGGGCGTCGCCCCCGTGCCGGATTTTATCAACGCCGGGATTCCGGTGGGGTTAGGCACGGACGGATGTGCCAGCAACAACAATTTGGATCTGTTTGTTGAAATGGATACTGCCGCCAAACTCCATAAGGTGATATCCAAGGACCCCACGGTCATGGACGCGAAGACGGTTTTGCGCATGGCCACCATTGAAGGCGCCCGGGCCATCGGGCTGGACAGCCGGATCGGCTCCATTGAATGCGGCAAGCAGGCGGATTTGATTGTTTTGGATACTCGAAAACCCCATTTGACACCTATGTATCATCCGGAATCCCACCTGGTGTATGCGGTGCGCGGCGGGGACGTGCGGGATGTGTTTGTGCAGGGGGTTGCCCGCGTCCGGAATCGCCGGGTCATCGGCCTGGATGAGGGGAAGATTTTAGCGGAAGCGGCTGCGATGGGCCGCAGCATCCAGCAAACAGACTGATCGGATCTGGATAAACCACGAAGCACACGAAGTCTTTATTTTTATGCATTTCTCCGGGCTCTTCTACCTGCGCTCTTAGAGGTGAAATAATAGCTATGAAAGATCAATATGACGTTACCGTGCATCCAATGGATCTGTATGGATTAATCGTGGCAGCTCGGGGCGATCAGCCGGTTGATTGTCTGTTTGAAAATGCCAGGCTTGTCAATGTCTTTTCCGGTGAAATTGAATCCCGGCATATCGCCGTATCCGGCGGATATATTGTCGGATTTGGCGATTATGAGACCAAAGAGCGGATTGATTTGGCCGGCCGCTATGTTTTGCCCGGGTTTGTCGATGCGCATGTGCATATTGAAAGCTCGATGGTGGCCGTATCGGAATTCGTCCGGGCGGTTTTGCCTTTGGGCACCACGACGGTAGTCGCCGATCCGCACGAGATTGCCAATGTATTGGGCGCTGAAGGTATCGAATATATGTTAAATGAGGGTAAAAAACAGCCCATGAATCTGTTCTTTACCCTGCCGTCCTGCGTGCCGGCCACAGACATGGAAACCGCCGGGGCCGCCCTGGATGCCGAAGCGCTCGCGCCATTTATGGCAAACCCTCAGGTGCCGGCCCTGGGGGAGATGATGAATTTCCCCGGGGTGATTCATTGTGATCCGCTCGTCCTGCAGAAACTGGAGCTTGCCAGAAACGCCGGCAAGCCGGCGGACGGCCACGCGCCCGGGCTTTCCGGCAAAGCCTTGAACGCGTATCTGAGTGCCGGCATTCTGAGCGACCATGAGTGCACGAGCCGTAAGGAAGCAAAAGAAAAGCTCGCGGCCGGCATGCATATCATGATCCGGGAAGGGACCGGGGCCAAAAACCTGGATGAGCTGCTGCCAATGGTCAATCCGTTGAACGCCCACCAGATGATGTGGTGCACGGATGACCGCCATCCGGATGATATCTGTCGCCATGGCCATATCGACGAGATCCTCCGGCGGGCCATTCACGCCGGTCTGCCGCCGGTGATTGCCATCCAGATGGCCACCCTGAACCCGGCCCGATATTTCCGGTTGCCCAGAATCGGCGCCATTGCACCGGGTATGCGGGCGGACATGGTCGTAACATCTGACTTAAATGCGCTGGCCCCCGAACGGGTGTATGCCGGAGGGCGGCTGGCAGCGGAGGACGGGAAAATGCATCCGGACATTCAAATACCCGTCCCCGCTCCTTGTCCCTCCGCCATTGTGGTAGATCCCGACCGGCTTGACTTTCAAATGCCGGCAGGAACGAAAAAAGTTCGCGTCATTGAAATTATCCCGGATCAGCTCATCACCCGGCAGCAGATTGTATCGATCCGGCTGGAAAGCGGCTTGGCTTTAGCGGACCCGGCTTCGGATATATTAAAAATTGCCGTAGTGGAAAGGCATCAGGGTACCGGCAATATCGGGAAAGGCTTTGTCAAAGGATTCGGCTTAAAACAGGGGGCCATAGCATCCAGCGTGGCCCATGATTCTCATAATATTGTGGTGGTCGGTACCAATGACGCGGATATGCGGGCAGCTGTCCGGCATGTGGTTGAAATGGAGGGCGGGCTGTGTGCTGCCTGTGACCAATCGGTTCGGGCCGAACTGGCGCTTCCCGTTGCCGGGCTCATGTCAATGGATCCGCTGGATACGGTCCGGCAAAAGCTGGACCGCTTAATCGCGGCGGCAAAGGCGCAGGGCGGCCGATTGGCGGATCCGTTCATGGCGCTTTCGTTCCTTGCCCTTCCGGTGATTCCGGAGTTGAAGATAACCGATCAGGGGCTGTTCGATGTCAATCAGTTCGTCCATGTGCCGGTGTTTGTGGATTGATGGCAAAGCAAAAAGCGGTCTATGCCGCTACGGCGGTATTTTTGCAAAAAGCAATGTTCGGTTCGTGCTCGTGCTCGTAATCGGCCCTTAATTTTTTCGAGTACGATTACGAGTACGAGTACCGTCCCGCTTTCGCGGGACTGAGTACGATTACCCAATACCTAAAACCTAATACCTAAAACCTGATCCCCAATGATCCTACATGTGGACATGGACGCCTTTTTTGCCTCTGTCGAGGTGCTGGACAACCCCGAGCTGGCCGGTAAGTGCGTGATTGTGGGGGGCGTGTCCAACCGGGGGGTGGTGTCTGCGGCAAGCTATGAGGCCCGTAAATATGGCGTGCATTCGGCCATGCCCATGTACCAGGCTAGGCAGCGGTGCCCGCACGGCATCTTTCTCCAGCCGCGGGGCCAGCGATACAAGGAACTGTCTGAGCAAGTGATGGCCATTCTGGCCCGGTTTTCCCCGCTGGTGGAGCCGGTTTCCATTGATGAGGCATATGTGGATATCACGGGATGCGGAAAACTTTACGGCCGCCCTGAAAAGATCGGGCAGGCGATCAAGGAAAGCATCCGGGCGGAGACGGGGCTCACCTGCTCGGTGGGCATCACGCCGCTTAAATTTCTTTCAAAGATCGCCTCTGATATGGATAAACCCGCTGGCCTCACGGTGATTTTGCCCGAGGCGGTGCCTGATTTTATTGCCCGCCTGCCGGTTAACAAGGTCCCGGGCGTGGGGCGGTATACCCGGGAACAGCTGGAGCGGCTGGGTATAAAAACGCTGGGGGATGTTCGAAAATATTCGGCGGATCAGCTGACCCGGCGGTTGGGCAAATACGGCAAACGCCTGGCAGAGTTGGCCGCAGGCATTGACCATTCAACGGTCCAGGTCGTTCGGCCGGTAAAGTCAATCAGCAGTGAGGAAACCCTGCCGTCGGATACGCGTGATAGGCCTCTTTTGGAGCGTTACCTCCTCAAGCAGGCGGAGGATGTGGGCCGGCAGCTGAGACAGCACGGGCTTCGGGCCCG
>Ga0102934_1003377_pt1 | contig 10886 bp, 11 predicted proteins | sample SalPonR2_A_D1_MG_FD_78175 | JGI IMG/M metagenome (GOLD analysis project Ga0102934, IMG submission 78175) | Salt pond soil microbial communities from South San Francisco under conditions of wetland restoration - Salt Pond MetaG R2_A_D1_MG | ecosystem: Environmental > Aquatic > Marine > Intertidal...
CATCCTTGCCAAGAGGCCACCTCATCGAGGGACAGGTAGATACCTTCATGGCATTCTGGGTCCGACTGGAGACCACACTCAATTCGCAAGTTTCAAACCGGCCCCACCATACGAACCCTTTTCCCAGAGTCGGTGAATCTTACTCAAGACGTGATGAAGGTTGCGGAATGAAACCTTCTCCCAAAGACGCCGAGCGCTTGCTGACTTCCGCTATGGCGGACCAGCTAAAGCCGCCACAGACAAAATTACAGGCTGCAAGACCGGCGCTGGCCGCGTGTTGGCGGCCGTCGACATAAGGGCCAAGGAAAGCCGTGTTTGGTTTCCGCCTCCTGCGCCGCCGCCTATGGATGGGACCAACGTCCTGCCTGAACCGAACAACGGCAACCATCACATAATTTGGCCTCTCACCATCTCAGCCATGCGCCTAATGTCGACACATGTGACCTTCAGTCAGAGCGCCACCCGCTGAATCTGCGCCTGCCGGAAGCGCAGATCGCCGCCCGAGCCATAGCGTTCCCGCCCGAGCGCGTGCCCCAGAAAATCCCGGCGCAGGCGCTCGTCGATTCCGGCCTCCAGCATCCGATCCTCGAAGGAATGCCGCAGGCAGTAGAGCGTGTGCTCTTCCGTCTCCATCAGCCCGTTCTCGCGCAGATACTTGTTCACGGTCTGGCTCAGCCCGACTTGTCGTAATAACGCGGAAAGCCGTCGGGAAAGGCGCGCATCGCGTCCAGCGAAACCCCGGCAAGCGGAATGACGCGCTGCGCGTTGCGGGTCTTGAGCGCACGCCGTCGCTCACCTTCGGTCTGCGCCTTTATCTCGATATGGGGCACGGCATGGTCAAGCCGAATATTCGCCGCCTGCAACCCCGCCGCCTCCGAGGGGCGCAGCCCGGTATTGACCATCAAGAGCACAATGCCCCGGGCCTGGTCATTGAGCCCGCGCAGGTTGTCGCCCTCGACCAGCACCCGCTTGATCCACTCCGTGCTGAACGGTTTGCGGCTCTCGATGTTTTCGGGCTTGAAGGTCCACTCGCTCAGCGGCAGGTTGAGCCCCATCATGCGCATCTTGTTGACCTTGCGCAGCACGGTGCCCACGAACATAATGTCCTTGTTGGCGCTCCGGGGCTTGACCTCGCCGCGCTTGATGCGCCCCCAATGGAACTCGCGCAGCTCCATCATATGATCGGCCGACAGTTGCTCGATCTCTATGTCGCCGACGACATCTATCATCGTGCCGATCGACCGCTTGAAGCCGTTCCGCCACACCCGGAGCTGGTTGGGGCTCTTCTCGGCGGCCTCGTCCTTGGTCAGCTCCCAGAAGATCGCCAGGCACTCCGACAGCGATGTGCCGGGCTCCTTCACGGCCCCGAGAAAGGCGCGCCCCTTGCGGTCGTCGATCTTGCCCTGCGAATTCATCGAGGCCTCGACGCGTTCCATGAGATCGGGCAGCGGCAGCTTGGCGACTTTCTTGGCGGGCAGGAATTCGTAGCCGCGAGCCTGGGCCAGATCGCGGGCGGCTGCATAGCGTTCCCGCGCCAGGTCGGTGTCGCCGCGCAACAGCGCCTCCCATTGCGCCACTAGGTTGTCCCAGACCTCGCCCTCCTTGCGACGGGCCTCGGCTAGGCTGTCCGTCTTGAGCGAGACGTAGACGACCTTGCGGTCCTCGACACCTTCATAGCGTTTCGGGACGCGGCGACGGAGATGGTAGGTGGACCCGCGGAGATGAATCGGCATGCCGTCACGCTGGCTCAAAGCGGCATGGCATGCAAGCGCGCGTGTGGCAAAAAGTGTAGCAAAATGTGTGGCAAAAACGCGGTAAGCCGTTAGTGATCTTCCCGCCAAATCCTCAGAAATCTCTGCGTTATGAGGTAGTTGTGCGTGATTGTGGGGGGTCACTGGTGCTGCTGGAGAGAATCGAACTCTCGACCTCTCCCTTACCAAGGGAGTGCTCTACCTCTGAGCTACAGCAGCGCCGATGTGGCGCGGTGATTAGACGCTTCTCGCCGAGGGCGCAAGGGGTAACTGGACGCTATTTCGCACCTCCTGTAAGAGGGGGGGCATGAACGACAAACCCAAGCCGGAAACCCGCAAACCCGCGCCGCAAGAGCGCGGGGACAGGCTGAAATCCGCGCTCAGGGCCAATCTGGCGCGGCGCAAGGCGCAGATGCGCGCGCGCGCCGCCTCAGAGGCCGGGTACACAAGCGCGGGCCAGGGCGAACACCAGGAGGACTAGAGCAGTCATGGATTCCATCGTCGTCACCGGCAACGGGCCGCTTCACGGGCAGATTCCCATCGCCGGGGCCAAGAATGCGTGCCTCACGCTGATGCCTGCGACGCTGCTCAGCGAAGAGCCGCTGACGCTGACCAACGCGCCGCGGCTGTCGGATATCCGCACCATGCGCACGCTGCTGGAATCGCTGGGCGCAGAGGTGGCGCAGATGCAGGGCGGCAAGGTGCTGTCGCTCTCGTCGCACACGCTCACCAATCACCGCGCGGATTACGACATCGTGCGCAAGATGCGCGCCTCGATCCTCGTGCTCGGGCCGATGCTGGCGCGCGACGGGCACGCGGTGGTGTCGCTGCCGGGCGGCTGCGCCATCGGCGCGCGGCCCGTCGACCTTCACCTCAAGGCGCTGGAGGCGATGGGGGCGGAGCTCGACCTGCGCGACGGCTACGTCCATGCCCGCGCGCCCGGCGGGCTGCGCGGCGGACGGATCGACTTTTCCACCGTGTCGGTGGGGGCCACGGAAAACGCGCTGATGGCCGCGACGCTGGCGCGCGGCACCACGGTGATCGCGAATGCTGCCCGCGAGCCCGAGATCGTCGATCTCGCGCAATGCCTGCGCAAGATGGGCGCGCAGATCGAGGGCGAGGGCACGCATACCATCACCATCGAGGGGGTTGAGCGGCTCGGCGGTGCCACCCACGCCGTGGTGCCCGACCGGATAGAGCTTGGCACCTACATGCTCGCGCCTGCGATCTGCGGCGGCGAGGTGACCTGTCTCGGCGGGCGGATCGACCTTGCGACCGCGTTCTGCGAGAAACTCGACGAGGCTGGCATCGACGTGACGGAAACCGAGGCCGGCCTCACCGTCGCGCGCCGCAACGGGCGGGTGCGCGCCGTCGATGTCGTGACCGAACCCTTCCCGGGCTTTCCCACCGACCTGCAGGCGCAGATGATGGCGCTGATGTGCACCGCCGAGGGCACCTCGGTGCTGGAGGAACGCATTTTCGAGAACCGCTTCATGCACGCGCCAGAACTCATGCGCATGGGTGCGCAGATCGACGTGCAGGGCGGCACCGCCACCGTCACGGGTGTCGAACGGCTCAAGGGCGCGCCGGTCATGGCCACCGATCTGCGCGCCTCCGTCTCGCTCATCCTCGCGGGGCTGGCGGCGGAGGGCGAGACGGTCGTCAACCGCGTCTACCACCTCGACCGCGGCTACGAGAGCGTCGAGGACAAGCTGGGCGGCGTGGGTGCCAGAATAGAGAGGATCACCGGCCAATGAGTGACGATGCCACGTTCGAGGAAGGGCGCGAGATGCCGCTCAATCTCGGGGCCTTCGACCCCGACGATCTCAAGGTGATCTCGGCGCTGGCGCAGGACGCGGTGTTTCCCATCACCGAAATGCGCTGGCAGGCGCGCCGTCACCGCTTCGCGCTGCTGATCAACCGCTTCCGCTGGGAGGATGCGGGCCGCGACCGCCACGGGCCGGAGCGTGTGCAATCGCTGCTGGTGGTGGAGAACGTCCTCGGCGTGGCCAGCCAGGGCATCGACCGCGACGATGCCGACACGGTGCTGTCGCTGCTGTCGGTGACGTTCGAGCCGGGCGAAGAGGGGACGGGCCACCTGATCCTGACGCTGGCGGGCGACGGCGCGATCCGGCTCGAGATCGAGGCGCTGGAGGTCCGGCTGCGCGACGTCACCCGCCCCTACCGCGCGCCCTCGGGAAAGGAGCCGTCACACGATTGATCCGTCCCCGCGCCCGTGCCCAGGGGCCCCGGGCGCGGGGACCCGCGCCGCGTTACTCTTGCAGCGTTTCGAGGTAATAGGCGATCGACAGGACCCGCCCCCGCACCACGACCTCTGCACCGTACTCTCCGGTATTTTCGAGGTCTGCCTCGAATCGGCTTCCCCAGACGGGCATCGGATAGCCGTGACCGCGCGTTCCCTGCCGCCCGTCGATACTATGGATCACCTTGAGCATCGGGAATACCCCTTCATTGGCCGCGCTCAGCCCCGTCAGCGAAGGCACCGGCACGGTCATCAACTCGGCCAGCGGGCCGTCCCCGGCCCCGCTGTCTCCATGGCACGAGGCACAGGCATTCATGTACTCGGCCTTGCCCACCTCATCGGCCTGAACGGCCCCGGCAAGCAGGCAGGCAATCGTCACGGCAACACTCTTGCAAATCGACGTCATGATGTCTCACTCCCTGAAAACGTTCGCGCGTTTCATCGAAGGACGTTCGATCCCCGATCATTGCGGGCAGGAAAGGTGCGTGTCATTGATATCAATCAATGACATTTGAATACGTCTTGCCGTCTCTGCGTCACCTTCTCGTGTTGAGGCGCGTGTCACATCGGTCTATGGCTCTGCCGACCAAGGAGAGTACGATGCCTGTATTTCTGGACGCCACGGTGCAAGAGTTCGAAGCGGCCTTTGCCGCCCTCCTGCGCACCAAGCGCGAGGACAGCGCGGATGTGGACGCCACCGTCGCCGCGATCATCGACGACATCCGCGCGCGCGGCGACGCGGCACTGATCGAGATGACCGCGAAATTCGACCGCGTCGCGCTCTCGCCACGCACGCTGCGCTTCTCCGCGTCAGAGATCGACGCGCTGGTGGCCGAGGTGCCGCAGGCCGAGCGCGCCGCGCTGGACCTGGCCGCCGAACGCATCCGCGCCTATCACGAACGGCAGATGCCGCAGGACGCAAGCTGGACCGAAGAGAGCGGTGCCACCCTCGGATGGCGCTGGACGCCGGTGGGCGCGGCGGGGCTCTACGTGCCCGGCGGGCTCGCCTCCTACCCCTCCTCGGTGCTGATGAACGCGATCCCGGCCAAGGTGGCTGGGGTCGAGCGTCTCGCCATTACCGTGCCGACGCCCGACGGTCGCGCCAACCCGCTTGTTCTGCTGGCCGCGCGCCTCGCCGGGGTGGACGAGATCTACCGCGTCGGCGGCGCGCAAGCCATCGCGGCGCTCGCGTACGGAACAGAGACCATCGCGCCGGTGGACAAGATCACCGGGCCGGGCAACGCCTGGGTGGCGGCGGCCAAGCGGCGGGTGTTCGGCAAGGTGGGCATCGACATGATTGCGGGCCCCTCGGAAATCCTCGTCATCGCCGACAAGGGCCAGAATCCCGACTGGATCGCCCTCGACATGCTGAGCCAGGCCGAGCATGACGAGAGCGCGCAGGCCATCCTGATAACCGACGACCCGGGGCTGGCGCGCGACGTCGCCGCCGCCGTCGAGGCCCGGCTCCAGACGATGGAACGCCGCGCCATCGCGGGGGTCAGCTGGCGCGACTTCGGTGCCATCATCACCGTGCCCAACCTCGCCACCGCCGCCGCACTCAGCAACCGCATCGCGCCCGAGCATCTGGAGCTCTGCGTGGCCGACCCGGATGCGCTCAGCGAGAAGATCGCCCATGCCGGCGCGATCTTCCTCGGTGCCTGGACGCCTGAGGCGATCGGCGATTACGTGGGCGGGCCCAATCATGTCCTGCCCACGGCACGCTCGGCGCGTTTCTCGTCCGGCCTGTCGGTGATGGATTTCCTCAAGCGCACGACGCTGGCCAAGATGACCCCCGAGGCGCTCGCCGCCATCGGCCCCGCCGCCGAGACGCTGGCCAATGCCGAGAGCCTCGAGGCGCATGGCTTGTCGGTCCGCGCCCGGCTGGATTTCCTGAACCGGTAGGGGGCGGGGAAGAGAGCGTCCCGCGGCCTGCCCGACACGCCCCAAAGACCGGGATGGATGTTATTCTCGAAATCGGGCTGTGCCGGGAGTTATTGAGAAGCGCCTCAGACGAGCACGTTACGACCGCATGGGCGGGTAATCAGAGGATTCATCGTGGAAAGCGCGTTTCTGATATGCCGGAGCTTATCGGAAAATAAGTGGTGCCCAGGAGAGGACTCGAACCTCCACGGCCTTGCGGCCACTGGCACCTGAAGCCAGCGCGTCTACCAATTCCGCCACCTGGGCAGGTGTCGTGAGGCGGCGTGTAGCCCCGGCCCGGACGGGTGTCAACGAAGATTTCGCGCGAACTGCCGCGCGGGCGTTATCGTCTTGTCGGGAGGCCATGGCGGCGTTAGGAAAGGACAGGATCATGCGCAGCCCGGAGGCCCCGATGTCCAAGCTCGTCACCATCTTTGGCGGATCAGGTTTCGCAGGACGCTACATCGCGCGGCGCATGGCGTCGGCGGGCTGGCGGGTGCGGGTCGCCGTGCGGCGCCCCAACGAGGCGATGCACGTCAAGCCTTATGGCGTGCCCGGGCAGGTGGAGCCGGTGTTCTGCAACATCCGCGACGATGCCAGCGTGCGCGTGGTCACGCGCGGCGCGGACGCGGTGGTCAACTGCGTCGGCACGTTTGACCGCGGCGGGCGTAACAATTTCCACGCCGTGCAGGACGAGGGGGCAACGCGCATTGCGCGCATCGCTGCCGAAGAGGGGGTGGCACGGCTCGTTCATATCTCGGCCATTGGCGCGGACCCTCAGTCGGCGAGCATCTACGCCCGCACCAAGGCCGCCGGGGAAGCCGGGATCACCGCGCATTTCCCTCAGGCGGTGATCCTGCGCCCCTCGGTGATCTTTGGTTCGGAGGACCAGTTCTTCAACCGTTTCGCGGCAATGGCGCGGCTGTCGCCGGTGATCCCGGTCGTGGGCGGCGACACGAGATTCCAGCCGGTTCATGTGGACGACGTGGCGCACGCGGCGGCCAAGGCGGCCATGGGCGAGGCCGAGCCGGGCATCTACGAGCTTGGCGGGCCGGAAGAGGCGAGTTTTCGCGAGTTGATGAAGACCATGCTCGGGGTTATTCGCCGCCGAAGGCTGATCGTGGGGATCCCGTTCGGTATCGCCTCGGTGATGGCGGCGGTGATGGAATTCGTGCAGACGGTCACCTTTGGCCTCGTGCCCCCGCAGATCACGCGCGACCAGGTGCGCAGCCTGCGGGTGAACAATGTGGTGAGCGTAGGGGCGCGAACCTTCGCCGATTTCGGGATCGATCCGGTCGCGATCGAGGCGGTGCTGCCCGATTACCTGTGGCGGTTCCGGCCCGCGGGGCAATACGAGGCGATCCACGAATCGGCCCGCAATCTTAAGGCGTAAGGCGTCTCGGACTTAGGCGAGGACGAGCAGCACCACGCCAAGTGCAACACGGTAAATCACGTAGGGTGTGAAGCTCACCCGGTCGAGAAAACGCATCATCACGCACAGCGCGCACCACGCCGCGCCGAAGGCGAAGAGCGCGGCGAACGCAGCCAGGCCAAGCAGGTCGAGGCCCGCATCCGCCTGTGCGAGGTCGATGGCCAGCACCGCCCCTGTGGCGAGCGTGGCCGGGATCGACATGAGCATCGACAGCCGTGTGGCGTCGCGGCGTTCCAGCCCGATGGCCCGGGCACCGGTGATCGTCACGCCCGAGCGCGACACGCCGGGGACGAGCGCCAGCGCCTGCCACAGCCCCATGACCAGGGCACGGCGCAGGCTCCAGTCGGGGGCGCGCAGGGTCTGCGGGGCGGTGCGGTCGGTCCACCACAGCAGGACGCCGAAGACGATCATCGTCCAGCCGATCACGCGTATGTCGCGCAGCGCGTCCTCCCATCCCATGGCGACGATCAGGCCGCCGAACAGGACGAGCGGGATGGTGGCGAGGACGAGGTTGCGGGTGAGCGCGGCATCGGCGCTGTGACGCCGACCGCGCAGCAGGTCCATGGTGCCCCGTCCGGCGGCGGCGGAGTCGGCGCGGAAATAGGCGATGACAGCGAGAATCGAGCCCAGATGCACCGCCACGTCGAGCGCGATATCCTCGTCGCCCGTGCCATTGATCTCGTGCATGAGCGCGAGATGCGCCGAGGAGGAGATCGGCAGGAACTCCGTCAGACCCTGGATGATCGCGAGCAGAAAGAGCGAAAACAGCGTCATCGAACGGGTCCCGGGCCAGCTTTTGGACCGTATAAGCACCTGAGTCTCAATGACAAGTCGAATAATGCATCCGAAGCGGACCTAAAAAAGTTAGAAACTCCTTAAACTGACGTCCGATACTGGAGTATTTCCGAAATTAAGTCAGTAAAGGTGACTTTTCATGGTCGGGCGAATGAGTTAGAAGGGCGCTCTCAGGATTCCGGGAGGTGAGGACGTGGCGAAGCAACCCATGCTGAAATTCGTGAGCGTCGGGCGGGACATGCCCGAGAAGCGGACGGCTGAAGCGCGGCGGCAGGATTTCCATGAAATCTATGCCGAGTATGCCGATGCCAAGGCGGAGGAGCAGGCGGGGCGGTGCAGCCAGTGCGGTGTGCCCTATTGCCAGACGCATTGTCCGCTGCACAACAACATCCCCGACTGGCTGCGCCTCACCGCCGAGGGGCGGCTGAAGGAAGCGTATGAAATCAGTCAGTTGACCAATACCTTTCCCGAAATTTGCGGGCGCATTTGCCCGCAGGACCGGCTGTGCGAGGGCAATTGCGTGATCGAGCAGGCGGGCCATGGCACCGTCACCATCGGCGCGGTGGAGAAATACATCACCGATACCGCGTGGGAGGAAGGCTGGGTCGAGCCCATCGCCCCCAAGGTGGAACGTGTTGAATCCGTTGGGATAATTGGTGCCGGCCCGGGCGGGCTCGCGGCCGCCGACGTGCTGCGGCGGGCGGGCGTGCAGGTCACGGTCTATGACCGCTACGACCGCGCGGGGGGGCTGATGACCTATGGCATCCCGGGCTTCAAGCTGGAGAAGGACGTGGTGATGCGCCGGATCGAGCAACTGGCGCAGGGCGGCGTGGAATTCGTGCTGGACTGCGACGTCGGCACCGACATCGGATTTGACGAAATTCGTAATAAACACAACGCGGTAATGATCGCGACCGGAGTCTACAAGAGCCGCGACCTGGAGGCACCGGGCGTGGGCGCGCGCGGGATCGTGCGCGCCATCGACTACCTGACCGCGAGCAACCGGGTGGGATTCGGCGACAGGGTGCCGGAATTCGACAGCGGCGAATTGAACGCCGAGGGAAAACAAGTGGTTGTGGTCGGCGGTGGCGACACCGCGATGGATTGTGTGCGCACGGCCGTGCGGCAGGGCGCGAAATCGGTCACCTGCCTCTACCGCCGCGACCGCGACAACATGCCCGGAAGCCAGCGCGAAGTGGCCAATGCCGAGGAAGAAGGCGTTGTTTTCGAATGGCTTAGCGCGCCCGTGGGGTTTGCGGGCGATCCGGCGAATGCTGTGCGGGTGCAGAAGATGCGCCTTGGCGCGCCCGACGCCACGGGCCGCCAAAGCCCCGAGCCGATCGAGGGCGCGGTCGAGGACGCGCCCGCCGACCTCGTGATCAAGGCGCTGGGGTTCGAGCCGGAAGACTTTCCAACCCTCTGGAATCAAAAGGAATTGGAGGTCACGCGCTGGGGTACGGTCAAGGCCGAGTTCACCACCGGGCGCACCGCGCTGCCGGGGGTCTATGCCGTTGGCGACATCGTGCGGGGGGCCTCCCTCGTGGTCTGGGCGATCCGCGACGGGCGCGACGCGGCGGCGGCGATCCTCGACGATCTGGGCGCGACACAGGCTATCGCAGCGGAATGAACCTGCAGGTTCACGGCGCGAACCGCACGGTTCGCGCCGGGCGGCGAGACGGTGCGGCAAGACAACGGTAACCGGGCGGCGCGCAACGCCAATAAGACAACATAACTGACCTACCGGGTCAAGGAAGGGTAAAGGCCGATGACGGCGACACTGACAGGACATTGCTTGTGCGGTGCCGTGACGCTCACAGCGCTGTCTCATGCCGGGTCGGTCAGTGCCTGTCACTGTTCCATGTGCCGCCGCTGGACCGGCGCGGCGATGTGGGTTCTGGAGGCTCCGGTGGAGTCGGTCGAGGTGGCGGGGCCGGTGCAGCGCTATCAGTCGTCTTCTTTTGCGGAACGTGCCTGGTGCGTTGCGTGCGGGACGCACCTGTGGATCAGGGATGATGACGGGCCATTCGAGTTGATGCCGGGGCTGTTCGACGATGCGCGGGAGTTGCCGCTCTCGCACGAGATATATGTGGACCAGGCGTTTGCCGGCGTTGCGCTGGCGGGCGGGCACAAGCGCGTGACGCGGGCCGAATACGAAGCGTCGGAACGCGCTGTGCCGAGCCGGTCTTGATGAGGAATGAAAGGGATGCGCCCCGGCGCAGGATGAGGAGTGATCGCGATGTCGGATTTTGATGGCAACTGGGCGGCCAAGGAAGCGGCCAAGCGCGCGTGGCTCGCGGCCAACGGGATGTATGCCGAGGAAGAAGAACACTCCTCTTGCGGCGTGGGCCTTGTCGTCAGCATCGACGGCACGCCGTCGCGCAAGGTGGTGCAGGCGGGGATCGACGCGCTCAAGGCGATCTGGCACCGCGGCGCGGTGGATGCCGACGGCAAGACCGGCGACGGCGCGGGCATCCACGTGCAGATCCCGGTTCCGTTCTTCTACGACCAGGTGCGCCGCACCGGGCACGAGCCGCGCACCGACCAGCTGATGGCGGTGGGGCAGGTGTTCCTGCCGCGCACGGATTTCGGCGCGCAGGAAACCTGCCGCACCATCGTCGAGACCGAGGTGCTGCGCATGGGTCACAAGATCTATGGCTGGCGGCACGTGCCGGTGGACATCACCTGCCTTGGCGAGAAGGCCAACGCGACGCGGCCCGAGATCGAG
>Ga0102934_1003378_pt1 | contig 10881 bp, 9 predicted proteins | sample SalPonR2_A_D1_MG_FD_78175 | JGI IMG/M metagenome (GOLD analysis project Ga0102934, IMG submission 78175) | Salt pond soil microbial communities from South San Francisco under conditions of wetland restoration - Salt Pond MetaG R2_A_D1_MG | ecosystem: Environmental > Aquatic > Marine > Intertidal...
AGTTTCTATCCGCTGCTCATCCTGGCCCGAGCCAAGCGTCATGGCGGCGAGTACCTGGGTTTCGCCGCGGGTGAAAAGCCCGCTGCCGTGCACGCGGGGCAGAATCCCCGCCTCACAGGCGATCGGCCGAATCTCGTCAAACTGTCGGTCGTCGATCCGCCGGCCCTGATTCAGGATGATGTCCCGGCACAGGTCGTGTTCCAGCTCGCTTAATATGCGGTAGACCTCTTTTTTCCGATCCTCATAGGCTTCGCCCAGACCTTCAAACACTTGGGCCTTGATCTCTGAAAGCGCTTTTTTCCGGTCCATTTTTCCGGCAATGGTGAGCGCTTCGGCCATTTTGGGGCTGGCCTCAGCCTTGACCTTCTCCGCCAGTTCCGGGTCCGGCGCTTTAATTTCGCAGACGCGTTTTTCTTCGCCAACGCTTTCCTTTAATTTTTCCTGAAGCTCGATAATAGGCTGGAGTTTTTCATGGCCGAAATAAATGGCCTCGATCATTTCTGCTTCGCTGGCCTCATCGCCGCCGCCTTCAACCATAATGACGCCGGTCTTGGAGCCGGCCACGATCACGTTAATGTCCGAGACTTTACACTGCTCAATGGACGGGTTGACGACAAATTCGCCGTCAATGCGTCCGACGCGGACCATGGCGATGGGACCGTCAAAGGGCACATCTGAAATTTCAAGCGCCGCAGATGCCCCGTTTAATGCCAGAATATCCGGGTCATTGACTTTGTCCATGGAAAGGACGGTGGCAATCACCTGGGTTTCATAGCAGTAATCCTTAGGGAAGAGGGGCCGCAGCGGGCGATCCGTAAGGCGTGCCGTCAGGGTCTCTTTTTCACTCGGCCGCCCGATTTCCCGGCGGAAGTAGTTGCCCGGAATCCGGCCGGCAGCGTATATTTTTTCCTGGTATTCAACGGACAGGGGAAGAAAATCCACATCCGGCCGTTCTTCGCCGGTGGACACCACGGTGACCAGGACGATAGTCTCGCCGTATTGGACCCAGACCGAGCCGGATGCCTGCTTGGCCACTTTCCCGGTCTGGATGCTTAGGGTTTCCCCCCCGATTTGGGTTTTAAATGATATTTCCATAGTTATCTCCTGAGAATAGATAATACGCCACCGGTACATTCCCCGGCGGCGCAGGGGAAGGGGTTTTTACGCGGGAGTTGTCGAATTGATTTATCGTCTGAGCCCGAGCTCCTTGATAATACCTCGATAGCGCTGCACATCCTTGTTCTTCACATAGTTTAACAGGCGTCGACGTTTACCGACCATCAGGAGCAACCCTCTTCGTGAATGATGGTCTTTTTTATGGGTCTTTAAGTGTTCGGTTAAATGGCTGATCCGATCGGTCAGCAGGGCAATCTGGACCTCCGGAGAACCGGTGTCACTATCATGCTGCTTGAACTTTTCAATCGTATCCTGTTTTTTGATTGCTGGGGTAGTCACTGTCTGCCTCCTTGAAAAAATTTTTTACGCCTCAGGCATGATGAAACACGCAACAGTAATCAAAGCGATCCCCGCTTTTGCTGGGGCAGATGACCGCCAGCAGATTCTCCTGCGCATCTATAATCTTTATGTAATCGGTTTCAGGGATGCCGTCAACATCATGCTGATAAATTATTTTTCCATATTTAATCCGTTCCGTCAAAGCCTTATCCGCTGTATAGGCGCGCATGCCGCGCAGCGCATGGGCCATGGGGACTATTTTTTCCGAAAACCGGCCTTGGGCCGCCAGATCCTCAAGGGTTTTAAGCGGCTCGGCCTCTTCGATTTTAAAACCGCTGCTTTCAATCCGTCGCAGGTGTTTCAGGTGCCCCCCACACCCCAGGACACTGCCGATATCCGTGCAAAGGGTTCGGATATAGGTTCCGGAGGAGCAGCATACCGTAAACCGGATTTCGGGTAAATCAATATCTTCGATTGAAACCCGGTTGATCGTGACCGGCCGGGCCGGTTTCTGAACCGGCGTCCCGTTTCTGGCGTATTCATACAAGGGCCTGCCCTTGTGTTTCAGGGCGGAATAAGCCGGCGGAATCTGGCTGATCTCGCCCTGGAATCGATCCGCGGCATCCTGAATCATGCGGCGGTCAATTGCCGGCAGCTCATGGGTGCTAACAATGGTGCCCGTGGCATCCTGGGTGTCGGTTTCTGTGCCAAGCACCATGACCGCATCATAGGTTTTCCAGCTATGCAGAAAAAACCGGGACAGCCGGGTCGCCTCATTGACCGGGCACACCATCACCCCGGTGGCGAAAGGGTCGAGGGTTCCGGTATGGCCGACTTTTTTGACTTCCGGAAACCGTTTGATGCGGTTGACAACGCCTGCCGATGTTATATCCGCCGGTTTGTCGACAATCAGAATCCCGCTGGGCCGCTGTGTCGTCATAGTCAATTAGAAAGCATCCGATTTCAGATAGGATTCGATTACAGATGGTGCGATAGATCAAAAATCGTTGCTTTTATTTCCGACAGCGAGGAGCGGATATCAAACCCGGCCGCGTTCTGATGGCCGCCGCCCCCAAACGCGGAGGCGATGGCGGCGGCATCCAGGGTGCCGTCCGACCGAAGGCTCACATGGAACCGCCGGCCCCGGTTTTTTTCGGCCCCGTTTTTGCGCTCGAATATCAATGCCGCCAGGCGGACATTTTCGATTCGCTTGGCATAATTGATCAAGCCATTGACATCCTCGATGTGCGTGCCGGTGGCGTCCAGCATATTCTGGGTCAGAGTCATGACCGATAGCTTGCCGTTTGCCGAGAGTTCGATGGTGTCAAAGAGCATGTTCAAGAGCTTGATCCGGTTCAGTGAAATGGTTTCATATACATGATGGGCGACCTTGTAGGGGTCTGCCCCGTAAGTGACCATTTCGTGCGAAATCTCAAATGCTGCCGGCGTTGTATTGGAAAACCGGAATGAGCCGGTATCCGCCATAATTCCGGTGTATATGGCGTAGGCCATTCCCATATTGATCGGAATATCCAGCTGCCGGATCAGCCGGTACACCATTTCCGCAGTTGAAGATGCCTTGGGATCAATATATTGAAAATTACCGAACCGGGTATTGGTTAGGTGATGATCGATGTTGATCAGCACCGGGATTTTACTCACTGCCGGCGCGGCATCGCCGATCCGGCCCAAGTCTGAGCAGTCCAGAATAATGGCCGTATCATATTCGGATATCTTGCCGGGATTTTTTTTAATCCGGTGAATCGATGGCAGAAATTGATATACCGCCGGGATCGGACTCTCATTGTATAACACCACCTCCATTGAGATGCCTTCCAGCGCCAACCCCAGGCTAAGGAGCGCTCCGATGGCATCACCATCCGGATGAATATGAGATGCGAGCAGAATTTTTTCACTTTTTATCAGTTGATTGATTATCTGTTGAATGCTCATCTTTTAATCGTTCAATAACTCTGTCCATATGAAATCCATATTCAATGGATTCATCGTAAAAAAACTGAAACTCAGGCATATACCTTAGATTCAGTTCTTGTGCAAGAGTATATTTGATAAATCCATGAGCTTTTTTAAACCCGGCGGCGGCTTCCTCCCGACTGGTCGTCTCTGCGGAGGATGTGACAAAATAGATGCGGGCCAGTTTCAAATCCCGGGTCACGTCCACCCCGGTAATGGTAACCGCCCCCAGGCGCGGGTCTTTGATTGATTTTTGCAGCAGATCGGAGACCGCCTCCTGGATCAATCCGCTGACGCGGTCTGCCCGGCTAAAAGGTTTCATATATTGATTATTTCCATTTTTGTTTCGATCAACTCGGCCAGATACAGATTTTCTGTAAAATCGATAAGTTTATCCATCTTCGAGTTGATTGTCCGCCGGTCGTTGCCGACCATGGCAAAGCCGACTTCCGCCCGGGTAAGCGAATCGTTTAAATTCACTTCGGCAATCGAGGCATTAAATCCGTTCCGAAGCCGGTGAACCAAGGATTTGATGATGCCCCGCTTGGCCTTGAGCGAGCGGCAGTCGTGAAGCCCCAGGGTGATTACGCCAACGCCGATGACCATTGGTTAAAGACTCGGTTCAAGCCAATTCGGGCTTGATCTCCTCGAAGTAATAATTCTCCAGCACATCACCGACTTTGATGTCATTGTATTTTTCGATCCGGATGCCGCATTCATAGTTCTGCGCCACCTCCTTAACATCATCCTTGAACCGTTTCAGAGTCCCGATCTTGCCGTCAAACGTGACAATGCCCTCGCGAATGAGGCGCACATTCATGCCACGCTGGATTTTTCCGTCCGTGACGTAGCAGCCGGCAATGGTGCCCACGCTCGGCACATGGAAGACCTCGCGGACCTCGGCCCGGCCGAGGACCTTTTCCTCGTACTTGGATTCCATGAGGCCCACCATGGCGTCCTTGATGTCCTTGATCGCGTTGTAGATGACATCATAGTAGCGGATATCCACGTTTTCCTCTTCCGCCATCTTGATTACCTTGGCGCTGGGCCGGACGTTAAAGCCCAGGATGATGGCGTTTGAGACCGCGGCCAGGGAAACATCGGATTCATGGATGGGCCCGGCCGCCGAGTGGATAACACTGATTTTGACTTCTTCGATGGAAAGCTTGGTCAGCGAGTCCTTCAGCGCCTCAATGGAGCCCTGGACATCGGCCTTGATAATGAGATTTAAGTCCTTGACCTCGCCTTCCATCATCTTTTCATACAGTTTGTCCAGGCTCACCCGGCTGGAGCGGGCCAGATCCTTGGAACGCTGCTTGTGGAGCCGGTGCTCGCTGATCTGCTTGGCGTCCTTTTCCGCGGCCAGGGTGACGAATTCATCACCGGCCATGGGAACCCCGGATAAGCCCACGATTTCCACCGGGTACGACGGGCTGGCCGTCTGGACCTGCTGGCCCCGGTCGTTGTACATGGCCCGGATTTTGCCGTAATACATGCCGCAGACCACCGGATCACCGGTTTTAAGGGTGCCTTCCTGGACCAGGAGGGTAGCCACCGGTCCCCGGCCGGTATCCATTTTGGATTCAATCACATGCCCTTTGGCCAGCTTATGGGGGTTGGCCTTTAATTCGAGCACTTCGGATTGAAGCAGTATCATTTCCATCAGCTCGTCAATGCCTAACTGCTCTTTGGCGGATACATGCACGAAAATGGTATCCCCGCCCCAGTCTTCCGGCACCAGGCCCTTCTCCGAGATTTCCCGTTTGATCCGGTCCGGCTCCGCATTGTTTTTATCAATCTTGTTGACCGCCACGATGATCGGCACCCCGGCTGCCCTTGAGTGATCGATGGCCTCAATGGTCTGGGGCATCACGCCGTCATCTGCGGCTACCACCAGGACCACCAGGTCGGTTACCTGGGCGCCGCGCGCCCGCATGGAGGTAAAGGCCTCATGGCCCGGTGTGTCCAAGAATACGATCTCCCCGCTGTCCAACTCCACATGGTAGGCGCCGATGTGCTGGGTAATGCCGCCGGCCTCGCCTTCGGTGACCTTGGTACGCCGGATGACATCGAGAAGCGAGGTCTTGCCGTGATCCACATGGCCCATGATGGTAACCACCGGCGGCCGCGGCGCCATCTGAGACGGATCATCGGTTTCGGTCTTGAGGATGGCGTCTTCTTCAAATGAAGCCCGCTCCACCTCAAAATTAAACTCCGCGGCAACCAGGTTGGCAGTTTCGAAATCGATGGTCTGGTTGACGGTCACCATCATGCCCATTCCCATCAGGGTCTTTATCAGTTCATTAGCCTTAATGCCCATGCGTTTTGCCAGATCCGCAATCACAATGGTGTCGTCCACTTTGATCCGCCTTTTGATCGCCTTTGGGGTGGTGATTTGGGGCTTCTGCTCGGCAGCCGGCCGGGGAGCCGCCTGCTTGCCTTTTTTGCGGCTCTTTTTGCCGCGGCCAAAGCTCTTGTCATAAAGCGCATCGCCGACAACCACCTCTTTGCGCCGCATGGCGGTTTTGGCTTTACCCGCTTCCCGACCTTTTTCGCCCTCCGCCGGCTTTTTGCGTTTGCCCTTCTTTTTACCAGCCTCTTCCACTTCCGGCTCCGGCGGGGCGGCTGGTTTTTTAGCTTCCTTTTCTTTCTCTTTCGGCGCCTTAGGCGGTGATTCGACGGCTTCCGCCGCCGGCTCAGCTTCGGCCGGGGTGGCCTCGGATTCCGGTTCAGCCGGTGTTTCCGGCATCTGGATAATCCGGGCCGGCGCCTCTCTCTTCCGCTTCTTTTTGGTCTTGGCCTTGGCCGTTTTTTTCTTTTCCTCAGGCTTTTCCGGCTCTGCCGGCGCTTCCGGTTCAGGCGCGGCCGCCTCGGTCGTTTCTGCCTTTTCAGTGGCTTCTTCAGCTTCAGCCGTTTTATCTGCTTCTGTCAGCTGGGACTGAGATTCGGGTACGTCAACCGGTTCCGATGCCTCTTTGGGCGTTTCGGACGCAGCTTCTGCTTTTTCAGCGTCCGTTTCCGCGGTTTCCGTTTCAGCCGTTTCCTCCGCTTCGCGGCGCTCCTTGGTTTCCGCTTCAGGAGAAACGGTTTCTGCCTGTGGCGCTTCGGGGGATGCCTCTTTTTCAGCCTCTGCCGGGGCCTGCGCTTCCGCTTCTGCCGGCTGCTCTGGTTCCGGTTCAGGCTCTGCTGCGCGCTTTCGCCGTCTTCGGATTACATTCGGCTTAACCCGCTTGGCTTCATAGACCGTTTCTTTTTTGGCGCCACCATAAAGTTCTGATTTTAAGTTAGATATAGTTTCATCAGCAATGGTGGACATGTGGTTTTTGACATCCACATCCATGTCCTGCAGTTTGGCCAGCAGCGCCTTGTTGGTCATGTTAAGTTCTCTGGCGAGTTCATAAACTCTTAGTTTTGCCATCCATCCCCCTAGTTTCTATGCTTCCTTCAGAGCTTGTTTATAAGTTCTGTTTTGCTCAAATTGATATCTCCATCGAGAAACTGGTCTGTTTAAATAAGGCCGCCGGGCTGCCGCCATGCGCCTTCTTCTGAGATTATTCCGGCTCATCCCCCGGCTTCTCAGGCTCAGGCGCGGCGGCAATGGCCTGCTCAGCGGCATTGATAAACTGCTGGGCGGTTTCCTCCGAAATCTGGGCCGCCTCGGCGATTTCTTCTACGGTGGCCTTGGCCAGGTCCTCCACCGAGAAAAATCCATTATCCACCATCAGATTTGCCAGCGACTCGGTCATTTCCGGGAGGTTGAGCAGGGATTCATACCCTTGCTGCATGGATTCATCATAACGGGTTTCGCTTTTCACATCAAGCTGCCACCCGGCCAGCTTGGAGGCCAGCCGCACATTCTGTCCCTGCCGCCCGATGGCGATGGAGAGGGCGTCATCCGGGACCACCACCTCCATGGAATGATTGGTCTCGTCAATGATCACCCGCGAGATATCTGCCGGTGCCAGCGCGTTGCAGACAAACTTGGCCGGATCCATATGCCAGGGGATGATATCGATTTTTTCGCCTTTGAGTTCCTGCACCACGCTTTGCACCCGGTTTCCCTTGATACCGACGCAGGCACCCACGGGATCAATGTCCGGATCATTGGTGCTCACCGCGATTTTGCCGCGGCTGCCGGCATCCCGGGCAGCGGAGATAATATTGACGATGCCCTCGCTGATTTCCGGCACCTCGGTTTTAAACAGATTGATCAAAAACCCGGGGTGCGTTCTGGACAGCACAATCTGCGGGCCCCGGCTTTCTTCGTGGACTTTTAAGATATAGGCCCGGATCCGGTCGCCCCGCCGGTAAACCTCGCCGGGGATCTGTTCGCGTTTCGGGAGCACGGCTTCGGCCTGACCCAGGTTAATGATGATTTCATTTCTGGAAACGCGCTGGACAATGCCGTTGATGTTTTCGCCTTCCCGGTCGATAAAATTGTTGAACACGGCGTTTCGTTCCGCCATTTTAAGCTTCTGGATGATCACCTGCTTGGCGGACTGGGCGGCGATCCGGCCAAACGTGGTGGTATCCATTTTGGTGCCCAGGTCATCGCCGATTTCACATTCCGGGTCCAGTTCGAGGGCTTCTTCCAGCTCAATCTGAAAGTCCGGATCTGTGACCTCATTCACCACTTCCTTGAACTGAAAGACTTCAAGCTCGCCGCTTTCTTCATTGTACTGGATTTCAATGTCAATCTTGTTGCCGAATTTCTTTTTGGCAGCAGAGCGCAGGGCTTCCTCCAGGGTTTTAACCAGCACATTGAATTCAATGCCCTTGTCCCGGCTAACTTGCTCTATAACGCGTTTCATGTCTGTGATAAGCATATTGCTATCTCCGTTATATGTAATTCACAAGTCGTGCCTTGATGATTTGTGAACGCGACATCCCCACCGTTTCCGTGTCCATGGTCAGCCACACCGTGTCATCCGAATAGCCGGCCAGCACGCCGGTGAAATTTTTTTGGCCGTTGATCGGCGGCGAGACCCGGATTTTTGCCGTATACCCCCGAAACCGGTCAAAATCCGCCGAACGCGACAGGGGCCGCTCGGGCCCCGGCGAAGAAACTTCCAGGGTATAGGTCGCCTCGGTTTCCAGTTTGATATCCAGTATATCGCTTAACTGCTGACTGACCGCTGAGCAATCGTCTAGGCTAACGCCACCGGGCTTTTCAATATAGACCCGGAGGATGCGCCCCCCGGATTCCCGCTGGTACTCAATATGGATCAGCTCTACCCCTTCAGCGGCGCATAACGGCTCGGCCAGTTCCCATACCTGGGAGACGATTTCCCGCTCGTTGTCAATTCCCGCCCGCCCCGGAGACGTTTCACGGGGCGGCGATTTGGCTGCCGGCTTTTTTTTTCCCATACATACGCTTTAAGAAAATAAAAAACGGGCAAAATGCCCGTTTTATCAAGGCCGCTCATTTTTTATATAAACCCTTTCGGGTAAATACATCAATGGAGCGGGCAACGAGATTCGAACTCGCGACACCAAGCTTGGGAAGCTTGTACTCTACCAACTGAGCTATGCCCGCACTCTTAACCTTATCTAATTACTTTAAAAGCAGTTACTTGTCAAGCCTAAAATTATACACAAAAATAATGCGAAAGAGGGTGCCTGTCAAGCCTCCCGAAAAGTTGAAAAATCAGGGCTGACGGCCCGTTTAATCGGCTAAAAGGTCTTTGATTGCCCGGAGTTCCGCCTGGATTTGCCGGATTTTTTCATTGGCCGGTGATTTTTTTCTGTCGCGGTGGCGATCGCGCAAGTGCTGCTTGGCACCCTGGATGGTAAATTTTTTATCATAGAGGAGGTGTTTGATCAAAAGAATCGTTTCAATATCGGATTTGCGGTAGAGACGCTGGCCGGATTCGGTGCGTTTGGGGCTGATATCCGGGAATTCGGATTCCCAGAATCGCAGGACATAGGCGGCCAGATCGGTAATGGCGGTGACTTCGCCGATCCGGAAATACAGCTTATCCGGAATTTCCCGCGGGGGCGGTGATATGTCTGCCATGGGCGCGACCCTCTGGTTAGGCCGGGAGGCTGGCATTAAACGTATTGATCAAATGCTCCGTGATATATTCATGAATCCGGTTCACCGTCTGATCCGCCAGGGTTTCGGCGGCCGAACGGTAGGTCAACCGGATGGAAATACTTTTTTTATCCTCAGGAATCGGGGCTCCGCTGTAAAGGTCGAAAATGTGAACATTCTCCAGCAGGGGCTCATCCAATGCATAGATATTGTCCACTATATCCCCTGCCTGAACGGAATTGTCAACAATTAAGGTAATATCCCGGGATGCCGCCGGAAATTTGGGCAGCGGCGAAAAGGCGGTCACCTCCGGAACCAACGGCAGCAGCCGGTCCAGATTGGCTTCAAAAATAAAGGCGGTCTGCTTCAGATCATAGGTTTTAAGAACGGCGGGGTGGACCTCGCCGATGGTGCCGACCTCCGTTCCATTGACTTGGATGCGGGCGCTGCAGCCGGGGCGCATGTATGCGCACGCGTCTGGCGGAAGCGGCAGAAAGCGGCTATTGTCAAGATAAAGGCTCGCCAGCAGGGACTCCACCACCCCTTTTAAATCAAAGAAATCGCAGGGCTCGGGCTTAACCTGCCAAGTCGCCGGGGCACGCAGGCCGGTCCAAATGGCGCCTAAGGTTTCTATCTCATCGGGCAGCTGATCCTGGCCGTTGCTTAAAAAAATTTTTCCAAGCTCAAACAGCTTGAGATCACGGACCTGGTAGGCAATGTTTTTGCCCATGGCCTCCAGCATTCCCGGAATAAGCGAAGTGCGCATCACCGCCTGTTCTTCTGACAGGGGGTTTAAAATGGAAAGCGTCCGGCGGCGGCGATGCCCCTCCGGAAGCCCCAGGCGGTCACAGGAGGCTTTGGCGGTGAAGGTGTAATTGATCGCCTCTTTAAACCCAAGGCCGGTCATTTTATCCTTGATGGTATCCTTGAGCCAAAGGGCCCTCTCAGGGAGCCGGCTTTTGCTGGAGGTTTTGGGGAAGGTGGTGGCAATATTATTGTATCCCCATAGACGGGCGACTTCTTCCATCAGGTCTTCCGGCCGGCTGACATCCACCCGAAAAGAGGGAGCGCAAACGGTCAAATTTTCATCGTCGGCGACATTTGCTGAAAACCCGACGGATTCCAGAAATCCATGCATATCCGACTGGGCAAGGGATGTGCCCAGATGGCGGTTGGTTTTTACCGTATTCAATGTAATGGGCCGGGATTCAAACGCTCGGGGGTATTCATCGATAACACCCGTGACCCGTGTCCCGTCGCTGATTTCCGCCATCAGGTCCGCCGCCCGCTCAAGCGCGTAGAGGGTCCCTTCCGGGTCCACGCCGCGCTCGAATCGGTGTGAGGCATCCGTATTTGCGCCCAGCCGTTTGGCGGTTTTCCGGATAGAGACCGGATCGAAATAGGCGCTTTCAATCAGC
>Ga0102934_1003382_pt1 | contig 10879 bp, 5 predicted proteins | sample SalPonR2_A_D1_MG_FD_78175 | JGI IMG/M metagenome (GOLD analysis project Ga0102934, IMG submission 78175) | Salt pond soil microbial communities from South San Francisco under conditions of wetland restoration - Salt Pond MetaG R2_A_D1_MG | ecosystem: Environmental > Aquatic > Marine > Intertidal...
AATAATTCAGCGTCATCTTTCGAATCCTCCACGATAAGTACTCGAAGTTGGTCTTTCATCATTGTTAAATTCCTTTTTCTGACATATCCCATTTTCTCAAACAAATACCAAAGATGACTGCTATACTTCAATTTTTGATTAGATCCGGCTTGATTGTCAAGCCTTAAAAGGTCCGGACTTTCCCTGAAAATTGAACAGTAAACTGAATAACAGTAAATTAATAAATAAATTAGCGTGATGGACAGGTGGAATCAGTATTATGGATACCATACGACGGTAGATGAGAGATTGCAATTATTTTCACTATTCCTGTTGCCTCAGCCAGCATTCCGGCAATCGATCACTCTTTTATTACACGCGCGATCTCACGTCTTAAATCTTTTATCTCGAAAGGCTTTACGATTCGACCCGAAAACCCGTAATCGGTATAACCGGCCATAACCGGATCGGTTGAATACCCACTTGTAACTATAATTTTCGCGTTCGGATCAGCCGCCAGAATCTTTTTGCTCAGTTCTTTACCGCCCATTCCGCCGGGAACTGTAAGATCAACGATAACCACGTCAAACGGCCTGCCTTTCTTCAATGCCGAGATATACTTCGCGAGCGCTTCCTCCCCGTTAACAGCCAGATCGGTATTATACCCGATCGCTTTCAGCATCCTGGCTGAGACATCCCTCACCGCCTTCTCATCATCCATAAGAAGCACCTCTCCCTGATCTTTTGAGGGTTTTCTCTCTTCCCCGGCTTTATCTTTTCCCTCAATTCCGGAAGACTTTCCTGCCGGGAGAAACAGTGAAAAAGCAGTCCCCTTGCCCGGTTCGGATTGAACGCTGATATGCCCGCCATGCTTCTTTATTATGCTGTAAGCTATCGACAGCCCCAGGCCGCTTCCCGCCTTTTTTGTGGTAAAATAGGGGTCGAATACTCTTCCCAGAAACTTTTCGGGAATACCGACACCTTCATCTCTTATGGTAATCATTACATGTTTCCCCTTTAAACGGGGAACACCTTCTTTTCCTGCTTCTTCGATATTTTCCGCTTTTATGTAAATAACCCCGCCCATCGACATTGCTTCCTTCGCGTTAATAATAAGATTTGCCAACACGTGGCTTATCTGTCCTCTGTCCGCTTCGACCATCCACAGGTCGTCCGGCAGGTTCAACCTCGCTTCAATACTGCTCCCGCTGAGGTTGAATCGTACCGAATCCCGCGCAAGATTCTTAATATCAATAGATTCCAGCAGCGGCTCTCCTCCCCCGGCAAAGGTCAGAAGCTGTTTGGTCAGGTGCCTGGCCCTCTCGAGCGATTGATGTGCGGTCTCAATATGCTTATACGATTCATGATCTTCCGGCAGCTCCAGCCTGGCAAGTTCGATATTCCCGTATACTCCGGTGAGTATATTGTTGAAGTCATGCGCTATTCCTCCTGCCAGTGTGCCTACACTCTCCAGCTTCTGCATCCTCTGAAGTGCCTCCTGAGCCTCCTTAAGCTCGGTTATATCACGTATATCGACAACAACACTCTCTCTGTCATTATGAAGATCCAGGGTTGCCGTAAACCACATATCCCTGCCCTCTATTCTGAGAGGGTATTCGAATCTCCGTGTTTCGCCGCTTCTTCTAACTTCCCCGGCTGATTTCTCATACATATCGATTACGGGGGATGGCATTACCTCCTGAATCCTCTTTCCCAGAAATTCTTCCGGCGCCGCTAAAAGAAGATTGCCCGGTTTAGCGTGTACCTCCTGAAACCGGTCATCACTGTCAAGCAGGAAAATCATATCACTCATCGAGGAAACAAGGGTTCTGTACTTTTCTTCACTCTCCTTAAGCGCCGCCTCGGCTTTCCTTCGTTCCGTTATATCGGTGTGGGTTCCGACAAAGCGGATTGGGGATCCTTCTTCATCCCGCTCAACTACCATACCTCTCCCCTGAATCCACATCCAGCCTCCATCCTTTTTCTTAAATCGAAACTCCACATTAAAGTTGTCTGTCTTTCCTTCCAGATGCTCACCGGCCCGGCTCATTACATATTCTATATCGTCAGGATGAACCCTTTTCTTAAACTCATCGAGTCGCCAGGGGAATTCGTCCACCCGGTATCCGGCCATCATGTAGTACCGGGGATCGAAGTACACATCACCTGTGATTAAGTCCCAGTCCCATATACCTTCATTCTTTATCGACATGGCCAGGTTCAGCCGCTCCTCGCTGCGGCGCAGCTCTTCGGTTATCCTGTATTTTTCGGTAACATCTCTGAATACAAGAACCACTCCGGCAGTTTCACCCTCATTGTTTATAATAGGCGATCCGGAGTCGGCTATCTGGTATTCCTTGCCGTCTTTAGATATCAGCTTGACGTGGTTGGCCAGCCCTACGATCTTTTCAGCTTTCAAAACCTTATCAACCGGGTTGGGCGCCTTTTCCTCTGTTCTGGAATCAACGATATGAAAAACTTCAGTGAGCTGCCTGTCCCTCGCCTCTTCCATACTCCATCCTGTCAGATCTTCCGCGACAGGGTTCATGTGCGCTATCCGCCCTTCCGTGTCGGTGGAAATAACAGCATCACCTATGGAATTAAGAGTAGTTTCCAGATTGTCCCGGCTTTTCCTCAGCTTCTGCTTGGTTATCTTCAGCTCCGTAATATCCTGGAACGATCCGTAAAGACGAAAAACATTGCCATCCGAATCAGTATCGGGAAATCCGCGGGAGAGGCAGATTCTGGTTCCGCCCCCTCTGGTGCGTGCTCTAAGCTCGAGTTCATAGGGAACACCTTCCGATACAGCTCTTTCAACCGCCCGTTTCAGCAGCTCCATATCGTCCGGATGATACAGAGAAGGATGTTCCTTCCAGCTGGGCGGTTCTTCTTCCGGATCAATATTGAAAATGCTGAAAAGTTCATCGGACCAGGTAACCCTGTCCTGGGCAATATCCCATTCCCAGCTGCCGACATTCGCGATACGCTCCGTTCTGGCAAGTATCTTCCTGCTGCGGATCAATTTATCCCGAGTCCTCTTCTGTTCTGTGATATCGCGGACAAACTCTACCGCTCCGGACACCTTTCCGGTCTCCTCATCCATGATCGGATAACTGTACAATTCGATCCACTCAATTGGTGAATCGGGATCCTGGGGGCCGGGAACAATATCGAATTCCTTTTTTCCCGTTTCCATACACCTCAGGGAAGGGCACTGTTCACACGGATTATCCCTGCCCTGATAACAGAAATAACACTTGCTGCCGACCAGAGACATTTTATCCCCGTACCACTTCTCCATAACCGGGTTAACATAACTTATGGTCAGATCCCTTTCGAGAATACTCATTCCATCCTGAATGCTCTGGAAAGTGGCGGAGAGAAGCTCCAGGTTTTCTTTAAGCTGCCGGCTTTTCTTATATTCATCCGTAACATCTCTGAATACAAGAACCACTCCGGTTACATTCCCGTCCTCGTCTCTTATCGGCGACGCAGAATCTGCTATCTGGAACTCCTCGCCATCGCCGGCTATTAATTTTGTGTGGTTGGCCAGCCCCACTACCACCCCCTCCTTAAGAACCTTATCAACCGGGTTGGGCGCCTTTTCCTCTGTTCTGGAATCAACGATATGAAAAACTTCAGTGAGCTGCCTGCCCCTCGCCTCTTCCATACTCCATCCTGTCAGATCTTCAGCGACAGGGTTCATGTGCGCTATCCGCCCTTCCGTGTCGGTGGAAATAACAGCATCACCTATGGAACGGAGGGTAGTATAAAGATTATTCTTACTCTTTCGAGCTTCCCGTGCCTCGATAAAACTCCGCTTTTCAGACAATCCCCGTTCTGCCAGTATTACAATTATCTCCCTCAAAAAAGACAGAGATTCGCGAAAATCTTCCTCTTTCACAACCTTAACCTCTTCAAGCGCCTTGAGGTATTTTCCAGGGTCATACCCGTAATTTTCCGCCTGTTTTCTGAAATATTCCGGTTCCGGTTTTTCAAAGAAAACCGGGCTGATAATCAAATCTGCCAGATACACTCCGTTTATCACTATCGGGGCTTGCCCTCTGATCAAACCGTTATCGCATCTGCTTATTACAGCTCTCTTCTTCTCTTTGATTTTTTTATTCAGTTTAAGATCGCTTTTTCTGCATTTTTCTCCGGATTCCTGATATTTCCGGTGGAAGCTGGCGCATATATCCTGCAGGCCGGTGCTGATCAGAAGCTGGCGATCGGGATTTGAGTAAAGCTCGCATGAATAACCGTTCGCCCGGGCAAAATTCTTCAGCATATCTTCGAGACGTTCAATATTTACTATCCCGGAGATATCGTATTTTCCTTCGCTAGGGAAGTTCTCTTTATTTCCCATTATCCGGCCTTTCCATTAATGAAAAAAAGGCTGTACTCGAACAGCAGAACAATCTCTTTTCGCTCATCTATTCGACCTTCCCGCCTGATAAATTCATACACCTTTACTATTATAGTTTCAATCTACTTTCAGCTACGAAAGATTACGGTAATCCGCCGGTTCGACATCATGTTTTCTGCACAGACGGTATAGCGCCGGCCTTAGTATTCCGGCCTGCTCGGCGGCGGCCCGCATATCTCCCCCGGTCCTTTCCAGAAGATTTTCCAGGTAGGACTTCACCGCTTTCGATTTAAAATCATGATATTCCAGAGAGAAGATACCTCGGGGCAACCCTTTTTCGGTTTTTCCCGCCCTGGTAAACGCCTGGGGAATATCCCCGATCTTTAACACCCCTGAATTATCTGTGTAGGTAACTCCGTTCTTGATCCATTCCTCAAGTTCTCGGACATTCCCGGGCCAGGCGTATTTCAGCATAAGGTCGATCAGATCGGAATCGATCTTATCTACCTTTACCCTCCTTCTTTCACATTCCCTCTTCAGGATCGTTTCGGCAAGGACCGGAATATCTTCTTTCCTCTCAGCAAGGGGGGGTATGTGCAGATGAAATGTCTTCAGGCGGTGATAGAGGTCTTCTCTGAAATTCCCGCTTCTTACCTCTTCTTCCAGATTTTTATTGGTTAAAGCTATAAACCTTACATTTTTATAAAATTTTGCCTCTCCGCCTATCCTCCGAAACGGTCTGCGCTCGACTATATTCAACAGAAGCTTCTGCACATTCGGCTCCAGGTCACCTACCTCATCCAGCACCAGTGTGCCCATGTGAGCGAGATCGAGCAGTCCCTCCATATCGCTGACAGCTCCCGTAAAGGAACCCTTTACATGTCCCCTGAATTCCCTGGAGAAAAGCTCTGCCGTCAGACCTGGCAGAGATTCCACGTAGTAGGGCCCCTGCGACCGGATACTCCTGCAATGTATCCAGAATGCCAGAACGCCCTTGCCGGCTCCCGGAGGCCCCGTTATAAGGATATTCTCGTCAAGATGCATAAACCTCCTTATCCGCCCCCTGATCTTCTTCATAACCGGAGATTCGAATGCAGGCTCCACGACATAGTTCTCTCTCTGGATATCATTCAGCCTGCGGATTCTCCTCGCCAGGTTATTCTCTATCGCCTCGGATATCTTCCTCTCAAGCTCCTCGTCTGATGTTTTCTTAGATATGATATCGTCCGCGCCGGCCATTCTCGCCGCCTCAATAACCGTTTCCTTAAGATGAGCTGATATGAATATAATTATCAGGTTGTCGTTTCTCTCTTTCCTCAGCTCCCGGATTACATCCAGCCCGTCATATCCGTCTTCCAGCTTGTAATCGAGAAGAAGGATGTCGGGCAGATAATCTTTGTATATTTTCCTTCCATCGCGCCAACCAACGGCGGCGGCAACCTCATAGGTTCCTGAAAGTGAATCGATCATCCTTTTTCTGAAATCGGCTAAGTCGTCAACTACCAACACCCTGTGTTTATGAGCTTTTTTCGACTGCAACAATAGATCCTTTCTCCCCTCTCAAAAAACCACTATCTTCATAATGAAATCAGCTCCCGATCCTTCCGGAGTATTCTCAGCCCTGATACGCCCGCCTCTTCTGGCCAGTATCCTGCCCGACTGGTAGCATCCTTCCCCCATTCCGCCGGGTTTATTCGATCTGACAGGAGAGATAAATATATCATCTTCCATCCCCGGGGGAAGCCCCTTGCCGGTATCCCGCCACCGCAGAACCAGATAATCGACCTCGTACCGGCCGCTGACCGTAATCTTCTTCTCAGGGAGATCTCTTAGAGCGTAAATCGAGTTTTCGAACATATTCTTAAAGATATGCCGGAACTCATCGCCAAGAAGATGCGCCGAACGCCTGTCTATATCGTCCGGAAAATCCTCTTCCAGCTCGATCCCTTCCTCCTTAAGCTTAGCTTCGTATTCTCCCTTGAGGGCGTTCCATTCTTCGATGAATCTGATCGAGTACTTCATCCTCAGCTTCAGTCGGTAATCTTCCAGCATCGAATTAAGTCTTTCCAGAGAGCTTTTGAATATCTTCAAGTCCGCGGATGCTGATGATTTTTCCTTCCCTCCAAGGATCAGCCGGCCGCCGATCTCCCTCATCTTTCCAATCTCCTTCCTGATGACCCTCCAGTCGGAGTCCGCGGGCGATATCATCCTCATTACCGATGTCATATTGTCGAGTGATCTGAAATCTTTCCGGATCTGCTCATTGTCCAATTCACTGTCTTTACGTGCCATATCGCCGAGAAAGGAAAATTTCTTCTCAGTATGAATGGCCTGTGAGAGGTCGTCAAATAGAAGCTCCTCCAGCTTGCTCCTCCTCGAGGATGACATGAATATTCCGCGGAAAAACTCTTCCAGCCGGTAGATAAAGATGATGATAACTACAGCCGCCGTAATCACAGCCATCCCCGCCGCAGGAGATCGGTAAATCAGAGGGACGACAAATATTACCGCGGCAAAAACAGCGGTTATCCCCGACAGGCTGTGTGCCGCCCCCTCAAACGCGCCCCTTATCCACAATCCGGCTGACAATACTACAGAGAATACAAGGAGTATGAAAAACCAGAGAGGAATTCTGAAGAGATAATAGATAAAATTGTCTCTTAAAGAATCGGCCCTATGGCCGCAGAAGACCTTTCCGAAGAACGATTCGCTCCGGCAGATATTCAGGAAATTTCCTTTTTTAACGTTCTCGATCGTTTTTACCGCCTGATCTCCGTCTCCCGCGGGGGGAAATACTGCCTTCAGGTCGACCAGTTCGTGATCGCCCAGCCCGAAATGGGCCACCGGAGGCCGTTTCGTTTCGCGGCAGGCGTTACGCGTTATCTCCCTGTAGCCGATAAGATGCTTAGGATCGTTCAAATACCCCGCCTGGTAAACATATACTTTTCCCCCTATCCCGAACCTGTTCTTTCCCTCTCCTCTAAGCCGCACCTGTAGGAAATTATCTGGATCGCCGATATTCTCTCTTATTATCAGCCGCCCGCCTTCAGTTTTGAGCATTACAAGGTCAAGGTCTCCGTCCAGGTCGAAATCAAGAGCAGCCGCCACCCTGGCAGCTCCCTTGAACATCAGGAAGGTAAATCTTTCCGTCTCTCTGAAAGTACCGTCTCCCCGGTTAAGATAAAGGATCGATTCTGAACCTTTTCCGTTAATAAGGTATATATCGACAAACCCGTCCAGATTGAAATCCCCTGTTACCACCCCGCTGTTTTCAGCCCGGCATCCCGCGCCTGAACTATCTGTCGCATCATTAAAAGTTCCGTCACCGTTATTCCGGAAGATCATGCTGGAAGGTATGGCGCGCGAGCCGCGAATAAAATCGGACCCGCAGTAAATATCGAGATCCGCGTCGTTGTCGAAATCACAGGCAGCGCAGATATTAAAGTGAATTGGTCCTGGATCTTTCAAAGCTTCAAGGGAGGGTTTGAACCTGCCGGTCCCGTCGTTGAAATTTATCATTGCTCGGCTGAAGCCCGACGTAAGCGGTTTGTAATTTATCAGAAGATCGCTGAACCCGTCATTGTTAAAGTCTGCGAATAGACCTCCGAAGGAGCCTTCTGACAGCAAATAGGATTCCTCCGTCCAGTCGGTAAACTTTAACCCCCCTTCGTTCCTGAACATCCTCACCCCGCCGTAATTGCCGCGTCTCCTGAACCCGTTGAACATAAAAATGTCAATATCGGTGTCACCGTCGATATCCGCCACAGCCGTGCCTGAACCGTGTTCTCCCGGGCAGTTCAGCGCGCCGCCCTTAAATTTCCTGAACGATCCCTTCAGATAATCGTTAATAAAGCAGACGTTTCCGAACAGGTCGTCGAACTGGAAGATAAGATCGGGATGACCATCTCCGTTAAGATCGGCGGGGGTTACTACCGCGTCCCCGCGCTGGGATCCCAATTTAATACTCATATCCGGCGTTACGCGCACGTTTCTGACTGTGCCTTTCCCGCCGCCCGGAGATTCGTCGAGATGAGGATTGATAAATATATCCGCTCTCTCGCGGTAAACCTCCACCCGGTCGGGGATGTCATCATGATCGATATAAGCATACGAAAACCCGGTCATCTCTGATTCATTGTCGACATTTATCCTGGAACTGTCGGAAATAGTATTGACGTATTCCGGCGGTGATCCGTGGCCTACCCATATATTATCGGCCCACGCGTCGATATTTTCTGCGCTATAGGTCGCCAGGCCGATTTTATTAACTACAATATCGCCTTCTTTGAAAGGTCCGTACCTTCTCCATACAAAATCATATACCGGCCGGCTGTTGAAACACCAGCACCTCGGCGGATCGTAGGTTTCGATACAGTCGTGCATATATTTTGTGTGATTTACGGCCCGGACGCGGAAACTCTTCCCATTCCTCTTATCTGTCATACCGAGAAAGAACCAGACCCCGTTCATATCTTTGATCCCGGAAACATTCCACGCCCAGGCCATCTGAATATCCCGGATCACAGGAAAATTTTCGATTCCGTTCTCCTCCAATATATATACTATTTCGCCGCTTTTCTTTCCCTCTGCCGGGCCGAAATGAAGAACCTTATCGCTGTTATTGTACCTGGTGGCCTCGGTAATCTCAGCGAAGAGCATCTCATTCCTGTCTTTCCCTATTTTCCTGATAGTCCATCCGCCTAACTCTCCATCCTCGAAATCAAAAAAAAGGATCGTCCGGGAGCTGTTCCCGTAACTGTCCGGCCGGATATTTCCCGGCTCGGAATTATTATTTTCACCCGGTTTCTTTTCGGAACAGGAGAAGATCAGGACCGCAGAAAGAGATAAAAATACGGCGATTCCCCTTAACCCCATCACTTCTTTCATTATCTGACCTTGATTTTATATATAAAAAAGAATTTAAGCTGCTATTTCAATATAAGGTATCACAGGGCACCCCATTCTTTCAAGAATTTCATGGTTTGGAGTTTCCCAATTTGGACACCTTCCAGTTGATTGAACTTGTCAAAACCCTCCGGAGGGTGAGCGGGCAAGGATTTCTGACCCGTAGGGGCAGAAAGAGCGAGCCCGAGGTGGGAGCTGCGATTTCCTCGCCGGGGAAATCGACAGCGGTTTTGACAGATTCAATCAACTGTCCTTCGGTATCCATAATACTGATCCCGCTTGTCCATTGCGCTAATTTATTTATTACTTTACTCTTATCCAGTTTCCTGTTCAATTTTTGGGGAAACTCCTTATACTTATACCCCCTTACAGATATTGCCTGTCGTCCTCATATTTACCTGGGAAGAAACAGGCAATTTTATTCCTTTGTCATCTTAGAATCCATTGGTGCAGAAACGCCGCTGCCAGCCACGCGCCGAAGCTGGAAACGAGAACAACAGGCAGCGAAAGATTTTTCTTAAAACAGAAGAGGGCAACGAGGAAGAAGAGAACGCTGGGGATGATCCCCCAGAGAGCTCCTCTGGTAAAGTTCTGCATGATTTTCGAATTCCCTTCATTCTCGATATATATCCAGATGAGGACAAGCGCGCCGGTAAGCGGCATGACGCCTATCAGGCCGGCAGTGGACGGAAGCTTCTTTCCGATTGCCGTCGCGGCGAGAATGATAAGCACACTTATAACTATTTTGATCAGAATCTGCATGATTGTCTTCTTTTCCAGAGTCTCCCCGGGTCAGCTGCGGACAGCCGTAAAATCAGGTGCTCTGAATCTGTCTACACATCTTCGCCTGCATTGATAAAGCAATTTAATAAAATTCTGAATAAATCGATATAGCTCTGTTGACACATCCGCTTCTAGCATTCTATAACTCCGGCAGGAAGGAGTCAATTAAGAATAATTTCTCAATAATCTTTGTCATAGTGTTTTTATTGCTGTTGGGAGCATCTGATTTGTAATAAAAATCGGGGAAGCTCCAATCTACTATTCTCTTGACATATTCCTTAAATATAAGATTATTTATTATAAGGCCCTATCCCCCCTATCCCCGCGTCAAGGAGGCTCCATTATGGCAGTCAGAATATCGGTCTTATTTTTTATTTTAATCATGACAGCCGGCACGTTACCATCTGTTGCCTCTCCATATGAAAGGACGGAAAACCCAATGAACAAAGAGGATAAAATAAAATCAGCTACCTTTGCGGGGGGATGCTTCTGGTGTCTGGAAGCAGACTTTGAAAAGGTTGATGGTGTAGCAAAAGTAATATCAGGATATACCGGTGGAAAAGCAGAAAATCCCTCCTACCGGGAGGTTTGTTCCGGAAAGACCGGTCATCTCGAAGCGGTTCAGATATACTACGATTCCACCATAACCGATTATAGAAAACTGCTTGAAGTCTTCTGGAGGCATATAGACCCCTCAGACGGCGGCGGTCAGTTTATAGACCGGGGCGCCCAGTATACCAGCGCCATATTCTATCACAATGAGCGGCAGAGAAAACTGGCAGAATACTCCCGGGACAGGTTGCGGGAATCGGGAATCTTCAGCCGGCCCATAGCCACCAGAATAGA
>Ga0102934_1003383_pt1 | contig 10877 bp, 13 predicted proteins | sample SalPonR2_A_D1_MG_FD_78175 | JGI IMG/M metagenome (GOLD analysis project Ga0102934, IMG submission 78175) | Salt pond soil microbial communities from South San Francisco under conditions of wetland restoration - Salt Pond MetaG R2_A_D1_MG | ecosystem: Environmental > Aquatic > Marine > Intertidal...
GGGGTGTTGGACGGGGGAGGAGGGAATGGAGGAGGAGGAGGCGCTCAGCAAGACCAGCACCCTCTTCCGCGAGGAGGGGAAGGGGGGGGACCTCAGCAGGGAGAGGGAGGGGAAGGGATCGGACAGACCTTCCCCGTCTTTTCGGGGCAAGGCTTCATCTTTCCTTGCACCGAGGTATGTCGAGGCGGCTCGTAGAGGTCAAGGCAAAACCTGGCAGTAGGCGGGAGGGCCTCTCTCATGTCCGCCTGTACTGGCGGGAAAGGGGGGAGGGGGCGGGGACGCTATGCCACATGCTTTTCTCACCTCTTTGCGCGCCCGCTCCGCCACCGTCAGGAAACTCTGGATGAGTGTCTGGGCCGGGGGCTCTTCTCCTTGCCCGCGGGCGGGGCCTTGGAGACCTATGCGAAGGAGGTGCGACATTGTGGGATGGATGAAAAGCGCCGACGCTAGGGCGGGAGGGCCCGCCGCATCCGCCGGTCAGCATCTCACTCGCCCTTACCCTCCGCTACCTCATCCCTGTAGGTGGTCCTCCCCGGATCGACCCTCTTTCTCGCCAACGCCACCGACAGGACTCTCTTCGGCATTTTCGAAGCCGTCTCCCCTGTCGCCTACAATTTGGAGCGGACCAGCACCAGTACCATGTACCCCTTGCAGGTAGAGGCCCCTCCATTCCCTCTCTCTTGTCCGTGCCACGGCTCTCTCCTCTCTGTGCATGTCTCGTCTTCTCAAAATCGATCCTACGTTGCCCTCCCATCTAAGCTACCTCCCTCCCTCCCTCCCTCCCTGCCTCAGGTCCGCATCCGCTGCCTGTTGGAAGCCCCCCCGCTCACGGAATCCGACCCGGACGTTCGATCTATTCTGGGCCCGCTCCCCGCATCGAGCCCGCTCGGTCGCGCCGGTCCCTTGAGTGAGAACCAGGTAATGGCGTGCACACCTGCCGAGGAGAAGGGGAAGAAGGATGCGGAGTGAACGGATGAGTGATGTGCAAAATGGACTCTGTTGTGAAGAGACCTCGTTTCTCCGGTCTGTCCTTCCGAGAGGATGCTCACAATTCCTTCACCCTTTTGATCGACCCTCGGGACAGACACAACGCCTCGCTACATTGCTCGCCAGCCGTTCCAAGGCCCTCCCTCTCTTCCTCCCCCCCTCCACTCCGACCTTCCTCTCCTCCTACTCCTCGTCCTCGTCCTCGTCCTCCTTCCTCCCGCTTCTACGGGGGCCGAGCGGGAAGGAGGCAGGACGGGAGCGGGGGTTGTCCCTAGAGAGCACAGGGTCGACGAGTGCGTCCACGAGCCTGGCGTCGACCGAGTCAAACAGCCCGGGCGCGGGGTATCGGAGTCTTCCCCCCCTGGCCACCATGCACCTCCAGCAAAAGCAGCAGCAGCAGCAGCAGCAGAAGCAACAGCTGCAGCAGCAGCAGAGTCGCCTTTTGCTGGGAGGCATCGGGGGCAGGGGCCTGCTCAACGGGTAAGGGCGTCGAGCAGAGGGTGGTGGTCCGGTTGGGGGGCAGCGCCATAGGCTCGCAAACGCTTGCTTGCATACGGTGCCCCCCCTCTGATCCTCGGTCGATTCCTTCACCTTTCCACGGCAGCAGGTCCTCGTCCACCACCAGCAGTAGCAGTAGCAGCAGCATCGTGTCCTCAATGAGCGGGACTTCGACCGGGGCGGTCGTGAACAAGGGCTTTCTAGAAGGTTCGTGACCTGCCTCCTCCTGCCTTTCTCCTTCCGCCCCCCCTTTCTGTCGTCTCTCTGTGCGTGTCCTTCGAATTCATGGACGACGACTTGCTCACTGCCCTCCCTTGACCTTCCAAACCGGGCGTCCATTGCGCGTTGCAGGTCTTTCCCCCCCGCGGAGGCTGGGGCTTTCTCCCTCGCTGTCCCATCTATCCGTTGGTTCTCAGCACCACCACCACCACCAGCAACAGCAGCAGCAACAGCAGCAGCAATCATCTCAACGACAGCAGATCTCACAGCACGCGCATATGCAGCAGCAAGATCAAGATACGCAACAGCAGCTGCTGGCACGACCTGGGGAACAAGGTATATGCCTGCTTGCGGTCTTGACCTCGCCGTCATGTCTTTTGTCGTGCATGGGCCCTAGAAACGCCTCTCGCCTCCTCTTGATGCCTCTCAATACACGTTTCTGATGATGATCTCTGCATGATCCCCAACTTGGTTCCAGGTGTGCTCGGAAATAGCCCGAGCAGCGCGCTGCACTTGCCTCCGTTCGGTGGAGGAATCCCGCCCAGGATTCAGCTACCAGCGTCCTGGCGACCTTTGTAGACTCGAGGTTTCGCGAGGGCAGAATGGTAGACAAGGAAGCGAAAATATTAGGGAAAGACACAAAAATGTGGGGAAATTGGAATGAAATGGGTCACGGATGAGCCTCGTCACGGACCGGCTTACAGCATAGAGGCATGTTCGACGCGGACTGTCCTCACCTTAAGCATGGTCTCCGATGAACGTGTTGATACTACCATCAAGAGCCCGCAACGATGGCAGGGAGGGGAGCTGTGATCCATAGCTGGAGATGAGCCAAAAGTGGGAGCGGTAGGCCTTCCAAGTAATGCTCGAGTAAGACGCATCAAAGATTTTCGACCTCTGACGAACTAGTGACTTTTGTGCGTGCATGGGGATGCTAAATCCCATTTAATATCTTGATGGACAGGTCTCCTCACTCCAACTTTTTCCTTGTTAGGAGGTCGAGGCAGAAAGGAGAGACAAGGAAGGCGGGAAAAGAACCGAAGGAAGAAAAGTGAATCTATCTATTTCTACCTGACAGCGAGTAACGTAAGAATAGTACCAGCGAAAGGACTATATAAGTGTACATGCAGTCAACTGACTTAGGTTTTAGAAAAGCCGCAAGAGCGTGGAGAAGGGTGGCGGAAGCAAAGGGGAAGGACGTGAGACAAGGATCAAGGTCACGGTCTACATTTATTGAAAGACTGCGATTTCCTGGATTTCTAAGGAAATAAGACGAATTTGAAAGGAGGCTCAAAATACAGGAGAAGGGTAATGATGATTTAAAACGTTTATCAATTTTGCAAGCAGGGTCGGGCGTTTGGATGGTCGGAAACAGCCCAGGCATCAGACGGCTATACGAGGGACAAAGCAAATAAGATAGTAGATTTGCGTAATCCGCTGTCGTTGTGGCAGAAGAACTGCAGCGGCGTGAATGTGGGCGGTGCAAGAATTTAAGTCGTTTGGATTGATGTTGAAAGAAGTCTCAACCTTAAAAATGTGGACTTGACAGAGGGAGACCTAGACAACGGAGGATCAGAAAAGGGGCTCGTCTGGGTTAAAAGGATTGAGAAAGAGAAAGTGGAAGAGTGGAGAGAGCAGAGATAATTGTGCTGCAAAGAAGATGCCTCTTAAAACCTAGATGACATAATATATGGAACGGAAGGGAAACAATACAGCAACCTTTCACCACACTTTCACCGGGACCAGAATAAATTCATGACAAGCAATCATAGTAACGACTACTGATGCAGCGATTAGAGGAGCAAATGGGTAGCTTGAATGCGTCTCGTGCCAGAGTAATATGAAACCATTAATGAGCCCGTCAATCAGGAACTAGAAAGAGCAAAGAGAGGCCCGCGACTGAAGTCGGTCCGGACGGAGGGCGAATGACGGTATGAATAATGTGACGAGTAAATGGTAGCATGGGGAAACAAAATATATTCATCATGACTATGCAAACAACTAAGAAGCAGGGTTTTACCCGTAAAGGTGTGTGTCGTTCTTTCTCTTGGGCGAGGAAAGAGGCGGAGATGGAATTTGTAGGACATCTACTCCGGAAGGCATGCGAACCGCAAAGACATATAATTTCACCATCTCTCTCAACGAAAAAGAAAACTACATTCAAAATCTTGTGGGATGCTCAGTTTTGATCTTTCATCATTCGTTTGGCACTACATTCGCCTTTCAGATCAGCTGGAAGGAGTAACTTATTTTGAGACTTCACCGTCTCACATCCAATTCCCTCGAAAAGCATTACAACTTTGTCCCTCACTTTACTTGTGTTCTGCTTTTGCTTTATCTCCTGTGCATTTTGGAAGGGGACTCATCATGAGTAACGCTTACTGTCTGTATGAGAATCATTTTTACAACTTCTCAGCTCATCCAACGGGGGGTCATCATCTCAACCACTTCATTGAAAAGCTCCCGAGGCAGTCTTCCTTGTACCAGATATCTTGTCACAGCTACAACCTCATCTTCTTCTTCCTCTTTCTCAGCGTCCCCTATCGTTGTATTTTTCCCATCTTGTAATGTCTGGAAAAATATCGGCGACAAAAATATGGAGGAGATGGCATTGGTCCTGCTCCCTAAGCCCGCTCCACTTCCGTAGTGCTCTTCATCTGTATGATAGCGCGCCACCTTCTGCCTACTTTCATGGATTAATATCGGCTGTGTTCCTTCATACCCAGTATCACTGCACTTGCTTTGATTTGCTGCTTGCTCTTGAAGCAGAATTTTTTTCCCAAGGTCGATTTTTCCTTCTCTTAGCTCTCCCCTTCTTCGTTTCGCCGAGCGCAGGGAGCCAGCCCGCTTCCTAGTCCTTCTTTTCTTTTCTCCCTGCAAAGTACTTGATATGACCTTTGCACCTCCAATATCTACAACGGGTAAGGGCTGCTTATTCTCTACTCTCATGCGTAAGAAAGGAGGAGTCACCTCCAAGAACTTATTTTTTTGCGTCATCCTGGTCTTCATTCTAAAAATATTGTCTCCCCTCCTTCCGTCCATCGCCTTAACACCTTCTTTCATCACGTACTTGGATTCCATAAGGGCATGGGCCTTGACCAAACACGCTACCCGCGCTGGCTCCCGCAGAGCCCGTTCCAAAAGGCGAGCACACCGCCAATTGCTCATCTTTCGCGCAACCTCCAGAGGCGTGAAGCCGTGATTGTCGGCAATGGTTGGGTCTGCCCCTACCTGAAGGAACATTCGGGCGATTTTTACGTAGCCTGCCTCACAAGAAAGGTAGAGTCCAGTCCACCGTCGCTCCCCCTTCCGGTCGAGGTCGTCAGGGTCTTGCCCATGCTTAGAATCTAATAGGTAGCGTACCACGTCCTCGTACCCATAATAGGCAGCTATATCAAGGATATGGTATAGCAATTGGTTACATAAAGTATAAAGTGGGTCATACCAAAGAAAAACATAATATTGGTTGAAAGCTTTTGGGCTTGGGACGCACTTTCCCAATCAATTTTGCAATGACGCGTGGCCAGTGCACCGGCATTTGTCTTTTCTTACCTGCAATTATAGGTACATTTCCTTCACAGTCTCCAATTTTAGGATCTGCACCCCGCTCCATCAGCAATTTGACGACTTGCACAAACCCGTACGAGGCAGCGTTATACATAGCTGAGCGTCTGTTGATGTCTACAGCATTCAATGGCGCTCCGTGGTCGAGAAGCCATTCACAAACATCTACATGACCCCTTAAACTACTCATCATCAAAGGTGAGCGTCCTACCACGTCAGGGGCATGGATCAGGCTTTTGTTTTCATTTAAAAGGCGGTCTAAGGCAACAAAGTCTTTATTGCGCGTTGCTTCGTGAATCGCCATCGCCCCAGCAAGCTGATGCGGAGCAGCAACCAAAGGCATAGTAATATGATTGTTAGCAGTATCCATGAATTCAGTCGAGGTAGCCATTCCCTAGGTGTGAATTTGTGATTTTGGGACTCTTTGACGCGACCGTTGAGAAACACCTTAGACGTTGAGATGGTGTTGGCGAGAAAACGCCACTCCGGTGTACTCTGCTTCTTCACTTAGGACACCAATCTTCCAGCTTTTCTTTTATTATATCTGTGACAGATTTTTAAGATTTAAGGGTGTATATGACGATGTCAAGGCTGCCCTGATTAGATAAGAACATCAGCATAAGACGCGTTCTCCGCGCTCCGTTGTCGTGCACCGGATCCAACTCAAGCAAGAAAATCATGGAAGCCTGCCAAAGTATTTGACGACAAACAAAGACACGAATATGATATCGATTGCTCCTTATGTGTATGAAAAATTGAAACTATGGCGTTGGACGCAACTTGAGCTTTCATTATTTGCAAAAGCGTTGAACAAGAGATTTTTTCGAAATCAAAAATTCAACTTCATTTTTGAAAATTCGTCGTGTGTCCCTTTTGGAGCACTACCTCGACATCCATTCGTCTGCAATTGCGAAGATTGGACGAATACGTATCATAAAAAGTATAGATTATTCTATGGAGCAGTAACAGGGTTGTATATGTTTGCGGCTCGTAAGATGGTTACTACATATTAATGGCCCAACAAGGATAAACCATGAATTATCTACGATCTCAATATACGGGTACCAATGGATTTTTTTTAGATTTCAGTATATGACTAGTGCGATGGCTAAATAGAAAGATCTTTCTTTGAAAAGACAATACGATGGACTGTACATGCTGATATTTGAATGTCCTTTCTACTCCTTCATCGAAGCTCTCGCACTCGATTCCATGTGGCCTGAGTGCCTACGTCTTGGAAAAGGGGGCCACCATCTCTTCACACCGAACCCACAACTTATGGGCCAGCACGATGTCTTCTGCCTCCGGGCTCGAAGCTACCTCCACCACGTCCCACCCCTTCTCCCGTCTTTCTTCCTCCTTCTTCCGCGCTTCCAGCGCCCAGAATCCTCCCCCCCTGCCCTCGACCCTGTCGGACGCGGCTAAAAAGACCACAGGCCGCGCGCCCTCGAAGGGCGTCTGCAGCAGAGAGTAGCTAAGAGGCCAGAAAAGGACGCGAACAAAGCCAGGCAGCAGGGATCGATTGAGGGCCGTGTGCACCATGCCGGGCGTGCATCCATAGACAGAGACGTGCTGGTCGGACGGGTCCCATCGGTGCGTGGACGGTCCGAGGAGAAGCGACGGGGGGGTGGTGGTCGTTGGCGGTTGGTGCGTGGCGTCGGGCAGCGACCATCCTTGCTGCTGCCGGTGCAAGTAAGTCACCTGAAAGGGCGCGAGCAGGAAGGGAAGGAGGGAAAGATAAGATCATGATGAAGGGTGTTGGGCAAAAGGGCAGGTGGATCTCACGCACCGCCAGCAGATTGGCCAGCTTGCTCGCCCCGTAGGCCAAAAAGGGTCGGTACGGAGGACTGGCCACGGGGCCCCCTTCCTCTTCCCCTTCCTCCTTCGGGTCCTGGTCCTCCGCGGGAGTGAGGGTGGGATCCCGGACCCAGCAGTCCAGATACTCGCCCTTCCCCTTCTCCAGCCTGGAGGAGACCATGACCACCCTCGAAGGGCGTCCCTCCGCCCGGCCCGTCTCTTTGAGGGTGGGAAGGAGGAGGGCAGTGAGGAGGAAGGGCCCCAGGTGGTTCGTGGCCATCGTCCTCTCCACCAACAGGCTCTCTCGCTTGCCCTCTCCCTCCCCCCTCCCTTCCTGCTCCTCCCTTTTCCAAACATCCACGAGCTCTCGCTTCGGAAAGAGCGCCCCCGCATTGTTCACGAGCACGTGCAATCGCGGCTCTCTTCGCCGCAACCTCCTGTCCTCGTTCCTCTTTTGCTCCTCCTCCCCTTCTTCCCCTCGCTCTCCCTCAAAAGCGTCCACGAACGCCCGTACGCTGGCCAGAGAGGCCAGGTCCAGCGGCGCAGGAGCCGGAGATGCACGGCCACAGGGGGAAGAGGAGGGGGGCACCGTGCGGGGAAGGCGTCGGTTGATGGCAGAGGCGGTGGCCTCCGCTTTAGGCATGTCTCGACAGGCGCACATGACGTGAGCCCCCTAGAGTGAGGAGAAAGGGGAGGAAGAGGAGCGGGGGAATGCGTGAGAGAGAACGCGGCCTGCGTTGGCGGCATTCCTCCTGAACCTGACCACGTCCAGCCCGGGACACTCCCGGCTCCTATGCCCCCTCCATAATGCCTCGGCCTTAACAAAGATTAAAGGAATGCCTCCCCAATTTCACGAACCTTGCGTGCCAAGATCTCCGCTGCTGCCCGTCCCACCCCGCTGTTCGCGCCTGTTACCAGGACCGTACGCCCCGCCATACTGCCGTCCATCGCGTAGAAATCTCTTTCTTCCTGAGACGGACACAGCCTACGTTTGATACCCCTATACAGGGCCACGGAAGAAGCGGCACCTGCAAGACCCACGGTGGCTTCAATTAGCATCTCCATTGCGAGCACCTGATGCGGGATGACGCGGGATAAGGGAAGGAGGGAGGGTCAAAGAAACATTCATTCACGGCGGAGACCGCTGGCAATCGCAAGGAGTCCATTCCACAGTGTTCAACAAGCGCGTAGGGTTTAGTGGACTCAAGCTACGGCAAGAATTCAATAAAGCTAACTGGGGTAGGCGGAGCGACAGCGAGGAGAAACGGGGGGGTAAGCAGGGGGTGAGAATCGTACAGCGTTAGTGCGAATCCCGGTGGTCGGGACGAGCAAGATACCGAGGGACAAGGACCACAAGTTCTCGACACCTTTTTTTAACCAAAGAATGGTCAATGGGGCAGTCGAAGCGCTCAAGCCTGCAGGAGCTCGTTTCTTCCTTGCACGCCGCCGGCGCCTCGCCGTCTCGCTAGCAACAAGATACCAGGCTCTGGCGCAAGATAAGGACACGCAACGTCTCAGACGCTCGGGGGTGGTGTCTGATTGGCCTTGTCTCGTCCATGTCTTACTCCAGGCGTGTTGAAACAGAAAGAAAGTAACGCAATAGTTGCGGAGGGGAACGGGCAAGGGGACACGGGCTATTGGCTGGATCTTCGCCTCCTGAGGAGGAAGGGCGGATGACAAGGAGATGATCCTCTCCAGCCTCTCTGACCAAAAGGTCGCCAGCTGTAGGAGAGGCTTTTCCAATCATGCAAATGCCATTTGTCAACACTCTCGACGCTCTCTTCCATGCCTCCCATTCCCGTCGATTAGGTGAGGGGAACGTCCAAGGTAACACGTCTTCGACCTCTTCGTCAGACCCGCCCTCTACACTCATGCTATCCGCTCTAGGCAGGAGAGAGGTCACGATAGTATTGGCCGTTATTTTGGCCTCTGTCGTCGCTTGTTTGTTGACGCCCTGTGCGCAGGGTTTCGTGTTGACGACGGGGGCAGCGAGGGGATTGAAGAGGACGGAGGGGTTGAGAGTAGGCGGCTTGCGCGAAGAGGAGGGACGAAGAAGAATAAGAGCAGGTGAGCTATACATGGATGTACGGGGGATCCCAAAAAGTCGAATGCTTACAAAGATATGTTTTTGGAAAGCTTGTATTTTGGTGACCCAAACAAAATCGCTCAGCATCCCTTTGACTCAAGCTAACCTTCCCCTGGCCGAATTCCTTCACATCCTCATCCCTCAGGGGCTTCATCGGCTCCTCCATTGGTGAGGTTGCAGCTGCAGTTGGATCTGGGCCTTGGGGCCGAGGAAGAAGGAGGGGATTTTTATAATCCGGATGGGATCAAGGAAGGTGAGGGGGAGGGAGGAAGCTTAGAACGGAGAGAGGGGCGAGTGAGAGTCGCAGAAGACAAATTGTCCGCGAGTGGTGTAATTGCTCAGGGAGAAAGGGATTGGGCTTACCTTCACTCACCCTCGTCCTCCCCGGCTTGCGCAGGCGACCTGGTGGAGATCATCGCAGACAGCACCTTCTACTCCATCCCAAAGGCTCCCAAGGAGGGCGTCAACCCCAAAGGTAACCTCCTTCCCCCCTGCCCTCGTTCTCCTCCTCTTTCTCCGTCGTACTCTGCGTCGAGGTCCTGTGTCCTTCCTCCTTCGCAGGAGCCCTCTCTGCTCGCCTCTCAGCCCTCCTCCCCCGCCCGCTTCAGGCTTGCAAGGGACCGTGACCATGTTGAAGTTCACGGCCAGGAATGGCGTCACTTGTTCGGCGAACAGGCCCGTAGTTGTGAAGGTGGGCAAAGAGGGGAAGGAGGCAAGGCTCTAAGGGGTCGAGAAGCTCCCAGGGTGGTGGTGGGGGGTGGGGCTAGAGGGATGGAAGGGGAGTGGAGGGGTGTAGGGGGGAAGGAGGGCGAGGAGGGCCAGGGGCGTGTGCTTGAATACTTACCTTCGCCCCCCTATCCCTTACTCCGCCCTCCCTCTCCTCCCACCGAGCGCAGTTTACTGACCCTTACAAGTTCATGGGCCACTTTGAGTTTCGGGAGGTGAAGAGAGTGTGAGCGAGGGAGAGGGGGGGGAGGCAGTGCGGTCGTGTGGAGGTGGTGATGCAGGGGAAGGGAGGGGAAGGACGATGAGAGAGGAAGCATGAGATAGGTCCTGAATTGACTTCAAAAGTAGAAGGCCGTACCAAGCGCCCAAATGTGTTATTAATTGCAGCAAAGTCGCGCATGCGAAGGCACCTTTGTGTCGTAATTGAGGTGTCTGAGCGCGCTTCCCTTTGTTTCTGAGTGGATGCAGTGCCCTTGAAAGTATCTGACACCTGCTGCCCCACGCGTCGGCTTGATATGGATATCAAGGCGGTCTCCGATGTGAGAAGAAGTTTGTCAACCGTGGAAAGAAAGACGGCACTCTGCGATACAGATGCCTCGAGGATGGAAACGCACTCTTGAGGATTTGTCTGGCTGTTATTCTTTTGGATTGATGTTTCCAAGGTGTGCGATATATCAGCTTACGCAGTTTCTCTCGGTCTCCCTTCGCGGTCGCACCCTCCTCGCCGGTGAGGCTCCTAATGGCCCACATGCCCCCCACCCCGAGGTCTCTTGCCTGGCTCTTGCCTCCTTCCTCGCTTCCCAAGGCCATTCTCACGAGGAGTCTGCTTCGTCGTCCTCCGACAAGGGGGAGAGGAAGAGCTTCATGTGCGGCGCCAACATCTCTTCCATCTCGGTCACCAGCGCCGGGAAGTGTGGGTCCGAAAGCGTGCTATCACGTGAATGGCCGCAAACGGTCAGTTGTCAACGTGAACGAGACAAACCTCATCATTCCCCCCCCA
>Ga0102934_1003387_pt1 | contig 10872 bp, 12 predicted proteins | sample SalPonR2_A_D1_MG_FD_78175 | JGI IMG/M metagenome (GOLD analysis project Ga0102934, IMG submission 78175) | Salt pond soil microbial communities from South San Francisco under conditions of wetland restoration - Salt Pond MetaG R2_A_D1_MG | ecosystem: Environmental > Aquatic > Marine > Intertidal...
AGACCCTCGCCGATCTTCAGATGCTCGAGATGGTGCGAGACGTACTCGGTCGGAGAGGATCCCGCGGCTGCAACTCCAAAACGCACGATTCAGTCGTCCTTGTCAATCGTTGTTCAATGCACTGTCCGAATCCATTCGACGCCCGACTTGACGTCCGATCCGCAGCAGCGCAATCCAGTAGGCCACCAGCGTGACCACGTAACCGGCAATCACCGGCAGAAACCATTCGGCGAACATCGCCGCGACGATCACGAACATCACCACGGCCAGCGCCATTTTCAAAAACATGCCGCGATAAAACGCGGCCGCCACGGCCTCCGGCTCGGAAGCCGATACCGCCCCGGCGCGCAACGCCGAGATGGCCGTCAGCACGATGCCGATGCCGCTACCCGCCAGCACGGCAAGCGCCGATCCCTTCCCGGCGAAAATGCCGGCAACGACGGCAGCCGCTACCGCCATGATTGCCTGAGTTCTCAGCAACCAGACGACCGTCCGGGCAAAGCCGGCCGAGTCGTGGGCGGGTTGACCGTTTCCCGACTTGCCGGAATCGTCAGTCACGTCGGTAGACACGGCCAGTCCAATCCCCGCAGCACATCAAAAACAAGCGGCCCAAATGAACCCCGAGCCGCAAAGCCCGAGAATTATACCAGCTTGGGATAGACGGCTGGGCGAAAAACCAACCACGCCACCCAAGCGGATCCGCAGAAAGCCACTCCAGGAGAAAAGTTCACGACGCCAGCGCTCAACATCGTCCCTGCTTGCTTTGCCATCATTGTCTCGGCCGTGGTCGCGTCTACCGCGGCGCAGGCAGCTAGCGGTGGTCGATACCCAGGCAGTCCTTTCCGAGTCCGAACTCGGCACGTCGGTAACGGCAGAGATGGAGGCACTCCGGGATGCAAAACAAAGGGAGATGCAATCCCGGCAAGAGGAGATCACTGCACTGCGCAATCGACTGAACGAAGGCCAATTGTCCTTGTCCGAGGGCGAAATACAGAACATGCAGGCGGAAATGGAGGCCAAGGTCTCGGCATTGACACGCGCGCAGGACGACGCCAACCGCGAACTTCAGAAACGTCAGCAGACCTTGCTGGAAAACATCGAACAGCAGGTCATGCCGGTTGTTTCCCGGGTCGGCAGCGAAGGCGGATACACGATGATTTTCCAGAAATTCAACAGCGGCCTCGTTCACGTCGACGAATCCGTCGACATCACATTGGAAGTCATTCAGCGGCTGAACCAAATTACCGCCGGGGGCGCTGAGACACTTTCTTGCTGGGCGTGGACTGTTTGAACGCCGGGCGCCGAGAAATCCGGCGCCCCGGCGCTGCGGACGTCCCTGCGGCCCGCATGGCCCTGGCAGCCGGCACGCAAGTCACCGTTATGGATGCCTCCAGAAGTAGCGCCGACTTGCTTCATCTCTTATTATTTCAGTCAGACTTTGAGTGACTTCGCAATTCGGTCATGTTCTATTGGAATGCGGCCATGCATTTCAAGGAGCCACAGGACATGCCACGCCATTTCCGCCCGACCGCCGCCGCAAAATTTTCAAATGGCTTATCGGCTCGCAGCGCAAGAACCACCGGCCTTCGCCGGCACAGCCTGACGCTGGCGATTTCCGGCGTGTTGGCGCTGGGCCTGAATTCGGTGGGATCGGCGCAGACGCTGCCGGCCACGCTTGACCTCGCCAGCCTTGATGGCACTATCGGTTTTCGTCTCGACGGCGAGGCATCGGCGGACCAGGCCGGCTTCGCGGTGAGCGACGCTGGCGATGTCAACGGCGACGGCATTGCCGACCTGCTGGTCGGGGCACCTGACGCCGACCCTAATGGCGCCGATTCCGGCAGCAGTTAGGTGGTGTTTGGCAAGGCGGACGGCTTCGCCGCCACTTTGGAGCTTGCCGACCTGGACGGCGCGGCCGGCTTTCAGATGGAAGCCAGCGCGGCAGACGGCACCGGTCGAAGCTCGACGCACGCCTGAGCGGGCAAAACTGCTTGTCCTAACGCAACGCGTGGGCCGGCATCTTCGGCAAGGGGATGAATATTGCAACCGCGCTTCCTGATACCCGATTTGGCATCACCGAGGCCAGCGCAATGACCCTGGAAACTTCCGATGTCTGAAGCAAGCAAGCCGCCCTTCCGGATCGATTTTTCGCGTCTGTTCGAGGGCTGGTTTCGCCAGCACAACTGCGCGATCGCCTGCACCACCTACCAGGCCGGCAAGGTGTTCCTTTTCGGCAAGGGCGAGGCGGGCGTTTCGATCGCCGAGCGCACGTTTGCCCGCTGCATGGGCATGGCCGCGCGCGCCGATCGTTTCTACCTCGCCAGCCAGTACCAGCTATGGCGCTTCAACAACATGCTCGATGCCGGCGACACGTACCAGGGCTATGACCGGCTGTTCGTGCCGCAGGTGGGCTGGACCACCGGCGATGTCGACGTCCACGACATCGGCATCGACGGCAACGGCAAACCGGTGTTCGTCAACACGCTGTTCAGCTGCCTGGCCCGGCCCATTGAATCGGCCAGCTTCGAAGTCGTCTGGAAGCCGCCGTTCATCAGCCGCCTGGCGCCCGAGGATCGTTGTCACTTGAACGGCCTGGCGATGCATGAAGGAGCTCCGGCCTGGGTGAGCATGATCAGCCGCTCGGATGTCGGCGAAGGCTGGCGCGACCACCGCCGGGACGGCGGGCTGGTGATGGACGTTCGCACTGATGAGGTGATCTGCTCCGGGCTTTCGATGCCGCACTCGCCGCGCTGGTGGATGGGCAAGCTGTGGCTGCTCAACTCGGGCAGCGGCGAGCTGGGGCACGTGGATTTCGACACCGGCAAGTTTGTCCCGGCCTGCTTGCTGCCCGGCTACGCCCGCGGACTTGCGTTTACCGGCGACTACCCGCTGGTCGGGCTCTCGACGGCGCGCAACCGATCGTTCTCGGGGCTGGCGCTGGATGAAACGCTGGCCGAGAAAAGCGCCGAGGCGCGCTGCGGCATCGCCGTGGTCCACCTGCCCTCCGGCGAAGTTCGCCACCACATCCGGTTCTCCGGCGTGGTCGAGGAACTCTACGACGTCGCCGTCATCCCCGGCGCCGTCCGTCCGATGCTGCTGGGCTTCAAGACCGACGAAATCAAGCACATGATCCGGCCGGCTGGCTGACCGGGGCCACGACCGGCACGACCTCCAGCGCCGAAAGCGTCCAGCTCGCCCATCAGGAAAGCCGTGAGCGCGCCCTCGACTCAGGCGCCCGCGGATTCCGCGAGTTCCAGCAGATGCAACCCGGCGCCCTGGTTGTCCCGGCACACCACCAGCCGGCCGGCTGCGGTATCGAACGGACCGTGGTGAACCGCGCCGCCGAGCGCGCGAACCCGCCCGGCGGCGTCTTCGGCGTCGTCGACGGCAAAGTAGACGATCCAGTGCGGCGGTGCGCCGCCCCACTCCTCGGTCATCTGCAGGATGCCGCCGCTGGATTTCCCGGCATTCTCGATGATCCGGTAGGGCGCCGGCGAGTGCGGGTTGACGTAGCCGGTCCAGCCCAGCAGTTCGGCGTAGAAGGCCTGGGCGCTTTCGAGATCGGGCGTAGCCAGTTCGTTCCAGCAGAACGTGCCCGGCGCCCTGGTCGCCTCGGCGCCGGCTTCCAGACCGGCTTCCCAGAACGCCACGACTGCGCCGGTCGGGTCTTTGATGAACGCAATGCGCCCGGCTTCTGAAATTGTCGTCGCCGGCAGAATTATGGCCGCGCCCAGACGCTCGGCCGCCTGCGCCATGGCGTGCGCATCATCGACGCGGATATAGCTCACCCACGCTGAAGGCGAGCCGCCTTCGCGCATTTCATCACTCATTCGCCCCATGCCGGCGACCAGCAGGCCGTCGAGGAAGAACCGCTCGTAGGCCCCGGCGTCGCCGGCACGCCCGGCGAATTCGCCGGTCCAGCCGAACAGGCCGGAATAGAACACGCGCGCGGCATCCGGGTCGCGGGCGTTCAGGTCGACGCGGCAGAAATCACCATGGCGGAAAACGGGCGAATCGTTCGACATGTTCAGCTCATCTCCGTCCAACCTCAGCCGCCGGGCTCGCCGGCCGGCTCCCACAGCTCGATCTTGATGCCGTTCGGATCCATTATCCAGGCGAATTTGCCGTATTCGTGGGCCTCGGGCTCGCCGACCAGATCCACACCCGCCGCTTTAAGCTGCTCGATCAGCGCGTCCAGGTCATCGACCCGAAAATTCATCATGAAGGGCTGCTTGCTGGGCGCCATATATTCGGTGTCTGCCTTGAACGGCGCCCATTCGGTGCGGCCGACATGATCCGGGTTGTCGCGGTGCCGCCACTCCCAGCCCCAGCCGCCCCATTCGGTGAACGGGATGCCCAGGTGGCGTGAATACCACTCACGCGTTTTATCGGTATCTTCGGCCTTGAAGAACAGGCCGCCCAATCCGGTTACTTTCGCCATTCGATGTCTCCTTGGTTGCCGCGTTGATCCCGGCACTCGCCGGGTCGGCCTAAAAGCTATTCCCGCAGCGCGGCGACTATAGGCATGCGCGCGGCGCGCACTGCCGGGGCCAGCCCGCCGACCAGCCCGATGATCAAGGCGATGACGATGCCCTGCACCAGCAGGCCCGGGGTGACGGCGAAGGCGAACACGACCTGGCTGAAACTGGAGAAATTCAGGGTCGAGACCGTAAAGCCGTTGAACAGCATCCAGGCGATTCCGGCCCCGATGATTCCGCCGGCCAGCGCAAGCAGCATGGCCTCGGCCATCACCGAGACTACTATGGCTACCGGCGTGAAACCGAGCGCGCGCAGGGTCGCGATTTCGCGAGAGCGGTCCGAAACGGCCGTATACATGGTATTGAGCGCGCCGAACAACGCGCCCAGCGCCATCAGCACGGCAATGCCGTATCCGACCACCGAGACGAACGTGGAAAGCGCGCGCGACTGTTCGGCAAAGTATTCCGATTCACGCTCCACACGCACCGAAAGCTGCGGATCGCTGGTGAGCGAATCCTTGAACTCGGTAAAAAGGGCCGGATCCTCCAGACGCCCGTAAACCACCGAGAAGCTGTTGCCGCGGCGGTATGCGCTCTGCAGCGTGGCGCTGTCGGTCCACAGTTCGGACTCCGCCGATCCGCCGCCTGATTCGAAGATGCCGACCACATCCCAGCGTTCAGTGCCGAATTCGAGCGTATTGCCCACTTCAAGTCCCGCGAACTGGTCCGCGGCGCCGCGGCCGGCGACCAGCTCCTTGCGCCCGGGCTCGAACATGCGGCCCGCGAGAATCCGGAAATCAGTGCGGATCCCGACCGCGTCCGCCCCAACGCCGCGCATCGGCACGTTGGCCTGGGTGTCGGACGATTTCTTTTCGAGGTCGACAATGACGTAGACCTCGGGCGAGACCATGGTCAACTGGGGCGCCTGCGAAATGATCCGCGCCTGGTCACCCTGAAAGCCCGAATCCAGTTCGGAACTCGATCCCGAGCGCAGCACGATGACATTGTCGGGCGAGGTGCCCGATTCCAGCGTATTTTCGAAGCCTCGCGCCATCGAAAGCACGGCGACCAGCACTGCAACAACCCCGGCGACGCCGATAACGGCAACGAGGGATGTGCCCAGTCGGCCGGGAATGCTTTTCAGGTTTTGCGCCGTAATGGCAAGAATCTGTCCCATGTTCAGCGCCTCCCCATGGCGTCGATGACGCTTAGCCTGGCCGCTCGCCATGCCGGCCAGGCGCCGGTGACCAGACCGAGGCCCACGGCCAGCACCAGGCCCCATGCCAGCGTCCCGGTGCTCATCGCCAGGCCGGGGAAGAACTGCGCCAGCGCCGAGGCCGCACCGTGTACGAACAATGCGCCGAGCAGCAGCCCGATGACCCCGCCGATGACTGCGACCAGCAGGCTTTCGGCCAGAACCATGCCCGTGACCCGGGCGTCGCTGAAGCCGATCGTCTTGAGCACGGCCAGCTCACTGGTCCGCTCGCGCACGGCTTGCGCCATGGTGTTGCCGGAAATCAGCAGCAGGGTGAAGAAGACGCAGGCGAGGATCATCTGGACGATCAGCCCGATGTTGCCGAACTGGGCGGCGAAGCCGGCGGCAAAACCGGCCTCGGTCGAGGTTTTGGTTTCGGTCGGCGAATTGGCGAAGCGCGCGTCTATCGCATCCGAAACCGGATCGGCCAGTTCGGGATCCGCGATGCGCGTCACGATCCAGCCAATCGTGTCCTGGGCGAACTGCCGGGCCTCGTTGAAGTAGTCGTAGTGCATGAATGCCTGCATTTCGTCGGCGGTATTGCCCGTGCCGGTAAAGATCGCGGCGATTTCGAATTCCCAGGCGAACGATCCGTCGAGCTTCGGATAGATGGTGGAAAAGATCGGCACCTGGTCGCCCAGTTCCCACCCATAAAGATCGGCCATGGCCCGACCCACCATCAGCCCGGTACGGGTCTGCAGCAGCCGCTCGCGCTGTTCCGGCGGCATCTCGTACTCCGGATAGATCTCCGGGAGCTTTTCCAGATTGGTCGGAAACAGACCGAACTGCTGCTTCGGATCCTGAAAATAACCGCCGAACCAGGTGTAGTGGGTGGCTGCGCGAACCCCGTCGATCCCCTCGACGCGGGCGACATACGATATCGGCATGAGCTGTATGAACGAGACCTTGTGCGTCGTGATCAGCCGGTCCGCGCCGGCCAGTTCGACGCCTGCGGTAAATGCCCGGTTGAGGCCGCCGAGCAACGCGAACAGGATGAACGCGATAATCACCGAGAGCAGCGTGAACAGGGTCCGCAGCTTCTTGCGGCCCAGGTTCTTGCGCACCAGGTGGAACGTGCCGCCCATCACACGGCCTCCTCGCCGAGCTTGATCGAGCCCTTGTCCAGGTGCACGGTTCGGCTCGCGTGCTCGGCGGCGACCGGATCGTGAGTCACCATCAGTATGGTCTTGCCGTGGCGTGTGTTCAGCGTGCCCAGCAGTTCGAGAATTTCGTTGGCGGTATCGCGATCGAGGTCGCCGGTCGGCTCGTCGGCCAGCAGCAGATCGGGATCGCTGACGATGGCCCGGGCGATTGCGACGCGTTGCTCCTGGCCGCCCGACAGCTCACGCGGCAGGTGCTTCGCCCGATCAGCCAGGCCGACGATTTCCAGCGCGGTCAGGGCGCGCCCGCGTCGCTCTTTCGCCGACATCTTCTTCAACAATAATGGGAGTTCCACGTTGCGCTGCGCGCTGAGCACCGGCATCAGGTTGTAGAACTGAAAGATGAACCCTACGTGGTTCGAGCGCCAGCGCGCCAGCGCCCTGGAACCCAGCCGGTCGATACGCTCACCACTGACCTCGACCTCGCCGGACGTCGGCCGATCGAGACCGCCGATCAGGTTGAGCAAGGTGGTCTTTCCGGAGCCCGACGGGCCCATCAGCGCGGAAAATTCGCCCTGGGCTATTTCGAGGTCCAGGCCGTGCAGCACTTCCACCGCCTCGCGTCCCTTGCGGTAGCTCTTGACGACGTTTCTGACCGCCACGATTGGTTTGCTCATCTGCTTTTCCTGCACTTGTTCAAATCAGGGATCGACGACGCGCACGCGCACCCCGTCCGACAGGTTGCCGGCGGCAACGTCGGCCACCAGCCGTTCGCCGGGGCTCAGGCCGGCCGCGATCAGGATCGCATCGCCGCGTTGCGCGCCCAGGCGCACCGCGCGGCGTTCCAGGCGCGGTCCGCCCGATCGATCGTCGATAACGAATACGTAGCTTCGCCCGCCGGCTTCGAACACTGCACGCTCGGGCACACGCGGCAACTGCCGGACGCTCCCGGTATCGGCATTGTCTGGACGATCTTCGAGAAAGCGCACGCTGATGCCCATCTCGGGCAGAATTCTCGGATCGCGGTCGACAAATTCGACCCGCACCCGCACGGTGGCCTTCTGTCGATCGGCGGCCGGCACCACGGCCTTGACCCGTGCCGGTATTTCCCAGTCCGGATAGGCGTCCAGGCGCGCGACCACCGGCTGCCCGGCCTCGACCCGGTCGATATAGGCTTCGTTGACGTCGACCTCGATCTCCAGTGAATCCATGTCGACGATGGTGCAGATGCCGGTGCGCGTGAAGCCGCCGCCGGCCGAGATTGGCGAGACCATTTCCCCGGCCTGGGCGGCGCGGGCGATCACGATGCCGGAAAACGGCGCGCGTATCGTCAGCTCCCCGATCCGCTGTTGCTGCAGTTCAACTTCGCGCAGCGCCACCTTGATCTGCTCACGCTGGCTGCCCAGTCTGGCCTCGAACGCATCCACCTCGGTTTCGGCCTGGTCGAGAACGGCCTGGCTGCTCAGCTCGCGCTGTTTCAATTCGCGCTGGCGAGCGAGGGTGCGGCGGGCATTGGCCAACTGGGCCTCGATCTCTGCCAGCGTGCTGCGCGCCGCTGAAAGCCGCGCCCGGGCGAGTTCCAGCTGGGCCTGCTCGGTGGCATCGTCCATGCGCGCCAGCACCTGCCCCTGCTCGACCGCCAGGCCCTCTTCCACCAGCACTTCCACCAGCTTGCCGGTCACCTCGGCGGCCACCGTGGCCTGGCGACGGGCGACCACGTAGCCGGAGGCATCGAGCACGCTGGCGCGCGAGCCGGCGGCGCCGACCTCGACCGTTTCGGGCACCGTCACGCGGACTTCGGGCAGCGCGGCGCGCGAATACCAGGCCCAGCCGGCCGCGGCCGTGCACAGCAGCAGAAGTGCCGCAACAAGAAGTGGCCACCCCGGGCGCCAACGTTCGTCGGACACAGCCGGCTCGATGCGCAGCCGATCGATCAGGTCATCCTTGCTCATCAGGCCGCGGCGGTCTCTGCAAAAGTTGTGGAGGCATCGACTATACGAAGTCGGGCCATCGTTTGCCAGTGACGATTGTCACGTACTCGTCCGACGGGACGGCTGTCCCGGCCCACCGGATTGCCAATGTGCCCGGCTGGTAATGGCCTGGCGATTTTTCGAGTCCGCCGGCCACCTGCCTGGCTCAGCGCTTGGTCAGGACGCAGGTCTGCAACGCCGCGCCGTCAGTTTCCGAGTATTTCGGCAAACGCCGCGTCGAGGCGTCGAAACTCAAACTCGAATCCAGCGTCCAGTAACCGCTTCGGCAACATCTTCGCCCCCGTCAGCAACAGGCGTGACATTTCGCCGAACGCCAGTTTCAGCGCGACTGCCGGTGCCGGCAGCACGGCGGGGCGGTTGAGCTGGCTGGCCAGCGCCCGGGTGAATTCCGCATTGGTCACCGGGTTGGGCGCCGAGGCGTTGAACGGGCCCGACAGTTCGTCGTTGTCGAGCAGGAAGATCAGGATGCGCACCATATCTTCGCGGTGAATCCAGGGCATGTACTGGCTGCCGTCGCCCAGCCGGCCGCCGACACCCAGCTTGAACGGGGTCAGCGTCTTCGCAAGCATGCCGCCGCCGGTATCGAGCACCAGGCCGATGCGTGCGACGGCAACCCGCACAGCATGGGTTTCGGCCTTGCGCGCTTCGGTTTCCCAACGATCGCAGATCTCGTGGACGAATTCATGGTTGGGCGGCGTGTCCTCGGTGACGTCGCGATCACCCTGATCGCCGTAATAGCCCATGGCCGACGCCGAGACCAGGACCTTCGGCGGGGTTTCTGCATCGCCGCACAATTCGACGATCGCGCGCGTGGCCTCCACCCGGGACTCGACGATCCGGCGCTTCTTTTCGTCGGTCCAGCGCCCCTCGGCGATCGGTTCGCCGGCCAGGTTGATCACGGCCTCGGGCGCGGCTTCGACGAAATCGGAGACCTCGGCCCGGATTTCCGCGCCTTCGGGCAGCTTTTCCCGTGCCTTGTCCGGGCTGCGCGAAACCGCCAGAAGCTCATGGCCCTTTTGCGCCAATTGGCGGCACAGCGGCTGGCCAATGAAACCGGTGGCCCCCGTGATCAATATTCTCATTGTGTCGTCTCCGTTGTTCTGCGCTTCATCTCACGGCAGCTGCTCGTCGATCGATCGGGTTTTTTCCGTCGTCACGTCACCGGTGTGGCGGGTCGTCTTGCGTTCGAACAGCATGACCAGGCACTCCTCCTCGGCGACGGGGTTGTGCTGCACGCCGCGCGGTACCACGAACATCTCGCCGGGCCCGAGGTGAACAGTGCGATCCGCCATTTGCATCTCGAGGCGCCCGGAGAGGATGTAGAACATCTCGTCATCGTCGGCGTGATCGTGCCAGGCCAGCGTGCCCTCGAGCTTTGCAACCTTGACGTAGTGATCGTCGACTTCGCCGATGACCCTCGGCGACCAGTGCTCGCTGAGCGATGCGGCAATATCGAGCGGGGATTTCTTCTCGTTCATCGGCACTGCATGGCTTGGTACCAGGCGCCAATGTAGCACTGTGGAGACGGCAGGGCGCGAACCTGAAGGCGTCACTCCTTGATCGCGGGCTCTTCCTTTTCCGGTGGTCTGGCGCTGTCCGGATAGGGCATCTTAAGGTGTCCGTAGCGCACCACGATGACCGCGAGCGCAAGAATCAGGATGCCGCCCGACACCGCCAGCACCTGCGCGCTGCCCAGATGTGCAGCCTCGAGAATGAGATAGCGCGCGAGGGCCACCATCGCGATATACAAGGGCATGCGAACCGGCAGCTTGCCCGACTGCCAGTACACGTTCACCATCGTGATGACCTCGAGATAGATGAACAGCAGCAGAAGGTCGGTGAGCTTGACCTCGCGCGCCTGGATCATCACCCAGATTTCCTGTAATCCGGCAACCACGGTGGCGAGCAGGACCACCCATAAACCCAGGTTCTGAATCAGCGTTGCCGCGTCGTTTCCGGTCTTCGTAAGCGTCTTGGTCACGATTGCCTTCCGTTTTTTGATTGTGGCGCCGATCTCGTTGCGATGGATTGGAGCCTTAATGATAAAC
>Ga0102934_1003388_pt1 | contig 10870 bp, 10 predicted proteins | sample SalPonR2_A_D1_MG_FD_78175 | JGI IMG/M metagenome (GOLD analysis project Ga0102934, IMG submission 78175) | Salt pond soil microbial communities from South San Francisco under conditions of wetland restoration - Salt Pond MetaG R2_A_D1_MG | ecosystem: Environmental > Aquatic > Marine > Intertidal...
GGCGTCCGGTAATTACACTTATTTTTCCATAGCCGGTTTCACACTGCCGATAGAGCTCCTCAAGCCCCCGTAGGTCATTCTCTCTATTATAGAATCTCATTGCAACCCCCATTACTGCAACCACAGTTACAGTAACTATGGTTGCAGTATAACTCCATTTCACCCCAACCGCAAACATAAATTAAAAAACCATTGACATAATCTACGAAGCTTGGGCCTATCAACCGGCTGCACCGGACCATTCGATTTTTGTGTAAGGCCCTGCTCGACGTGCCTTTCAGGCTGTCCACAATTAATATTTCAATTACCAGTGCAGACACCATCTTTCCGGCACAGCGGTCTCTATGCTACATTACGGCCAGCAATGCTGTACCTCTACTACTTCTTATTAACCCTCACCCTCCTCGCCGCAGTTTCAATGATCTATCACAGCTTGAGAAACGGCATCACCCCGATGCCGAGCTCCCGCCGAGCCGCGGAGCTGATGGTGAAGTGCGCCGCCGAAGAGGCTGCACTTATAGTCGCGGGAGCTCAACACCGCTCGGCCGCCGGCGCGGGCACTGCCACCGCCAAAGGCACTGCCACCACCGCGGCCAAAACCGCTGCTGCTGCCGCTGCCGCTTCTACCACCGCCGCGGCCACCGCCGCTACATCCAAAGCCACTGCCGCAGCCACTGCTGCCACTGCTGCCGCCGGAAAAAAGGTGCGCATCATCGAGGCCGGTTCCGGCTGGGGCGGCCTCGCGATAGCCTTAGCACGCAGGATTCCGGGAGCGCAGGTAGTGGGCTATGAAAACTCGCCCCTGCCCTTTCTCTGTTCCGCCCTGCGAGCCCGGATTACCGGCTGCCCGTGGGTACAGTTCCGTTTTAGCGACTACCGCAAGATCGATCTTGCCGAGGCCGATATAATCGTAGCGTATCTTTTTCCGCAGGGAATGAGTGACCTCGCGCGACTCCTTACATCGGCGAGCGCGAAAAGCAGGCCCCCAACCCTCATCAGCAACACCTTCGCACTGCCGGGCATACAGCCGAAACGCAGGCTTCAAAGCGGCGACGCCTCGCTTTCAACAGTATACGTGTACCGATCTGCCGGCGGTATGATAAAAACCAACCGAATGTAGGATATTCGAACGGATCCATTTGACTTATATCTAATATGTGATTACTGTAATTACATGAAAGCGAAAATAATTAAAATTGGAAACTCCCGCGGAATCCGACTACCCAAAAAGCTTCTATCCCTGTACAACCTGACCGAAGGTTCTGACGTGGAAATAGAGCAAAATCGCGATGGTCTATTTCTCAAACCTATGCAACCGGAGTATACCCTCCCATGGGAAGAGGCATACCAGCAAATGGCAGCTGAACAGGAGGAAATATTGGAATGGGAAGAATGGCACGCAAGCGATCAGGATGGAATCGATGATTGATCGATACGGTGTATACTGGGTAAGCCTCGATCCAGGCACCGGAAGTGAAATGATCAAAACCCGGCCGGCGGTTGTCGTCAGCGATCAGCTTATGAACCACTACCTGCACACCATCGTCGTCTGCCCGGTTACCTCCCGGATTCATCCAGCCTGGCCAAGCAGGATCCAAACTATGGTTACCGGTAAAATGTCCGAAATTGCAGTAGACCAGATCCGGACCATCTCTACACAGCGGATCGGAAACCAAATAGGCTTCATCCAAGAGACCACAGCCGAGCAGCTGCGACATGCCATTACCCAGATGTACGGGGTTCTCTCTGTAAGCCACAATGCTTCACTACATTGAACACGAAAAAGTTATAGTACGATTTGTCAGCTTGTACCTGCTGGGCTTAGTTCTCTTTTTTGCCGGTTGGACCCTTAGCTATCTGGTCCTACCGGAAGGTCTCATCCGGGGGCTATCGCCGCTCACACAAATGGCAGGTGACGAAGCGGCTGCGGTAGTACTATCGGTACTGTTCCTTGCGGGAGCCGCGTTCCGGGAAGCGTACATGGTCATGCAGGTATAAACACATTATGAGATGATAGACCGGGTTTATGCAGAAGGAAAAGTGATGGTAAAGCAGGTAACAGGATTTCTTTCCAGCGTAAGACTGCCGCGCAGTTGCTCGACAAGGTTTTGTATAAGGATAAGGCCCAGACTGGATACTGTTTTGATGTTCAGGTCCTCCGGAAACGGATACCCGTTGTTTTCTATTTCCAGTGTGTAATGTGAGTTCTTCTCTGAGAGTGAAACTCTGAATTTGTTTTTTTCTGATCGCGAATCGAAACCGTGTTTTACCGCATTTGTGGCAAGTTCTGATAAAATCAAACCCAGGGGTACTGCACGATCGGGGTCGATGTACACCTCGTCCATATCAATATCGATAGAGATTGGCGTGTGTGAAAGTGAGTAAAAAATCTCTTCCACGAGTTCCCGAACATAGCGAGGAAGTTGAATCGCACTCACGCTGTCATCGCGATAGAGTTTTTCATGAACCGTACTGACCGCCCTGATCTGATTTTTCAGGTCCTGCACAACTGTCTGGTTTTCTATCTTGTCGGACTGGAGATTGATAAAGGAGTTGATCATGGCCAGGTTATTTTTCACACGATGGTGAATCTCCTTTATGAGAAAATTCTTATCTTCCAGAGCCTTTTCAAGCTGTTTCAAATACAAATTGCTGCGGTAATAGAGGTACACTATCAGGCCCATTAGCAGAAGCAGGGCAAAACCGGTGGCATTATTGCTCATTCTAATTGTAAAGAGCTGCCGCTCAATATGGGTTTCGATGTACTCCTGCAGTGTGGAAAGGCTTGCCTGAATCGCATCATGATCAACCTGTTCAGGGTTTTTGGATAGAGTATCCACCTCGGATTCCAGTGTTTTCAGTGCCGAATTAAGCAGAGTATCTACACTGCGCAGTTTATCGAAAAACGGGCTTTGTGATGTTTTGTTTAGCAGGTGTGTGAAATCGTTGTTGTGCTGATTACGCGCAGAGTTCGATTCTGTCTGAGATTGGCTCCGGTAATAGGCTGTGTTGAGCTGGTACACTCGCCATTGATTGGAAAGAACTGCTTCGGTTAGGTTATGCGTAAAATGCAGAAAACCGAGCATAATAGCGAGCGTGACCAGCATGATTATTAACGGAAACACTTTTTTTAATCTTTCAAGCCCATACATAGTAACTCCATTTTACAGTATTTTGGGGATATAGCAAAGAATTTATGACCCCGGTACACCTGATTGGTACAATCCTGGTATAGTCCCCCCTCGGAGAGTTTGGTACAATTTTTTATGATACCAGCGTGGCCATACTCAAGGCCGGCTTACACCGGCCTTCAGCAGTATAAAATACTCTTCTTTGCCTTCCTAATGGGAGTTGCAAACGGAACAATGGGTATTATTAATGCGCATGTACTGGAGTTACCCCTGTTTTTGGATACCATTGGTACGCTGCTCTCTACCGCTCTATGGGGGTTCTGGCCCGGCGCGGTGAGCGCTGTATCCACCCATCTGCTGCAGGAATTATTACGCGGCGTAACAGGAGCTTCTTTCAACCTTCCATGGATGATCTGCAGTCTTTCTTCGGTTATTACCCTGGCCCTGATGATTCGCTTTGGACTTTTCAAAACCTTTATTCATGCACTGCTGGTTACCATTCTAATTACCTTTGCAAACTCGATTACCGGTGCCTTGGTAGCCACACTGTTCTTTTCCAGCATCACCCTCCACCCCGTCGATTACATTATGACCGCTTTCCTCTCAGTGGGGCAGAGCTTTCTCAGCGCCTCCTTCTGGGCGCGGCTGCCGGTTAACCTTATCGACAAGGGAATTGCGGTGTTTATTGTATTTTGCATTACCTACCTGATTCACCAAAAGCACAGTAAAGAACTATGATATTGGGGCGGCCCCGGCTTCCGTCCCGCGCCGTCTTTACCCCGTGTGCGCCTGCTCCTCCGCCATCTCGGCGGCCATCTCACGCAATTTGAACTTGCGGATTTTGCCGCTGGCGGTCAGTGGAAACGCGTCCACGAAAAAGACGTGCTTCGGGGCCTTGTAGCGGGCCATCTTCTGCAGGGAGTAGTCGCGCACATCCGCCGCGCTGAGGTCGCTGTCCGGCGTGCGGATAATGAAGGCGCCGACTACCTCACCGTATCTCTGGTCCGGCACACCGACCACCTGCACATCGCTCACCCCCGGAATAGTGTAGATGAACTCCTCGATCTCCCGGGGATAGATGTTCTCGCCGCCGCGGATAATCATGTCCTTGATGCGGCCGGTAATCTTGTAATAGCCGTACTCGTCCACCGTCGCCAGGTCGCCGGTGTGCAGCCAGCCCTCACCGTCGATGGTTTTGGCGGTGGCCTCGGGCATCTTGTAATACCCCTTCATCACGTTGTAGCCGCGGCAGCAGATCTCCCCCTGCTCGCCGGCAGCCACCTCGGAGCCATCCTCTGGGTTGATAATCTTCACTTCAATCCCCGGCAGCTTAGTGCCGACAGTGGACACCCGGCGCTCCACCGTGTCGTCCACACTAGTCTGGGTGAAGACCGGCGAGGCCTCGGTCAGGCCGTAGGCTATGGTCATCTCGCTGCAGTGCATATCGTTGATCACCCGCCGCATCACATCTTCGGGACAGGGCGAGCCGGCCATAATGCCGGTGCGCAGCGAGGACAGGTCGAACATATCGAACATCGGATGGTTCAGCTCGGCAATGAACATGGTTGGTACGCCGTACAGGGCGGTACACTTCTCTTTCTGCACCGCCGCCAGCACCCGCAGCGGGTCGAACTCCTCCAGCATCACCAGGGTTCCCCCGTGGGTCAGCACCGCCAGCACGCCGAGCACTATACCGAAGCAGTGAAACAGCGGCACCGGTAGGCAGAGCCGGTCGCCGCTGGTAAACCTCTGCCGCTCGCCGATGCTCCAGCCGTTGATGAGGATGTTGCTGTGGGTCAGCATCACCCCCTTCGGGAAACCGGTGGTCCCGGAGGTGTACTGCATATTCACCACATCGTCACAGGCAATTGAATCGCGCATCCCGTTCAACCGTTCGCTTTCGGAGTGAGCGCCGAGCAGCATCAGCTCGTTGGTATTGTACATGCCCCGGTGCTTCTCCTGCCCCACGTAAATAACACTCTTGAGGAAGGGATACTCGCTGCTGTTCAGGTGGCCCCGCGGGTCACTCCGCAGCTCCGGCACCAGCTCGTAGATGGTGGAGATATAATCCACATCCCGATAGCGGTCAACCAGGGCCAGGGCCTTCATATCCGACTGCTTCAGCACATAGGCCAGTTCGTGGGATTTATAGGAGGTGTTCACCGTCACCAGCACCGCCCCGATTTTGGCCGTAGCGAACATGAAGGTCAGCCAGTCAGGCACGTTGCGGGCCCAGATACCCACATGATCACCCGGTTCGATGCCGATGGACAGCAGCCCCTGCGCCAGGTCATCAACACGGCGGTTGAACTCGCCGTAGGACCAGCGCAAACCACGGTCAGGGTACACCACAAAGTCCTGCTGCGGGTTCTCGGCCACCTTTTTTTCAAAAAATCGATTTATCGTTTCAGTAGAATTCAACATACAGTTTTTCGCCCCGCTTACATGGGAGTGTAGATAACCGCCAGGATGCGCGCCTCTTCGGAACCGGCGGTGTGCACGTAGTGGGGAACCACCGAGTCGTAATAGATGCTGTCGCCGGCGTTCAGATTGTAGATCTCTTTACCGTAATGCACACGAATCGACCCGTCCAGCAGGTAAATAAACTCCTCACCCTCGTGCTCGGAGAGGTTCAGCTCCTTCTCCTCGCCGGGCCGCACGGTGATAACAAAGGGCTCCATATGCCGGTCCTTCTTTTCAGCGGCCAGCGAAAAGAAGTCGAGACTGCTCTGGTCGGAGACGGTCTTGCTTCCCGAAAAGCGAATAATCTTGTCGCTCCTGCCGCCTGCCACCATCACCGGGCCCTGTCCCGGGGCATCATCTAGAAAAGTTCCCAGCCGCACCCCCAGCGCCCGGGCAAGCTTGAGCAAGGGCGCCAGCGAAGGGGCCAATTTGCCCCCCTCCAGCTGTTCAATCATCTGGGCGCTGACGCTGCTGAGCTCCGCCAGACGCTCAACCGAAATCTCCCGCTGTTCGCGGGTCTGTTTGATTTTCGTTCCTATAGTATTCGCATTGTCCATGCGCTCGATAGTAGAGGGTAATTCAAGCTCTTGCAAGACGTGTGTCGACCGCAAACCGAATTTAATATGAAACCTATCTGATTGCTGAAGAGAACGGTTACCAACGATAGTACTCTTCGCACTCACAAACTATGTGTCCCAATATTGTATTATCGGGTGTACACTATAGGGTGCACCTTCGCCTGATCTTAGGTATCACTTTGAGGAGGTGAAATATGAAAAGTTTTCCTACTGCTATTCTTTTTATTTTGATAGTTACTGTCCTGGTCCCCGCATCGATTACAGCCGAACCAAATCCTATTCCGCTGAGTGAGCATAAAACAGTTGTGTTTCAAGACGGCCCGGATTATTCATCAGGAATGGTCTTTGGTGTACAGCAAGAAACCGAAGTTACCGTAACTACTACTACATATTCTGACAAACTGCTTATTGATCTTTACTACCCTCCAGATATGCTCTTTTCTGAACCCCGCCCAGCGGTATTGATTGTAAACGGTGCTCAATCAGATGTGAAAAACCGCAGGGAGATCGGCCGGCCGTACATGCGTACGAATCAAGCCCTCGGATGGGCTCAGCTTATCTCCGAACAAGGCTTGGTGGCAGTTACCTACGAAACCGGCAGCAGCACCGAGGCAAGCTTGGTTGATGTAGTTGAGTGGCTACAGCAGAATGGCAGTGTGTACGGTGTACACCCTGGCGTTTATGCAAGCGCATTCCCAGTAAAGAATCACGGAAGAATTAAACCCGCTATACTGCTGAGAAACAATCCCAATTCGTATCTTGATAGTCGATATAAATCCCTCTAAAATAGGTTATATACTCATAGTTCCGCAGAAGAAGGTGCTTAAGAAGGTAGGTAGTGCCAAAAAAAATCCTGATAGTCGAAGACGAGGCAATTATCGCAATGTCCGAAGCCCAAATGCTCGAGAAGCTCGGCTTCGAGGTGAGTACCGTTCACAACGGCGATAAGGCAGTCGAGGCCGCTGCCTCCGATCCAAAAATTTCCCTCATCCTCATGGACATCGACTTGGGCAAAGGAATGGACGGCACCGAAGCTGCCGAAATTATACTCGAGACCCGCGACCTGCCCGTGGTATTCCTCTCTTCCCACACCGAGCCGGCGATAGTGAAGAAAACCGAGGGCATTACCTCCTACGGCTACATTGTCAAGAACTCCGGCGAGACGGTACTGATTGCCTCCATCAGAATGGCCTTTCGCCTATGGGAGAGCGAGGACAAATTCCGTAAAGCCTTTGAGTACACCTCAGTGGGAATGGTCCTCACCTCCCCCTCCGGAGAGCTCCTTCAGATAAATGCGGCCTTCGCATCAATGCTCGGGTATTCACCGGCGGAAATTTATTCGGTCAATTTTACAAAACTAACTCACCCGGAAGACATTGAGATGAGTGTCGATCAGATGAAAATGATACTATATGGAAAGGCCGACCACAGACAGTTCACCAAGCGCTATATCCGAAAAGATGGAGCTGTAGTGTGGGCAGATATCAACACCATGCTTCTACGAGACTCAGAGGGAAAGCCGATTCACTTCGTAACCCACGCCCAGGATATCACCGAATCCAAGCGTATGCAGGAAGAAATCGATCGACAGCGTGAGCAGTACGATCTTCTGTTACGCTCGGCACCAGCCCCCATACTCGTAGCTCAAGACGGCAAATATGTCTATAGCAACCCCAGTGCAGCAAAGCTGATGGGGTATACATCTTCACAAGAACTCATCGGAACACCTATTCAGCAGACCATTTGCAAGGATTCATTGAAGAAGATTAAAAAACGAATGGAACAACTCGAAGCGGGCCGCTCAAATCCTGCCCAAGAAATCACCATCCTTCGTAAAGACGGAGAAACCCTCTGCTGTGAGTCAACATCCATACCGATTACGTATAACTCTTCTCCCGCCGCCCTCATTATAGGCCGCAACCTGACTGCCCAAAAACAGATTGAGGCTGCACTGAAGGAGAGCAGAGATAAAATTGCGAGCATATTGAAAGCAGCCCCTACCGGCATAGGTGTCGTCCAAGGCCGGAAAAAACGGACCCTAGTAGAAGCGAATGAAAAATTATGTGTTATGACCGGCTACACCCGGGAGGAGCTCCTCGGAAAATCCGCCAGGATTCTCTATCCATCTCAAGAAGATTATGAGTACGTCGGTTCAGAGAAATATCGGCAGATCGATGAACACGGCACCGGAAGCGTTGAAACCCGCTGGCAGAAAAAAGACGGGACGATCATGGAAGTGCTCCTCGCCTCATCCCCCATTCATCCAACCGACATCTCCCTGGGAGTTACCTTTACCGCAATGGACATCACCCAGCGCAAGCAAGCGAAAAAAAAGCTCCACGAAAAAGAAGCTCTGTACCGCAATCTAATGGAAAACAGTATCGACGCTACCTATTTAATGAACGAAACGGGTAAGGTGCTACAGGTCAACCATACTGCCTGTGAGATGCTCGGCTACTCCGAGGACGAGCTGCTGCAATTGACAATTGATGATATCGACCCCAACTTTCCCTCTAAGCGTTTTATCGAATTCTGGAAACACAAACCGGAGGGGTCGACTGTGTTGTTCGAAACTATCCATAGGCACAAGAGTGGTAAGGAGATACCCGTCGAAGTAAATGGGATTTTTTTTATACTTGACGGAAAAAAATACCTCTTCGGGGTTTCCCGGGACCTTACGGAGAGAAAAAGGAAAGAGGAAGCTTTGAAAAACAGTGAGGAAAAATATCGCTTGCTGTTTAACTATTCAAACGACGCCATCTTTGTACATGAGATAGGAGAAGACAATCTACCGGGCAAAAATATCGAGGTAAACGAACAGGCAACTACTCTATTGCAGTACAGCCGGGAAGAACTCCTGAGCATGTCTGCAAAAAGTGTAATGCCGGAGGCCAGAGCCTCTGAAATGTTACTGCATGCCCAAGAACTACTACAAAAAAAGCATCTTACCTTTGAAACCGAGAATATAAGAAAAGACGGGGTTGTCGTTTCGATTGAGGTGAGTGCATATCTCTACTCCCTAGGAACCAGGAGGTTTGTGGTAGCAAGTGTTCGAGATATTACTACGCGCATACATACAGAAGAGAATCTCCGAAAAGCTCTTAAAGAAAAGGACTTCCTCTTGAGAGAACTCAACCACAGGGTAAAAAACAACCTCTCTATGGTCTCTTCTCTTATCAGCTTAAAAGACTCGGAAATTGAAGCCGATCTAAGTGATCTGAAACACAGAATAAATGCTATTCGTTTGGTACATGAGAAGCTCCAACACTACAAAGAACTGGACAAAATCGAGGTAAGAGAATACTTCCAAGAGCTTTTAGAGACCATATTCTCCTCCAGTGCCGACCGGAATGTAAGAATAATCAATAAGGTCGAAGAGCTGAGTATTCCCACAAAAACAGCTATCTCTCTGGGCTTAATCGCAAACGAGATAGCCACCAACGCAATCAAATACGGCTTTAACTCCAAGAAGGAAGCCATTTTTACCGTGAGCCTTGCAGAAGACAAGGAAAACCACCTCTACAGCCTCAGCTTTTCGAATAGTGGAAATCCCTTTCCCGAAGATATCAATATTGAGAACACGGAAACTTCGGGCTTACAACTGATATCTATCCTCGCAAAGCAGGTGAAGGGAACACTGGAATTAGAAAAACGCCCCAGTCCGAAATTTACCATCCGATTCCCGGTAGATCCATAGTTTATTTAACCTCCCCATCCATGGTACTATAAAGTATGACGGAAGGTGCGGTGCAGCGTTCGACATTCACCAATCATTACGGCCATATAGCGCTCATGCTGACGGCCCTGCTGGTGATTTCAAGTCTGATCACAGCCCCCGCGATCTCCGCCGACACCTCCCAGAACACAGGGAGCAACACTATGAAAGTAACCATTATTTACGACAATACCGCCTTTCGAGAGAACCTCAAGCCAAATTGGGGCTTTGCCGCCCTGGTAGAAGCCCACGGACGGCGCATTCTCTTCGACACCGGCACCCGAGGCGCCCTGATGCTCGCCAATATGCGCACGCTGGGCATCGATCCTGGCAGCATAGATGATGTGTTCATCTCCCACTCCCATTTCGACCACACCGGCGGACTGTCGGCCTTCCTCAAGCAGAACCGCAAAGTCACAGTCTGGTCCCCGCCCTCATTTCGCGGCGCAAAACGGGCCTCCAAAGTCATCCAGGTCCCCCAGCCCCGTACTCTCTACGATGGAATCCACTCCACCGGCGAGCTGCAGCGCATAGAGCAGTCCCTGTGCATCGAAACCCAACTGGGCATTATCATTATCGCCGGCTGTTCCCACCCGGATATGGAGACCATCCTCAGCGCTGCCTCGCAGTTCGGGGAAGTCTATGGCATTATTGGAGGCCTGCACGGCACCCGCCCTGAAAGCCTGGCGGGGCTGAAGCTGATCTGCGCCACCCACTGCACCCGCCACAAAAAGGCCATCCAGCGCTTGTATCCGGAGGCCTACGTAGAGGGCGGAGCCGGCCGGATTTTGGAAATTGCTGCAACTGTCTCAGCCCACTAAGCGATTCTGAACGCCCTTGCTCTGCGCCCTCCAGCTTCTCTGTTTGGCTCCTGAACAAAGGTCCCTATCCCTCCACCAGCCGCCATACCTGCTCTGCCCCTTGCGGATATCCTGTTCAGTAAATAGTGTAAAAGGCGGAGCAGTATTATGGAAACAGAACAC
>Ga0102934_1003390_pt1 | contig 10868 bp, 8 predicted proteins | sample SalPonR2_A_D1_MG_FD_78175 | JGI IMG/M metagenome (GOLD analysis project Ga0102934, IMG submission 78175) | Salt pond soil microbial communities from South San Francisco under conditions of wetland restoration - Salt Pond MetaG R2_A_D1_MG | ecosystem: Environmental > Aquatic > Marine > Intertidal...
AGGCATTTGCCGGGGGCGTGGATCGCCGCAGCCGCCTCGATCATGTCCTGCAAACCCGCATCCATGCGCGCGGGCTTGCTCTGGCCCAGCACCTCGAGGGAGGCGCCGCAGACGCCCTCCGCATCGATCTCGGCGATGATGGCGCGCAGTTCCGTATCGAGCCTCTCCAGCACCGCCTCGTCCGCGTCGCGGAACTGAAAGAGCACTTCCGCGCGACCGGGAATGATGCTCGGCGCACCCGGCTCCAGCGTGACGCGACCCGCCGTCCAGACAGTGCGCTCGCCGCAGAGCTGCGGAAAGCGCTCGTCGATCTTCGCAAGCGCGCGCATCGCGGCGCGCCCGGCATCGCGGCGGCGCTTCATGCTGGTGGTGCCGGCATGGTTCTGCTCGCCGGTGAAGACCAGCTTGTATTGCCAGATCGCGACGATGGCGGTGACGTTGCCGATCTTCATATCCGAGGAAATCAGCGTGTCGCCCTGCTCGATATGCGCCTCGAAGAAACCCTTGTAGCGCCCCTCCTCGTAGCGCACGCGCGAGCTACCCGCGAGCCCGACCTCCTGCAACGCCTGGCGCAAAGGCTTGTCGTCATAGCGGTTGGCGGCGGCGTCGATCTCGCTCTCTTCAAGGATGCCGAGGAAGGATTTCGAGCCGAGGAAGGAGCCGAAATGCCCCTCCTCGTCGCACAGGGCGATCACGTCCACGCCGCAATCGGCATAACCGCCGTCATCGGCGATGGCGCGGGCGGCTTCCAGCCCGAAGATCACCCCCATCGCCCCGTCGAGCCAGCCGGCATGGTTCTGGCTCTCCAGATGCGAGCCGGTCAGGATCTTCGGCCCCGGCGCCTCGCGCCGCCCGAAGACCGAGCCGATCCCGTCGATCCGCGCATCGAGCCCGGCTTCGCGCATGCGCCCGGCAAGCCAGTGGCGCGCCTCCATGTCCTGCGCTGAGAAGGTGGGGCGGTGCACGCCGGTTTTATACGTGCCGATGCCGCGCAAATGCTTGAGATCGCCCATCAGGCGTTCGGGATTGATCTTGACCATGGCTGTCTCCTGATTTGCCGCGAGGGAACAGCCATGCGCGCGTCATGGCAAGAGGCGAATCCTCACGATGCGCTGGCACGCTGCGCACCGATTGCAGAAGGCTTGCAGCGCGTCGAAATGCGTAGGACTTTCGGTCGGGTTGCCTGTAGCCCGCCTTCTCCCGTAAGTTTCCCGCAACAGACGCGCGGATTCGCAAACCGCGCGATTGCGAAAACGGATTGATCGCCAATGATCGCCTTTGGGAGGGAAAAATGTCCGAAAAAATCTATCCCGTGTCGAAGGAATGGGCGGAGCGCGCGCATATCGACAATGCGCTCTACGAGAAGATGTACCAGGCCAGCATCGACGATCCGGAGAGCTTCTGGGGCGAGCACGGCAAGCGGATCGACTGGTTCACACCTTATACCAAGGTGAAAAATACGCTCTACGGCAAGGACGAGGTCTCGATCCGCTGGTTCGAGGACGGCACGACGAACGCCGCACATAACTGCATCGACCGCCATCTCGAGACGCGTGGCGACCAGGTCGCGATCATCTGGGAGGGTGACGATCCCTCCGAATCGCTGAAGATCACCTATCGCGAGCTGCATGATCATGTCTGCCGCTGGGCCAACGTCCTGCGCAACCGCAATGTCGGGAAGGGTGACCGGGTCACGATCTATCTGCCGATGATCCCCGAAGCCGCCTATGCGATGCTCGCCTGCGCACGGCTCGGCGCGATCCATTCCGTGGTGTTCGGCGGCTTCTCGCCGGATTCGATCGCCGGACGCATCGAGGGTTGCGGCTCGAAGACCGTGATCACCGCGGATGAAGGGCTGCGCGGCGGGCGGAAAGTGCCGCTCAAGGCCAATGTCGATGCCGCGATCGCGCGCCTGCCGGAAGGCTTCGTCGAGCATGTCGTCGTGGTCAGGCGCACCGGCGGCGACGTCACCATGGAGCCCGGGCGCGACGTCTATTACCACGAAGCCGCCGCCATGGTGACGGCGGATTGCCCCTGCGAGGAGATGAATGCTGAGGATCCGCTGTTCATCCTCTACACCTCCGGCTCGACCGGCAGCCCCAAGGGCGTGCTGCATTCAACGGGCGGCTATCTGGTCTATGCCGCGATGACGCATCAATACGTCTTCGATTATCACGAGGGCGACATCTACTGGTGCACGGCGGATGTGGGCTGGGTGACCGGCCACAGCTACATCCTCTATGGCCCGCTCGCCAACGGCGCGACCACGCTGATGTTCGAGGGCGTGCCGACCTATCCCTCGATCTCGCGTTTCTGGGACGTGGTCGACAAGCACCAGGTCAACATCTTCTACACCGCCCCCACCGCCATCCGCTCGCTGATGGGCGCGGGCGAGGAGCCGGTGAAGAAGACCTCGCGCAAGAGCCTGCGCCTGCTCGGCTCCGTCGGCGAGCCGATCAATCCGGAAGCCTGGGAATGGTATTACAAGGTCGTGGGCGACGAGCGTTGCCCGATCGTCGATACCTGGTGGCAGACCGAGACCGGCGGCATCCTGATCACGCCGCTTCCCGGCGCCATCGCCCAGAAGCCCGGCTCGGCCACACTGCCCTTCTTCGGCGTGAAGCCTGTCATCGTCGATGCCGAGGGCAAGGAGCTTGCCGGTGCCTGCGAGGGCAATCTGTGTATCGCCGACAGCTGGCCGGGCCAGATGCGCACCGTGTTCGGCGATCACGAGCGCTTCATCCAGACCTATTTCTCGACCTATCCGGGCAAGTACTTCACCGGCGACGGCTGCCGCCGCGACGCAGACGGCTATTACTGGATCACGGGCCGCGTCGATGACGTGATCAACGTCTCCGGTCACCGCATGGGCACCGCGGAGGTCGAGAGCGCGCTGGTGGCGCATCCCAAGGTCTCCGAGGCCGCCGTGGTCGGCTATCCGCACGACATCAAGGGTCAGGGCATCTACGCCTATGTCACGCTGATGGCGGGCGAGGAACCCTCCGAAGCGCTGCGCAAGGAACTCGTCACCTGGGTGCGCAAGGAGATCGGGCCAATCGCCTCGCCGGACCTGATACAGTTCGCCCCGGGTCTGCCCAAGACCCGCTCGGGCAAGATCATGCGCCGCATCCTGCGCAAGATCGCCGAGGATGAATTCGGCGCGCTCGGCGATACCTCGACGCTGGCCGAACCCGCCGTGGTCGATGATCTGATCGAGAACCGGCAGAACCGTCACGACTGAGCAGCCTTCATCGGCCATGTTCGCAAGTGACATGGCTGATTTGCCATTCTTTGAACCACCCGCCGCGATCTCGGCATCCGGCGGGTGCGGGTTCGGGCGAAGCCGGCCCGGTCGCGGCGCAGGGACCCGGATCAATCATCGCAGGAGCCCGCCGATGCAGCACACAGACTCGTCCCGCAGGCGCCTCCGCAGCGCGCCGGCCTATGAGCGCCGCTACGGCTATTCGCGCGGCATCGCGGAAGACCCGTTCATCTTCATTTCCGGCACAACCGCCCTCGATCCGGTGACCTTTACCGTCGCGGGCGACACGGCGCAGCAGACGCAGCGCGCCTGGAACAGCATCATCGCCGCCCTCGGGCAGGTGGAAAGCGGCCCTGCAGAGATCGTGCGCGTCACCTGCATGGTGATCGATCCGGCGGATGCACCGACTGTCCTCGCCCTCTCGCGCGAGGCGCTCATACGTGGGCAAGACCCGGAATCGGCCCCTGCGGAACTTCCGGCGATGACGCTCGTCGGCGTCACGCAGCTCTTCAATCCACGGATGCGTGTCGCCATAGAAGTGACGGCGCTCTGGCGCGGCTATACGCTGAGAAGACAATAAGCGCATAATGGGTTTGCACTATGCACTCCCGAACTGCAGATCTCTTCTGAACCAACACAAGCATTCTTGTTGCCGTTGCGCTATGATGGCGGCTGTCAGCAGAGGAGACGCTACCGTCGATGCGCCGTTTCATCACGACCACGCAATCTCCCGAGGCGGAGTTCGGTTTCGCCCGCGCGGTCATCCAGGACCCATTCGTGTTTCTCTCCTGCGTCTACGGCTACGACCCGGAAAGCATGACGATGCCCGAGGACGTGACGCAGCAGACCTGCAATTGCTGGGATTCCATCGCGGCAACATTGCAAAGTGCCGAGAGCGCATTGGAGGAGATCGTCAAGGCGCGCATCTACGTCACCGATCCCGCCTATGGCGAACCCGTTCTCGATGCCTGTGCGCGGCGGATGGCCGATATCCTGCCGGCTTCGACGCTGATGGTGGTCTCGGGACTGATGCGCCCCGAAATGAAGGTCGGGATCGAGGTCACGGCCATGTGGTCACTCGCCCGCGAGTGGTAGCGCACCGTCGCTGCCCTCGCTCCCGCTGATTGCGTGCGGGCCGAAGGCGGTATAGGGGAAGAGTGCTTCAGGGCCGGAATGCGGCACGCAGGGTCGGTGGCATTTCCGGGCAGCGGATCAGGATCGGGACGAGAGCATGAGCGGCAGAAATGGTGGCGCAGGGGCGGGGCGCGGCAAGCGCCCGACCGGGCGCGGCACGGCGAAGCAGCCGCAGGACAAGACACGCGCGCGGCAAGGCACCGGACCGGGCACGAAGCCAGGCGAGAAGCAGGCGCGCAAACCCGTAGCGAAGGCCGAGCAGCCCGCTGCAAGACCGGCCAGCCCGAAAACCGCAAGTCCCCGCCCCGGCGCCCGCAAGGCCGAGAAGGCTGCAGCCCAGACCGTTCTGCAGACCGGCATCCAGATGCTGCACGTGACGGGGGACGAGGCCGACATGCGCCTCGACCGGTTCCTGACGGCGCGTTTCCCGCAGGTCGCCTTCACCCATCTTCAGCGCATCGTGCGCACCGGGCAATTGCGCGTGGACGGCAAGCGCATGAAGCCCAATGACCGCCTCCAGGCCGGCCAGAACGTGCGTATCCCGCCGCTCAAGCTGCAGGAGACCGTGCCGCGCAGCGCGGCGCGCAATACCGATGACCGCGCCTTCCTCGAGAGCATCACGCTCTACGAGGACAAGGACGTTCTCGTCATCAACAAGCCCGCCGGCCTCGCCGTGCAGGGCGGCTCGGGCACGACGCGCCATGTGGACGGGCTCCTCGACTGCATGCGCGACAAGGCGGGCCAGAAGCCGCGCCTCGTGCATCGGCTCGACAAGGAGACCGCCGGCTGCCTCGTCATCGCCAAGACGCGCTTTGCCGCCTCGGTCATGGCGAAATCCTTCCGCTCGCGCACGACCCGCAAGGTCTACTGGGCGATCTGCGCCGGCGTGCCACGCGTGCGCCAGGGGCGGATCTCGACCTATCTGGCCAAGATGGCGGATGCGGACGGCGAATCGCGCATGGTGGTGGCCGAGCATGGCGACAAGGGCGCCGATCATGCGCTGACCTATTATGCCGTCGTCGATCAATCGGCGCAGAAACTCTCCTGGCTGTCGCTGAAGCCGGTCACCGGACGGACGCACCAGTTGCGCGTGCACACGGCCGATATCGGCCATCCGATCATCGGCGACGACAAGTATTTCAATATCGAGAACTGGGATCTTCCCGGCGGCATCCAGAACCGCCTGCATCTGCTGGCGCGGCGCATCGTCATCGCGCATCCGCGCACGGGCCGCCCCCTCGACGTCAGCGCGCCGCTGCCGCCGCACATGCAGCAGACCTTCAACCTGCTAGGCCTCGATACCGAGCGCTATGATCCGATCATCGAAGCGCCGGAAGAGTAACGCCCCTCGTCATGGCGCGCGCGAGGCGCGCACCATGTAATTCACCGCCGTGTCGCGCGCGAGCGACCAGCTGTCGGCGAGCGGATTGTAGACGACGCCCGTGGTCTCTTCGGGGTGCAGCCCGCCCGTGCGGATGGCGTCTTCAAGTTCGCGCGGCGTGACGAACTTCTGCCATTGGTGCGTGCCTTTTGGCAGCCATCTCAGGATGTATTCGGCACCGACAATGGCGAGCGCGTAGGAGCGCAGGGTGCGGTTGAGGGTTGCCATGAAGATGAGCCCGCCCGGTTTCACCGCCGTGCAGCAGGTCGCGACGAAGGCGCGCACATCGCTGACGTGTTCGACCACCTCCATCGCGGTGACGATGTCGAAGCGCGCCCCGCCCGCCACCACATCCTCAATGCGCTCCTCGCGATAATCGACGGCGATCCCCGACTGCTCTGCATGCCGGCGCGCCACGGCGATGTTGGTCGGCGCCGGGTCGAGCCCGGTGACCTCGGCGCCCAGCCGCGCCAGCGGCTCCGAGAGCACGCCCCCGCCGCAGCCGACATCGACCAGAGACAGGCCTTCCAGCGGTTCCCCGTCGAGCGGATCGCGTCCGAAATGCCGTGCAGCCTCGTCGCGGATATAGGAAAGCCGCACGGGGTTGAACTTGTGCAGCGTGCGCATCGGCCCGGTCGGATCCCACCAGGTGCGGGCGATCTTCTCGAAACGCGCCACCTCCGCCGGATCAACGCTGTCCGTTGCGCGTTCGCTTCTCCGCCCGGCGCTCGTCATGCTTGTTTCCTTCCGCTGCTGCCAATTGACCATGCGTCGCCGCGTTGACATGGACCGACGCCCTCGTCATGTATACGCGCGGCTGCGGGTCGCGGTCACGTCCCTGCGGCGACGCGTCCCGGTTTTCTTGTCGAGGGTTCCTTGCGCGGCCCTCTTGCGCGATCCTTCCTGCGCGGTCCTTCTTGCGCCGGATTTCCCGCGTCCTTGCCGCCAACTTGTTACGAGGCTTTCGGTATGCCACGGCTGGTCATGAAATTCGGCGGCACCTCCGTTGCCGATCTGGAGCGGATCCGCAACGTCGCGCGCCACGTCAAGCGCGAGGTGGATGCCGGCTACCAGGTCGCCGTGGTGGTCTCCGCCATGGCGGGCAAGACCAACGAACTGGTCGGCTGGTGCCGCGAAGCCTCGATGATTCACGATGCGCGTGAATACGATGCCGTGGTCGCCTCCGGCGAACAGGTGACCTCGGGCCTGCTCGCCATCGTCTTGCAGAGCATGGGCTTGCCGGCGCGTTCCTGGCAGGGCTGGCAGATCCCGATCGAGACCTCCGGCGCCCATGGCGCGGCGCGGATCGAGGCGATCGACGGATCGCGCATCGCGAAGCATTTCGACGAGCGCAACGAGGTCGCCGTCATCGCCGGTTTTCAGGGCGTGCACGTACCGACCGGACGAATCGCGACTCTGGGGCGCGGTGGCTCGGATACCAGCGCGGTGGCGCTGGCCGGTGCGCTCGGCGCGGAGCGCTGCGACATCTATACCGATGTGGACGGCGTCTATACGACGGATCCGCGCATCGTGGCGAAGGCCCGCCGACTCGACCGGGTCTCCTATGAGGAGATGCTGGAAATGGCGAGCCTGGGCGCCAAGGTGCTGCAGGTGCGTTCGGTCGAGGTAGCGATGGTTCACAACGTCCCGACCTATGTGCGTTCGAGTTTCGATGATCCCGCGGCCCCCAATCCCGGGACGCTGATTTGCGGCGAGGAGGAAATCGTGGAACAGCAGACCGTCACCGGCATCGCCTATTCCCGGGACGAAGCGCAGATCACCCTGCGCCGCGTCGCCGACAAGCCGGGCGTCGCCGCCTCGATCTTCGTGCCGCTGGCCGAAGCGAACATCAATGTCGACATGATCATCCAGGTGGTCTCGCGCGATTCGTCCACGACCGACATCACCTTCACGGTCCCCGCCGGAGACTATGAGCGCGCGAAAGGCCTGCTCGAAGAACACCGCAGCGTCATCGAATACGAATCGCTCCAGGGCGAGACGGATGTCGTGAAAGTCTCGGCCATCGGTGTGGGCATGCGCTCCCATGCCGGCGTCGCGGCGAAGGCGTTCAAGGCCCTGTCGGACAAGGGCATCAACATCCGCGCCATCACCACGTCCGAGATCAAGTTCTCGGTCCTGATCGAGGAAGCCTATACCGAGCTCGCCGTGCGCACGCTTCATGCACTCTACGGACTCGACAAAGCCTGACGGTTTCGGCCACCCTTGCAACCCGGACGCGGCATGGCGCCGTGGCAGACGCCCCATGGCGGGCGGCACCAGTGAACAGGCACCGAGATGAGAAACCCATCCGGCGGTCCGCGTGTATTGCTTCGCCGGCTTCGCGAAATCATGGCGGAGCCGATCAGCGCGCAGGATCGTCTCGACAGGATCGTGGTCCTGATCGCGGCCAACATGGTCGCGGAGGTCTGCTCCGTCTACGTGCTGCGGGCTGACGGCACGCTGGAGCTCTATGCCACCGAAGGGCTCAACCGCGAAGCTGTGCATCTGACCACGATGCGCTCAGGAGAGGGGCTCGTCGGCCAGATCGCCGATGCGGCCCAGCCGCTCGCTCTGTCCGATGCACAGACCCATCCGGCCTTCGCCTACAAGCCGGAGACCGGCGAGGAGATCTATCACGGCTTCCTCGGCGTGCCGATCCTGCGTGCGGGCAATACGCTTGGCGTGCTGGTGGTGCAGAACCGCGCCCATCGCACCTATAGCGAGGAGGAGATCGAGGCGGCCCAGACCACCGCCATGGTGGTCGCCGAGATGATCGCCTCCGGCGAATTGCAGGCGATCGCGCAGGAAGGCGCGGATATCGCGCTGAAGAAGCCGCTCTACCTCCAGGGCGTCTCGCTCACCGAGGGCGTCGGGCTCGGCCATGTGGTGCTGCACGAGCCGCGCGTGGTGGTGAAGAACCTCATCGCAGAGAATCTCGATGAAGAAGTCGAGCGCCTCGAAGCAGCCATCAGGAAGGTGCGGGCGTCGATCGACGAGCTGATCGAACGCGGCGACGTCGCCGATCACGGCGAGCATCGCGAGGTACTCGAAACCTTCCGCATGTTCGCCCATGACCAGGGCTGGCTGCGACGCATGCGCGAAGCGGTGATGACCGGTCTCACGGCGGAGGCCGCCGTCGAGCGCGTGCAATCGGACAACCGCGCGCGGATGATGCGCCAGACCGATCCCTATCTGCGCGAGCGCCTGCACGATCTCGACGATCTGGCCAACCGCCTGCTGCACCAGCTGGTCGGGCAGGATTTCGTCTCGGACGGGGCGGATCTGCCCGAGAACGCCATCATCGTGGCGCGCTCGATGGGCCCGGCCGCCCTGCTCGATTACGATCGCGGCAGATTGCGCGGCATCGTGCTGGAGGAAGGCGGGCCCGCCAGCCATGTCGCCATCGTCGCGCGCGCGCTCGGGATTCCCGCCGTCGGACGTGTGGAGAACGCCACGGCACTGGTCGAGCCCGGCGATGCCATCATCGCCGACGGCGTGGCCGGTGAGGTGCAGATCAGGCCGCGGCCGGATGTCGAGGCGGCCTATGCGGAAAAGGCGCGCCTGCGCGCCAAGCGACAGGAGCAGTACCGCGCCCTGTGCGACGTCGCCCCCGTCACCAGAGACGGCATCGCCGTCGATCTGCAGCTGAATGCCGGGCTGCTGGCCGATCTGCCGCATCTGGAGGAGACCGGGGCACACGGGATCGGGCTGTTTCGCACCGAGATCCAGTTCATGGTCGCGCAGCAGATGCCCTCGACAAGCGAGCAGCAGAAGCTCTACCGGGCCGTTCTCGACGCCGTGGACGGCGCCCCCGTCGTCTTCCGCACGCTCGATATCGGCGGCGACAAGATCCTGCCCTACATGTCGGCGATCGAAGAGGAGAACCCCGCCCTGGGCTGGCGGGCGATCCGGATCGGGCTTGATCGCCCCGGCCTCCTGCGAAGCCAGGTCCGCGCCCTGCTCAAGGCGGGATCGGGGCGCGACATCGCCATCATGCTGCCGATGGTCGCCACGGTGGAAGAATTCACCCGGGGCCGCGAGATTGTCGCACGCGAGATCGCCTATCTGCGCCGTCATGGCCATGCGATGCCCACCGATATCGCCATCGGCGTGATGATCGAGGTACCCGCGCTGCTCTTCCAGATTCGGGAAATCTGCGCCCTGGCGGATTTCATCTCGGTGGGATCGAACGACCTCCTCCAATTCCTCTTCGCCGCCGATCGTGAGAATCGCCAGGTCGCACAGCGCTACGATCCCTTGGGGGTGGCCTCCCTGCGCGCCCTGCGCCTGATCGCCGATACCGCACGCGAAAGCGATTGCCGGGTCTCCATCTGCGGCGAGATTGCCGGACGCCCGCTCGAGGCGATGGCGCTGCTCGGCCTCGGCTTCCGTACGCTGTCGATGGCCCCGTCATCGGTGGGCCCGGTCAAGGCCATGCTGCTCGCCCTCGACGCGCAGGAAGTCGGCGCCGTGATCCGCGAGAAGCTCGACGATCCCGAGACCGGCCCGACCCTGCGCAGCACGCTGGCGCAATTCGCCGAGCGGCGGCGCATCCCTGTCTGAGGCCGCGAAACGATCGCCTTACAGCCCCAACGCGCGTGCCAGTGCGATGCCGACGAGCCCGGCGGCGATGGCTGCGATCTCCATTCGGGTGGCGATCATCACGGCAATCGCCGCACTGATCCCGACGAAGGCCGGCGATCCCGCCTGGGCAGCGATCGGCAGGATCGTGGCGATCACGATGGAGCCCGGCAGGGCGCGCAGAGCCCGGGCGAGGCGTGGGCCGATGGTGATCCGGTTCATGAAGATCACGCCGGAAGCGCGGCAGAGATAGGTCGCCCCGGCCATGGCGACGAGGGCGATCAGCGTGCCGTAGGGCGTGGCGAGCGTGAATTCAGGCATCATCGATCATTGCCCCTGCGATGGCGCCGGCGAGCGCACCGATGATGATGAAGGCATAGCCGGGGATCAGCGCCTGCGCGATCAGCGCCGCGCTGCCCGCGACACCCCAGGGAATCGCCGGGCGAAACCCCTTCCACATCGGCACCAGCATGGCGGCGACGAAGATCGGCATGACGAGATCGAGACCGA
>Ga0102934_1003393_pt1 | contig 10865 bp, 11 predicted proteins | sample SalPonR2_A_D1_MG_FD_78175 | JGI IMG/M metagenome (GOLD analysis project Ga0102934, IMG submission 78175) | Salt pond soil microbial communities from South San Francisco under conditions of wetland restoration - Salt Pond MetaG R2_A_D1_MG | ecosystem: Environmental > Aquatic > Marine > Intertidal...
CGCAGGCTGCTGCAAGATCCTCCTCCACCCCCGCTGGGGTTCGTCGTGCTACCCGGCCACCATTTTCACGACCGCGCCGGTGAAGACGGTGCGGGCGGCGATTCAAATGCTGGAGCGCGAAGTAGAGAGGAAGAGTAGGAAAGTGTGTGAGCTTGGACACGCGGTTCATGAGGGCCCCCTGGCTGTGGCGTGAGTCCGGGCGAGGTACAGATTTTGCTAGCGCTGCCGAGGGGGGGAGCGGACCAGTGGGGGCCGAAACTGATGGTTCCGAAGAAAGTCAGTAAGAGGGCGCGCGAAGGAGTAAGGGAAGTAGGTGCACGCCCTTCCAGTCTAGCCAGAGGTCGCGCCACGTCCATTTTTGAGGTGGACCGATTTCAAGGCGGTGAGGGCTCTGTAGCTGTGTGTTTCAGGGTGCGATCACGCCCTCGAGGGCGAAAGAACAAAATTTATCAAATTCAACATCTCGTGATTGGCCCCATGCTGGAGGGAAAGCGAAATTGCAGGGAGACAGAACCCGTGGGGCATTCTTTTTCTTCTTTCAGCTACCACAGTGCTGCCCGACGCGCTCAGGAGCCCTTGCATGATCGAGGTGGCGCATTATTGAACAACTTTCACCCTGAATTTCCCCTCCTCCTTCCGGTGTCGGTAACCCATTCCCACTCTCAATGCAGAGCATGGACACGCCTCCATCGCCCGTAGCTCTGGCCTGCTCAAAAGACGCGGAACTGCTTCTTGATGCTTAGCGCCTGATTGATGGAGGGTTCATGCTGAAGTACATTGAAACGGACTGTCTTGCTCAGAGGGCGGCACTGGCCGACCGTCACAATGTCGCCCTCCTTCACCTGCGGGAAGGCGGGCGAACAGTGCGCTGCCAAGTTCTTGTGGCGCTTCTCGAAACGGCTGTACTTGGAGACCCAGTGCAAGTAGTCCCGTCGGATGATGATGGTGCGGTTCATTTTCGTGGAAAGGACGATGCCCTTGAGAATACGGCCACGGATGGAGACGGATCCCGTAAAGGGGCACTTCTTGTCGACGTAGGTCCCGGCCTTCGCCTCCTTCGGGGTCTTGAAGCCCAGGCCCACCTCCCTGGTCCATCGCGCACCCTGAGGAGCATGGGAGGATGCGACAGTGTGCTCGTTAAGACGTCTGAAAATCGTGTTTAACACATGTCGTCTCCGACAGATACTTCATAGTTGTCTCATGTATGACTGGAGTATATTGAAAACGCCCCTCCCCAAAACTGCATCCTTCCCAGCCTACTATCTCCACACGTACATGCTTTGAGCGCTTGGACCCCTCCTTGCGGGACGAGGACTTTCCAAACATAAAGACACCTTTCTGCACTTGATAAGCCTTTTCATGTTGATCGGCTTCACGGTAACCACCGCGCTTGGAAACTTTCTCCGCAACCATAGTGGATGCCTGATGGAGGAGGAAGGGGAGGAGATGAGATGGAGAAAACAGAGCAATGGGTATCAACGCACTCCGGCGTGGGGGGTTAGGCTGTCGTGCACCTCTTTTAGAGTTCTATACCACTCCAATCATGCCGCTGGAATTTCCTCGAAAGTATAATTCTGGATTACTGAACAAGACGGGAATGACGGTACCGCTCGTCTCGTCGAAAGCGGTAGCGCCCCACAAGGAGAGCATCTTCATCGCCATTCGTATGTCAACGAAAGATAGAGTCACACAGAATTCGAAAGAAACATATTACAGAGCATGCTAAGGGAGAGTGACGCGTCCATGAGGCCACAGAGGTACGGGGCAGGGCGGGAGGAAAGAAGGGTGGCTGGGTGGCTGGCTGGCAGGCTTGGAGGGCCGCAGGATGAGGTCTCCCGCCCCCGCCGACATGGCCCCCCCGTGCCCCTGCCAACACTGCGGCCTTTCTGGCACTAGGGACAGGCGGGGTGACCCGGCCTGCCGCATGTCTCTTATGTCTTCGAGCATGTCTGAAGGACTCTGTGAATATTCTTTTCAGGGGTCGTCACAACGGTGCACACAAGATTTCACCATTAACCTCCCCCCTCTCGGGTGTTCCCACAGTTCGTCGTACAGATTACCATGCCTGTTCCGCCTCTGTTTCCCGCCGCAGCGGCTATTGGGTCTTCGCTACTACCAATTTTTCCCACATCTAGGTATATTTGTGTCGCAGGCACGTATGACGGCGGCATAGCAGGCTGGGAATTGCAGCGGGAAGGGCAAAATCAGACAACAGGCCTGAAGATGGTACGTACGTCAACCGAGCTTTACCAACAAAACGCATGATTCGATTCTTGATACAGGATTGGCGGAAAGATTCTTTTTTGTATCCTTGTGAAGATATGGCAGTAAGAAAGCGATTGATCGGGGCTTATGTCCACGTTCCCTTCTCGCAGATTTTTGCCTACACCCCGCATCAAGGAAGCGTCCGATCGCTGGCTATACCACAAGGGGGGGTCAAAGCTGGGTCTCTTTTAGTGTCAGGTGGTGTTGACGAGCATATCCGCATGTATGACCTACGAAAACGCGCGGAAGTCGGCGAGCTTCTACACCATAAGGGTACCATAACCGCCCTGGGCTTTGTGGGCTCATCCCACTTGCTGAGCGGTAGTGAGGATGGTGCGGTCTGCATATGGCGCGTGTACGATTGGAGCCTTCTTCATATTTTGGGTGGACACAAGGGAGCTATCACTGCCGTCGCTATACACCCGTCTGGGAAGCTCGCCTTGTCCTCAGGGCGCGATAGGAGTCTGCGTCTCTGGGATCTGGTTCGTGGCCGTTGCGCCTACATCACCAAGCTCGAAGCGGTGGTCGAGACCGTCAAATGGTCTGGCGATGGGAGCGTCTATGCGCTTCAAGTGGGAGATCGTCGCCTGGAGGTACGAAGAGCGTCGGATAACAAGCCCACGGCCATCGCCACCCACCCCGCGCGTGTCACAGCCATCGCCTTCCTCCCTGCCGCTGCCGCCGGCCCGTGTGCTGATGAAGCTAAAAGCTTAGAGATTTCTGCGGCGATAGAGCAGCAGGCACCGATGCACCATGTGGTCACGGCCTGCGACGACGGCATGCTGCGCGTCGTGGATGGAGACACGGGCTCCGTCCTTTCCTGCACGGAGACGGGTCCGCACTGCGGACGCATCAAGGAGGCTGTGGTCTGGGGGAACAGGGCCTTGCCCTTCTGGCAACAAAGCCGAGAGCTGGTGACGGCGTCATCGGATGGGAAGATCCTGGTCTGGCGGGTCGGGCCCGCGGGCACACAGGTGGAGGTGGGACCCGGCGCCGCTTTGGGTGCCGGAGTACGCATAACGTGCTTGGCAGCCTACGCTGCTGGCGAGGCCGTGGACGAGGGGAGGGCTTCAAGCGGGACAAGTCTTGGCAAGAATAAAAAGAAACGAAAGCGGGTGCGTGGGGAGGAGACGAAGGAGGCTAACATGGGACCGGACAGGGCCGCGCCTCGAAAGAGCGAAACTGCGCGGAAGTCCAAGGGAAACAGGCATCGCTCAGCGAATCGAGGGTCTGGAATGCAAAGTAATGGGGCGCCAAGTAGAGGGAAAAGCCGAGCGCAGGCATCAAGCAGGGCGAATGTCTGAGCCAGTATCTGCGGTCATCATGCGCGGGAAACACGCTCGCAACGAGGCCTGAATTTGACTTCATAGCATCCCATCGTTTTTGGAAAGAGCAAATAAAAGTGACTGGATGCTCTGGAGGCGAATCAATGATATCAAAAGCTTATAAAGTAATTGTATCGCCTCCTAACACATGAAGAAAAGCTCATAAATCGTTCCCAAGATACCACGAGCAACTGTTGATACCATTACATTAGCGACTGTTCCGTTCATCACTGGCTGTCTCGCGTCAAAACTATCGTAGCCCCCTTGAGAGGTTAGGAGACGGATAGTGGGTACGATAACGCGCCTTTCCTCTCAGCATTTCTACGGCACTCTCATCATGCGACGGATGCACTGACCCTATTAGATTTATTGCCATGAGACTCGCAATCCTTCCTCTGACGGTTTTCCTTGTCCGCAGATTCCAGGAACGGGACGCTTGCGAGAGGGTCATCACGTGTACTCGCAGCTTGCTTGGCGCCGCAGGCCACAGACCAGACCTTATTGCTTTCCTTCCTAGCCACGCCCTTATTTGGGGTAAAAGAACCACCCTCGGAGAGGCAGCACATCCCAGAAGAGCTTGTGCCGTACAAAAAGGTGGAGTACATGACCAAGCTGACACCAGCCAGAAATTGAGGGGAGAGGTCGGTCTCCCCGAAGACCACGTAGGACACCAGGCAGGAGACAACAATGGAAACGGACGTAGAGAAGTTCTTGAGGACTGAGTCCGCGTACTTGACCACCAAAGCAATGGCAATACCGCCCACGGCCTGGAGCCCGACCACGGACCAGACGAGCGGGCTGTAGCCAGAGAAAAAGCCGGCCTCGCGCACGGCGGCCCCATCTGTGTACCAAACGCCAAAGACGCCCACAGGGATACCGATCAGGGCCAGCTCCACGTTTCGCACCCACACGGAGATCTCGGAGTCCTTCAGAACCTTCTCAAAATAGGTTCCCGCGAACCCGCTCGAGCAGCTAGCCAGTAATACGCAGACGAATCCAAGTGACGTGCTGCCGTTTCTGCCAGCCGTACTCGACGTGCTTCCGTCTTTCAAACCCGACGTTTGAACGAGAGAGACCCCGACGATTAAGACCAATAGAGACAGCCATTGTCTGCAGGTTAGTTGCCGGTTAAGGAGGACAACGGAGAAGACAGCCGTGGTCAATATTTTGAGCTGGTAGAGTACTTGAAAGCTAGCGGCATCCAAGTTTGAAAGCGCGACGAATAACAAATTGTTTTGCATCGTGAAAAGGAATGCAGGGACCAGAAGTTTCGCAAAATCGGCAGGTTTCAGCACTATGTCATGGTAGAGTTTACTGCCCAGCCCACACAAGCCCCCTTCCTCCATGCCGACCAGGAACGAAGCTACGACGAGCTTCACAATCTCTGACATGACCACGGCCGTGCTAGAAATGTACATTACATCCTTCCTCATCCGTGAGTAGCGCACAGTCAGAACTACCGCAGAGTTCTGGAGAACTAAGACCAAAAGCGCCACATACTTGCAGGTGTCCGCCCGCTTCATGCCCCCAAAGATGGAATGCATCGTATTTGGCTAGCCTGCCCCGCCAAAGATGGCGAAAAAGAGGTTTAAGATGACCTCTTTTGTGAATTAGGGTTCTCTCTTACCGAAGTGTTCCTGTCGTGCGTGTGCTGCATAAAAATGAGAAAGTTTGAGAACAGATCCCACCAAATTCAGTTGAATTCGTGTACATAGTCATGGAGGCCTGCACGATTTTCATCAGCCGCTCACATGTAAATGTCTCCTGTTTAGCCTCTCGATCTTCTTCAATTGTTCATGTACGGTTTGAAAAAGATATAGCATGAGTCTTAACTCGCAGGTCCCATTTAAATGTATTAATTTGGGACTCGATCAGCGTTACGCTAATGGGCCGGCAACATGTCATGGTCTTTCGACTGCCCCATCTCTATGTCACCTCCAGAGGGGGCCGTTGATTGCAAAAAAAAAAGAGCTCAATTTGAGACAGGTGTAAGCTTTGCAATCGACTCCCACTTGGCAGCGACCTAATAAGGGCGGGGAGAGTGGTGATGTCTAAATTCACGTTTTGCAGGCATGCTCATTTCGGTGCCCCTCGATGACGCTACCCCCGCCGCGGCGGCCCCCTCCACTTGCGCTCAACTCCCTTCAGGTTACAGAGTTTCACAAAAAGGGGCTCACAACGACAGAATCGCGATGGATCTCGCTGTGGGCCAACAGCCTAGCAACAGTTTGGCGTACACGAATCGGTGAGTCCCTTAATAATTCTGCAGACATGCAAGGAAGCCCATCCTCATTCTACTTCTCTGCTCCTCTCCCATGTAGGGTATATGTAAGCCACCCCGATTGGGAGTTCCTTCTTTCTCGCGTAGGCAACCCTGAGGCCAGCAAGATTGAGGACGACGCGCTGCTCATAACAGTAAATGGACTGGTTTTTGCGGTCAGTCCAAATAAGGGCATCGAGACTGGGAACATAGGCCTGAACTCGTTGCAACGACGTTTCGGTGTTTTTACGCTGACCCAGCGCGTCAAAGTGGACATTTTCGAGAGTAATGCTGGTCTAGCACTTACCTCTGTAATAGTCCGTGTGGACCTCTTGGCAAAAGGTAAAGTCAAGTCGCCCTTGCAGCTAGCCACGGAGGAAATGGCCGGGGCCTTCAAGGCCGCCTTTCTTTCGCAGGTCTTACAGACGCAGCAGCCCGTGGCATGGGATTTTCGCGGCACGAAGCTGGAATTGATCATAGAGAGCTTTCAAAATCTGATACCGGGTGGAAACTGCCCCAACGCTGGGCAGCTCTTGCAGCCCACGGATGTCGTCTTCACGAAGGAGAAAGGCGCCATGGTGGCCCTGTCCGGCGCCAATTCGGGCGCCCCCCGCGACAACATCATCAACCCAGATTTTGATTTTGGGAAGCTAGGTATCGGAGGTCTTGGGAACGAGTTCAATCAAATTTTTCGTCGGGCCTTCGCGTCGCGCGTCTTTCCCGGGCACATCGTCAAGCAACTCGGGATCAACCACGTGCGGGGCATGTTGCTTTGGGGCCCACCAGGCTGCGGCAAGACCCTCATCGCGCGTACCATCGGAAAGATTCTGAATGCGCGCGAGCCCAAGATCGTGAATGGGCCCGAGGTCCTTGACAAATACGTGGGCGGGTCGGAGGAGCGGATCCGGGAGCTTTTCAAGGACGCGGAGAAGGAGCAGCAGGAAATGGGGGACGGTAGTGGCTTGCACGTGATTATTTTCGATGAGATTGACGCCATTTGCAAGTCTCGTGGCTCCAGCCGCGACAGCACTGGCGTTTCGGACTCGATTGTGAACCAGTTGCTCTCTAAGATCGACGGCGTGAATTCTCTGAACAACATCCTGGTCATAGGGATGACGAACAGAAAGGACATGATCGACGAGGCAGTTTTGCGTCCCGGTCGGCTGGAGGTGCACGTGGAGATCGGGCTTCCTGACGAGGAGGGCCGCCTGCAGATCATATCTATCCACACAAAGAGCATGCGGGAGCATAAACGCATCGCGCCCGAGGCCGTGGGAAAACTTGCGGAGCTCGCACGCGCCACCAAGAACTACTCCGGCGCCGAAATTGAAGGCTTAGTCAAGTCGGCGGCCTCTTTCGCCTTCCAGCGCAACGTGAACGTGAAGGACCTGTCTCAGCTTAAGGAGGAGGAGCTGATAGTGGAGTGGGCGGACTTTCAGCGGGCCCTCTTGGAGGTCCCTCCCCGTTTAGGGGCCAACTCGGAGGAGCTTGAGGTTTTGTTTCGGAATGGCATCGTCCCGTACGGCTCCTCTTTCGACGCGATCATGATGACCCTGCGCCGCTTCGTCCAGCAAGTCCGGGTCTCGGACCGGACGCCCCTCCTGTCTGTCTTGCTTGAGGGCGCTCCCAGCACGGGGAAGACGGCGATTGCCGCCTCTTTGGGCGTGCAGAGCGAGTTTCCCTTTGTGAGGGTCGTATCGGCGGATGCCATGGTCGGCTTCTCGGAGACCGCCAAGTGCTCGGCCATCCTGAAGGCTTTCCAGGACAGCTCCCGCTCGCCCCTCTCCGTGATCGTCCTCGACGATCTGGAGCGGCTCATCGACTACTCCCCCATCGGCCCACGGTTCTCTAACACGGTGGTGCAGACCTTGCTGGTGCTTCTGAAGAAGCCGCCCACCTCCCCGGACAAGCGCTTGCTCGTGATCGGCACGACCTCGGTGGCGGCCCATCTCGAGGACCTGCAGCTCGTCCAGGGCTTCAACGTGATGCTGACCGTGCCCCAGCTGACGGGCCCGGAGGAGATCAAGACGGTCCTACGGGAGGTGGTCACCTCCCTGTCGCAGAAGGAGATGGATGATATCACGTCAGCGATCAGCCAGCCAATAGGGATCAAGCAGCTCTTGATGGTGACGGAGATGGCGAGGCAAGGAGAGGAGACCGTCTCGACCGATAGATTCTTGGAATGCCTGCACATTTGTGGGTTCTGAGATGGGAAGGAGAAGAGGAATTATCCAAGTGTGGAGAGGACGGGTATTGAGTTGCAGGCGCGCCGAGCGATGATGGTGGAGATGATGGGAGTGGAGGGCTATGTAAAAAAAAAGTCCAAAAGCACCTTAAGAGCGCGACGGGAGAGACCGACGCTTTATCCTCCAAGTTTAGGATCGCGAAATTGGCTTTGTGAAATTGGGCCTTTTTGCATTTTTTGTACGGAATTGATTTCAAAGCAAAAGAAGTTAGATTTGATAAAGAGTCGTTGCAAGATGGTATGTAACTGGCATCCGTGTTTCTTTTCCTTAAGACTCGCGCTCTACCACCGGGCTGCTCCAAACTTATTGTCCGTAAGCAAAACAAACAACTATTTCGAAGGGCCCAGTGAGATAACCAGGCACGCGCTAAGAGGAAGACAGATATGGCGAGGTCCATCACTTGGCTCCGACAAACTCTGTGGCCCGCTCGAGGAACGTCAGGTAATGCTCCTTCTCCTTCTCGAAAGCGAAGTAGGAGACGAAAACAGCCAGCTCGTCGTCAATATTCCGCGCCGCCAGATGCCGCGTGAAGGCCTCCTGGACATCCTCCGGGTACTCGGAGAAATCCGACCAGTACAAGGTCTCGTCGTTCCACTCCCGGCCGTCCGAGTCAAGCGCGACCTTCTCCACCCACACCGTGTTGGTGAACACTACAGAAAACATCAACTTGTGGTGGGCTTTCGCAATTGTCACCACCCCCCGGATTCCCACTGTGTAATCCTCCGCCTTCTCGTCCTCGAGCTCTTGAGGGTCGAGTTCATCCTCCGTCGTGTCTTGCACATCGTACTGCACCATGATTTTTTCCGTATTGTGCTTTGTATGCATTTTGATAATACTTCATGGAAAAATATAAGACGAGAGAGTGAATAAAATTTCCTACACTCCTTTCTATTCCAATTGAGAATCCCCAGTATATCTCAAGATTCCAAATGTGAACGCACCTGCTGCCTGGAGACTCTTTGATGTGAAAGCGCTTATGAATCTTTTCGGACACGTCCTCCAGTTCCGGTGCCCGTTCTTCGCTCTCCATGAGGTCTTTTTCTTCCTGCAGTTCACGAGCTAGCAAATCTTCCAAGGCAGCGCTCGTCCCATGTCCTCCCCCCGAACCTCCTTTCATGGCGCTCGGCATCACGTCACCGTCTCCATGCGTACCAAACCTGCGACTCTTTACTATCGATATGGGCGACATAGCCTGAGGATGGCGGACGAAGCCCATAGTAGCATTTGTCCCAGCGCGGAACACAAGGCTAGTTGCCATGTGATGTTGCTGTTGCGGAGTGGCCGATGCGGCACGGCGCAACAAGGCCAAGGTCGACGTGCGAAGCATGATGTGATACCTGTGCTGTTTCTGCTTGCATATTTATTGCGGGTGATTCGTAAATGTGTTCTATTTCGAGGACAAAAAGTTGCGTATGGTTGTGGCATACGTTTGCGAAGAGGATTTTGCACAAAGGTTGCAACGACCCTCGCCAACCATGACTTTCCTGCCCGGGGGGTCAGGAGGTTAACTACAGTGTGTAAGTACAGTGGCAAACTACAATATTCAACAACAGTAATTAAATACAGTGGTGTCATGATAGTAAGTTTAATGGTATGCTTCTACTTTCTTTGACCGGAAGCATCGTGTCCTTATTTGAGTTTATAACCCAGACCCTCGCTGGCGGTTCCCCCTTTCCTTTGTATATGCTTCAAAAAAGAAACATAATCACACTAGCCGCTGATTATTAGACAAACACCTTGTCGTGCGCTGGAGAGACACCATCATCCAATGAAACTTACTTTGACCCAGGCCGCATTATTGCCTGTCGTTCCAGTCCATCTCCTATCGTGAAAACATATGCTGGGAAAAGAAAGTTTCTCCTCGGACATAAGAGTGACAGCGTCTTCACCAGGCAACCCCCCTATGCTATTTTCTTTTCTCCGTCGTATTACACTCACTCCTTCTCGTCTTCTTCTTGCTGTACAATGCCTCCCAAGGGTAGCGCCACCTTGCTCCTCGCATCCGATGTTGCGACCTCGACTCTCTCCTCCCTTCCCCCCCCATCCCCGTCCGCCGACATCTCTTCCTCCGCTCCCCCTATACTCCCTGCGGTCGTCACCGAGCCCATCTCCCCCCCCATACTGCGCGTTAGATGCACTGTGGTCGACGAGGAGAAAAAATCCTCCTCCTCTTCTTCGCTCCCGCGGACACCTTCCTCCTTGTCTGGACCCCAGCCGGTCGCCCCCTCCCCCTCCCCTCCTCCACCGGCTCCCAACATGGACCCGAAGCCACGCCCGGCTAAGACGCTTGCAAACGACGAAGTCCCAGTCGTACCGCCACCACTGCTAGCGGGAGCATGCCCCGTATCCACAGGCCTGTGCAGGCTGTCCAATGGAGGGAACGAGACGTTCGAAAAATCCGCCCACCCCTCTCCGAAGGTTCCCCCCGAAGGCACCCCCTCCGCGAAGGCCTTCGCGGCCCATCCCCCCGCCACCAGCCCCGGTATACTGTCCTGTCCAAAGACACCTCCACTCCCTTGCCCATTGCCCTCGATTTTGCTGCCGCCGCTCCCCCCTCCAAATCCGTCCGGCCCCTGCGCGGACGATCCGCCCTTGGTCTCAAAAGCGCTATCCCCCAGGCCTGAGCCCGATCGGAGCGCCAAGCCGTGCGAGGCTTGCAGCTCCTCGTCTTGCTCTTCCTGCTGGCGCTGTAATTGCTGCATCAGCAGTCGGGCGTCCTCGTCGGGTCCCCCCTCTACTGGGGGTAAGACACTTCCTGACCAGCCCATA
>Ga0102934_1003394_pt1 | contig 10864 bp, 6 predicted proteins | sample SalPonR2_A_D1_MG_FD_78175 | JGI IMG/M metagenome (GOLD analysis project Ga0102934, IMG submission 78175) | Salt pond soil microbial communities from South San Francisco under conditions of wetland restoration - Salt Pond MetaG R2_A_D1_MG | ecosystem: Environmental > Aquatic > Marine > Intertidal...
AATGGGACTCTAGTTGGAGAAATATGGATTTCTACTAGTTCAGATCTCACAGCTATAGAAGTTAATAATAGCAATTGGAGAAAAATAGATAGAGCTTATGTTAAAACAGGTGAGGAATTTAGGATTTGGATTACTTCTGAGGATTATGGTTCCAATAATAATTCTACTATTAGAGAGTTTAATCACGGATTGGTGCCTATTAATGTAGAAGTAGATATTTTACCAGATGATATTGAGTTTTTGGAGGCAACTGGGGATATTCTTTATTACTCTACATCTTACAGTCCTTATACGTATATGCGTTTTTTTGCAAGTGGGGAAACGCGGAGTCTATCGTCAGCTTACAGTTTACTTCAGATTAAGATTAGTCCAGACAATAGATATCTTTATCTCTATGGTACATATCGCACAATTCAAAGGTATAACGTAAGAACAGGAGAATTAATTGAAAAACATTTTGCCGTTCAATGGGATATGGATTCTTTAGAAATTAGTCCGGATGGCAGTAAAATATATGTAGCAATGCATGACAGTAACAATTCTAAAATAATAGAAATTGATGCAACTTTAGATAGTACAGCTAATTGGGAGTGGATAGCTCCATATAAAGGTTTTACGTACAATATTTATTTAGCAATTAGCCCAGATGGCAGTAAACTATATGCAACAGGTAAAACATCTTCATATGAAGATATTTTAGTAGCTTTAGACACGTCAAATGGATCTGAGGTAAATCGTCATGATGAGCACAACACTAGATATTTTGAAGGCTTGGAAATTAGTTCAGATGGTAGTAAACTCTATATGTTGCACTATCGCAAGGATACCTCTAGATGGCACATAACAAGTTTTAATACATCAAACTTCACTGTTAATTGGACTAGTCCTTTTCCTCTCTCTTATCAAATTGACTTTAATCCAAATCTATTATTACTTAAAATTGGCCCAAACAATCGACTTTATTTAATGTGCGACGCTAGCAACGAAGGAAAACACCTATATCAAATCGATGCTTCAAATGGAGGCACAATATCAGTTAATGAATATTACAAAGATGGCACAAATCGAATACCCACGGCTGCAACAGCAGGCTATAAAAATATTTGGAGTAAGTTAAAATATGGATGGGAACAAGACTCCTCTGGAGGTTGGGATTTAATTTACAATGGATATGATTATGTAGAGGAAGTGTTAGATTTATCAGTAGGCATCGGAACTTATAGTATCCAAGTACCACAAAATTTTCATTCGCTTATCTCTTTAGATGTATATGGAGCGCAAGGCGGAGGACAAGGTGGAGCAAGCGGAGGAAATTCAACCGCCGAAAGTACTTCGGGTCCATATGGAACAGGTGACTATACTGTAGATGATTATGGGGGTGGTGGAGCAGGAGGTGCTCCTGGCACTTATCATTCTATGCATGTTGATAATAATAGTTGGCCAACTTCACCGATGGTTCCAGGTGGAACATTTGATTTGGAATTAAGTAGAGGTGGTGCCGGCGGGCCTGGTGCTCAACCACCACCGGATTCAAATTCAGACGGTTATAATGGACCGTCGGGGAGTAATGCAACTGGTCGTACTAAAGTTTGGTATCAAGGATATCAACTTTGCGATTTATCTCCAGGACAAGGTGGTTCTGGTACGGATGTTCCTGGTGGCGCAGGCGACGGGTACAATCCTACAGATGGTGGAGATGCTGGCGGTAATCCAGGGAGTGATGGTAATTCATGGCAAATGGGTGAAGGCGGTCCAGGTGCTTTGAGTGATTTACCTATACATATTGATTACAGAGGAAATGGTGGTGATGGTGGGGATGCAGGAAACGAAAGTGAGAACACTGGTTCTCCGGACGGGCATTTCAACTTCCGTTATCTTGGTAACCCGGGTGAACCAGGAGAACATGGAGAACGAAGTCAAGTATATTTAACATACTATAAGAAAGTATTAAGATAATTAAGAAGGAGATAATAAATGATAGCAGTAAGACCAAGCAATGCAAAAATAAAAGATGGAAGAAGAAAAATTGAACTTATCCATTATCGTGCAGAAATGTTAACAGAAGCTGAGCGAAAGGAGATGGTAGAAGTAAAAGAAATACCCGAGGCTATTTCCGATGATAGGTATAGAAGAATTCTAGTATTAAATGAAGATAATACAGTTGGAGTTTATGAGGAAAGAAAACCTGACTCGGGAAAAACGGTTTTAACAAGACTCATAAAAGAAGGCAGAATGACAGTAGACGAGATAGAAGACGAAGAGCTAAGAAAAGAAATTGAAAAAGATTTAGAAACTAAGAGTTAAACCAAATGAAGGTAAAAAATAAAACATTACATGAGTGGTGGCAGCTAGCAGACCCTTCTTATAATCATTATGATAAGGAGACGGATACTGAGTGGCACTCTTCAATAAAAAATAAGATACTTTATCTAGCTTTTGATGGCTCTGATTCCCAAGGCATATCTGGCGGGAAACTTACAAAAGATTGGAGGCTAAATTTTAGCATTCTTAAAAAACCATATAAGAATATGCCAGTAGAATTTAGAGCACACGAAGGTTTTCTAAAAAAGTGGAAAGCCATTAGAGATGACGTAGCATATTTACTAAATAATGATATAAATAAGGTGATAATCTCCGGCTGTTCCCAAGGAGCAGCTGTTGCTTTATTCGCCCATGAAGATATAAAATTTAGAAAGCCCAGGTTAAAAGTAGAAACAGTTGTTTTTGGCTGCCCAAGAGTTTTCAGCTTAAAAGCTCCAAAAAAAAGATGGGAAAATGTCACAAGAGTACAATATGCTTGGGATATAGTAACAGGCATGCCATGGCGAATAATGGGTTATAAACATGTAGGAAAATTAGAGCACTTCGGAAGAAAGCCTAAATGGATAAGAATAAAAGCTAAAGACCATCTAAAATACAGGGAGTTATAATTGAGCAAATTAAAATTTTCTAAAAATATGGGTGATTCCTATGTGATACAAAATATGAAATGTCCATTATGTGGATTTTTTCTGGCTATAGAACAATTTGATTCTAACGCAGGTTTTGGCCCACAAGAAAGTTACCAATATTATAGAAATTGCCCAATATGCGGATGGAAAGAATGGGAAAACGAAGGTAAAAACAAAAAAGAGACACCAAGAGTAATAACGAAAAATCCCGAGAAAGACGATCTCAAAGATGCAAAAAACATTATAAGCTCTATAGATAATTTAGAAAAAGAAGATATAGACACTATAATTGATTATCTAAATAAAACTAAGAAAAGGATAACTAAAGAGTATTTTAAAAAAATATTATTTGAACTAATCTTTGAATGAAATATACTAAAATATTTAAGAAAAAAGAAAGATAAAACTAACAAATTAAGTTAGAAACTTACAGGAGGAATATATAATGGCATTATTAGTACCAGACGTAGGAGAAGTTGAACTTCTCTCAAGAGCGTTAAATCTAAATACCCCAGATGATGTAGTACTTCATCTATATACAAATGATAAAACACCAGCAGAAGGAGATGTGGCCGGGGACTATACCGAGTCTACCGGAGCAGGCTACTCGGCTCAAACTTTAACCGGAGCAAGCTGGTCGGTTACTACAACTACTGGAACTACTACCGGAGAATATCCACAAGTAACTTATACCTATACCGCAGCGGAACCAAACATCTACGGTTACTACGTAACTAACTCTGCTGGATCTACCCTACTTTGGGCAGAGAGGTTCTCAGATGGACCTTATGCGATACCGTCCGGAGGCGGCAGCGTCAAAATTACACCTAAGATAGAACTTGAATAATCCAAAAGTAAAAGAAAAAACTTAGGGATTTTCACAAAAACCCCCAAGATAATTGCATACATGCTTTTATTAAGGGGGTTTTCTTGTGATTGAATATGATTTTGATAATATAAAAGGTTGGACAGAAGAGCAAATAAGGAACGGTGAGTATCATGATCGTTCAAATACTATAATAAAAAAAGATGGTAGAGGCAGGCCTAGAAGATATGTGAAAATACCGGGTGGTCAACAAATATATACATATTGGGTTTGGAATAAATGTTATGGTTATTATCCAGAAACCGGTAAGCAAATACATCATAAGGATGGAGATACCCTTAATGATAATATTGAAAATTTAATGATCATGGGTAAAAAAGAGCATGCAAGATTACACGTTGAACAACTAAAAGGAAAAGATTTAATAGAACGCTATGGGGAAGAGAAAGCAGAAAGGCTAAAGAATTTTATATTAGAAAAAACTAAAGAAGGGATGGCCAAAATAGTACATCCTAATCTTGGTAAAGAACTACCTGAAGAAACTAAAAAGAAAATATCTGAGTCTCTAAAAGGAAAATTTTCAGGAGAGAATAACCCTTTCTATGGAGAGGACCACTCTGGAGAAAAAAATCCTTTTTATGGGAAACATCATAGAGAAGAATCCAAGCTAAAAATAAGTCAATCAAATAAAGGGAAATCTGCTTGGAATAAAGGACAAGCTCTATCTGAGGAAGCAAGAAAAAATATGAGCAAAAATCATGCTGATTTTTCTGGTGAGAATAATCCTTTTGCTGGAAAAACCCATTCAGAAGAGACTAGAAAAAAACTAGCTGAAATTAATACTAAGCATAAAGTTGGTGATGTGTGGAAAGATTCTAGGGGGATTATTAAGTATAAAGACAAGACTGGAAAGAATAGAAGGTTGCCCATGAAGAAAATAAAACAACCAGATTATATTGATAAAGAGAAGCTAAACAGTTTGTTATAGTAACTGCTTAAATTAAGGAGGCTAAGACAACTTAGCCTCTTTTTTGTGTGTAAATATTTAGCAGCTTTTTTGTTGCCTATTTACAAGATAATCAAAAGAGGAAAAAATGTATTTTGTATCATATACCACAAATAAATTAGCAGGACCAAAAATTGGATGGAATGTATGGGAAGTAAAGCCAAACAAAAGATCAAAGGGTAATCCTAGTTCATTCAAGATTATAAAATTTCTTATTGGTGCTAGCAAAAATCCTGATGCAAAAAACATCTCGGTAATAGATGCCAATAGAAATATAGCAGAAGATAAGAGGGAAGTTTTTGAAAAGATATTTGAAATTGGAAAATATATTAGTAAGTGAGTTAAACTATTGTCTCCTATATTTTTTACAAGATAATATAAACAACTCTAGAGGTATAAATGGCACTCGTCGATAATTTAATTTCTTATTATAATTTTGAAAAGAATACGGACGATATTTTTGGAACCAACAATGGAAGTAGTACGCTACTATCTTGGGGTAAAAACTTAACAGATATAAATGCAAAATTTAATGACTCAGTTTCCAATATAACTATTCCTGATACAGCTGCACTGCGTATTAACGGAGAGCTAACGCTTTCTTTTCAAATTATAGCTAGAGAACTAAATAGAAATGGGACTATATTGCATAAGTCTCAGGACGACGAATACTCGTTAGAATTAACATCAGTTGGAGATATTGTTTTTACTCATGGTGACGGATCTAGTAACGAAAGTTTTAACCTTCTTTCTGGTGACGAATTAGCTATTGATATAAAAACTCATATTGTAGTAGTAAGAACTGCAACCACGATAGAAGCTTATAAAGATGGCCTATTAGTAAATAGTTATAATTATTCATTAACTCCATCCACTAGTACAAATGATTTAATTATTGGGGATAGTGTTGATCAAAGTTTTATTGGCGAGCTAGATGAGCTTGGCATATGGAGTACAGCCTTAGGCAGTGATTCCGTTTTAGAGTTATATAATGGTGGAAAATTAAGAGTATATAATAGCTCTACTAATAGTTTTAAAGCTAGTAATGGATATAAAAAATATAGTATATTGTTAGAAAATGGCACATCTAACGAATTATGGACAAGCTTAACAGAAAATCAAAAAGATAGGTATTTAGAATCCGAAAACATCTCTTTAACTCAGGGTGGATTAATTGGTGAGTATTATAACGGAATGAGTTTTGGTACCCTAGATACTACTAGAGTAGATTCTATAGTTGATTTCGATTGGGCAGATGAGCCCGCAGGAACTAATGTTGGAGCCGATGATTTTTCTATTAGATGGACAGGATATTTAATACCTGATTATACAGAGACTTACACTTTATATGTTGGCTCTGACGATGGAACTCGCTTATATATTAATGGAAGCCTTTTAATTGACAATTGGAGTGACCAAGCTTATAATGAAGAGTCGGCCACAATAGCTTTAGAAGCTGGTAAATATTATCATGTAGAAATAGAATATTACGAAAATGGTGGTGGAGCAGAAGTTGATTTCCATTGGGAGTCTGCTAGTCAAACTTATGAAATAGTTCCGTCAACTAATTTATATTATATTACTATTGATAGTAAGACTTATAATATATATTCTAATTTTACAGACTGGCAAAATGCTAAAAGAAGGGATTTAAAAACCAATAAAGAAAAAGAGATTTTAGATGTAAGAGGCCAGTGGTCAAACGCTTTTAATGGAATTAATTTATCTGGATGGACAACAGATATAGAAAACGATTATTTCGTTGTAATTCAAGCTATAGGTTTAGCTAAACCAGATTATAAAAGAAACAGTTTTACTAAACCCGGTTACTTTAGGATATCAGAGACTGGAAGCACAAATGCAATAAAAGTAGAAAATTTATCTGCTGAGATAAAGAATATACAAGCAGAATCTCAGGCTAATGTAGTTCAAGTATCAACACAGTCTAACGATGTAGTAAGGATATTATACAGTAATTTATATAATAGTAGCCACTTAAACTCTGTAGTATTTGCAGATAATAATGATGGAAAACTAGAAATAGCATCCTCCATAATAAGAGATGGTTTAGACGGTGTTAAAGCGTCTGTTAATAACACTGGAATAGTATATATTATAGACTCTACTATAACAGAATGCGAAAATGGTATAGTAACAAACGATACGGATATTAGGCCAACTTCTTGTGCCGTATTTAATAACACTGATGACTTTGTTGGCAGTTTCCAAGAAAATTGGCCTAGATTTTGTGCATCAGATGATGACGACGCTGGAGTTGAAGGAATCGATATAAGTCCTTCAGCGAACGAAGCTGACGATTGGAATAATGCATTTGCAGATTATGCAAACGAAGATTTTAGGATCAAAGACGACTCTTCGGTATTATATGATGCAGGTGAGTCAAATGCTGGAGGAAACTATTATACAGCTAAAAACATACCTTATATAGACATTGGTAATGCCCCAAGAGTTAGAAGAGATATTGGTGCATTTTCATTTACAGATTGGTGGGATTATCGTTATATAGAAAGAATAGAAATTACAGTACCAGCTAGTGAAGTACCAACAGACTTAACAGATTTTCCGTTATATATAAATATATCAAGTATAAATAATTTATCAAGTTTTTGGAGTAAAGCAGAACCAGACGGGTCCGATATTAAAGTAACAAACTCAGAGAGAGAACAAGCTCCTCAAGAGTTGGTGTTTTTAGACTTAAATACAAAAGATGGAGAACTATGGACAAAAGTTAATCTGTCATCAACTTCTGATGCTACTTTTTATGTTTATTATAATTTCTCAAGTTTAAGCGAAGAACCTGACTATCCAGAGCCTATTCCTAACAACAATATATATGGACAATATGAAGTATGGACAGATTACATGGCTGTCTGGCACTTACAAGATTTAGATATAATTGATGCCACTCCAAATAGCCACGATGGAATTGTAAGAGGAGCTCCTACAGTTGTTACAGACGGAAGATTTGGTTATTCTATAGAATGGAATGAAACAGGCAGTGGGGATGAAGAGTCAGCTGATGTTGGCAATATTCAAACAGATAATACTTGGACAGGCATAACTATAGAGTCTTGGTTTAGAAAAGACACTACTGGTGATGAAAGGATGATTTGTAAATCTGAGGGTGGAACTAATGTTACTGATCACATTTTTGCATTACACTCTCAGAACAGAGGGAACTTCATATCTACAAGAATTAGCACAGACCAGACAGATGCATTCACATTTGATGGTGATACTACTTTCTCTACAGGCGTTTGGCAATTTGGAGCTGCAACATGGTCCTCTCAAGATGAGGTGTTAAGGTTATTTGTAAATGGCCAACCAGATACTTCAACTTCTCATGTTGGTAACCATATTAAAACCTCTAGTCAACAAGTAGAAATCGCAAATGTTAATAATACCACAACTAATAGATTTTGGGAAGGCGGTTTAGATGAAATAAGGATTGCTAAAAAACAATTTGCCAACCCACAAGAGAGATTAGAAGCACAATATAACAACCAAACATCAGAGGCTTTTAGTTCTCCATCTCCTCAGCCACAAACAAATCCAATTTATCCACCAACTCAAGAAGTAGTAGCAGCAGGAATATGGTCTGGCACAGCAACACGAACGAATACATTAGATATTGATATAGATATTCCAGAGCTAACTGGTAAATTAGCATTAATAATAGGAGTAAGTAACGAAGACAACAACGTAAGTGAAGTACAGTCTATCACTTTAAATGGTGTTAATCCTACTCTAGCAGGATTAAACACACAAGGCACTGGATATTCTAATACAACCGAGATATGGTATTTCTTAAACGATGAATTGCCTTCTACTCCGGGTACATATACTTTAACAATTACTATGTCTGAAAGCGCAGTTGGAATTGGCGCTACTGTAGCATTATATGATGTAATATTGCAAACAGAAGCACCTGTTTATTCTAGTAATGATGATACAAATGCTTCAAGCATTTCAACCGATGCAACAATAGACTTAAATTATGTGCAGAGTAATATAGTATTTGAAACATTATCATTAGGAGATAGTGAGACATCTACTGTATCAGAAAATCAGACTGAGTTAGTAGATGTAGAGATAGGAAATTCCGGCGCAAGACATGCCTCTTCATTCGGTAATTATACAGATTCCGGGTTAGAAACTATAACTAGGACTTTTGATAACACAAATAGAATTTCACAATCAGTGTTGGTCTTTAGGTCTGGCGAAGAAGGCAATTATACATATAAACCCTTCGGTGGCATAGCCATAAGAGGAGATACTCTTAATAATTTAGAAATAGACAGAAATTTTTCTACGCAAGGACAAATAACAACAAGTGGTCAAGCAATTTATGATTATTCAGTATTAATAGTATATACACCAACTGGTAATATTATATTATCTGGTGAAATAGAAGCTATACTGAGTATAAACGCTATAGAATTGTCTGGTGGAATAAACTTAAACGGAAATGCCGAGTATACAATAGAATTCGAAAGAATAGGATCAGGTCAATTAGTAACAAGTGGAAATGCCGAGTACACAATAGAGTTTGAAAGGATAGGATCAGGTCAACTAGTAATAAGTGGAATTGCCGAGCATACAATAGAATTCGAATATGCTGCTAGTGGACAATTAACGATAAGTGGAAAAGCCGAGCATACAATAGAGTTTGAAAGAGTTGGGTTGGGTCAATTAGTAACAAGTGGAAATGCCGAGTACACAATAGAATTTGAGTATACAGCTAATGTTATTTCTATAAAATTAACTAATACACCTATAACAGGCATATTAACAGTAGTACACTTGCCAACTGGAGATGACAGCCTAAAAATTAGTGGAGCTCCCGATTATTATCCAGAGTTTATAAGAACAGCAATTCCTACTGCAATAACAGCAAACGGAATCTCTCAGATAGATCATTTAACTATAATCCCTCTAGTGGTAGTCGGAAGACCCATGCACACCGGAGGAGGAGATTATTATATTGAATTTGCTCGAACAATGTCGGGCAAAATAACAATAGGTGGTGAAGTACCAGAGTTCGATTTTGTTTTAATAATATTCCCTATTATAGGCTTGCCATTAACTTATGGCGGTACAACAGACGAAAACGAGATCCTGCTCCCTTCAACAGTTGAAAGTGGTACAGCAATATTTAACAATATACTTGGTGAATATACTATAGAGTTTAGCTACGAGCCAAATTTAGTTGAAACTCCAATAGTATTAGGAACAACATCTGCAACAATTATACCAAATGCTTTATTTGAATATGAGGGCTCTGGTGGTATTATAATAAGTGACAGTGCTGAAACTTCTTATTCAGAGATAAAAGAGTATGTAGCATCAGGTAAGATTTACTTTAGGACAATAGAAAGACCACCTAATTACAGTTATTATCCAATTTATGAAAAAGACATGACAGGAGGCCTTTTGACTCTAAAAGGCGGAATGTGGCATATAAACATAAAAGCTATAGAACCTTCTGGTGGAATTATTATTAATGCTATTGGTGATATAATAAGTGATGAAATAAAATGGAATTATAATTACACTACATCCGGAAAAATAAGAGTAAATAAAACAAAAACTGATGTAACCCTGCACCATATATATAATATTATAAAACGTACTATAATATTAAGTGGACAGCAAAATGGTAAAATTTATCCAATTTATAGCTATACCGGAAATGGTATCATTATAATAAGACAAGCAAGTATTCATAGGTATGCTCCTGTTGGCGGAATTACAATATTCGGTACAAGCGAATACAGTTACTTGCCATCCTATTCTTATACCATATCGGGAAGAATAATATTAAAAAGAATATTTGCAGAAAAAGAATATGAAATAACTCCGAAAATATATACACGATCAATATTACTAAGCGGAGCAATAGATAGAAATATAATATTTGTATATAGTGGATCGGGAAAAATATACTTAATAGATCCTGATAGAACTATAAAATATATAAGCCCTGATAGACTTATAATACGTATCAATGGTTCTGCCACTTACTATATTGACAACAAACATTATATTTCTAGCGGATAT
>Ga0102934_1003400_pt1 | contig 10856 bp, 9 predicted proteins | sample SalPonR2_A_D1_MG_FD_78175 | JGI IMG/M metagenome (GOLD analysis project Ga0102934, IMG submission 78175) | Salt pond soil microbial communities from South San Francisco under conditions of wetland restoration - Salt Pond MetaG R2_A_D1_MG | ecosystem: Environmental > Aquatic > Marine > Intertidal...
TGTTTTGGGATGCGGAATGTAATCGTAAAACAGGGGCTTAAGCAAAGACAAAGCCGCTCTTTCATGAGCCTTCCCTCGCCCCCGACCCCTAAAGAAGAGCCAGCCCGCAATGGAGGGGTAACGGTCTGGGATCCCTGGCTACAATCAGCGGTTTGCGAGCAGGAGATCCCGGATCAAGTCCGAGATGAGGAGTTTTTTTTAGTTTGTTTTGGGGTGCGGAATGTAATCGTAAAACAGGGGCTTAAGCAAAGACAAAGCCGCTCTTTCATGAGCCTTCCCTCGCCCCCAGCCCCTAAAGGGGAGCCAGCCCGCGCATTTGTCATTGTAGAGACGTAACATCTTACGTCTCATCCAACAAAAACAACAAGCCCCAAGCTGAACAACAAAAATAGAACCCCTTCTCAAATCCTCCGGCACGAATCAGCGTCATTATTGAATCACATAAATCAGGGGTTCAGACACGGGAAAGGACAACACCCTCGATATCGTTTAAGCTTCCCGTTCGCGTCAGTGATGCGTAGGGGTGACGACCGCAGGGAGGAAGACCGAGTGCGCCTATGGCGAACGAGGGCCGAACGAACAGAGAGCCCCGAAGCGTAACGACCCCGAGCGACCGCAGGGCGCCTCGGGGTGACGCCCAAATACATCTGATCATATGAGATCTGTAGCTGCTTCGAATGGCCGGAATTCCGGAAGCAAAATAAGAGCCCGCACCTTATGCCTTTGGCTAACCCCGCTCAATAGGATGATACTGAACGTTGAGTCAAGAACTCGTCCGAAGGAGTAACCTTCCATTAAAAAAGGACCTCAAGTCAGTTCTCCCTAAAAAAGCATTCTTCATAAATCCGTATGTCAAGAAAAACACCTTTCATTTATAAAAAAAGGGATAAATGTCACCATTTACCCCTTCTCATAATCTATCTGTAATCAATACCTTACCTCAGGTCACCTTGTCTAGGTCGAGCTGAATAATTGATTTTCAACTGCCCTGACTTTCTCAGTTGCTCCTTGACATCACTAACAATTCCCATCGTCACCTTTCCATCTACCCGCAGGGAGGTCGTAATTTGAGGACGCTGCACCTCGGGAACGGTAATTCGATGTTGCTCCATATAGAGTGGAATATCCGTGGGTTCAGCAAACTTATCGCCCAATTGGATTCGCGGCGCATTACCATATCGGACGATATCTGCTTTCTCTTTCGGCTTGCCAATATAAATATAATTGACCAAAGACTTTTTCTCCAACTTGGTCAGTTCTGTCGCTTGAGGCACAATGACCTCCACTTTCACAGTGGCATCGCGAAGAACCGTCACCATCATGAAGAAAAAAAGCAACATGAATATAATATCGGGCAATGATGCCGTCGATACAGTCGGTTCAGATTTGCTTCTCTTTTTTGAAAATTTAGACATGGATATTCAATTTATTCTTCACCAAAATCAGTGGATTCGGCCTCGGACAATTTCATGGGATAAACCTCTATTATTTCCTTTTTCTGATCCCTCGTCAAATTATCAAAGACCGTCCCGAAACGCTTATCGGCCTCCTCATCTCTCAATTCCCTATACGCTCTTTGCAACTCATTATATACCGTCAGGTAGGTGTCGTAATTCGTTCCCCTATCGTTCTGTAAGGAAACGATCGCCTTGTCCGGAGATTTTGGCTTATTTTCACTCTTCGTCGGGTTGGTAATAAAATCAGTTATGCGATCTTTTAAGGAAGAAAGCTCCTCGGGCTCCCCATTGACTAGCAAATCGTTGTTTGCATTCACAAGCACAGATATCAAATTTCGCTTTTGAACATCCGCACTTTCCGGCTCTTCTTCAGACCATGGCGGAAGCCGAACCAGGATTCCTTTGTCCACCTCAATGGTGGTCGTTACGAGGAAGAAAATCAAAAGCAGGAAGGCAATATCTGCCATAGATCCCGCATTGATCTCTGTATTGACTCGACTTCGTGAATCGCCTCTCTTTTTGAGCATAAGTTACTTATTTAAACAAGTTCGACACCTCAGATGCTACAAAGGCTAAAATAGCCCCGCCGCCCAACACCAGGGCAGTAGATATCGCACCCGAAATAAATCGACTGGAATTCGCCTGAATTCCTTCCTCTAAAATGGTTCTCGCCAATGAGCCGGTGCCCTTGGGATCCGCCATATTATAGGATATGAAAAATATGATCAATATCACCGCCAGACCAATCAGGGCCTTGAGCGAATTCTTGACATTCAACACAGTGAAAATCAAACCCGCTATCAATATAGCTGCCGCGCATGCGATCGTGAGTACAATGGCTGAATACAAGCCAAAATTGAAAATGGAGGTCTCCATTTGTTTTGACTCGCTCAAGGCATTAAACTCCTCTGCACTGGAAAACGCTGTGGCTAAAAAAATCACTGTGAGCAAAGCCCCCAATCCGAAGGCGATCAATTGTCCGTATCTCGATAAAAAATTATACATCGGTTTCAGCTGTTTTTTATTCTAGTCAATGACATTGTTGCGAGCCATGATATCTACCAAAGCGATTGAAGCTTCTTCCATTTTATTTACGATACCATCAATCTTACTTACAATGTAATTGTAGAAAATTTGAAGTATAATCGCCACGATCAAACCGAAAACGGTCGTTAATAAGGCTACTTTAATACCTCCGGCAACAACAGATGGAGACAAGTCCCCGGCCGCTTCAATATCTTCAAAGGCCCCAATCATACCGATTACCGTACCCATAAACCCGAGCATCGGAGCAATCGCAATAAAAAGAGAGATCCACACCAATCCTTTTTCTAAAAGACCCATTTGAACAGAGCCATAAGAAATGATGGCTTTTTCCACTGACTCAGCTCCTTTGTCTGCTTTGTTCAAGCCTTCATAAAGAACACTTGCCGTTGGACCTGAAGTCTTTTTGCATATTTCTTTAGCCTCGTCGATGTTCCCATTCCCTAATTGCTCATCTATTTTGTTGAGCAGCTTATCCACATTCGTCGTAGCAATACTCAAGGTGATGATTCGCTCAATACAAAAGGCCAGACCTAATATTAAGGTGACCAATACAAAGCTCATAAAGACCCAGTTCCCGTCTATGAATTTCTCCTTTAGAACCTGGAACGCGCCCGTAGTTGTTTCGCCACCGTCCTGCGCCATTAGTGCTGCTGCACCTACAAATGAAACGAGGGTAAAAACCGCCGTTATTGAAAAAAGTCTCCGTAACATATTCTGATTTTTCATGTGGATAAAGGTTACAAGTTTAAAACTTACGAGACCAATATATGAATATCTTACGAATTACCGACCGATACTCCCATATTAATTTCTCATTAAGAAGCGGAGAGTGAGGGATTCGAACCCTCGATACCCCGTTGAGGGTATACACACTTTCCAGGCGTGCGCCTTCGACCGCTCGGCCAACTCTCCAATACTGATTATCTCTACAAATGTTGGAAAACTCCCCGAGTTATCAAAATCTTTTTTCCAGAGAAGCGAATTCACCTTCGGATTTGTCCCTTTTCATTGGAGGAGAAAAACACCTACTTCCAATTATACGCCCGCTCTTTCCCCTCTTTGCTTTCAGCGCTCCCTCTGCTCCCCTTGATCCTTAGATGAATATATAACAGGCTCCGATCTAGAAGCAGCGGCAATTAATCCTATTGGAATTGCCTTGCGGGGTTCCAATCTCACCTCAAATCTCTTCTTTCACCTCCTCATCCTCGCCAAAAACATCCCGGGCATTTTGAGAGGTCTGAGCCACCACTTCCGTCCTCGTCACCCCCTGGACCTCCGCAATTTTTTCAGCGATCAAGGGCAAAAACGAAGGCTCATTAGTCTGGGAACGATGGGGATGGGGAGCCAAATAAGGTGCGTCCGTCTCTAAAACTAAGGATTCCAGCGGCAAATGGGCCACCACCTGGTCCAAACCTGCGTTCTTAAAAGTCACGATCCCCCCGATACCCAGCTTAAACCCCAGGTCAATAATCCGTTCAGCCTGCGCCTGGGTACCTGTAAAACAATGAAAAATACCCCGAATTTCAGGACCTGCCGCCTCCATCATATCTGTCGTATCGTCTATGGCAGATCGCGAATGCAGGATGATCGGCAGGTCGTACTCCAAAGCCCACTCCACATGTTGCTCCAGAGATGATTTTTGCTGTTTTACGTATTGGGTATCCCAATAGTAGTCCAGACCCGTTTCCCCTATTCCTACGATTCCATCTTCACCTAAGCGGTCTTTTATCCTTTGCACCTGCTCCGCCCAGTCCTCACCCACATAGCATGGATGCAGACCCAGCATAGGTTTCAAAAAAGAGGGCTCTAATTGGGCTAAGCTCAACATCTTATCCATACTCTCCGCATTGATATTCGGCATATAGATTTTTTTCACTCCTTTCGACCGGGCACGATTCAACATATCCCGTTGATCTTCATCAAATTGCTCCGAAAAAACATGTGCGTGGGTATCTATCATGATATGTGTTTATCTGTGAGGCAAAGTAACTAAATAAGTGCCACATCATCCTGTTTTCGCAAGCCTTCCTTTTTCAGTACCTTTACTTTATGGCGAAAAAGAAAAAATACTACGTCGTTTGGGTCGGAGAAACACCCGGCATTTATGACAATTGGAATGATTGCCAATTGCAGATCAAAGGATATCCCGGCGCAAAATATAAATCCTTCTCTTCCCACAATGCGGCAGAGGAAGCTTTTTACAGTGGACCAAATTTTAAGAAATCTTCCTCCTCTTCTACCCCGAAACACCTACTAAAGCCCCCGTCTGATTTAGACCCCTTGGCCTTATCTGTGGATGCGGCCTGTAGCGGCAACCCCGGGGATATGGAATACCGAGGTGTTTGGGTATCTACCGGAGAAGAATGGTTCCGCAAAGGCCCCTTTCACCAAGGCACCAATAATATCGGTGAATTTCTAGCTATTGTTCATGCCGCAGCATTATTGCAGCAGTCTGAAATCGTATCCACACCTATATATACTGATTCCCGGACAGCCATGGCATGGATCCGCAAAAAAAAGGCAAACACAAAGCTGAAATTCGATCATCGTAATCGCAAGCTCAAGGAATTGATCCAGCGAGCAGAAAAATGGCTACACCAGAACGAGATAAAAAATCCGATTAAAAAGTGGGAAACAAAAAGTTGGGGAGAAATCCCTGCTGATTTCGGTAGAAAATAATATTTAGTTTTTCCAAATGTTTTGGGCGCTACCCCGCCAGTAGCGGGGTCAGGCTGTCCGTGGGTTCCGTCCTACAGGGCTTTCGCCCTTCGGACTCCCGCTTCTCCTGTCATGACCACCAAGTCCGTTACAGACCCAGTCTTAATCTTTTTGCTCATATCTGCGTTGCTCTTCAGTCATATTGTAGAGACAAGCTTGTCTCTACAAATGTTTTCCTTCATCGCGCCTTGATCTGAACAAAAGTCTACTGCGACTTTGCAATACTTTTTTAGTGGTCATGACACCAGCGGGACCACTCCCATCCTTAGCGCGGGGATATCGGTTGACTTGATCGCTTACATATCAAAAACCCCATGTCTTTATCGCTGTGCAAAATGGATGGGATAATCCACTTTCACCTTCCCTTTGCGAACCTTATCTAACTTTCGTCGCACCATGCGTTTGCGCAGCGGCTTTAAATGCTCTGTAAATAACACCCCTTCTATATGATCGTATTCATGCTGAATAACACGGGCATCCATGTCGGTATATCGCTCCTCATGCCACACCCGGTCTACATCCTGATAGCGAATAAGGATCTCACTTTCCCGCTCTACATCTCCATGTACCTGAGGTATGCTTAGGCACCCCTCTTCGTATGCCCAGCGTCCTCCCTTTTCCTCGAGAATTTCCGGATTGATAAATGCTTTTTTTATGCCTGAGTCTCCCTCCTTATCTAACTGAAGGGTGTCCACGACAAAAAGCCGCAACGATTTTCCCACCTGAGGACCGGCCAGGCCTACTCCCTGTGCATTATACATGGTGGCAAACATATTATCCACTAGTTGAGACAAGCCGTCAAAATCCTCCGGAATATCATTTCCGGCTTTCTTCAAAACGGCGTGCCCATAGCCAAAAATCGGCAAAATTTTATCTCCCATAAATCAATTCCCCTGGTAATGTATTTCATTAAATGTGCCCCAAGTAATCCTGTAGAATTAAAACGGCACTAATTTTATCAATTCGTTCCTTCTCCCTGCGCTGCTTTTTGTTCACGCCGGCCTTCAAAATAATTTCGGAGGCTCGTTTTGAAGTATAATCTTCAGGATGTAAAACAAGTTGGAGCTCAGGAAAGTTTTTCTTTAACTTTCTGGCCAAACCCTTGATATGTGGATAGAGAGCCGTGGGGGCTCCGTCGGCATGCTCCGGATACCCGAGAACCACCTTTCCCACATCCTCCTCCAAAATATACGTTTCGAGAAATGCCCAGTAGTTAGCTTGTGACTGCGTCGGCAGACCATTCACGCTGATTTGTAAAGGATCTGTTACCGCCAGTCCGATTCTCTTCGTACCATAATCTACTGCCAATATTCGAGACATGACGCAAATATAATAGTTTTCAAACGGCGGACGAAGGACAGCTTTTCTTCTGATTTCTACCCACCCACTTCAGGTTTAGCCATTTTGGCACGGTAGTTGTACTATTAATTATAGTTTTAGTCGACGTTTTGGGATAAAAAAAGACCCCCTCCACACATTTGTGGAGAGGGGTCCCATCCCAAAAACAGTAAACAGTAAAGCTTAAGTGGTTATTTTATGACCACCATCTTCTTCGAAGCAGAGTGATCTCCACTTTCCAATTTGTAATATATCACACCTTCAGCCCGGATATCACCGGAGGTAAGTTCAATTTCATTATATCCTCTCTGTCCTTCTTCTTCAAGGATGTAGAGTTCGCGACCTTCCCCATCAAAGAATGACAAGCTGTAATCTGCGCGCTCCGGCAATACGAATCCAACTCGCGTTCTTTCGCTAAATGGATTGGGATTGTTTTGGAAGAGAGCAAACTCGTTGTACTCTTCTTTTACAGAGCGGAATTTTATCAGGGTAGTCTTCGCGCCCATATTATCGTAGGCTTCAGCCTGAGTAATTCTATTCGACAGACTTAGAGCCGAAGAAATCGATCCATTCCGTTTAGCGGTAAACTCAAGAGTGAAAAGCACTTCACTTTCCTCAAAAGACTGAGGCTGGACATCATTCCAACTGAAAGTAGCTGCTTGTTCATTCTCATGTTGTCCGATGTTTCCTGTCCCTAATTCAAGGGCTCCTGGATTCACATTCGTAAGTTCTAAGGAAGAACCGTTATACTCTAAGGTCATTTGGAAACCAAGTATGCCGTCAAAATCTTCAGATCTTACCGGTAAAGTAATGGACTGACCTGCCTCAAATTGAACATCGTCGATATTCCAGCTCAACGGCTTATTGCTTCTTCCACCAGCCATTCCATTCACACTACCATTGACATCACCTACTTTCATAGCATAGAAGTCAATTCCAGTCATAGCCTCATTCAGGTTATCAATACCATAGAACTCTTCAAAATCATCATTTAGTGGGTCTCCACTGAATTGGTAATCCTGATCTACATAGCGCCACGAAGTATTATTCGGGAATTGGTCTGAAATTCCAAGAACTGCTTTTCGCAAGTCAATGATATCACTACCCGTTATTCGTCCATCTTTATTCACATCAGCCGCCAATTGACCATAAGGTCCTTCAATCATATTCATACCTAAGATATGCTGCTGGATTAGAAGGATGTCAAACGTATTAACACCGTTTAATAGCTCACCATCTTGCTCCGGCATTACACCATACTGGCCTCCCTCAGGCATTGGACTAAAGTTGTAGTTACCTGCGTCGTCAGTCTCCACTTTTTCTAATGCCCCATCTAGTCCTACTTCGACATCGCTCATAGCAGCTTGTGAAATCGGATTGGTTATATTACCCGCAATAGGGAAGGTAGGTCCTTCATTTCCAGAACCACAAGCGCCATTGTTAGCCTGAACAATCACATATGTTCTACAGAAAGACTGTGTACCATTATCTGCATGAACCCAAATTTCTAATTCTGGAGTTCCGATATCATCACAGGTCAAAGTTCGAACTGTATCTGTTGGATCTTCAGAGAACGAAGTGGTTACGTCAAAACCACAAGCGTGGAAAGATCCGGCATCAAATTGACTGGAAAAGATGTCTAACATACCGTCGTCTATCTGACCATCACCATCTGTATCTACTGCCATCAAACCTACTGTTAAGCTGTTGCATATAGGTGTAGGTCCTTTTTCACTGGAAATAGTGAATATAAAGCTACAAGTAGTCACATTGCCACATTGGTCAGAAACAGACCACTGAATGCGGTGACTTCCTACTGGATAGTCATCTGACGCATCTTTACCTGTGCCAAAAAAGTCAAAGGTTCCATTATTAAAGGCATCAATTCTCCAATTGAATACAAGGTTCTCATTAGCCGTACAATCGTCCTCAGCATCTTGTAAAAGTGTTACAAATCGGCTGTCACAATCTCCATCTATAGAGATAAGTGTTGTATCAGTACAAGGCAATATAAACTCTGGTGCTATATTATTCATCACCTTAATAACTTGTGTACTTTCATAGGGCTGATCACCACCATTTTCATATGTACACCAGTCCAGGATTTTCCATGTCCGCAAAATTTTAAAACAAGCGGGGTCATTTGGATCGTCGATTGGGAAGAAAGCATCGGTAAAGCTCGTTGCTATTTGCGCGCATTCCTCACCCACGAAAGTTGGGAAACCCTCTCCTGGAAATTCACTTTCTATAAAGTCAGGTGTTAAATCGGACCCCAGGTTACAGTTGTCTATCAAAGTGACATCATCCGGGAAGTCAATATTCGACCGAACAAATGGATCTGGGTTCACAAAAGTTATGGTTTGTAAATCTGAGGCCTGCATTTCGTTGCCGGCTCCCATAGCCATAAAGTTTCTGAAAATCGTGCCCGTTCCACAAGATTCGATATCTATACTATCCACTACGGAAATGGTTACATCACAATTGTCGTAAGCAAAACCATCTAAGCCTTTAAAGACCTGACCTGATGGGGGGAAACCCGGATCATCCAGGATAATACTATCCCGAGGATCTAAATTAGGATCAAAAATATCGTTGGGGTTGTTGACAATGACAACCTTTCCAAAAATAGTTAAATCATTTTCATCAAAAGGAAACTGGCAAGACACAGTGATGTCGTCCGGAGCCTCAATAGAAGCAGGCAGTTTATCCTGAACTTCCACATTTACCATACATTCGTTCGAGTTGCCGGATTGATCGGTTACCCGAAGAATGATCTGAATCGGATTGTTTTCAATATCCTCACAGCAAAATTCTACATAGGGACCAAAAGTCGTTGGCAAACCATCGCAATCCAAATTCATTCGAGCTACCTCATAGGTTTCAATGGGGCCACACTCGTCATAACTTCCATCATCAATACTCGCGGCAAAAACTTTGGCTCGGCCATCAATGGTGAGAGAAACAGAAGTGTTTTGATCGCAAACAGGTACGGGAGGCGTGTTATCAATAACATTCACTTCAATCGTATCTGATCCTCCATCATTTTGATAACAATTATCATAAGCCGTAATAACGACATCCCATGTTCCTATCGGAAGATTTAGTGCAGCAGCAGATGGAGTTGAAAACTCCTGAACACCAATTCCGGGAGCATTAGTGCTCACTAAATAAGAACTGATATCACTGCAGTTATCTGTCACCGTAGCCGGAGGTATAATAACAGTAGCTGAGCATGAAAAATGAGAAGTTGTCACTTCAATAAAGTTACTCTGCGCCTCAACCACAGGAGGTTCTTCGTCCAGTACTTTAATGATTTGGATGTATGTGAATAAGCGATCAGATCCGCTACACCATTCTAAACCCGTCCATTCTCTGACAATTTTCGTTCCACACGTAATAGGAAATTCGTGGTCTGTAAATGTAAAGGATAAGTTACATGCATCTACGGGGTCCGGATACAGGGGTAATCCATTATAGGAAGGAACGTCGACTTCAAACCAGTCGGGGTATCCATCACCATTAGTATCCCAGGTCGGATCATCGCAAGCCAATGCAGAGTCCCCTTCGTAATTCGTGGGTGGCATGATCAATGCGGTGTCTATACGTTCAAACCAAACGGTATCTGTGCACATAGCCGACAGGTTTCCAGATTCATCCTGAGCCTGGAATTCCCGAATCATAATTTTTATAAAATCATCATCACAAACACTCTGATAAGAACGATTTCGTACGATGATATCAATATTTGCTGAATCGGTGCAATTATCCACTACATCTGGAAAAGGTTCAATGATGCCATCCAAACAGCTTACCGTATCATTACGGCAAGTCACCTGAGGAGGCATTTTGTCTTCCACAAAAGCATTTGTCCAACAGAAATTATTATTTCCGCCAGTACCCGTGTAATAGACTTCGATCATCACTGAATCATTCAGATGATCATGTAAATCAACAACTAAATTACCATTACTACTACTATCAATTAGCGTTCCATTGAGTTCGTACATCATTATAGTAAAGTCATCGTCAGATGGGCTTTGGTTACATGCCGACGGCAGATAAGCCAAAGTAGACCAGTTTAGATCAGCTTCACAGCTTTGACCTACAGAAATGTTCACATTTTTACAGCTGATGGAACATTGAGCTTGCAATTCGTTTGCCACCAGGGCAAACAGGAAGAAAAGTGCTAAAGTCAAAGTTGTTTTGTGTTTACCGTTTGCTTTGCGACTTGATCTTCCGATGGGTACGAGTGTAAAATTCGTTTTCCTCATGAGATCTTAGATTTAAATTTGAAAA
>Ga0102934_1003403_pt1 | contig 10845 bp, 9 predicted proteins | sample SalPonR2_A_D1_MG_FD_78175 | JGI IMG/M metagenome (GOLD analysis project Ga0102934, IMG submission 78175) | Salt pond soil microbial communities from South San Francisco under conditions of wetland restoration - Salt Pond MetaG R2_A_D1_MG | ecosystem: Environmental > Aquatic > Marine > Intertidal...
GCGTCACCCATCGCAGCAGGAGTGAGTTCGACACCGCGCGCCGCCTGCTTTCCAGAGCCGTCGACCTGACCGAAGCAAACGATGGTGCGCCCCACAAGCTGGCGCTGGCGCTATCCGAGCTGGCTTGGGTTGAGGCCTATCTCGAGCAATACGATCTGGCCAGGCAGTTGTTGACCCGGGCCCTGAGCGAGCTCGGCGGGGCCGGCGCGGATCAAGCCGGCCTGCGTGGCATCGTCCTGCAGCGCCTGTGCATCGTCGAGATCAACCGCAATGCTCAGGACGCGGCGCGCCGGCGTATCGCCGAAGCCCTGACCGAATTCCGACGGCAGCAGCCGCCGGACCCGCGGAGTATTGCGAGCACCCTGTCGCTCCAGGGCAGCGTTGCCTTTTCCTCCGGCGACCTCGATGCGGCGTTGGCGTCCTACGAATCCGCGCTGATTGCCAAGCGTCAGGCGTACGGCCCCGATCATCATTCGGTGGCGATCGCACTGTCGAATATTGCCACGGTACGATTGCAGCGCGGCGAGCCTCGCGCGGCGGCTGCGCTTTATCGTGAGGCCATTGCCATCAACGAGGCGTTCTTCGGCCATAAGAACCACATGCAGATTGCTGCCAATTGGCGCGGCCTGGCGAAGACTCTACAGGGCCTCGGCGAATTCGAGCCATCGGTGCAGGCCTTCAGCAACGCGCTGGACATCTGGCAGGCCGCGCTCGGCGACGGGCACAGCGAGACGCTGCGGGTTCGCGCCGAGCTGGCAGAAATGCTCTGGCTGCTCGGTCGATTCGACGAGGCGGTCGTCGCACAGGCCGCCGCGCCCGCTGCCCTGCTGGACTCGCCCAATTCAGACCTGGCCTGTCTCGGTCGCGCGCTGGAGCGGATTCGGACCTGGCATACCGACGCTGCGACTGCCGCCACGGCCCTGGACTGCACGAGTGCTCTGGCGCCAGAAAAACGCTGGCGTGTCATCGCGCTGGGTGCCATCGTCAATCCACTGCAGCGGAAGCAATGGTCGGCGCCGCTGACAGAGCCTGGCGTGACCGAGGACCCCCTCTTTCACGCTGCAACGGAAACCATTGCCCGACTTGACGTCGACTAGTCGAGCAAATCCTCGGACACCGCCCATCCTTCCGGGGCGAGCCCTGCTGCCCGGCCTCCAGACCCCCGCCCCGCCCAACACCTGCCTTATCCGTGATCCCTTCTGCGAGCAACGTCGTATGAATTAATAGGGCCAAAACTCGCGCAAAACTGGAGGCAATCAATGAACTGGAGTCAACCGACTCGGCAAATCAATACTGAGCAATCATCCCCCGACCAGAGCGCGGTTTTTCGACACCTGATGGGCACGGCTTTCATCGTCCTGCTTCTGCTGGCCAACCCGGCGACGGCAGTGGTCTCACCGGGGGGCGTTCCCGAATGCAGTGACGAAATGGATAACGATCTGGACGGCTGGACCGATCTCGAAGATCCGAACTGTGTCGACGGCAACGACGATAGCGAGCAGGTCGCCCAGTGCGACGACAATGTCGACAACGATGCGGATGGATTGCTCGATCTAGATGACCCGGACTGCTTCGGGACCGAGGATCCCACCGAATTCCCGCAGTGCAGCGACGGCCTCGACAACGATCTGGATGGCTTTATCGATCTCGCCGACCCGAACTGTGTCGACGATTCAGACGACACCGAGCGCGTTGCCCAGTGCGATGACGGCTTAGACAATGACGCGGACGGGTTCGTCGATCTGGAGGACAGCAACTGCATCGACAGCGAAGACAACAGTGAGCGCACCACTCAATGCAACGATGGGATCGATAACGATCTGGACAATTTTATCGATCTGGATGATTTCGATTGCATCGACAGCGAGGACGACAGTGAATTCGCTGCCCAATGCAACGACGGCAAAGATAACGATCAGGACGGATTCATCGATCTGGAAGACGCCAACTGCACAGACAGCGAGGACAATACCGAACAGCCAACCCAGTGCAGCGATAACCTCGATAACGACCTGGATGGCTTCACCGATTTGGACGACTCGAATTGTGTTGACGGCGACGATAACAGCGAAGCTGTCGCCCAATGCGATGATGGCAACGACAACGATCTGGATGGGTTTGTCGATCTGGCAGATGTCGACTGCGTCGATACGGAAGACAACAGCGAATTCGGCCCACTCATCTTTGAGGACCGGTTCGAGAACTGATTGATGAGCAACTCAGAACGACATATGCGCCTGTTTCGCAACGGTCACAGCCAGGCGCTGCGGATCCCTCGCGAGTTCGAGCTCGAGGGCGAGGACGAGGGCGATGAGACGATCATCCACAGGGAGGGTGATCGACTGATTGTAGAGCCCGTTCGCACGGGCCGGTTACTGGAGCTGCCTTCGACCATGGTGGAGCCCCTTGACAAACCGCTTCCCGAAGTGGATGAGGACCTGCCTCCGCTGGTTGACATCAAGTTGTGAGTGGACGGTTAGCGCATCTATTGGACACCAACATTCTTTTCGATCTGGTGCGCAATCCACATGGGGGTAGTGTCCCAACGGATCAGCGCGGACGAAGAACGCAACGTCTGCACCGGTAACGTGGTTGCCGCGGAGCTTTGCTTTCGTGCCGTGAAATTCAAGCCGCAGATCTTGCAGACCGCATATCACGAACAACCTCGGCTCAGATATTCGCCCAGGGCTATCGGGTCGATGCCGGGATAGGTCATGCCGTCAGCAATGCGGCCGGCACAACGCCGATACCATCGCGGCGTCGCTAGGCTTCTGGCCCGGTATGGACCACAAGTGCGTCGAGCAGGTTGTCTCCAAGCTGTTCTCTCAGCCATAGGAGATGCTTGACATCCCGATCGCCAACCGTTCGGTTGAGCTTGACTTCGATCGCCAGCACTTTTCGGTCGGCTCGCTCGATGATGAGGTCGATCTCACGCTGCCCGCCGTGTAGCCGCAGATGCCTGACCTGGGCTTCGTTGGCCTGCGCGTAGACGCGCAGACTGAGCGTTACCAGCGCTTCGAACAGACGGCCCAGTAATGATCCTCTGCGAACGACTCGCGGGTTCCCCTCGCCGCCTTCCAGAAGCGCCGCTGCGTCCAGGCCCAGAAGGCGTGCGGTCAGTGCCGGATCGGCGAGCTGGTGCTTCGGGGCCTGCGCAAGCCGCTTGAGTTCGTTCTGAGTCGGTAGCCAGGCGGGTACGGGATCCAGAATCCAGAGCCTGGCCAGCGCATCATGCCAAGGCTGAGTCGTCGTTTTCGCGGGCTTGTCGCCCTCGCCACTCGTTGCCGCATCGCGAATGGCCTCGAAGCTTGCCGAAGTGGCGGTAGCTGCCGCGCAGGCGATCAACCATCGCTTCAGTGACTCGGGCCGTCGTACGCTCAGGCCTTGCTCCTGGAAATCTCAGGCAGGTCCGGTTGGCCCGAAGGGCAAGAAGTGCCTGCCGGAAGGACGATCAGCGCGCTGCGGCCGAGTAGGCGCAAACCTGGACCGCCATCGACTTGACTGCCTTGCCGGAGCTGGCAGTCTGCCCGATCAATCGTCGGAAGGGGCCCTGCGGCCAGTGTCACCCTCGTCGAGTAGGGCTTCACTGTCTGTGTGTATTCTCCCCAGACATTGGTCGCAACCAATCCGGAAACCGTCAGTGATGCCGAAACAAACCCTGATCTTCGCCGCCCTGCTGATCGCCCTCGGGCTGGGTGCGTTCTTCGTGTCCGGCTCCCGGACTGCGCTGATGCCGGCTTATCCCGGAGTACTGTTGGCGATCTTCGCTGGCCTGGCGCTTTTCTATCCCAACGCCCGGCGGCACTTCATGCATGCCGCGGCCGTGATCGCCCTGCTCGGCGCGCTCGCGCCGGCCGCCGCCCTGGTCATTCGGGCCGCGCAGATGAGCCCGCTGGCGCTGTCGGTGAACATCGGCATGCTGGCGCTGTGTGGCGTCGTACTGGTGCTGATGGTTCGATCCTTCATTGCTGCGCGAAGGACGGGCTGACGGCCAGGAATTCGTGGCCTGTATCCGGTCCGGACCTGCTGTCGCCAATCCGGAGCGCACGGATGGTCATTGATCTGACCCTCAGGCTGCAAGGCGCAACAGGCTGACCCGCAAGGGTCTCAGCCCTTGCCGCTCATCAGGGTCTTGAGCGTATCGATAGGCACGGGGAACACAATGGTGGAATTCTGCTCTCCGGCAATATCGGCCAGGGTCTGCAGATAGCGCAGCTGGATCGCATTGGGGCTCTCGGCCAGTTTTTCGGCGGCCTCGACGAGCTTCTGCGAGGCCTGCTGCTCGCCTTCGGCGTGAATCACCTTGGCTCTTCGTGTTCGCTCGGCTTCGGCCTGCTTGGCAATCGAGCGGATCATCGATTCATCCAGATCCACGTGCTTGATTTCGACGTTGTTGACCTTCACGCCCCAGGCGTCGGTCTGGCGATCCAGGATTTCCTGGATGTCCTCGTTGAGCTTGTCGCGTTCAGACAGCATTTCGTCGAGTTCGTGCTTGCCCAGTACGGATCGAAGCGTTGTCTGGGCCAGCTGGTTGGTCGCGTCCATGAAGCGCTCGACGTTGATCGTGGCCTTTTCCGGATCGACGACGCGGTAGTAGACGACAGCATTGACCTTGACCGAGACGTTGTCAAAGGAGATCACGTCCTGGGTCGGCACATCCATGACGATCACGCGCAGATCGACGCGCACCATCTGCTGGATGAACGGGATCACGATGATCAGTCCAGGGCCCTTGACCTTGTCGAAGCGGCCGAGAGTGAAGATCACGCCGCGCTCGTATTCGCGCAGGATCTTGATGGTGTTGGCGAGCAGCAGCACCAGCGCGATGACGATGGGGCTGAGGAAATATAAAAGATCGATGTTCATGGCAGAACTCCTTTATTGAGGTGTTCGAAGCTATCGTCTGAAGCTAGAGGGCAGATCAGGACCGCTCGATCGGCTCGACATCGAGGACGAATCCCTCCTCTTGCATGTCGGTGATCCTGACCTTATCGCCGCGCGCGATCGGCTGACTGGATCTTGCGCGCCAGTCCTCGCCCTGGAGGTGGACTCGGCCTTCGCCGTTGTGGAATGTGGAAATGGCCTCGGCCTGCTGGCCGGTGACGGCCTGGCGGCCACCCATCCTGGGCCTGCGCATGGCGCGCACAGCCAGCCAGACGATCGCGCCGAAGATCAGTGCCGCGCCCAGGCCCATGCCGGCGATCAGTGATGTATTCATTTCCAGCCCCGGCACGTCCGAGTCGAACAGGATAACCGAGCCGAACACCACGGCGATCACTCCGCCAATGCCCAGTATTCCGAAAGAGGGCACGAACAACTCGACCGCGATCAGCGCCAGCCCCAACGCTATCAGCGCGAGCCCGGCATAGTTGACCGGCAGGATCTGGAAGGCATACAGGGCCAACAGCAGGCAGATGCCGCCGATCACGCCGGGCACGAGAGCGCCGGGGTTGTAGCCCTCGAGAATCAGACCATAGATGCCGACCATCAGCAAGATGTAGGCGAGCGTCGGATTGGTGATGATGGCCAGCAGCTCGGTGCGCCAATCGGCCTCGATTTCGATGGTCTGCAACTCTGCCGTCGCGAGCGTGAGTGCGCCGGCCTCCATTCGCACCTCGCGCCCGTCGATGGCCGCCAGCAGCGCCGGCAGATTCGCGGCAACCACGTCGATGACGTTGCGCTCCAGCGCTTCGGTCGCGGTCAGGCTGACCGCCTCGCGCACGGCCTGCTCTGCCCACTCTGCGTTCCGCCCGTGGCGATTGGCCAGGCCCTTGATGTAGGCCACGGCATCGTTGACGGCCTTGCGGGCCGAGGCATTGCCGGCCACCGGCTCCGACGGCTCGGCGATTTCTTCCTGTGGCGTGCTTTCGTCGGCGTCGGGCTGGTTCCCGGCGCTTGGCAAGGACGGGTCTGTCGATGCATCGGGCTCGCCGCTGTCGGCTTCGCCTTCGAGGGCGTCCTGCACCCGCTCGATCGGGGTGGCCGGCGGCCCATCGCCCCCTGAGCCTCCACCGATCTGAACCGGTGTTGCCGCGCCGAGGTTGGTGGCGGGCGCCATCGCGGCGATATGGCTGGCGTAGAGCATATAGGTGCCGGCGCTGGCCGCGCGCGATCCGGCCGGCGCAACCCAGGTCACGATCGGCACCCGGGATGCCAGCACCTTGCTGATGATGTCGCGCATGGATGCGTCCAGGCCACCGGGCGTGTTGAGCCTGAGCACGACAACTTCTGCCTGTTCCGACTCGGCCTGCTCGATGCCGCGAACGATATAGTCGCGAGTCGCCGGGCCGATCGCGTCGTCGACGCTCAGCACGTAGGCCTTGCCGGCACCGGTACCGGTCTGCGCGACTGCAAGGACGGCCAGTGCCGCGAATATCGCACACAGCGCCGCGGCAGCCAGGCGGTAAGGCAGGCGGCGATCGGTGGTTTTCTGCAGACCGGTCATTTCGTCTCCATCGGCAGGATCTGTCGATCAATCCTTCTCTGAAGTCCGGGTTCAGCCTAACCGATCGACGTGACCACGTGGACAAGCCTGAGCGGAAGGACGCGCTGCCCGGGTCGGGACAAGTCGCCGACACCTCAATCCCGCTCCTCAGGGGCGGCGCCGGGGCGTCCACAGCATTTCTTGTATTTCCTGCCGCTGCCGCAGGGGCAGGGGTGGTTGCGACCGATCTTGGTCGAGCGCACCGGCTGTGGGGGCGGTGGCGCTGACGGGGTCTGGCGGTAGAGCTGGCCGATCGCGGCATAGTCCAGCACGGCCTGCTGGATATTGTCGTGGAAACTCTTCGCCAGTTCTTCCAGGCTGGGTGCGCTGCCGGCCGCGTTCTGGGCAAATTGCTCGACCACCCGCTCAGCCATCGCCCTGCCGGTAAAGAAGGCGAATAGGATCAGTGTCATGCTCTGCAAGCGATCGTCGTCGCCGTCGATCTTGAGCACTTCATCCCAGCTCTGCGCGAGCCAGTCATGGCCATCGGTGATGCCTGCGCACCAGCGTGAGAAGTTGTTGTCGGCTTCAAGAATCCGCATCGGTTCCGGATCGGGTGCGCAATCGGCCGGGATGGCGGGCTGGCCCTGATGAATGCGATCGGAAATCCAGTTCATCAAGGCCATGCGCGCTTCGCTGACCGCTTTTGCTTCGTCGAAATCGCTGAACACCACCTCACCTTGAACGACCTCCATCCACTCCGACGGCATGACGATATCCGGACAGGACTGGACGGCGAACAGGAAGCCGACGGTTTCGGGCCAGGACATGGCACCTTCGTCGGCATGGCGATCTGCGAATTCGATGAGCGCTTGACGGTGCCTGGTGTTGAACGCGGCCAGGCCGCCCGCGGGTTTGCCGGTCGTTTCGTGGTTCGGGTCGTCGAACGGGATCTCTGCCGGGTCGATCTGCTTCATGGCTCGGGCATACGCGTGGGAATCGTAGGGCCGGTCTTGCGTCACCGTTGCCGCCAGAGAGTCAGCCATGACATCGCTCATCACCTGGATTGCCGCCACCCGGTCGATGCCACCTTGCAGCAGCCGCTCCAGCGTGGCGCGGGTGACCGGGGGATCGCCCATGGCGATCTGGTTTTCCACTGCAAGCATGGGAACTGCCTCAAGCACGCAGTCCTCGATCTCGGAACCGGTCAATTCGGCGAGCCAGCACTGGATGGCGTACAGGCGTTCTCCCTCGTCAAGCGCCAGCCATTGCTCGGCATCGATCGGTGCTGCAGGGTCGTATTCCATAGCGATCCTCCCCAAGGCTTTTTCCATTGTAAGACTTCGGACAGGAGACTTCGAACATCTCGACCTGCTGAGACTGCACATCCAGGGAACCACTCTTGCCAATGGATCAGGATTGGACAGGCCTCCCTCCACGGACTAAAGTTCAACCACCAGGCCAGCATATGGGGAAGCCTGCATGAATCTTCTAACCGAACTGAAGCGTCGTAACGTGCTGAGAGTGGGTGCGGCCTATGTGGTGACGGCATGGCTGATCATCCAGGTGGTCGAAACCATTCTGCCGGCGTTCGGCTTCGACGATTCGATCGTCCGCTACGCCACCATTGCCCTGGCGATCGGCCTGGTGCCGGCGCTGGTACTTTCCTGGGTGTTCGAGCTCACGCCAGAGGGACTCAAACGGGATGCCGAGGTCGAGCGTGCCGAGTCCATCGCGCCGCAGACCGGCCGCAGGCTCGATCGCATCATCATGGTGGTGCTGGCGCTGAGTCTGAGCTACTTCGGCTTCGACAAGTTCGTGCTTGCGCCGGCGCGTGACGCCGCCCTGGCCGATCAGGTGGCCGAGCAGATCGACGAGGCCCGCGAGGCGGGGCGCACCGAGGCGCTGGTCGAGTCCTTTGGCGATCATTCGATTGCCGTGTTGCCCTTTGTCAACATGAGCTCCGACCCTGAACAGGAGTATTTCTCCGACGGTATCTCGGAGGAGCTGCTCAATCTGCTGGCCCAGATTCCCGAGTTGCGTGTGATCTCGCGTTCCTCGGCCTTTGCTTTCAAGGGCAAGGACATCAACATCGTCGATGTTGGCAGGCAGCTCAACGTCGCCCACGTGCTCGAGGGGTCGGTGCGCAGGTCAGGCGACCGTATCCGCATTACTGCGCAGTTGATCGAGGCGCGGTCGGATACCCATTTATGGTCTCAGACCTATGACCGAGCGATGGGTGACGTGTTTGCCATTCAGGACGAAATCTCGGCCCGGGTGGTCGATCAGCTCGCCCTGAAAATCCTCGGCGAGGGACCGATGGCCACGCCGGTGGATCCCATAGCTTACGAGTTGTTCCTGGAGGCGCGCCATCTGGCCAGTTCAGGCAGTCGCGACAGCCTGGATCGGGCGGTCGAACTGCTGCAGCAGGCACTGGTGATCGACCCTGACTACGTCGCCGCCTGGGACCAGCTGGCGATCACATACGACAATCAGGTCGGGATGGGGGTGACGCCCAGGGAGGAAGGGGTTCTGCTGTCGACAAAGGCAACTGAACGGGCCCTCGAGCTGAATCCGGACTTCGCGCCCGCCCACGCCCAGCTGGCCTGGATCGCGATGTTCTACGACAATCAGCTTGCCGCCGCCGCGCGTCACCTCGAACGCGCCCAGGCACTCGACCCGGACAATATCGGCACTCTGGGTGTGGTGGCGGTGCTGCTCAACAGCCTTGGCCGCGTTGACGAGGCGCTGGTCATCAATCGATACAGCCTGACCCGTGATCCTCTCAACTCCGCACTGCTGCACAACACCGGCGCCATGCAGTTCAGTCTGGGTCGTCTTGATCAGGCGATGGCGTCCTGGAGTCGCCTGCTGGAACTGCGGCCGGATCACGTCGGCACACACTACTTCGTCGGACTGTGCCAGCTCTATCGGGGCAGGCCGGAATTGGCACTGGCGGAGTTCGAACAGGAGTCCTATGAACCGCTGTCGCTGGCCGGTCAGGCGATGGCGTCCCACGCCCTTGGTCGCTTCGACGACTACCAATCGAACCTGGATGCACTGATCGAGCAGTGGGGCGAGAGTGCAGCAACCGCAATCGCTCGGGTCTATGCCACCACCGGCCAGGTCGAACCCGCATTCGAATGGTTCGACAGGGCCGTCGAGCACGGCATCGGCGGCCAGATCAATCCGAATGATCCGGGACTTGAATTGCTGCAGGACGATCCGCGCTGGCACGTGCTGCTCGAGCGGATCGGCAAGGCACCCGATCAGCGCGAAGTCATCGAGTTCGAACCGCGCCTGCCCGAAGCCCTGGAGGATCCGGCGACCCGTCGCTCGCGGCAGTCGATTGCGCTTTGATCACGGGCCTCGAGTCAGCCGCCCGGAGACCAGAACCTCTGTACTAACGAGGTCAAGGGCAGGATTACCGCGCTCTATGAAGGCGGCGAGGAAGAGACAGCCAGCAAAGGCGACTTGTTCTACTGGCCGCCAGGGCACAGCGTCAGGGCCGAATCCGATACCGACATCGTCATGTTCAGCCCGCAGGATGAACATGGGCAAGTCATCGAGCATATTCGGCAGAAGGTCAGCTGATCGGGGGCTCCTGCATCGGGCCTGACAGGCTCTGGCAGACCTGTTCGGTCGCAGAATGCTTCCTGAGGAACCTCTCCATCAGGGCTCTGCCTGAAAGCGATCGGACAGCACTTCGTCAAAGGCCGAGCGATCGAGGAAGTCGCCGTAATCGACCCATTCGCTGACCGCATTGCCGAGGCCGCCGGGGTTGCCGATCGGATCGAGCGGGCCGGAGGAGTGACCCCACCAGTTGAAGCGCGCGTTCAGGATCAGTTCGGAGTCGTTATTGCGCACACCAAACTGAGTATTGTCGACGACGTCATTGCCTGTGCCCTCGCTGCCGCCGATCAGCGGGTTGGCTCCACTGTAGCTGTCGATGCCGACAACATTGCCGCTGATGAGGTTCGTGTCCAGCACGGGGGATGCGAGTTCGCCGCTGACACGCACGCCGGCGGCACCGTTGCCGATAAAGCGTGATCGCTCGATCAGCGGAGAGGCATTGTCGATCAGCAGACCGTTGCCGCCATTGTTCATGATGCGATTGGACTGCAGCTGGACCGATCCGGTGGCATTGCGGATGATCATGCCCTGTCCGCCCTGCTCTTCGATGCGATTGGCCTGCAGCAGCACGCTATCGCTGGCGCCATCGATCAGCACACCGTCACGGGAACCCAGTGTCAGTTCCGAGCCGATCAGCATCAAATCACCGCTACCGAGCTTGCGCAGGGCTGCGGTCTGGCTGGGCGAGGCGCCGGCATAGCGGATACGGGTCTGTTCGAGCACCGCGCTGCCGCCGTTGCGCACGTCGATACCGATCCAGGAACCCGGGGCCGGATCGCCGGCAAAGC
>Ga0102934_1003404_pt1 | contig 10845 bp, 14 predicted proteins | sample SalPonR2_A_D1_MG_FD_78175 | JGI IMG/M metagenome (GOLD analysis project Ga0102934, IMG submission 78175) | Salt pond soil microbial communities from South San Francisco under conditions of wetland restoration - Salt Pond MetaG R2_A_D1_MG | ecosystem: Environmental > Aquatic > Marine > Intertidal...
CGTAGGACGGGTAGGGCGGCTCATAATACCGGGGGGGAAAGGCTTCGAGGGGCGCGTGCGGGTAGGGAGGGAGGTAGAAGGCGTTGGCACGGCCTCGCCCCCCCTGCTCCCTGTACGGAGGGTAGGAGGACGCCGCGTACGACGAAGCTGGACCTCGGCCGCCCGCGCCGCGACCCCGGCCTCCCTGGAACGGGGGACGATACCCGGAGGTGTAGATTCCCCGCCCGCCCTCGCCGTCCTTCAGGTTCCGGCCACGGGGCAGGTGCGGGAAGGAGGCAGATGAGGAGCTGCTACTGAAGGTCACGTCCGAGGCCTGAGAGGCGGGCCGGGGCGCTTCGTACGCTTCCCCATGGTGCCACGACCGGCCCCTGCCCTCCCTCCCGCCCTCCCCCCCGCCTTCCTTCCCGCCCTCCGTGGCTGAGAGGAGGGGCGGGGGAAGGAGCGGCCCGCAGGATAAGGAAGCGGACGTGGGGGAGGCGGTTTCCTCCCCCTCGCCCCCCTTCCCTCCCTCCCGAGGGACCTGGCTCCCGCCTCGCCCGGCCCTCCCTTCCTCGTCCAGACATACCGAGGGTGACTCCATTTTTTTGTGCTGGACTTTCAAACGTTTGTGCCCGAGCTGGTAACCGTCCAACATCTCAATCGCCAGCTCGGCCGCCGTTTCCGAGTCGAAGGAGACGAAGCCAAAGCCCCGGCTCCGGCCCGTGCCTTTCTCCACCATAATCCGGACGGAAATGATGGTCCCGTAGGCACTGAACAGATTGAAACAGTCCGCGTTGCTGAAATTGCTGGGAAGGTGGAAGACGAACAAATTGCAGCCGTCGGGCCCCGAGGTAACCACGTCTCCATCCCGAACCGTCTGGATCGGCGCCCCGGGGGACCAGGGAGGGTAACCCTCAGGCCCAGCACAGGCCAAGGCCGCCTCCGAAAAGGCGGTGGGCACCTCGTAGATGATGCAGGTCGAGCCCTCCCGGTCCACATACTCCAAGAGGGGGATGCCGCCCGAGCTCGTGACCGTCAACGCGGCAGGGGTGGCCTGGTTGACGTCGGGAAAGCTGGTGGTCACACTGGAGGAGGTGACGTGCGGGGCCGGGTAAGGATGCGCAGGGTAGGAATGCATGCCGGAGGAGGAAACGGTGGAGGAGGCGAGGGAGGTGTTGATGGCAGGGGGGGGCAGATAAGCGCCCCGGGCGCCGGGCGGGATCGAGGAGGAGAAGGACGGTGGGCCCTGATACCGGGAATGGGAAGCGTAGGCCCCCGTGCCGGAGCCAGCTTGGGAAACAGCGGCCTTGGGCCTCCCCCCCCCCTCGGGACCAGGGTTCACAGCGCCCGACGGGTCGAAGCCATGCTGCTGTTGGGGGGAATGAGGCGGCGGCAGGTTCGCGTGGTGCGGCGGCGGGTGATTGTCGGGGTAAGGAGGGCCATGGTAGGCATGGGGCACTCGGTAATGTCCCAGGTGCTCCGAGACAGGCATGGCCATCTCCCCGGGGCCCCCTCCCAGGCCGTAGGAAGGATGGTGGGGGTAGTAAGGGTGCGTGGAGCCCGGCACAGTGTAAGAAGGGGGCTGGGGATGCTGACGAGGGGAGCTATTGCGGCCCGTCATCCCTTCCGCGTACGGGCCCTCGGTACCTGGGCGCGAGAAGTGGGAGGGATGGGGGTGGTGGTGGGAGGGCGGGTAGTGCCCGACCGTTTCCTCCCCCGCCCCCGGGCCGTAGGAAGGAGACGAGGCCTGCGGTCGTCCGTCCGACGTATCCCTTTGGTACGGAGAGGAATGTCCAGCGTGCGATACAGGGATGGAAGCGATCGAGCCTTGGCGGCTCCGACGTCCGCCGCCAGGGTTGGGGGTGGGACGGTCGTAGTACGGCGGACAGGCCATCGAAGGGAAAAAGTGACGTGTTGATGTGTATGCGATGTCCCCACAAAAATTGGATTTTCCACAAGCAGCCTGCACCGTACGTGGTGTGAGGCTTCTTCACACGTAAACCTAAGTTGGGGTTACCAAGACGTGTGGGCGCCCTGGGAGGCGATGCAGCCCGTGTCCGGGTACCACACTAGAAGAACCTTGCTCTCGGGCCCTGTACCAACGAACTAGTCTTTGTACATGGAGGAAGCCCCGCCTATTGTCGCGTTCATCGAAATTGTGGACACTAGAGGCAATAAATGCTAGACGAACAGGCTCCAACAAGTCCTCAAGACTTTGGGGGACTGATACCAAATATTATGGCACCTCCTCCACGGTGATAGATAAGCACACCCAGACCTGTGTGCACATGTCATGATAAACCCAAAGATCAGTGCCCACCAAATTTGCGTGCAATAGGCGTGGAGCTCTCTGTCCTCGTGTGAGGTTGGCCTCGGTCGTCTTATCGTGATGGGACATGGCCACGCAAATCGTGTTCAAGTCAAGGGGGGTGTGAGTCCTGCAGGCCTGCCGAGCTCATCAACAAAGCAGATCTAACCGAAGGACCTTGCCGGACGACACCAAAAATAAAAGCAAGGCACATATTTCACGCACAGCGCAAGCAAGATGCATGTGGAGCAAGTTTATGCGCGTGCCCAAGCAACGTGTACCTTCCAATGCCAGTCACCTCGAGCCTGGGGGGTGCTGCGAAGAACACACCGGACTATCGAGAAGTAAGTACGTACCATGTCCAAAAGTCTCGAAAAACACCAGACACGCACACGCCCCTGCCATCAATCACACAGATCGGCAACTCGTTCCCTGAACAAGGTTTTCACAGCTTTGCTATCCTGGCGTCTTGACGGCAAAAGGCCGTAGTTTTGGAATTTTTGGTATTCGCATGGCATTGAATAATACTGGCGATTCCTTCTCTCTGCGTGGGCCGATGCGGATGATAACGCTGCAACAGCAACTTGACAAAATGCCTATGACAACAAGGGGAACCCAGCTCTGACACCGTATAACATGCTTCAGTTCGTGAAGCATTGGACGCCTTCAACATGCCGTAAAGTAGACCGCAACATCTAAGTGATTTTAGCACGAGACGGAACATGTTGATCGTGCACTGGCAGCAGGGCCTTGACCGTGCCTTGGTCCTCCCGCCCACTGGCATTTTGTTCCTCAGGATCCGACTCAAATGGTGCCAATTTTCATTCAAACCCCTTCAAAATTTTTCTTGAGGCACAATGAGAGAGTAAATTGATGAAAAGAAAGAGTCCGATATTTCCTGTAATTACTCCGGTAGGCTCGTAAGAGTCCTGTCGCAGCCATGCACCCCCCAAAAACCTGCTTTCGATTTTTCTTGTTTTTCTCAAAAGTCAAGGAAAATTTCGGTAACCTTGCATAAATCGGACATAAAACATGCCATGTTAACAGTTGTTGAGCATTTTTTTTTCATAATTTTCATTAAAACGTTTTCAAAACGGAGCATGAGTCGCGGCTCCTATTTTTCGCCTTCATCATGACCTGTCTAGGAAGTGGACTGGGCTATGTTTACCAACTCAGTGATGAATATTGAAGCATAAGTTATCTGTGAAAAGTATGGTTGTGGGGAATTACTGTGACTTTTCGGAATCCGAGCCTATCATATTGCAAGCATTTTCGACTGGGGTACTTTCATCTCATGTGACAAAATTGCAAACAGCTCCTCAGACAGAATTGATACAGTGGAGCTGATTTGAAAAGGAATATTTCCCTCCGCAATCTTACGAAAAACTTGTCTTACGTCCTTTTAATTTTATCATGCGTCGTACCCTCAGCTTAATGAGGTTTAACGCTCCTTGTCTTCGTATGGTATTACTCCTCTCCTTAGCATATATATTTCTCCCGCGATGTTGTCGCGCGCCTGCTCCTCCAACTCATTCTTGTAGAATTGAGAGGCGTATATCTCTCTTCTCAAACTTTGTCTTCCCCCTTTGATGTATTTTCCTCCCCCTTCTATGAAAGACGAGAGGATTTGTGCACGCTTCTCAAGGTAAAGAGAACGAGGGACATGCTTGTATTCGGCTCGAATTGCTCCTGCATACCTGGAAAAGATGGATAGAGATAGGGCTCAACAGGTGAGACAAAGGAGGAAAATAACAACCACCCCTTCTTCGCAAGAGAGTATTCTTACACCGATGCGGGATTCTTATACTTATGTCCTTACCGCATGTAAATCTCGCGCGGTTGACCAAGTATGCTCATGTCGATGTCAAGAAAGAGGGCGAGATCGTCATCGACCTCAGGAGACTGCGACATCTGGTGTGTCTTGGTCGCCAGTATGTAAGCATGCACCACGCCTATGTCCTCTTTAGACTGTAGTGATACAAAAAAAACAAACTGTGATGGGCTCCAAGCTATAAAGTATCTCTCCCGAGCGTCATATTTTACATGCGTACCATCCGTGTTGCCTCTTGCGCGAACGCATTGAATCGCTCCGCACTCTTTTCCTCATTAATACTGCTCCGCGGATCGTATATTAAACTTGGAGATACCGGTGATGATTTTTTTTTTGAAATAAACAAGATCACATATGCTTCATTAACGACATTTTACGTACTCATGAAAGAACACTGCGAGTGCGACCCGATCTGGGCGGGTAAGCCTGCCCACATGACGATCCATCTCTCCGAACATTTGTTGCAAATGTGTCAAGCCATGGTATCTCGTAAAATGTAGTAAATGAAAGGGGACGGTCTTGATAAGAAACCCAGCAATGGAGAATTCTGTTCTTTAACATCCTTTCCCTCTTTGACTGCGGGAAGCATCCACCTTACCTTCTTTCTAGCTTGGTGTACTCTCTTATTATTTCTTGCCACCAGCGGTTGCGTGCTTTTTCCAACGTCGATGAGGGCTCCGCCTCTGGTATGGATTCATCTCCACTTAATGCACGTCTCCAGCGAACATACAATGCGACCTCCAAAGAAGACGCAAACTTGATATCAAGGGATGTATCTGTTTGTACTTCCCCCTCATTCATCGAAGACATGCTTAGAGTCCAGATGCGAGCACAGTCATGAGTAAAGAAATTGTTCCACAGTAATGGCACAGAGATGTTGATATCCGGGAGACGTTTCGAGAGTTTGAAAACCAGAACCGTTATGGATCGCAACCGTTGCCTTGCAAGGTAAAACCACGAGGAAGGTGTGTAATTTCAGTGCAACTCCGTCGCTTTCAGTGTGACACGACTAGCCTTCAAGAAAATGACTGTTGGAAAAATATGCCTGATTCTTTTTTTTCCAGATTTCTTCTTTACAGTGTCGTTTATCTTTCACGACGAACAGCGCACGCTCTACCATAGCTATTTTGACTGTGATAGCGATGCCAACATCAGAGGAGACAGAGGCAATCATGTGCCATGCTCAATCGCTAGGAATGGATCCAGATAAGGACTCGGCTTTTTTGTGGCTTGCAGAAGAATCATTGAAAGCACCAGTGCCCGCGGGCTGGGAGATTATATTGGGGGAAGAAGACGGTGCGGTCCCCTTTTATTTCAACGAAACACTGAACAAATCAATTTGGGAGCACCCTCTTGACGCAGAATATAGGACGAAATTTCAAAAAATGAAAGCGATGATTGGAGCGCGAGCCAGTCACTTGAAGGCTCACACGATGACAGAAAAAGAAGAGAAAGAGGATGAGGACGAGGATGAAATTATTTCTTTGGAAGAAGTGCTCGATGATACCGATTCTCAGCCCGAAATCAAAAATGAGAGGACGCTAGAAAATCAAAAGAAGCGGCAACAAGACAATTTGCACAAGCACGAGGAGCACGGCCGGGCGGTACAAGGAGAACAATCGCTTGTTCCTTTACCTTCATCCCGTCCTGATTCCTCTTCCGCCCCTCCCTCCTCATCTGCGGCACCTTTGGTCTCTGATATTACTACATCTTCGAAAAGTGATTCAGAAACTATAAGCAAGCTGCAAGAGCAAGTCGTGTCTCTCACAGAAGAACGCGCCTCACTCCAACACTCCATAGGACGCCTTCAAAGTCGTTTGGAAGTGGAGCGCATGAATTGGGAGGAGGAAACGAATCGCCGGGTGTTGTTGAAGGAGAAAGAGGTACACACTCGCATTCAAAAAGCTGTCGACGCATGTGCTGGGGAGTGGCATGGGAAGCTTGAGGCACTACAGGCGGAGATTTCTGAATTGAAGAAAGGGAAAGTTGACGGAGGCCCCAGGCCTGCGATTGCTAAGCTTGCTGAAAAGAACAACCTGCAAGGACAACAACTGCAGCAACAGCAACAGCAACAGCAACAGGAGCATAGACAAGAGCAGCAGCAGCAGCATGAAAAGCAGGAGCAAGAACAGCCAGAGCAACAGCATCAACACCATCATCAGGAAAGTTGTCGACAGCGGCAAGAACTGGATTGCCAGCACCGCCAGCCACAAAAATCTAACAAAAATCAAGAACTCCGATATCCTGACAAACCAACTGACCTCTCAGAACACATTGACATGGTGGCTGGGGATCTCGATACGTGTTTCATTGCGAACACAGAGGGAGGAATCAATGAAAGGATCACTCATCCTTTTAAAAGGGAGGCAGAACTAATCGCTACCGTGCGTGCTCAGGAGGACACTATCCAGCGCTTGTGCGAAGAAGTTCAGCGACTTTTCCCGTCGCGATGTGTTGAGTTGACAAATTCCCATGGTAGGCAACCATTTTCAAGCGAGAAAACTGCTTATGAGTGCGGCTCGCAGCCCCGCAGGTTTGGTGTCGAAGCCAGCGGCAACATCGCAAGTTCTTCGAACCTGGTTCGGTTAAGCCCCACCACCGCGTCGAGCACGTGCGACATTGGGCTTTCTTCATCGATCGCACAGGTCCGTTCCAACGAATCGCACCCGTTCCGTTCCCCATCTACTTTTGTCAATGCACCCAGAAGCAGAATAGCCGAACTAGAGCTTGCTCTGGATGTGGAGCGTCTCAAAGTTGAGAAAGCTACTTCGCATGAGCGTTCTGTCCAAATGCATAGGCACGAAAGGGAGCTCCAAAGGCTTCACGATGAAATCTCCCTGCGGTTGCCTATCTTGGTTGCAGCGGCGGTGAAAGGGTTGCATGCCACAGACGACGCGTCAATGGAAGAGAGATGGCTGACGGACGCAGTAAGAATAGAAGAAGCGGGAGAAGAAGCAGAGGGAGAGAGAAGAAAAATCAACAATGGTGCGACCGAGGAAACCGGCAAGGTACCCTTTGATGCGCCTAGATGTTGGTCAAAGTGTTCACGTCATTTGCAGGAAAGGAGAAGAGCGCGATCAAAAACTTGGAGAGGACCAGTGGGAGGAGTGGGAGCGATTGAATCACGGGGATGCTCAGGCGAGAAGATTTCCTTCCTTGCAAAGAGACCGATCCGGCTTGGAGACGAGAAGAGTGAGTCGTTCGCCGTCCAACTTCTTCACCGATGGCGTCAAAAAAACGAGGCCTTAGAAGCGGAGATTGCACACTTGCGAGCGGCAGGCTTTTATCACATTCGTCCATTCCCTTCCTCTTCCTACCCCGCATTGTACTACCCTGGCGCTCCTCAGCGCGAGTCCTACCCACCTTCGCCGTCGTCCGTCTCTCCTCCCCTGAGCTTTGCCTTCTCCAACGCCTCTTCTGCAAGGCCCTCCGTCGCTGCCGCCGCAGCTTCTCTTCCCTTGTCCAGTGCAAAATGCTCGACAGAATGGGGGGAAGACCGCTTCTCGTCGGCCAAGGGGGTGGGTGAGGGCCTTGAGAAGATTGAGCAACGCCATGCACTGGAGGCGTGGCGTCGTAAGTACGGCCGGATCGCTATGGGGGCCTAGGAGAGGCGAAGAAAGAGGACGCGGAATGAGATGGGGCTTCATGGGACTGATAAGAAGTGATGGTGAGGGTGACAGTTAGTTGGATAAAGAGGAGCAGGATGATGTCAGAGCTTAAAGCGCTAAAACAAGCACACAAAATCCACAGACCCGCATGCCCTTCTGCTCTTTCTTCTTTTAAGGACGCCACGACAGAGACCAGAAACCTCGAAGCTGATACCACTACTCCCTTTTATCTGTCACTTCGCGCTTGTTCACGTGCGATCAGGTATCTCTTCCATACATCGGATGCAGACATGTCAATCTACCACCTCGGTAAGCTCAGGGGCTGCGACACGGCTCAACATGGACTGAAACAGAGGACTCTATTCTTCCTGCCCACAGCACCACAGCGCTCCTCCCTTCCGCACACAGTACAGGCCATTCCTTCTCATCAGCGTGCGGAGCCTTCCTCCCCCCTTCCTCCCTATCACGCCGCCAGCTTTATCTGTTCGCCTTCGCCACGCGCTCCACCTCGTCCTTCTTCTTGATGGCGTACGAGTTGGAGCTCCCCTTCGCGGCATTAATAATCTCATCGGCCAGCGTCTCCGCGATGGTCTTGATGTTCCTGAAGGACGACTCACGCGCCCCAGTAGTGATCAGGTAGATGGCTTGATTGACCCGTCGGAAGGGAGACATGTCCACAGCCTGCCGTCGCACAACGCCCGCAGACCCCACCCGGGTGGAGTCCTCGCGAGGCCCCGCGTTGATGATGCTGTCTACCACCACCTGCACCGGGTTCTGATCCGTCAAGAGGTGGATGATCTCAAGCGTGTGCTTGACGATCCGGTTGGCCGTCAGTTTCTTCCCACTGTTCCTTCCCTTGCGCATCAGGGAATTCGCCAGGCGTTCGACCACAGGGCACTGAGCCTTTCGGAAGCGTTTCTTCTGGTAGCGGCCGGCTGTGTGCGGCAGGTAGGTGGCGCACTTGCCATTCACGCCAATGTAATCCTCCAGCGAAAGATCCTTGATCTCAACGTCGGACAGACTCCTGAAGGACAAGAAAAGGGGCCACGGGGGGTTAATATACATAGCGTGAGTGGGTGCTCGAAGAGTAAGGCCGAAGGGGCCTTTACAAGACATGGCATAGACCTCCCAAAGCTCACCATTTTCCGAACAGCTTGATGTCTGCGCTGTTGTCCTCGAAGGCGACAGCCATATCCGCGGGCTCATAGGGCACGGTTTCATCAATCTCGACCTCGGCCATGATTATGACTCCTGTGCACAAGTATAAGCGTGTGCGTGACAATGTGAATCATAAATACACTACCATCCAAAAATGCGTCGAACAGGGAGGGTGTATGGTGGTGGTACGGGATTTCTCCCTGCGCTGCACCCGCGTCTGTAAGCCACAGAACCCACAAGCTCACAAACCCTCCTCATCAATGGCTCTTAAAGCGCCTCGCGACACCTTCTTGATAGATTTGAGTCCCATATATGAGATATGGTGGATGGTCTTAAGCTAGTCAAATGGGCGATTGGTGCTTCCACAGGCGTGGGTGGCTCCAAGCACCCTCTTTCAAATTCCACCATCAATGACCCGAAAACATGCTATATTACTAACACCTACAAGCATAAGGACCTTCCACGCCCCCATGAACAAAAAACTTGCTCCGCAGGCTTAGCAACAGAAGACCCAGTGCCGCCTGCCCCCAACCACCCGCCCTCCCCCCTGTGCGGCGACGAGGCCTTCTTCGGTGAGAGAGCACCGCCCGTACCAACTCCACACATCTCTGTGGCACGCGCATCCCATGCAAGAAACCCCGTGAAAACCATGTTCCCGACGCCTGCAGGGGGTCGTCCACGCGTTGTTGGACGCGCCGAGGACAGGCTGAGCTTCGTAGAGGGTGCACTTTACGATTTTGGTGTCCGCAGTGCATTCTTGGTCTCGTCGGCGCAAGAGAGTTGTCAGGCATGGCTCAAAGTAACTTATTCCTCTCCTCGCCGTATGCAACATGATGCATAGGTTCAGCAACGGTCCAAGGGTACTGCTTTCTCGTCGTATAGTGTCGGCAAAAAAAGAGCCAGCGGCAAATTTATAGATATTAGCCATGGTACGTTTCCGTGTTTGCCTTTGCCTTGCAGCACATGCCTAGACTCTTCCATGTCCTCCCCTGTGTGTGCCTTTCGACCGTTTTTTGACCCGCTATTACCTCCACCAGACCGCTTTGGGGGACAACTCGTTCCTTAATGACTTGGATGGACTTGGAGAGGACTCAGATGAAGAGGAGGAGGAGGAGGAGGAGGAGGAGGAGGAAGGAAGGGGGGTTCAAGCAAGGAAGGACGGTAAGCCGGGCGGAAACGGCGGCGTTCGCGTGAAAGCGGAGGACCTGGAAAGTTTGGATGACAGTGAGGAAGAGGAGGGGGAAGGAGGGGACGGAAAGGCCACAAAGAGGAGGCAAGACGAGCAGGGGCAGGACGCGATGGAGATGGAGGGTGCAGTGCCCAAGGCCCTGCCGAAAGGAACGGGGCAGAGCTTGGACGCAGTGGCGACTTTGAGCAAGACCAAGCGGTACCGGGCGCACTTGGAAAGAGTGACGACGGGGCTGGCCCTGGAGGAGGCGCCCTCGATGAGCTTGCCCCTGGAAAACGATCCGGAATACCAATTGATCCTTTCCTCCAACCGCTTGGTGCAAGGTAGGGAGGGAGGGAGGGAGGGAGGACGGAGGGGGAGGAATACCCACCGCCTGCCTCCTTTCTCAGCGCCTGACACCTCAGTTCTCCTCATGATAAATAGACATCGACGAAGAGATTTTGAACGTGCACCGTTTCGTGGTGGATGTGTACTCTCAGAAATTTCCTGAGCTCGAGTCCCTCCTCCCCAACAAGCTCGACTACGTCCGCACCGTGCAACGCATCGGCAACGAGATGGTGCGCCCCTTCTCTTCCTCTCTGCCTGTGGCCAAGCCTGTCTTTTCTGTGCTTTTCATCATCTCTCCTCACGCCCGTGGCTCCCCCCCTTCCTCCCTCCCTTCGCGTCCACCCCGTTTCGCTCCCTCCCGTCCCTCTTCTCGCCCCTCTTTACAACCTTTTTCACCAGATACCCCACTTCCTTTGTCCCCTTAACTTCCCTCCCTTCCCCCCTC
>Ga0102934_1003405_pt1 | contig 10841 bp, 12 predicted proteins | sample SalPonR2_A_D1_MG_FD_78175 | JGI IMG/M metagenome (GOLD analysis project Ga0102934, IMG submission 78175) | Salt pond soil microbial communities from South San Francisco under conditions of wetland restoration - Salt Pond MetaG R2_A_D1_MG | ecosystem: Environmental > Aquatic > Marine > Intertidal...
ACAGCAAATAATAATTATAAACCTCAGGTTTAAGTTCAAATCGATATTCTTGTGAAATTAAATCATATTATTCCGGCACCTGGGGCTTTTCCTGAGAGTAGAGAAGCCTTTGCTTTAATTTCCATTCATTTTTGGTCTTGTCCCAGTGGAAATATAATTCTTCTAACAACTCATTATTTTCATTATATACAAAATTCCTTTTGGTAGCATTGCTCCATTTTCTTTGTGAATAATCCCAGTATTTCAATATTTCACTGGTTTTATTTTTTTTGGTATATTCAAAAAGATATTGTACACCGTTTATCCATTTTTTCATACTGGGGTTCCATGTAGAGCGGGTTTCCTGAGTTTTCTGTCCCCGGTAATTATATCTCATGTAATATTTTCCTCTGTTTTTCCATTTTTTTTCTTCTACATCCCATGCTTCTACAATTGTTTTATCGGGAGGGCCATAACCATCATTATAGTGAAAGGAATATCTTAGATGATCAAACCACTTACCAATTCCTGGTTTGAATATTTTAATGAGAATTCCACTTTTTTCTCCATCCCTGTTATATTCGATCAGATAACGTACTGTGCTAAACCATTTACCAACAGCCTTTTTCCATTCCTGGTGTAGAATTTCACTTTTATTCCCATTTTTATCGTAAGTAATGGTTTTCAGTTTTACATTAATCCAATCTTCAAAAGTTTTATTCCACTGCTGTTTAAGATTTTCAATTACTTTCCCTTTTTCATTATGGCTTTTTAAAATTCTTTCTTTGTTTTGCCATTTTTTTTCAGAATTATTCCATCTCTGTTCATAACGAGCAACTACCAGTTGTTTCTTTTTATAAAAATTAAGTTCTCTCCCGTAAATTTCCCACCGGGATGAATCTTTGTTCCATTCGTAAACATAAGAAGTATCAATTTGTTCCTTCTGGAATGTTTGAATCAGTGAATCCCTGGAAGTTAAATGTTTTATAGGGGTTTCCTGAGCTTGCAGTCCCTTAAGGGAAAAACAAGCGAGCATACCCATGATTAAATATTTTGTTTTAAAAAGTTTTGTCATAATTTCCCATTTAACAGTTTTTAAGTTACAAAATGTAAACAATTATTTCAAGGGTTTTGTTTATTGATTTTCAATACCAATAGATTTTAAAAATGACAGGTATTGTGCATCTCTGCCTAAAAAGTCCCTTACAATCTGCATTTCCTCTTTGGAAGAACCTTTAGAGAGTACTTTCTTTCTGAATTTCAAACCACTTTCACGTTTCAATACTCCGTTTTCCTGAAATACCGAGAACATATCTTCTGCATACACTTTCGCCCAGAGATAACCATAATACCCGGCCGCATATCCGAAAAGGTGACCAAAACCTGCCTGGAAATGAGTGTCTTCCATATATTCAAACTGGGTTAGTTTGTTTTGCAGTTTTCGGACAATATCAGTGGTTGATTCCGCGGAATTTTCGGGATCATATTGATCGTGGTAGGTCATATCAAGTATTCCGTAAAATATCTGTTGTTGGGTGAACAAGCCTGAGCCAACATTCCTTGCCTGAACCATTTTTTGATGCAGATCTTCCGGCAAAATTTCATTGCTAAGGTAATGCTTTGTAAATAGCTTTAAAGAATCGTACTCCCAGGCCCAGTGTTCAAATATCTGCGAAGGAACCTCTACAAAATCCCGTGAGGTATTGGTTCCCGATTGAATTGAAAAGGGGGCTTCAGTGAGCAGATCGTGCATAAGGTGGCCAAATTCGTGAAATAGAGTCACTACATCTGAATGGGGTAATAGAGAAGGTTTCTTTTGAGTGGCTTTTGGAAAATTAGTTACTAAAGCCGCCATAGGTTTTTGATATCCACGGTGTGTTTTTTTGCCAGGGATTAGGGAGAAGCAGGCGGCATGATTAAACTTGTCGTCTCTTGGAAAAAGGTCGAGATAAAACCATCCGATTGTTTTATCTTTTTCTTTCACCTCAAAAAGCCTGACCTCTTTATGCCAGACTGATGGATTATTTATTTCCCTGATTGAAATCCCATAAAGATTTTGTGTGATGGTGAAGAGCCCCTTCAGCAATTTGTTTAGTTCAAAATACTCTTTGATTTTTTCCTGATCTACATGATAATCCTCCTTAAGCAACAAGGTGTTGTAATATGCTGATTCCCATGAGTTAATTTTTGAAACTGTTTGTTCTTCGTGTTCACTTTTCTTATCCAAAAGCTGCTCGTAGTCTTTGTTGGCTTTTTGTTGGATTTTTTCCCGGAGCGATTCTTCAAATTCCCAAACTGTTTCTGGTTTCTTGGCCATGCGTGTTATCAGGCGGTATTTGGCAAAACTATCGTAACCAAGAATTTTCGCAAGTTCTTTCCTTTTTTTTAGCAATTTCACCAGGACATCGAGGTTTTTATCAGCTGCAATGTTTTTAAATTTTTTAGAAAGTTCTTTTCTTGCTTTGTCTGATTTGGCATATTTCATAAACGGAAAATAGGAAGGATAAGTCATGTCAATTTCATATTTCCCGTCTTTTCGTTTCCGCGCTTCTTTATAATCTTCAGGCAAACCTTCCATTTCTTCTTCTTCCAGCACCATGATATCTTTATGAGAACTAATGTTGGATTCAAACGCTATACCCAGTTCAGAGATTTGGTTTTGAAGGTTCTGTATAAGGTCTCTTTGCTTTTTCGGCAACCCTAATCCATTCAGTTCGAAATCTCTGATTGTATCTTCAAGCAATTTTTTTTCCGCACCGGAAAGTTTTTCTTTATCCTCTTTGATTGAATAATCTTTAATCGCTTTATAAAGATCAATATTCAGATTTAACTGGTTTCCATATTTACTGAGGTCTTTAATGGATTCCAGGCTTGAACTTCTGATTTCCTCTTCCGGGTGAACATAGGCCATGAGAAATATGATGGAATGAATTTTATCCAGTTCATTGTTTAAATCATCATAATGAGATAAAGTATTGGCAAAATTCCTGTCTTCAGGTTTCTGACCAATAATTTCAGCTACTTTTTTTTCTGACTCTTCAATGATTTTGTCTTTGGCTTTTCTAATATTGCCGGCAGAAAACTGGTTAAAATCAATTGTGTTGTTATCTGAGTTGAAAAGTTTCATTTGGATAAAATTAATTTATAGGTTTGACATTCTAAGACTTTTATCTCCCAAAGTCCATATTTTTTTGTTTCTTCTGCCATGTAACCCTCATGTTTTATTCATTGCCTTTTGCCTGCAAAATTCATATGAGGGTTTCATTTTGTTTAAAATGACACAAAATTATTAAAAGAACAGGAACTAATTGTATATTTATACTTAAAGAAAAATAATTGTTTAATGTTCAATTTTTACAGCAGATTTTTTGCAGGAACAGAATCCATGAAAAGAAGACTTCGATTACGAAAGATGGGATATATCCGCGATCAGCAGGGAATTATAAACCGTTACCTGCGGGAGAAGGAAAACTGGGAATTCCATTTACAAAAGACAAGAGAGTTTATTTTGCAATCAGCTGGGAATAAAGATAAAAATATGGCAGTGGTACTGGGAAGCGGATGGCTTTTGGATATCCCACTGGATGAATTAGCCAGAGATTTTAATAATGTGGTTTTATATGATATTTTACACCCTTCACAGATAAAAAAGCGGATTGAAAAATATCCCAATGTGAAATGCAAAAAGGCTGATTTAACAGGAGGTTTGACGGATTCTCTGTATGAAATTGTAAATGATAAAAATCGGGATCGATTGCTGGTTGAGAGTTTTTCCGGTTATTCATTTGATTTCCCCGGACGGCCTGATTTTGTGATCTCCTGTAATATTCTGAGTCAGATGGGAAGCTTATTGATCGATTTTTTAAAAAAGAAAAAGATTTTTACTGAAAAAGAATTAAACAGGCTGGAACAGATTATTCAACTGAATCATCTTGAAATGCTTCCTGAAGGAAAGAGTTGTTTGATTACGGATTATGAAGAGGAGTTATATACTGCTGAAGATGAATTTGCAGGGACCAAACCACTGCTTAAAGTAAAATTGCCTATGGATGAGGCAGATAAATATTGGCAATGGAAATTTGATACTCAAATGAGGTACCGGGAAAAATTTATGACTTATTTGAATATGACAGGGAAAGAAATATAGGAGATGCCCCGAAAAAGCATCTCCGTGAAAGTTATTCCATGTACTTTAAATTAACAGCATACATTACAATAAATGCAGCAGTTATTATGAGCCCCCAGATGCCAAAATTCAGTACAAGTAATACTACATTGGCAATAGCATAAATGAAGAATCCAAGTTTTTTTAGGTTCCACATTTGAATTGCACCAAAAAGAGAACCAGCATACATTAATAAGATGCCAATGCTTTTACCCATTCCAACACCACTTACTGTACTCATAGGAAGCTTGCTGGCAAATCCACTGATTGCACCGGATGCTACTACGCCTATTATAGAAAATAAAAGGCCTAAGCCACTTCCAATAAAGGTTAAAATACATAAAACTGTTAAGAATGTAGGACGTTTTTTAGCCCCTGCTGTTTGATTTGTAACTTGTTCAGCCATAATAAAAAACTTTTGGTTAGTAATTCACATGCAAAATACTTTTTTTTTCTATAAAAAGAAAGTCCCTATATTGGATTTATTTTGAATTGATTATGTATTTCTCATTTAATCAGTAATATATATTGTTGATAATTTATTTCTTTTGTTTGAGGTTTATTTTGCCCTGATTCATAATATTTTGAAAGAAAAGCATTCGATTTTTTTTGAAAAATTGATTTAATCTGTATTTTTGGAAAGAGCAAACAGATGAACCATGTCAAGTTAAAATTTTGATATATCTTCTATCTGATTATTATATGTATTGAGTATTTGTAATCAAATAGGAATTAAATGAAGACATAAACATCTGGAGTCAAAAAAACATAAACAGATAAAACTTTAATTCTATGAGAACAGATAACAAGATTTTTGATTTAATTAATCAGGAGAAACAGAGACAGCTTAATGGCATTGAGCTTATTGCTTCTGAGAACTTTGTCAGTGACCAGGTACTGCAGGCAATGGGCAGTTGTCTGACCAACAAATACGCGGAAGGTTATCCCGGACGCAGGTATTATGGTGGTTGTGAGATTGTGGATCAATCAGAACAACTGGCGATTGACAGGTTGAAGGAGTTATATAATGCTGAATATGTAAACGTTCAACCTCACTCTGGTGCGCAGGCCAATGCTGCTGTTTTTCTGGCTACCCTGAATCCGGGTGATACTATTATGGGACTGGATCTGTCCCATGGGGGTCATCTTACACACGGATCTCCTGTAAATTTATCAGGGAAACTATACCACGCGGTTTCTTATGGTGTAAAAGAAGATACAGGACACATTGATTATGACCAGATGGAAGAGATCGCCCTGAAAGAAAAGCCTAAATTACTAATCGGGGGTGCTTCTGCTTATTCCAGGGAATGGGATTATAAAAGAATGAGAGAGATAGCCGATAAGGTGGGAGCTTTGTTTATGGTAGACATGGCTCATCCGGCGGGTTTGATTGCAGCCGGGTTGCTGATCAATCCACTCGAATATGCACATATTGTTACTTCTACTACTCATAAGACCCTTCGGGGACCAAGAGGTGGAATTATTTTAATAGGCAAAAATTTTGAAAACCCCTGGGGTTTAAAAACCAAAAAAGGGAACGTTCGCAAAATGTCCGGATTGTTAAACTCTGCTGTTTTTCCGGGTACTCAGGGAGGACCTTTGGAACATGTTATTGCTGCTAAAGCTGTTTCTTTTGCCGAAGCACTGGAGCCTGAGTTTAAAGATTACCAAATACAGGTACAAAAGAATGCCAACATGATGGCTGAAAAATTTAGCGAAAAAGGATATAAAATAATTTCAGGGGGAACTGACAATCATTGTCTCCTGATTGACCTTAGAACTAAAGTGCCTGATATTAGTGGAAAACAAGTTGAGGATGCCCTGATTAAAGCCGATATCACCATTAATAAAAACATGGTGCCTTTCGATTCCAGGCCACCAATGCAAGCTTCCGGCATGCGTCTGGGTACAGCAGCCATCACAACCAGAGGCTTGAAAGAGGACCAGGTTGTGAATGTCGTAGAGTATATTGACAATGTAATTACCAGCATTGATGATGAAAATACGATTCTTGATGTGAAGTGGAAGGTGAATGAAACCATGAAACAGTATCCGCTTTTTGCTTACTAATATTTTTTCTTCATAGCTTTAAACAAAAGGGGCTTTTTTAAGTCCCTTTTTTAAATTATTTTTAACGCATGGAGTGGTATATAGTTTTAGCAGTTATTGGAGTGGGTTTTATGGCGGGTTTTATCAATACCCTGGCCGGAAGTGGTTCCCTCCTTACACTCCCCATGTTAATGTTTTTAGGGTTACCTGCCAATGTGGCCAACGGGACCAATCGTATCGCTATCTTACTTCAAAATGTGGTGGGTGTGGCCAGTTTCAAACAACAAAAAGTGCTGAATGTAAAAATGGGATTATGGCTTGCTGTTCCTGCCATAATAGGCTCATTAATAGGAGCACAAATTGCAATCAATCTCAATGAAACCATGATGGAAAGAGCCATAGGTGTTTTGTTGTTTGTTATGTTCTTTCTTATCCTATACAAACCTCAGCAATGGGTAAAAGGTAAAGCCGGCGAAGTGAGAGCGAAACCAACAATACTTCAGTTTATCATTTTCTTTTTTATTGGCGTTTATGGAGGGTTTATTCAAGCAGGTGTTGGTCTGTTTCTTTTGGCTGGTCTTGTCCTTGGAGCAGGAGTAGACCTGGTCAAAGCAAATGCCCTGAAATTATTGATTGTCCTTTTATATACGCCATTTGCCCTGGCTATCTTTTTCTTCAACGATCAGATTAACTGGAAAATTGGATTGATACTGGCTGTTGGTAATATGCTGGGCGCTTTTGTGGCAAGTCTTTTTGCTGTGGCCTGGGGCGCAAAATATGTCAGATATATTCTTCTGGCGGTAATTTTGTTTTCGGCTTTGAAATTGCTTGGATTGTTAGATTTTATATTACCTTAGTTTTATGACTGAATGGCAATATCTGGCTGCTATCGGGATCGGTTTTCTGGCTGGTTTTATCAATGTATTTGCCGGAGGGGGTTCTCTTCTTACATTGCCATTCATGATGTTTTTAGGATTACCCGCTAATATAGCCAATGGCACCAATCGTATTGCTCTGATCATGCAAAATATTACGGCAACGGGCAGTTTTAAACAGCTGAAAGTATTTCGGTTTAAAGAAGGGATATATCTCGCGATTCCTGCGATTGTCGGGGCTATCCCCGGGGCCTTCCTGGCTGCCAATATCGATAAGGCATTTCTTGAAAAATTTATAGGGATTTTGCTGATCGTGATGTTTTTGTTTATCCTGATTAAACCAGAGAGGTGGCTCAAAAAGCCTGATGATTCATCCGGCAAAATGAGATGGCTACAGATAGTAACTTTTTTCTTTATAGGATTATACGGTGGTTTTATACAGGCCGGGATCGGTTTCTTCCTGATTGCTTCATTGATCTTTGTTGCCGGATCAGACCTAATTAAAGCCAATGCGCTTAAACTTTTAATTGTGCTCATTTATAACAGTTTTGCGCTTATGGTGTTTATCTTGAACGGACAGGTTGATTGGAAGATTGGTTTTATTTTAGGTATTGGCAATATGCTGGGGGCTTTTATCGGGACAAGAATGGCTGTATCTTATGGGCCAAAACTTGCAAGGATCATTCTGATGATTGGGTTGGTCTTTTCGGTGCTTAAGATTTTTGGCATAGTAGAAATATTTTAGGTTAGAAAATGTGATGTACAGAATCGGATGCAACAAATTTTGATTTAGATTGTTTTGCTTGTTAAAAAGAGATGTATCGAATTGTAAGTTTAATTGGATTTTTATTAATAATGACACAAACATTACAATCACAAAAATTCCCTTCAATAGAAGCAGAAACCTTGTCTCAGAATAAAGTTATTTTTCCTGAAGTAACACAGGGAAAATATGCTTTTATTTTGATTGCTTTCAGACGACAAACACAAGGGCAGGTTGACTCCTGGCTGGATCCTTTTATCCGGAAATTTGGTAAAAATGAGGAAGTAACTTTTTATGAGATTCCTATGATATCAAACAACTGGAAATGGATGTCTGGCTGGATTGATTCAGGCATGCGGGCAGGTGTTCCCCAGTATAAGCATGATCATGTAGCTACTTACTATGGAAAGCTTTCCTCGTATTTTGATTTTTTTGATATTAAAGACAAAAGCCTTTGCTATGCTTTTCTTCTTGACAGATCTGGTCAAATCGTCTGGAGAGAAATGGGAGCTGCAACAAATGAAAAATTCAATGAGTTAAGAAAGGTGTTGGTTTCATACCTTTAATAACTCATCATGATTTTTAAAAGCATTGTTGGGAATTTTACCAGCCACCTGTGGCACCGCCGCCTCCGAAGCTTCCTCCTCCGAAGCCACCGAAGCCGCCACCGCCGCCTCCGCCGAGGCCGCCAAAATCGCCGGATCCTGAACTAAAGTTGCTATAAGATCCGTGCTGTCGATGAGAGGCTGCTCCTAACATTGTTAGTGCTGCCCAGAATGAAATGTCATGTCCCATTGAATAATGACGGGCACGTTTAACTCTACCTACAATAGAGAAAATGATGACCAGAAGAAAAATGATTCCTATGGGATAAGGGGCTTTGGATTGTTTGTCCCCGCCGGTTTTTTTTCTATACTGATCAGCAGTGTACTCTCCCCGGGTAAGATCAAATAAAACAGCTGTTGCTTCATCCAATCCTTTGAAGTAATTTCCTTGTTTAAAGTTTGGTGCAATTTCCTTGTCAATTATTCTTTGGGCAATAGCATCTGGTACAGCACCCTCGAGTCCATATCCTGTTGCAATGGTTACTTTTTGTCTTTTTGGACTAATCAGGATCAGAATTCCATTGTCCTTTTGTTTCATTCCGATACCCCATTTTTCACCAAGCCTGAAAGCATAGTCATCAATAGGATGTCCTCGCAGATCATCCAGCGTAACAATAGCTATCTGAGAAGATGTTTGCTGGTCAAATCGGATAAGTTTTTGTTCCAGTTTGGCCTCTTCCGTATCAGTAAGCATGTTAGCAAAATCATTTACGATTTTGGGAGGTTGTGGTCTTTGCGGAAATTCATCATTTTGAGCAGAAACTTTCAGAACTGCTAAAAATAAAAGGCCTGTTATGATGTATTTTATAGTTGTTTTCATAGTAGTTTTTTATTGTTTTCCAAAAGAGATATCGTCAGAGAGTTCATTCACATCATCAGTCTGGTAAGGGAAATGTTCTTTCAGAGCTTCCCCTGCCATGCGAATGCCTTTGGATAATCCTTCAGCATATTTCCCTTCTTTAAATAAACTTATTACCACATTTTTTATCTGATCCCAAAAATCATCGGGTGTGACGGCATTGATCCCGGCATCGCCCAGAATGGCAAACTGTCTGTTCTCTATCGCCAGGTAGAATAAAACTCCGTTTCTTTTCTCTGTTTTGTGCATATTGAGCTTATCAAAGATGTAAGCAGCCCGGTCTAAGGTATTCACTTTACATTTTTTTTCAACATGCAGTCTAATCTCACCGGATGTATTCAATTCGGCTTCTTTGATGGCATCCGTTATTTGTTTTTTCTGCTCTTTACTGAAAAATTTAGCTGGATTCATAGGTATATTTTTAAAGTCATTAAAGACTTAATTTTTATAGTTATATCTAAAACTCTACTTCTGGTGCTTTCTCTGCTCCTTCTTCTGCTTCGAAGTAAGCTTTGTCCTCAAAATCAAACAATCCTGCATAGATTTTTTGAGGGAATTGGTTAATATAAGTATTATAGGATCTCGCAGCTTCATTGAATTTTCGTCTTTCAACGCTAATTCTGTTTTCTGTTCCTTCCAGTTGAGCTTGTAACTGTTTGAAATTTTCGTTTGCCTTAAGGTTGGGATATCTTTCTACTACAACCATTAATCTTGAAAGTGCAGAGCTTAGAGCACTCTGACTTTGCTGGAATTGTTGCAATTTTTCAGGAGATAAATTTTCAGCATTGATATTGGTTGAAGTTGCTTTTGAGCGTGCTTCAATAACTTTTTGTAAGGTTTCCTGCTCATGTTCTGCATAACCTTTTACTGTATTTACCAGGTTGGGAATAAGGTCTGCCCTTCTTTGATAAACATTTTCAACATTAGACCATTGGGATTCAACAGTCTGCTCCATTTGAACCATTCTGTTGTATTTGTTTTTAATATTACCGTAAATGATAAGAGCAAGAATGATTATTACGCCAATTACAATCCAGGATTTTTTTATTTTCATGATGATATAGGTTTATATTTTATCTTTTCAAAGTTACTACCTTTTTCTGATTCACAAAAGACAGATTCCATTAAAAAATGTAAAAACTTTCTAACCTGAGAAAAGGGTATCATAATTTTTCCTGTTAAAAATCATTTGAATGTTGTACCTTTACAGGCTGAAAAAAAATTCGAAAAAACATACGTTATGAATACAGAAGATCTCAAAAGCGCTATTTTGGAAGGTATTCCCGATGAATTACCGGAGCCCAAACCGTATGACAGAAATATTAACCATGCTCCCAAGCGAAAAGATATTCTAAACAAAGATGAGAAAAGACTGGCATTAAAAAATGCCTTGCGTTATTTTGATAAAAAGCATCATGAAGTGCTTGCCAAAGAATTTGCCGATGAACTTGAACGATACGGAAGAATTTATATGCATCGGTTCCGCCCGGATTATGAAATTCATGCAAGGTCGATTGATGAATTTCCTCATAAATCAAAACAG
>Ga0102934_1003407_pt1 | contig 10835 bp, 14 predicted proteins | sample SalPonR2_A_D1_MG_FD_78175 | JGI IMG/M metagenome (GOLD analysis project Ga0102934, IMG submission 78175) | Salt pond soil microbial communities from South San Francisco under conditions of wetland restoration - Salt Pond MetaG R2_A_D1_MG | ecosystem: Environmental > Aquatic > Marine > Intertidal...
CGTCCGGTGCAAAGCGACCGTTTAAAAATGAACACATGGAATCTTTGCAGCCCCTACTTTTGCCAATGGGACCTCATCTGGGTCTCCAAAACATTTTCATCATCCAAATAAAATTATTTTATATAGTTGGGGTCCTAATATTGATGCTACAATGATTTGACTTGTGAAATTATTTGAAAACCATGCTAAAATGCAATCATCGACATTTCAAAATCGGCCTCTGTGGCTGCAATTACTAGCTGGAAAGCGCCTTGTTTTCAGCTCCTGCATAATTCATTGCAAAATATCTGAATCTCTTAGAATGATGTAAGCGAAGGGGATAAACCTGTCACCAAATTGTAGGCTCCCTGTAAATCACTTACATGTGGCATACAAACGAATCTGGACAAGCGTACCTACAAAGTACAAAATAATCCATGAGTGTAGAAATGTCGTCATCAATAACGCATGGGTGGGAGCTGTTACCTGTATGAGCAAAGTAATTCTTCCCTTTTTTGAAAGTTTTGTGGTCTTGTGTTGCTCCTCAGACCTCTTTCCCATGTTTCCAGCAATTTTGACTTGGTAAGAATCATGTTGGCGATGGCGAGAACAAGAAGATAGCAACACAGATCACACGTCGAGTTTTCAAGTAAAAGGATGAATCAAAAGAACTTACATGCGTGAGCCAGATTATCATTTTTGCAATGGCTATCAAGAAGACATTCACGGGAATCTGAGAAGGTCTTCCATTTGAAGAGACAAGCTTTTATGAACACATTAGATCACACCACAATCGAACGCTCTTTTATTTTTTGTACTGGGAAGTGATGCATGTTTCACAAGCATAGCCATTATCTATTATTGGAGCAGCAAGAGTTGCCTGTAACACAGCATGTAGGCAATTGCAAGATTTATCCTTTTCAAAATCTCCAAAAATCAGGAGGCTGCACGCCAGCAGCAGAGGCAAAGCGTGGAAACATTGGAAGCGCAAACAGCCATTGTCTCAGAATTTGACCTTTCCTTTGGATCTTTCAGTCAAAGATGTTAAATGTAATATGCCAACAAAGCTTTGACCGGAAAAAAAGTACTAAAGTGATTACATTTCGTAATCGTGGTTTGAGTATTGTTGCAGATAGTGAGAAGGAATACGGAGCGAGGAAAGAAAGTCTCACAGATAACGAAAGGCTCTCCATGCATGAAGTTTGTGATTCAATACATTATTAAAGACATGAACGAACGATTCAAACACAATCACTTCTTCGTCCAAATACAAGTTCGTACTTTTCCCTGTTCCTGCAAAGCATCTCTTACATTCAAGGAATATGCATAATCCCCGGAATTAAGATTGCAAAAAACGCACACATTTCAAATGTACAATTTTATCCGTAGATCCAGTCTTCACGCCTTCTACATTTCTCATCAATTACCTTCGAACGAATGTCGTCAATGTGTTTCTGGACTGGTTCGTCCAAATGATTGAATACTTGTCCAACATGCTGATAGCTAAGATAGCGTTTGCTTGGAAACGAATGAGCATTCGGAAATTGCCCGCAACAGTACGCATCATGAGACATTTGCTTGTTTTTAACCAAAGGCCACACATCCATGTTCAGAAAGTCCATATCCTCGCCATACGCGCTTTTTGCTGACCAAGACGCCATTTGTGCCCCTATGTTCTATAATTTCAAATAGTAATATATTGATAAGACTATGACTACTGGTCGTATATAGAATATGTGAGATTACCTGAATAGCACCATGCGTCCCCCCCCACATGCCCCCATTAAGAGGATGACAGTGCCAAACGCTATCACGTATAGAATGAATTGGTATTCCAGAATTGATCCATTCTTCTACAGCCAATCGATCTCTTGCATTTAAGCGGGAGTCAGTGTCTCGTACTATAAACCTATGGGATAAATGTCAAGTGATCAGATTGAGCAGCGCATTATTGATGTTTCTGCGGAAAGATAAGAATTTTGGTATATGCCTGACCTATCTATACTTGCGTCGTCCGCAACCAGAAATCTCCAGAACATTCCCGCGATTAGATCGTTTCCAGTTGTCTGCATCATGATAATTTCGGCTCCCAATTCTTTCAGTCGCTTCAAGACATCTCGTGGCACAGAGCTGTCGACATAAAATCTTGCAATCCAACCTACCAGAGAGAGGAATGTATGACGTTAATGCCTAAGTCTAATTTGGATCAATGGACGTCTACGTACCTGGAAAATAGAGAGGAGCAAGCTCAGCATTCCGAATAGCCCCAATAGTGTATTTGGAATCATTACCATACAGTCCAAAGCTTATAGCACGTCTCTCCGTAGACTTCGGGAAAGCATTAATCTACACGCGGTTAGATATAATTTCCTTGAGATTAGATAATCATCAGACGAAACTTTTATATGCTTACCGTTGCAATATGCAAGCGATCAAGTTCGCTATCGGTAAGTCCTTCAACATCGTTCGGATCACTCGGCGAGAGTTTTTTCTGTAGAGAATGTAGACGAAATCACAGCTGAATACCTCTATATTAAACTTTCTGGCGGAAGGGTACTGACCTGCTCGACTGGAAGTCTTGGATATCCTTCAATGACGGTGATATAGCCCTTTGTCGAGTTTTGTTGTCCTCGAGAGTTCACCAAAGTGTTTCCTACTTTGAAAATTGGAGAGCAATAAATAAATAGATTCTGTTTTTGTGAAATTGACGATTATCTGTAAGCGAGCTTACCTTTTGGTTGGGCTTCAGGCATACCATAAAGCCATCCCCAAAGCATATACTGCCAAATGATAAAAGTCCACAGAAATATTCCGAGGTACTGCCAGCGGAGGGTATCCCATTTTGTCCTTTGATGTCATTTCAAGTGAGTTGTCAACCAGGCTCAGGATAAGTACACATAGCTAATAGCACGACATACCTCTTTGTGCTCCTTGAGGCCTGATAAGAAGATTTCATTGCTTCTATTTATTCGTATCCCTCAGTTTTCGATAAACCTAATGCAATACATCCCGCAGCCAAGTGGTTTTCAGGAGAGCTTTAGTCGTAAACCATTGCTAGTGTCGTAACCTGAAAGGAAATTATTAATAGCACGTGTCTCACATATGGAACGTGTACCCCGCCAACTGGGGAGATTTTGGCACACGATCACCTATGCAGGCCACATAGGTCATCTTACTAGCCATCGCACATCCCTAGTCATCCTACTATCGGCTTTGCTTTTCGCTTCAAGATGACGGAAGTAGTGCTTTGACATGATCGTCATGTGTCGGTCGCTGTCCCTGAACCATACGAGACACTGGGCGAGCGAAACGGTCGCCAGCGAAGGGTCAAGTAACGGATCTTCTGTCCAAGCCGTGGCTGAATCCCAACGACATGGGCCATTGATAGCCCGCTCAAGCGGCATTGTGAGAAACATTTGGTAGGCCTATGCTTCTCGACGCTTGGAAAGGTACTTTGTGAGATCTATTATATTATTATTACACTCTCATATCTGATTATACACACGTTCTGATCCTAAGTTTAATAGGTAAATGAGGGTATCGTCCTTCTATAAAGTTCTTACATGTCTCCTTGCTATCTGCGTTTTGAACGGTTTTTTATCTTTCCTAAGCTCGAATGTTACGGGCATACAAGATCAGTCTCTACGATTGGCGAATCAGCCAAGGGAGATGAAAAATTTTCATCGAGCGGAGTATGATCTTATCGTCATGGTACCAAGCGTGGTGGAATGGAAAGATCGCCGCGAATACCTCAGGCGCCAGTTTCAGCGTAGTCAAACTCTTACTTCTGCGAAGGTGTTACTGTTGTTCATCCTTTCTGATGAGGAGAAATTGAATGCTATTTCAGAAGCCCATGAACATCTCGACTTGGTTTTTGTGCCATGCAAGGACAGTGACCAAAGAGCAATGCCTGAAGAAAACAGCTCAACTACGTGCAAGGTTCTCCGAGGTATACAGCATATTACGAACCATTTCACCTTCGCCTTCTTAGCCCGTGTTGGAGATGATGCATATTTTCGATACGATCACTTTTGGAATAGTATCCGTCCATCGTTACCCGAGGGGCCTATATATATGGGACGATTCAATCAAGATGAAAATGTCTGGGAGCAACATCTTCAAAGTCACCTATGGCTAAAAACATATCCACCCTATGCTAGTGGTATGGGCTACATATTCTCGGAGGAGGCGGCTTATTACATAGGCAAGGCGTCTCAATTGATTGAGTTCAGGACCGGGTACCCCGAAGATGCTGTCGTCGCCTTATGGCTCATCGGAACGCGCACGTTGCGTATCCACAGTGCTAACTTCCATAATCATCTCGGAGGTGGGCCATACAAAACAAAAAATTGCACAAGTGATTCCATTTTGATCCACTACATGAATCCATCGTTGTGGAATGCAATCGACGAGAAAGGTGAACTTCTTTGCTAGGTCCTGTTGTTCAACGAACCTTGTATATTCTGTATGGAGATCCATCTAGAGCATACTAATTAAGCTGAGGCAGCAAGCGTTTTCTATGATTTCTCCCTCACAGGGGTGCCGCTCAGAGAAAACCCATATGAACGTTCAAAAGGCAGGTTACATGATTGATGTCTGCTGCAATGCTATGAATGTTTGTCCTTTAAAACATCGTAAAACTGTGACGGATTCATGTATTAGACGCGAAAATTTGGGGGTCAAATTAGAGATTTACTCGGCTACACGACTTCTCACTATGCTCAAGCTTTCTGAGTATTGATTGAGAAACAAATGTTTTGTGCGCTCTGTTTCCCCCCCCCTGTATCATCATTCGTATATGCATAAAGCGCCAGGACTTGACAGTGTACATTACGGATAATCTTTCAAATAGAGGAAGAAAAAATGCTAGAGCTGCATTTTAATTGATTGCAATGTCCAAAAGCAATAATCAGATTGTGCAGAGATACATTTGTTACGCATACTTTACACCCAAACGCGTCGCAAGGTTTCTGATACCTCTTAAAGGATACTTACTCATGTCGTCGATATCGACATTTTTTGAGCCCTACTGTTCCCAAAGTACAAATGAAGAAGCGAAATACAACACGCAAATGAATGCGAATAATATGCTATTTATGCAAGATGTGACCTCTAAATCACCGATTTCATTGCAGTGCCTCTTCGATCGTTACGGCCAGGGATGAATAAACATCCCCAGGTCTCGTGCTCTTGTCAATAATGCTTGAATTTCAGCTCGGGAATGTTTGAAGATATACCAGTGCCATGGATGCATTTCAGGATGGTTGTAGTGTACTTCGACGAACACCTGGGGAAGAATAGTGCGAAGGTCCATTAGTGATGTTCTGTGTCATGACGTTAGTTCTTTCATTAGAAACTCACCTCATCCAGAAATTTGTAAGTGCCGTCGTCCATGATGCGACTGAGAATATCATATTCCCATCCTTCAACATCCATCTTGAGGACTACAAAATCATTCTCCTTGATGCCAATGTCTCTCACAAACTGACTTAAACCTCGGGTTGGAGGAGAGCTCTTGTTATTGTCCTCAGCACCCACATAATTGTAGTAAAAAGTGAAAGTGTTCAGGACTTCGTGAGTTTTATATCCTCTCGCCTCGGCAGATGTTCCCTTGACGCACTCGGTGATATTGCTGGCTAAGGTATGTATGTCCGCATGCAGCTTCGCATCAGCTTCAAAACCGTACACAAGGTCGAATTTTGTTGGGTAATTTTGCATCATCCAGCATACGCTACTTTTGAAGTCGTGCAAGCCGAGATCAATGTAAATCCGGCGGTCGTAAACATTCTTGTCCGATGCATTGACAAAATTCGCCAGGAAATACGGGGTCACCTTTTGATTTTAGGAAAATATGGGACAGTAGATCATTAATGAAATATTTTTAAGAAATAGGAAAATAAATCTCCTCACCTGGTCTTTGTCGTCGACATCATCAGTTTTCCCTAACCAGAATTTAGGTCGGTACTGAAAGATGGGCTCCAAAGGGTCAAGCCAAAAGCTGTCGTATGCGATAGATAATTGGTCATTTCAGATGTATTTCCTCATATGTGTTGGAATACAGGCAAGGGAGTGGCTCACCGTCTCTCGTGAATTTCAACTTTGGCTTTAAGCTTCTGCACCTCCTCCTTTAAATCGCGAATTGTGGCATATTCAACCCTTCCCGTGAGCAGCCAATTCCCCGTACAGAATTGCACAAATATCCACGTAGCTAGCAGAGCAAGTACCAATCGCAATTGAGAAGGGTTTCGAAGCTGTGAGGTCCACAAATGGCGTACATAATGTTGCACACCCTTGCCGTACACCTTTCCCATGCCTGAAGTGATATATGGATGCGTGGTATACTGTCAGGCACTCTTTGGAATGATTATCACATCCAGATTGTGTTTCAGCATTGGCTTTTACCGATGCACAGCAAAGGCAATTGCTCTTTCATCGTAGTGTGGCCTTCATGATGTGCCCATTAATGAGGCAGCCTGTCTTGACTTAAGACTGTTCTCCCGGATCTATTTCGGCTTACATTAGCAGCCACGCATTCAATTTTCAAAGTTTGTACTCTTATCATGCAGATTGGACAGTCGAGCAACCATGACGCATTGATTTTCCAAAGCTGTCTCATTCACACGGACGCGCCTACGTCAAGCGTGAAACGGCTAGGTCACTAACGGAGAACGCGGGACGTAAAGTGTCCTCATTCACACAAGCCCATCAAATTTTCTGTTGCACGCTTGTACAAATGTTTGCAGAAAACAGATAAAAATAGTACAGCGGTACAATCAGATAAAATGTCGATCGTGTACAGAGTGCTTTATTGTAACCTATTCTTTTTTTCGTTTGGAGTCGACCAAAGGTCCGTACCCCCATCAATTCCTCCGAAAAAAGTAATTTTATCAAAGCAACGAAATAAAAGTAGGATGAGTGGACGATAATATGTGGAACGATTCTTAAAAAAAGGATGCCGTGACGACTGGAGCTCGACTGTGATTCACAAGCAATGTATTGACATGAAAGAGCAAAGCACTTCAGAAGAAAAGAAAAGCTCCCCTATGAGAGACTGCAGGCAATATGAAGTTGTACTACACCATATTCCTCATCCGCACACCCATGCACAAACGTCATAAAGAAATTGAAACTTCGATTATCATGACTCTTCCCTCTTGAATCGCTGCATGGGGCTCTCAAGAAAACCATGCTGACTTAGTTGGGTAGCGTACGCATACAAAGGAATAATGCTAGCCCACCATCACCCAGGTGGGGCTGGACGCAAGACAAAATGAGGCTCTACGAAATGTGCTTTGAAAAAATGCTCATTTGTAAAATTTTAAGATATAAGCTTGTTACGCCAACAAATATGCCACAGTAATTAAGAATATGTCAGCGGTACCCTACTCCTCCGAGGAACTTCGACGAGTGAAAGGCTCCTCCACATCAAGCCAGATCAGGGCATGATTCAGGTGAAATACATTCCACGCGGGCACTTACATTTTTCTAGGTATCAAGTGTTGTGTTAGAGTTACGCATGTGATGTGTTGTGTATCCTTTTAAGCTGGGATCACAGTGTGCTCGTCTGTGGCTGGCTTTGATTGGTCGATAGAATTCTACTCTCAGCGACCACGTTTTGGAAAAGTTTTATGACGAAGAAAAGGTGCATCGGTGAGTCTTTGCCATATACCGAGACTTATAGAGATTGTGCCCCCGCCAAGGCATATTTTTTCTTTGCCTTCTGAACGGCCCATATCTGCCAATTCGTGTAGTCATCGCTCGAAGTCTTCTCCTCGCTGTCGACCCTCCGACTTGCCCCTCTCCGCAAAAGATCGTCCACGTATACTCCGTGGAAATGGTCTTTTCGGTCAAACATGCAGTCCCCGTGCCGTTTTATTTTGTTTTATAGTGTTGTGGACGATGTGGCAGCGTTGGTGGCGTGACACGACGTGGTTCTGTGGTTCTTTCGAGATGCTTCCATCGCCACAGGAACCACTAGCCGATTCAAAATTGGCCCTCGACCGCAGCGGCAGCCCCCTCATCCCTTCCTCACTCTGGCTCGACACACGACGGTTCAACACAGATAAAAGCACCAGCAGCACCATTCGAGTAAATATGGGGGCGGCGGCGATGATCGGGGCGGGTAGAAGAAACTTACGGGTGACCTTCACTTTGCTCCTGCTAAGCTTCCTGGCCTCTACAGCCCTAGCTGGAGTGATCGGTGTTGACTTGGGCAGCGAGTTCATGAAGGTGTCACTGGTGCGTACACGGATGACACAACGAATAATGAGGGCTTGGGAGGGAAGAGGTATGTTTAGAGGCTCCGTCAAAAGCATCGCGGTGACCACTTATGTCCGTCCCTCCTTCCTCCTTCTCCCCCTTCTTCCTTCCATCGACGCGTTCAGGTGAAGCCTGGTACTATGATGGACATCGTCACTAACATCCACAGCAAGCGCAAGACGGAGACCATGATTTCTTTCTACCAAGGTATCGTAAGCGATTTGTCGACGGCCCGTGTTCAGGTCTTCCCTTGCCTCATTCATCCCCTCGAAGTCTCCGAATCTCGTCTTCGCACCCTCCCTAAACTCCCGGCCTCACGAGCTCTTGTGGCATAATTTTCCCCTGAATCAGGCGAGCGTTCCTATGGCGCCGATGCCTATTCCCTCTTGACCCGGCGGCCGGACGTGACGTATGCGCGCCTCCCCACCCTGCTGGGGCGGCATGACGACCATCCCTCCGTCACCCTCTTGGGAGAGGCCTACTTTCCCACCAGGGTGCGAATGCGGCTTGATGGTCCTTGCCCTTCCTGTTTATCTAATCCGTTATTTCCCCCCTGCTTCCTGTAGTCCCTCTTACTCTCGCGGTCTAAATCATCTCCCTGTTCTCCACTCTTCTCCCCTCCACCCTCCCCCTCCCCTGCCCTCCATAAGGTCTCGTACAACGAGAGTGCCGGTGGACTGGCCATCCACCATGACGAAGAAGCCTCCTTCTCCTCGGAGGAGCTTGTGGCAATGATTTTGACCCATGCTAAGGTGCTGTTCCATGCTCTACGCCGTCTCATTCCCCTCCCGGCCTCAGTCCTCTCCAGATCTTTACCAATAGAAGAGGGGCACTGTAGCTCTCGTCCTGTCTCCTTCATCCGCACCCTCCCTCTCTCTTACGCTCCCTCGTTCCCGCTTCCCCTCTCCCTCCCTCTTCCCCCCTCCTTTCGTATGGACACGATTGTGGCAGGCGTCGGCGTCCTCTTTGATTGCGACACTCACCCTTCTCTTCCCACGTCTCCCATGTGCCCCCTCAGGACATTACCAAGGCCTACGGAGGCATCCCTGTCCGGGACGCAGTGCTGGTGGTGCCCTCCTTCTACACCCAGCCAGAGCGACAAGCTTTGCTGGACGCCGCGGAGATCGCCGACATGAAGGTTGCCCTCCCTCCCTCACTCTCCCTCCTTCCCTTCCTCCCTCACCTCGCTTTGCTTCCCCCTCTGCTGGTTCAAAGCGGGTCACTCGGCTGATGAAGATTCTTGCTCCCCCACTTCCCCCCCCTCTCTCCTCCCAGATCCTTGGTTTGATCGACGAGAACACCGCCGCCGCCCTCCTCTTTGCCGTTGACAATGTGTACGAGCAGCCCACCAACATCATCTTCTACAATCTGGGAGCCTCTTCCCTTCAAGTTTCCCTGGTACCGTCATGCCCTCTCTCCTGTCTCTTCCTTTCTCCCTCTCCCTCCCCCTCCTGCCTTCCCCCCCAATGTCAGTCCGTCGTGTCCTGACTGCTTGCCATCCTTCGTCTCACCTCCCTCCCTCCTCCTCTCCCTTCCTCCTTTCCTCCTACCACCTCTTCTCGTGTCCTCCTCCCAGGTGGAGATGTCCTCCTACGTGACCGGCAGGGGGAGCAATGAGAAGCGTTTCGCGCATTTCACTGTTCGGGCCAAGGTAGGGAGCAAGCGCAGAGAGAGGAAGGGAGGGCTTTCCCGACGCGATGCCGGAAGGATGTTTGCCTGAGCATGGAAGGAGAAATCGCTCCCGTACTTTTACAATCGGACTGCTCATTCATGTCGTGTGACAAACCCTCTTTCCCTCCCTCCTTTTCTCCTTTTCGCAGGCCTGGGACACCACGCTGGGCGGGTTCCAGTATGACCTGCGCGTGGCCGAGGTCCTGGCTGACCGCTTCAACGAGAAATGGAGGAAGGGGAAGGGGAAAGGGAAGGGTAAGAAGGAGGAGGGGAGGAAGGAGAGGGGGAGGGGAGGATGGGAGTGTCTGGAGAGTCAAGGATCGGTTTTGATGGGGAGAAGGAAGGAGCTGCAGAAATGCCACTCCAATCATCGACCGTCCCAGTCGTTCGCATGTTCTGATCCTCGACTCTCTGCCCTGTCCCTTCCTCTTTCCCTCCTCCCCTCCCTCCCTTTCCCGCTCCCTCAGACGTAGACGTGCGTCGCCACCCGAAGGCGATGGCCAAGCTCCGCGCTCAGGCGAAGAAAGTGAAGGAGGTGCTCTCCGCCAACACGAACATCCCTGTGCACATCGAAGGTGATGAGGGAGGAAGGGAGGGAGATGGGCGGGGGCGCAGGCGGGGACTGCATGAATGGCGAGGAGATGGCGGGAGGTTGGGAATGAGGGATTGAGGGAGGGAGGGAAGGAAGTGGGTTTAGAGGAGCATTAGAAGAAAGGAAATGCATCGCCTTCGGACAGAGGCGCGTGCTGCGAGGGATCGATCGCTTTGTGTGCCAATCCCTTCTCAGCGCTGGAAATGGTGGGATCTAAATGTTCCGGCAAGGCTCACTCGCCGCCCTTCCCTCCTTCCCTCCCTCCCTCCCTTGTCCCCTCCCCCGCTCCCTCCCTCCCTTGTCCCCTCCCCCGCTCCCTCCCTCCCTTGTCCCC